>Ga0302184_10001777_pt1 | contig 13868 bp, 7 predicted proteins | sample I_Palsa_N3_3_FD_200233 | JGI IMG/M metagenome (GOLD analysis project Ga0302184, IMG submission 200233) | Peat permafrost microbial communities from Stordalen Mire near Abisko, Sweden - I_Palsa_N3_3 | ecosystem: Environmental > Terrestrial > Soil > Palsa > Peat permafrost | place: Sweden: Abisko...
ACAGCAGGCACAGGTCGCCGCCGAAGCGGCGAATCCGTTCGAGCTCGCGGCTCAGGCGGCGCTGGAAATAGCGCCGGTTCGGCGCACCGGTCAATGCGTCGGTCATCGTCAGCCGGCGCTTTTCTGCAAGAGCCTCTTTCAGCGAGCGCTCGAGTGCCAGGATCCGCTGCCCGGTGCGCAGCCGTGCGAGCAACTGCGCGGAGGATGTTTTCTTGCTTATGTAGTCGTCGGCGCCCGCGTCAAGGCCGGCAAGGATATCGTCTTCAGCGTCCTGCGCCGTCAGCAACAATACATAGACATAGCCCGGCCAGGAGCCGTCGCGAATGGCGCGACACAGTGCAAGACCATCCATGTCGGGCATCTTCAGATCCATGATGACTATGGATGAGAAGCTTTCCTTCAGGCACACGAGTGCAGCCGCGCCGCTCAGCGCGGTGTCGATTTCGAACCCTGCCGCCGCCACGAGATTCTGTAGTCTAGCCACCACCAAATCGTCGTCATCGACGAGCAGGACCTTGGTCGGCTCTCCGAAGGGAAGCTTCAGAACCTGCGTGGTAGGACCGAGATCCTCTTCTATTTGATCGAGGGTTTCCTGACCTGCAGCGCCGGCCAATTCCTGCGGCCGCGCTGACACGGCGCGAAGCGGCGTCGCGCCGGTTCCGTCAGAATTCGCGTGCGACAAATTCAGCGGCGGTGCAGGGGCTCGCCGACCAGCGCCTTAGGCGCGATTGTGCCGCAGTGTCGGCTATCAACCCGAGGACGGAGAACTTCGAATTCATTGTGTTCTGGGCGTGGTCAATGTCTGCTCCAGACTGCGCCCCGGGGCCCAAATGAGTCAGTACGCCCGCGCACATAGGTACCGACGAGACCATCACAGTTCGACGATTGCGCAAACTTAGGCGGCAGCAGTTCACATATCTCAGGCGAAGGCAGTACTCGGGCGCAGGGCGTCGCGAGGCGCTTCAGAAGCGACCGAGATCCAATGCAGCAATCGGTTGCCGCGGTTGGCGTTGCGCCAGCAAGTCCGCAATGAGCTCCGCCGTCCCGGCTGCCATCGTCAAACCGAGATGCTGATGACCGATTGCATAGAAGATCGGTGCGCCGCCCGGCGCGCGACCGATTCCAGGCAGGTAATCCGCCAGAACTGGCCGGGGGCCGACCCAGCTTGGTCCATCAAGCCCGCAGCCATAGCCGAGGGCGCGTAGCCGCTTGCGCAACCGGGCGGGCTTGCGCGGATCAGAAGGCGCACCGGGCGGCAGAAACTCCATGTAGCTCGAGGCACGCAGGCGCCCCGCCATGGGAGTCACGATGATATCGTCGTTGCCGTACACAATCGGCGCGTCAATGAGTGGCAGTTGCTGGGGTAGCTCGATATGGTAGCCACGCACCGATGCGAGCGGCACTGACAGTCCAAGCGGTGTAAGCAGCGCTGCCGACCAGACGCCGGCGCAAACCACTGCGCTCGCTACGACGACGCTCTGCTCGCCCGCCGTCACTTCGATCCCCGAGCCCTTAGGCTGCAGAGCGTTCACTTCCGCACGCCGAAAGAGTGCGCCGCGCGCGATCGCACCGGCGGCAAACGTGCGCACGATCTCAAGCGGATCGAGCACGTGCCCCGAATCCGGGAACCACAGGCCACTTGCATTGGCGGCGCCCGCCGCGAGCCGCGCGGCCTCAACGAGCTCTGCAGGCGCAGGCACCGTCGGCACATCAACTTTCTGCATTGCAAGCGCTTGGGCGCGCGCGTGTTGCTGCGCGCGTCCGTGCAACCAAATCTCATAGTGACCATTACGGCGCAGGAGCTGTGGCGAACCTATTTCCTTGAGCCATCTCTCAAGCGTCGCCGTGGCTGGCTTCACGAGCGGCGCCAGGTGCGCGGTATTCTCACGACGCCTGAAGGCCGCAGCCGCAAAGCGCAGCGCCCACGGGATGAAGCTCGGCAGCTGACTTAAGGGGATATCGAGCGCCCCGCCCCACGCAAACAATTCGCGCCAGAAAGTGCAGAGCAGTTGCAAAGACGGCATGGGTACTGAGAGCTCGGCGGCTATATGACCTGCATTGCCGTAGCTCGCGCCCCCCGTCCCGGGCTCGGCGCGGTCAAAGAGGAGTACGTTGCGGCCCTCGCGCGCGAGAGCATACGCAACCGCCGCGCCAATGACGCCCGCTCCCACGACGGCCACCGAGCCTTGCTCATGCATTCGTCTACCGTATACGATCCATTGGTCCATCAACAACCGTGATTCCTGGGAGAACATCTTGCCCGTAGCGCCGCGGTGCCCGTGGTCCGGTGTGTTTCCCGCCGCGACCACTCAGTTTGACGCCGCCGGACAAGTTGACCTCGCGGCGACCGCGGCCGTGCAGGCGGCGTTGGTGCGCGACGGCGTTCATGGCCTCGTACTCCTCGGAACCGTGGGTGAAAATAACTCGCTCACCGCAGAGGAAAAACGCGCCGTCCTGGCGCGCGCCGTTGCAACCGTACGCGGGCAGGTGCCGCTCATTACGGGAGTGTCGGAGTTCACGACTGCAGGGGCTGCGGCATACGCGCGCGATGCCGAAAGCATCGGCGTCGACGGTCTCATGGTGCTGCCCGCCATGGTGTACGTGCCGACCGCTGCGGAACTGGAACAGCATTTTCGCACTGTTGCGCAGGCGAGCGCTCTGCCCATCATGCTCTACAACAATCCGCCGGCCTATCGCGTCAATATCGAGCTGGCAACGCTCGCACGGCTGGCCGAAGTGCCCAACATCGTCGCGATCAAGGAGTCGGCGCCCGACCCGCGACGCTTCACCGACGTCATCAATGAATTCGGCGAACGTTTCGTGCTGTTCGCCGGCCTCGACGACGTGGCCTTCGAAGGACTCATCCTCGGCGCCAAGGGATGGGTGTCGGGCCTGACGAACGCTTTTCCCGCAGAGTCGCTCGCTTTGTATGCGGCGATCTGCGCGGGCGACCTTGCGCGAGCGCGCAGCATCTATCGCTGGTTCATGCCGCTGCTGCATTTGGATGCCGAACATGATCTGGTGCAATCCATCAAACTCGCCGAAGAGATCATGGGCCGGGGCTCGGAGCGGGTACGCCCGCCGCGCCTACCACTCGAAGGTGCCCGACGCGTTGCGGTGACCGCGATGGTCGAGCACGCCCGGGCAAACCGTCCCGTCATCGCCTAGCACACGGCATGATCGAGCGCGATGCAGACTATTGAGGTCATCGACTCCCACACGGGCGGCGAACCCACCCGCTTAGTTCTAAGTGGCGGGCCCGATCTTGGCGAAGGCCCGCTGGCGGAACGTGTCGAACGCTTTCGCGAGCACTTCGACCACTACCGCTGTGCCATCGTCAACGAGCCGCGCGGCTCGGATACCATTGTTGGCGCGCTCCTGTGCAAGCCGCATCGTGCGGACTGCCAGCTGGGCGTCATCTTCTTCAACAACGTCGGCTACATCGGCATGTGCGGGCACGGCACCATCGGGCTCATTGCCTCGCTCGCTCACAAGAGTGACATCGAGCGGGGCGATATCCGCATCGATACGCCGGTCGGCGCGGTGCGGGCGCGCCTCAAGGAGCACGGCGCGATCGAAGTCGACAACGTACCGAGCTTTCGTCGCGCGGCGCACGTCAAGGTGACGGTACCTGGCGTCGGCGAAGTGACGGGCGATGTCGCATGGGGCGGAAACTGGTTCTTTCTCGTGACCGCTCTTGCGGGACAGGATCGGCCGCAATGGCGCATCGCGGCGCACAACATCGAGGCCCTGACGGATTTGACGTGGCGGATTCGCCAGTCCGTCAACGCGCAGGGATTTCCCGAAGTCGATCACGTCGAGCTCTTCGGCGCAGCGTCCGGCGCGACGGCGCACAGCCGCAATTTCGTGCTGTGCCCGGGTAAGGCCTACGACCGCTCTGCCTGCGGCACGGGCACGAGCGCGAAGCTCGCGTGCCTGGCGGCCGACGGTAAGCTCGCCCCGGGTGAGCCATGGATTCAGGAAAGCATCATCGGCACCACATTCGCCGGCCGCTATCGGTGGCTCGACAAGGCCAAGGGCGAGATCGAGCCGACAATTACCGGCACCGCCTACATCACCTCCGAAGCCCACCTGCAGCTCAATCCAGACGATCCGCTGTGCTGGGGGATCCGGGCCTGAGACGCACCGCCGCTCTTCGAGTCACGCCTCGCAACATCATTAAAGAATTGGCGCACTCGATGTGAGCGCGCGGCCGCGCACTCGACCGCTGTCATTGGTGCTCGCCGCGATCCTGTAGGATGGCCGGGAACAGATTGGCAGGTCACACGGAACCTAGTATTCCACCTCAATGAGTTATGCAAAGACGCGCTGCGAGCGTTACTCCCGCGGCATGCGCCCGCCATTGCTCGGTGTGCACGCGGCTGAACCGTTGCGCTACCCCGCCCTCCTCGAAAGCTCGGCGCCGCATCCGAGCGCCGGCCGCTTCGACATACTTCTCGCCGGCGCGGGCGAAAGCTTCGTCGGCAAAGGGTTTCTGAAGACACTCGAGGCGCGCTGGCAGCGCGAACGGCAGCCGCCCGCCCCGGAGCGCCTGCCCTTCATCGGCGGCTGGTTCATTTATTTGGGATATGAGCTCGCCGGTGAAATCGAGCCGACATTGCAGCTGCCGCAGTCACGCGCGCCACTCGCCTTTGCGCAGCGCGTGCACGGTGCGGCGATCTACGATCATGCCGAGGGCACGACCTGGCTCATTGCGGAGGCAGGCCACGAACATCTGATCGATGCGCTCGGGCGCGCGCTCGATTCAGCACAGGATCCCATCGAGGCGACTTCCGCAACGCTCACTTCACTCGAGGAGGAGCCGGCCGATCTATTTCTGCGCCACGTGGCCGCAGCCAAGGCACACATCGCGGCCGGCGATGTGTATCAGGTGAACCTGTCGCGCGCCTGGCGCGGACGTCTCGCGCGCGGCATCCTCCCCGCGGCGCTGTACGCGCGCCTGCGTCGCGCCAACCCGAGCCCATTCGGGGGCATCGCGCAGCTGCCGTGGATGTCGGTGCTCTCGACGTCGCCCGAGCGACTCATCGAGTGCCGCGACGGTGAGGTGCAGACGCGCCCGATCGCGGGCACGCATCCGCGCGTGGGCAACGACAGCCAGGTCATCGCCGCTTTGAGCGCACATCCGAAGGAGCGCGCTGAACATGTCATGCTGCTCGATCTGGAACGCAGCGATCTTGGCCGCATCGCCGTAGCAGGCAGCGTCACGGTCGATGAGTACGCCATCGTCGAGAGCTATGCGCACGTGCATCATTTGGTCTCGAATGTGCGCGGGCGCCTGCGCGCCGACGTGTCGCCGATCGATGTGATCCGCGCCGTATTTCCCGGCGGCACCATCACCGGCTGCCCGAAAGTACGGTGCATGCAAATCATTGCGGCACTCGAAGGTGAGGCGCGCGGCGCCTATACCGGCTCGTGCGGTTATCTCGGACTCGACGGCAGCCTGGATCTCAACATTCTCATCCGCACCGCAACCCTCGCCGGGGATGAGGTGACCTTTCGCACTGGCGCAGGAATCGTGGCTGACTCTGATCCCGCGCGCGAGCTCGAGGAAACGCGCGCCAAGGCGCGCGGACTCCTGCGCGTCTTCAGCCGTGATGCCGATTCCTTTCCAAGCGATGGCTGACACGGGTGTATTTGAGACGCTCGCCGTCGTCAATCAACGGCCACGCCTGCTGCAACGCCACCTCGCACGGCTATCAGAAGGCTGCAGGCGCCTCGCACTCTCTGCGCCTTCCGAAACCGCGCTCACCACCATAATTTGCGAGCAGGCAGCCGCTCCCGGCGCTGGAGTCGTCAAACTCATCGTCAAGCGAAGTGCACTCGACGATGGCGCTCGGCACGAGTGCAGTGTGCACGCCGAGCCGCCGCGGCAGCGGCCTCTCGAGTGGGCCCGCGATGGGGTATGCATCATCACCTGCCGCACGCGCCTGCCGTTGCAGCCCGAACTCGCAGGCTTGAAGCTCCTCGACCGTACGGCGCAGGTCCTGGCGCGGGCTGAATGGACACAAGACTCCATCGCGGAGGGTCTCATGCTCGATGGGGACGGTCGGCTGGTGTCCGGAACGATGACGAATGTCTTCGCAGTCATCGATCACGTGGTATGTACGCCCGCGATCGTGCGCTGCGGGGTGGCAGGCGTCATGCGCGCGGCGCTCCTCGATGCCTGGGCCGCGAACGGGACGGCCACCGTCATCCGGGATCTGGAACCGGGAGAACTCGGGGGGGCGAGCGAGATCTTCCTCTCCAACGCCCTCATCGGGGTTTGGCCGGTGCGCACCCTCGACGGGCAAGAGTACGATGTCGGGCCGGTCGCGCGTGCGGCCGGCGAATGGATTCAGAGAGTTCTCAAGTAGTTACCGCGCGTGGCAAGGTCGAAAGCCGGGCCCGACCCTTTTAGAATCTTGACCCTGCTTCTTGAATCTTTCGTGCAAGATGCGGTCTTGCATAGGTCACGGCCACTGCCATCGTGAGCTTGACCGTCGACGGGACCCGGGGTTTTGATGGTGTCGCCGTAATTGCAAGCTGGCGCAGTACCTTAGTGAGTCATGAACGACGATAACCGTATATTCACCACGCCCGCCGACACGGTCGGCGCGCATGCCGAGTCGCGCTGGCATCGGCTCTTCGCCGGGCACCGCGTGCTTCTCGTGGTCGTAGTGCTGGTGGCACTCGCACTCCTCGCCTGGCTCCTCACGCCGAAGGGCACGCGCGCACCGGCCGGACGGTTCGGCGCCAATGGACCCATGCCGGTGGTCGGTGCACCCGCCAAGAGCGGCGATATGCCCATCGTGTTGAACGGCCTTGGCGCCGTGACGCCGATCGCGACCGTCACCGTGCAGAGCCAGATCAGCGGCCAGATCACCCAGATTTCGTTCAAGGAAGGCCAGATCGTCAAGCCGGGCGATCCGCTCATCCAGATCGATCCGCGGCCCTACCAGGTCGCGCTTGAGCAGGCCGAAGGCGCACTGGTGCGCGACAAGGCGCTGCTCGGCAATGCCAACGTTGATCTCGCGCGCTACGTGACGCTCTTCAAAGAGGATTCGGTCGCCGAGCAGACGCTCGCCACCCAAAGGTCGCTCGTCGTGCAGGACGAAGGCAACGTCAAAACCGATCAGGGCCAGATCGATGCGTCGAAACTCAATCTCGTCTACTGCCGCATTGTCTCGCCCATCAGCGGCCGCGTCGGGCTACAGCAGGTGAATCTCGGCAATTACGTGACACCCGCCGAGCCCAATGGACTTGTGGTCGTGACGCAACTGCAGCCCATCACGGTCGTGTTCACTCTGCCGGAGGATCAGATTCCGGCGCTGCAGACGCAGCTGCACGCGGGCAAAACGCTGTCGGTCACGGCCTATGACCGCAGCCACACCACAAAGCTTGCGACCGGCTCGCTGCAGACCATCGACAATCAGATCGATCCGACGACCGGCACGGTCAAGCTGAAAGCGATCTTCGCCAATACCGATGAGACTCTGTTCCCGAACCAGTTCGTCAATATCGCCCTCCTCCTCAACACGCTGCACAATGCGACGTTGATCCCGCAGGCGGGCGTGCAGCGCGGCGCTCCCGGTACCTATGTCTATGTGATCGATGCGCAGCAGGCCGTCAGTGTCCGCAAAGTGGTGCTGGGCCCGGGCGATGCCACGAATGTGGTGATCACGAACGGACTGAAACCCGGCGAGATGGTGGTGATCGACGGCGCCGACAAACTCAAAGATGGCGCCAAAGTGCTGCTGCGCCAGCCGAACGCCCCCGCCACCCCCGCGGCCGCAGCGCCGGCCCAGCACCGGCACCGTAAAGGCGACCCGAACGCTCCGGCCGCTAACGCACCTCAACCCGCCGCTCAGTAGAGCCGCCGGATGAGCCCGTCCCGCATCTTCATACTGCGGCCCGTTGGGACTTCGCTCCTGATGCTGGCCATCCTGCTGGTGGGCATCGTCGCCTATGGCTTCCTGCCGCTCTCGGCGCTGCCCGAAGTCGACTACCCCACCATCCAGGTTCAGACCTTCTATCCCGGGGCGAGTCCCGAGGTCATGACCTCGGCGATCACCGCACCGCTTGAAGTGCAGTTCGGGCAGATGCCCGGGCTCAATCAGATGTCGTCGACCAGCTCCGGCGGCGCCTCGGTGATCACGCTGCAATTCAGCTTGAATCTGAGCATCGACATCGCCGAGCAGGAGGTGCAGGCGGCCATCAACGCCGCCGGCAACCTTTTGCCATCGGACCTGCCGGCACCGCCCATCTACGCCAAGGTCAATCCGGCCGATGCCCCGATACTGACCCTCGGCATCGTCTCGAAGACCTTGCCGCTCACGCAGCTCGAGGATCTGGCCGATACGCGCCTCGCGCAGAAGATCTCGCAGCTCGAAGGCGTCGGTCTCGTCAGCGTCAGCGGTGGCCAGCGGCCCGCGGTGCGCGTGGTCGCGAACGTGCTCGCACTCGCCGCCTATGGTCTCAATATTGACGATCTGCGCACGACCATCAGCAATGCCAACGTCAATTCGCCCAAAGGCACGCTCGATGGGCCGGCGCGCTCCTGGACCTTGAATGCCAACGATCAGATCGACAGCGCCGACGCCTACAAGAGCATCATCGTCGCCTACAAGAATGGCAGCCCGGTGCGCCTCACCGATGTCGCCGACGTCAAACAGGGAGCCGAGAATACCTATCTTGCCGGCTGGGTGAACAACGCCCCCGGCATCATTCTCAACGTCCAGCGCCAGCCCGGCGCCAATGTCATCCAGGTCGTCGATCGCGTAAAGCAGCTCCTGCCAGACCTCTCGAGCAGCCTGCCGAGCGCGGCGGAGGTGTCGATCCTCACCGACCGCACCAACACCATCCGCGCATCCGTGCACGACGTCGAATTCGAGCTCACCCTCGCCGTCATTCTGGTCGTGCTCGTGATTTTCCTCTTCCTGCGCAGCGTCGCGGCCACCGTCATTCCGAGCCTAAGCGTACCGCTGTCGCTGATCGGCACGCTGGCCGCCATGTACCTCTTTGGTTTCAGCCTGAACAACCTGTCGCTGATGGCACTCACCATCGCCACCGGCTTCGTGGTCGATGACGCCATCGTCATGATCGAGAACATCTCGCGCTACGTCGAGCAGGGCATGGCGCCGCTCGAGGCGGCACTGCGCGGCGCGGGCGAGATTGGCTTCACCATCGTATCGCTGACCGTGTCGCTGATCGCGGTGCTGATTCCGCTCCTCTTCATGGGCGACGTCGTCGGCCGGCTGTTCCACGAATTTGCCATCACGCTCGCCGTGACCATCATCATCTCCGCCGTCGTCTCCCTCACCCTCGTGCCCATGATGTGCGCCAAGCTCCTGCGGCACCGGCCGCCGGAGCAGGAAACCGGTATCGCCCGCTGGTCGAATGAACGCTTTCAGGCTCTCATCGACCGCTACGGTCAGGCGCTCAACTGGGTGCTCGAGCGTCAAACATTCACCCTCGCGGTGGCGGTGGCGACGCTCGTCGTGACCATCCTTCTTTACGTCTTCATCCCCAAGGGTTTCTTCCCGGTGCAGGACACAGGCCTCATTCAGGCCATCACCGAGGCGCCGCAATCGGTCTCCTTTGGAGACATGGCTCTGCGCCAGGAGAAAATGGCCGCCGCTATCCTGAAGGATAAGGATGTCGTCAGCCTCTCCTCGTTCATTGGCGTCGACGGCTCCAACATCACGTTGAACAGCGGCCGCATGCTGATCAATTTGAAGCCGGTCGACGACCGCTCGGCGAATGCCAGCCAAGTCATCCGCCGCCTGCAGAAGGAGACGCAGGACGTCACCGGCATCTCCCTCTACATGCAGCCAGTGCAGGATCTGTCCATCGACGACACCGTCAGCCGCACGCAGTACCAGTTCGCGCTCGAGGACGCCAATCCGGATGAGTTCAACATCTGGGTGCCGAAGCTCGTCGACCGCCTGCAGCAGCTGCCGCAGATCGAAGACGTCGCGAGTGATCAGGAAAACCAGGGCCTCGCTGCCTATGTGACCATCGACCGCGACACTGCCGGCCGCTTCGGCATTACCCCGGCGACCGTCGACAACGCGCTCTACGACTCGTTCGGCCAGCGCATCATCTCGACCATTTTCACGCAATCAAATCAGTATCGCGTCATCTTGCAGGCGGACTCCTCGCTCATGGCGTCGCTCGATTCGCTGGGAAGCATTTATCTGCCCTCATCGACCGCGGTGGGAGGCCAGGTGCCGCTGTCGGCTCTCGTCAAAGTCTCGGAGCGCACCTCTCCCTTGTCGATCGATCATCTCGGCCAGTTCCCCGCGACCACGGTGTCCTTCAATCTGGCGCAGGGCGCCGCCTTGGGCAATGCCGTCGATGCCATCAAAAAGGCGGAAGTCGACATCGGCATGCCGGAGAGTGTGATTACGAGCTTTCAGGGCGCGGCACTCGCCTTCCAGGCGACCCTGGGCAATGAGCTCTTCCTCATCATGGCCGCGATCATCACGGTCTACATTGTCCTGGGCGTGCTGTATGAGAGCTTCGTGCATCCCATCACCATCCTCTCGACTCTGCCCTCCGCGGGAGTCGGGGCGCTTCTGGCGCTGCTCGTCGCCGGCAGCGATCTTGGCGTCATCGGGATCATCGGCATCATCCTCCTGATCGGCATCGTGAAGAAGAACGCGATCATGATGATTGACTTCGCGCTCGTCGCCGAGCGCCAGCAGGGCATGAGCCCGCGCGATGCGATCTATCACGCATCGCTCCTGCGCTTCCGGCCCATCCTGATGACGACCATGGCGGCGCTTTTGAGCGCGCTGCCGCTGATGCTCGGCACCGGCACGGGCTCGGAGCTGCGTCATCCGCTCGGCATCACCATCGTCGGCGGCCTCATCCTGAGTCAGCTGCTGACGCTCTTCACAACTCCCGTCATCTATCTGTACTTCGACCGCTTCGAGCGGCGCTTCGCCGGCTGGCGCGGCACGCCGGCCGCAAGTGGACCGCCTGCAGCGTCCGGGCCGCCGGCCGCAAGCGGAGCGCCGGCTCAATGAGCCTGTCCGAGCCCTTCATCCGGCGGCCGGTTGCGACCACCCTTCTGACGCTCGGGATCGCGCTCGCCGGCGGCATTGCGTATTTCAAGCTGCCGGTCTCGCCTCTGCCGCAGGTCGATTTCCCGACCATCTCGGTATCGGCGCAGATGGCGGGCGCAAGCCCGGACGTCATGGCGGCAACCGTCGCAACACCGCTCGAACGCCATCTCGGCCAGATCGCGGACGTCACCGAGATGACCTCGTCGAGCTCCTCCGGCGCCGCCCGAATTACGCTGCAATTCGGACTCGACCGCGACATCGATGGGGCGGCGCGCGATGTCGAGGCGGCCATCAATGCCGCGCGCGCCGACCTGCCGACCGCCCTGCGCAGCAACCCGACTTACCGCAAGGTGAACCCGGCCGACGCGCCGATCATGATTCTCGCCCTAACCTCCGAGACTCTCACCGCCGGGCAGCTCTACGACGCCGCGGACACGATCCTGTCGCAGAAGCTCTCGCAGGTGAGCGGGATTGGCCAGGTCACGATCGGCGGCAGCTCGCTGCCGGCGGTGCGCGTCGAGCTCAATCCCAGCGCGCTCTTCAAATACGGGATCGGTCTTGAGGATGTGCGCGCAGCGCTGGCGGCCGCCAATGCCAATACTCCCAAGGGCTCGATCGACATCGGCGGACAGCGCTTCCAGATCTACACCAACGACCAGGCGAGCAAGGCCGCGGAATACCGCGATCTTGTGATTGCCTACCGCAACCGCGCGCCGGTGCGTCTGTCGGACGTCGCGCAAGTCCTCGATTCGGTCGAGAACGTTCGCAACCTCGGCCTCTCGGACGGCAAGCCCGCAGTGCTTGTCATCCTCTACCGCCAGCCGGGCGCCAACATTATTGACACGGTCGATCGTGTGATGGCGCTCATCCCGGCGCTCAAGGCCTCGATTCCGACTGACATCCAGGTGATCGTCGCCAACGATCGCACGACGACCATTCGCGCCTCGCTGCACGACGTCGAGCGCACCCTCCTGGTCGCCATTGCACTCGTGGTGCTGGTGGTGTTCGTCTTCCTGCGCAACGGCCGCGCGACCATGGTGCCGGCGGTGGCGGTACCGATCTCGCTCCTCGGCACCTTCGGCGCGATGTATCTCCTCGGCTACAGCCTCGACAATCTTTCGCTGATGGCGCTCATCGTCGCGACCGGCTTCGTCGTCGATGACGCCATCGTCGTGCTCGAGAACATCTCGCGCCATGTCGAAGCGGGCATGCCGCGCTTTGAGGCCGCGATCCAGGGCGCGCGCGAAGTGGGCTTCACCGTGCTGTCCATGAGCCTGTCGCTGGTGGCGGTGTTCATTCCCATTCTTTTGATGGGCGGCATCGTCGGACGGCTGTTCCGCGAGTTCTCGATCACGCTGTCGGTGGCGGTGCTGGTATCGCTTCTCGCCTCGCTCACGACGACGCCGATGATGTGCTCGCTCTTCATCCGTCACAAGAACCCTTCCGAGCAGGGGTGGCTGTTCCGCAAGAGCGAGCGGGCATTTGATGCCATGCGCGACTTCTACGGGCGCACGCTCAACTGGGCGCTCGCCAATCGCGGCTTCGTGATGGTGCTGCTCGGCGCTACGGTCATCTTCAACATCTACCTCTACATCGTCATCCCCAAGGGGTTCTTCCCGCAGCAGGACACCGGACGGCTGAACGGCGGCATCCAGGCGGACCAGGCGATCTCATTCCAGTCGATGTCAAAGAAGCTCGTGCAGTTCATGAACATCGTGAAGGCGGATCCGGCGGTCGACACCGTGGTCGGCTTCACCGGCGGTGGCTCCGCCGGCGGCGGCCAAACCAACAGCGGTTTCATCTTCGTCGCCTTGAAGGCAAAGTCGGTGCGCAAGATCTCCGCAGACAACGTAATCGCGAGGTTGCGGCCGAAGTTGAACCAGGTCGCGGGCGCGCGGCTCTTCCTGCAATCGGTGCAGGACATCCGCGTCGGTGGCCGCCAGAGTAACGCCCAGTATCAATACACGCTGCAGGCCGACAGCGTGGCGGAGCTCTACAAATGGGCGCCGAAGCTTGCGGACGCGCTTGGGAAGATACCAACCCTGACCGATGTCAACTCCGACCAGCAGCAGAACGGCCAGGAGATCGATCTCACGGTCGACCGCGACACCGCCTCGCGCCTGCAGTTGAATCCCGCCTCGATTGACAACACGCTCTACGATGCATTCGGGCAGCGCGACGTCTCGACCATCTACAATGCCCTCAATCAATATCACGTGGTGATGGAAGTCGCGCCGCAGTTCTGGCAGAGCCCGGACACATTGAAGGACCTGTGGATCAGCACCGCCGGCGGCACGGTGAGCGGCAGCCAGTCAACGAACGCGGTCGCCGGCACCATCACCTCGACCCAGAACGCCGCGAGCAATTCCGCGGCATCGCTCGCCACCGACACGGCGATCAATGCGGCGACCAATGCGCTGGCGCAAGCCGGGCACGGAGCCGTCTCGACCGGCGCGGCCGACAGCACGACGGCGGAGCAGATGGTGCCACTGGCGGTCATCAGCCGCTACCAGCCGGGCAACACGCCGCTCGCCGTCAATCATCAAGGAACGTTTGTCGCGACGACGATTTCCTTCAACCTCGCGCCCAATGCCTCGCTCAGCACGGCCACAGCCGCCATCCGCCGCGCGGCGGACGAGATCGGCATGCCGACGACCATTCATGGCAGCTTCCAGGGCACGGCGCGCACCTTCGAGCAATCGTTGAGCAACGAGCCGGTGTTGATCCTCGCGGCGCTCGCCGCCGTCTACATCGTGCTCGGCATCCTGTATGAGAGCTTCATCCATCCGGTCACGATCC
>Ga0302184_10001779_pt1 | contig 13862 bp, 13 predicted proteins | sample I_Palsa_N3_3_FD_200233 | JGI IMG/M metagenome (GOLD analysis project Ga0302184, IMG submission 200233) | Peat permafrost microbial communities from Stordalen Mire near Abisko, Sweden - I_Palsa_N3_3 | ecosystem: Environmental > Terrestrial > Soil > Palsa > Peat permafrost | place: Sweden...
CCCTGCCCATCGTCTATCTCTCGATGGCCGAGGAGCACCACTAGCTTTTATGCCGCTGAAGGCTGTCGTTTAGGAGTTAATGAATAACATGAATGCTTTTTCCATGGTTCAAGCCTATACCGCGCTGGGTATCGGCATCATCATCGGCCTGGGCGCCAACGGTGCCTGCATCGGCATCGGCATCATGGGCTCCAAGTTCCTGGAGTCCGCGGCGCGCCAGCCCGAGCTCACGCCGATGCTGCAACAGCGCATGTTCCTGCTGATCGGCCTTATCGACGCGGCATTCCTGATCGGCGTGGGACTCGCGATGATGTTCGCATTCGCCAATCCGCTCGTCGCGCATCTGCCCGCCGGTTGATTCGCGACTACCAGGTGCAACACTGGCGGCGGAGTTAGGCCATGCTGGAGCTGAACGCGACTTTCATCGGCCAGATCATCGTGTTTCTGATCCTGGTTTGGGTCCTGGCCAAGTACGGGGTGCCCCCGCTCACGCGCGCCAACAGCGAGCGCCGCAAGAAGATCGCGGACGGGCTGGCGGCCGCGGATCGCGGCCAGAAGGAGCTTGAGGCGGCGGCGACGCACAGCGAGCAGCTCATGCGCGAGGCACGTGAGCGCGCGCGCGTCATCGAGGATCAGGCTGCGCGCCGCGCCAATGAGCTGCTCGTTGAGGCCAAGCAGAACGCCGAGGGCGAGGGCGCGCGCATCGTGCTGGCCGCCAAAGCGGAGGCCGACAATGAGGCGGCCCGCACGCGCGCAGCGCTGCAGCGCGAATTCGGCCAGCTGGTAGTGGCGGGCGCCTCGCGTCTGCTCGAGCGCGAGATCGATCCGGCCGCACACGCACAATTGCTCGATGAGCTGGCGCGCGATATCGCGCGACCTTAGAACCTATGAGCGAACCGGACACCCTCGCCCGTCCCTACGCGTGCGCCGCCTTCGAGGCTGCCCGTGACGCCGGCGCATTTGAGCCCTGGAGCAGGTTCCTGGCCGCAGGCGCCGCCGCTGCTGCCGATGAGCGCGTCGCGGTGCTGATCGGCAATCCGCGCGTGAGCGCGCCCGCATTGATCGATTTTCTGCTGGAGATCGCCGGACAGCCTCATCAGAGCGGGCCCGAGCGCGCATTGCTGCAATTGCTGGCCGAAAATGCCCGCCTGGTCTTATTGCCCGAGATTGCGGCGCAGTACGAGCAATTGCGCGCCGAAGCCGAAAACCAGGCCGATGTGCAGGTCATTGCGGCACAGGCGTTGACGCCGCCACAGTCCAAGGCGCTGCGCGGCGCACTCGAGCAGCGCCTGGGCCGCGCGGTGCGGCTGCATGAGAGCGTCGACGCGCAGCTCATCGGCGGCGCGCTGGTACGCTACGGCGACATGGTGATCGACGGCTCGCTGCGCGGGCGCATCGAGCGTATGGCGGCCGTCATGAGCGGCGCCTGACGCGCAATATTCTTGAGAGGATTCCGCCATGTCCATCAAAGCATCCGAAATCAGCGAGCTCATCAAAGAGCGCATCGAGCGCTTCGCGGCGGCCGCCGAGGCCCGCAACGTCGGCACCGTGGTATCGGTGACCGACGGCATCTGCCGCATTCACGGTCTGGCTGATGTGCGCTATGGCGAGATGATCGAATTCCCGGACAGTCTCTACGGCCTGGCGCTGAACCTCGAGCGCGATTCAGTCGGCGCCGTGGTGCTGGGCGATTACACCTCGATCAAGGAAGGCGATACGGTCAAGACCACCGGGCGCATCCTCGAAGTGCCGATCGGGCCGGAAGTGCTGGGCCGCGTCGTGGATGCGCTCGGCCGACCCATCGACGGCAAGGGCGCCATCAATACCAAGGCCACCGCGCCGATCGAACGCGTTGCCCCCGGCGTGATCTACCGTCAGTCGGTCAGCCAGCCGGTGCAGACCGGCTACAAGGCCATCGATGCGATGGTGCCGATCGGCCGCGGCCAGCGCGAGCTGATCATCGGCGACCGGCAGACCGGTAAGACCGCGCTCGCCATCGACACGATCATCAATCAGAAAGCCTCGGGCGTGAAATGCATCTACGTCGCGATCGGGCAGAAGCAATCCTCGATCGCCAACGTCGTGCGCAAGCTCGAGGAGCACAACGCCATGGCCCATACCGTGGTCGTGGCGGCCTCCGCCGCCGTGCCGCCCTCGCTGCAATACCTCTCGGCCTATTCCGGCGTGACCATGGGCGAGTATTTCATGGACAACGGCGAGGACGCGCTGATCATCTACGACGATTTGTCCAAGCAGGCGGTCGCCTATCGTCAGATCTCGCTGCTGCTGCGCCGGCCGCCCGGCCGCGAGGCCTATCCGGGCGACGTCTTCTATCTGCACTCGCGTCTGCTCGAGCGATCGGCGCGAGTCAACGCGCAGTATGTGGAGCAGGTCAGCCAGGGACGCGTCAAGGGCCGCACCGGCTCACTCACGGGCCTGCCGATCATCGAGACGCAGGCCGGCGACGTCACCGCCTTCGTGCCGACCAATGTGATCTCGATCACCGACGGGCAGATCTTCCTCGAGACCGACCTGTTCAATGCCGGCATACGCCCAGCGATGAACGCCGGCATCTCCGTATCGCGCGTCGGCGGCGCCGCGCAGACCGACATCATCAAGCGGCTGGGTGGCGGCATCCGCCTGGCACTCGCGCAATATCGCGAACTGGCGGCATTCTCGCAGTTCGCCTCGGACCTTGATGAGGCGACGCGCCGCCAGCTCGAGCGCGGCCAGCGCGTGACCGAGGTCATGAAGCAGAAGCAGTACGCGCCGATGTCGGTGGCGCAGATGGCCTTGTCGATCTATGCGGTCAACAACGGCTACATGGATAAGGTCGAGCGCGCCAGGATCGTCGAGTTCGAGGCGGCGCTGCAAAGTTTCGCGCACAGCAATCACAGCGCGCAGCTCGATGCAATCAATGCCAAGCCGACGCTGAAGGAGCACGAAGCCACGCTCAAGCAGATCTGCGAGAAATTCCTTGCCAGTGGCGCCTTCTGACCTCCCATGCCAGGCACCAAGGAAATCCGCGGCAAGATCGCCAGCGTCAAGAGCACGCAGAAGATCACCAAAGCGATGGAAATGGTCGCGGCCAGCAAGATTCGCCGCGCCCAGGAGCGCATGCGCCTGGCACGACCCTATGCCGCCAAGATGCGCAACGTCATCGCCCATCTGCACGAGGCCAATCCAGACTACCGACATGCGTTCCTGGTCGAGCGCGAGGCCAAGGCAGTCGGCATCCTCGTCATCTCGACCGACCGCGGACTGTGCGGTGCGCTCAATGCCAACATATTCAAGAGCGCTCTGACGCTCATGCGCAGCTGGCAGGAGAAAGGCGCGCAGGTGAACTTCGCGCTGGTCGGCAGCAAGGGCGCGGCATTCTTTCGCCGACTTGGCCTGCCGATTCTGGCGAGCGTCGCCGGCCTCGGCGACCGGCCGCGCATCAAGGATCTGATCGGTACCGTCAAGGTCATGCTCGATGCCTACCGCGAGGGCCGTATCGACCGGCTGTTCCTCGTCAATGCACGGTTCGTCAATACGATGTCGCAGCAGGCCGTAGTGCAGCAGTTGCTGCCCACGCCGGTGTATTGCGAGGACCAGGGTGAGTTGCAGGAGCGCTGGGACTATATCTACGAGCCGGACGCGGCCGCGATACTCGACGGGGTGCTGATGCGCTTCATCGAGTCGCAGGTCTATCAGGGCGCGCTCGAGAATGTCGCCTCCGAGATGGCCGCGCGCATGGTTTCGATGAAGAGCGCCTCGGACAACGCCGGCAAGCTGATCGAGTCACTGCAATTGGTCTACAACAAGGCGCGCCAGGCCGCGATCACCAAGGAGCTCGCGGAAATCGTCGGCGGCGCGGCGGCCGTTTGAGACTATCGCGGCTGAGCTTTTGCGAAAGGATGAGCGAACATGGCAACGGGTAAAATCACACAGATCATCGGCGCAGTCATCGATGTGGGCTTCGAGCGCGACTCGATTCCGGGCATCTACGAGGCACTCAAGCTCGTCGACCGCGACCTGACGCTCGAGGTGCAGCAGCAGCTCGGCGACGGCGTCGTGCGCACAATCGCCATGGGCATCTCGGAGGGTCTGCAGCGCGGTCTGCCGGTCGAATCGACCGGCGCACCGATTCTGGTGCCGGTCGGGTCGGCGACGCTCGGCCGCATCATGGATGTGCTTGGCGCTCCGCAGGACAATCGCGGTCCGGTGCAGTCGCGCGAGCACTGGCCGATCCATCGTGCCGCGCCGAGCTACGAGGATCAGGCCGGCGGCCAGGATCTGCTGGTCACCGGCATCAAGGTTATTGATTTATTAGTGCCCTTCGCCAAGGGCGGCAAGATTGGACTGTTCGGCGGAGCCGGCGTTGGCAAGACCGTCAACATGCTCGAGCTGATCAACAACATCGCCAAGCAGTATTCAGGTCTCTCGGTGTTCGCCGGCGTTGGCGAGCGCACGCGCGAGGGCAACGATTTCTACCACGAGATGGCCGAGTCGGGCGTCATCGACCTGCAGAATCTGCCGAACTCCAAAGTCGCGATGGTCTACGGGCAGATGAACGAGCCGCCGGGCAATCGTCTGCGCGTGGCGCTCACGGGGCTGACAATGGCGGAATATTTCCGCGACGAGAAGCAGGCCAACGGTCGCGGGCGCGATGTTTTGTTCTTCGTCGACAACATCTACCGCTATACACTGGCGGGCACCGAGGTCTCAGCGCTATTGGGACGCATGCCTTCTGCGGTGGGCTACCAGCCGACGCTGGCCGAAGAAATGGGCGTTTTGCAGGAGCGCATCACCTCGACCAAGACCGGCTCGATCACCTCGATTCAGGCGGTGTACGTGCCGGCTGACGATTTGACCGATCCGTCCCCGGCGACGACTTTCGCGCATCTGGATGCGACCGTCGTGCTCTCGCGTCAGATTGCGGCACTGGGCATCTATCCGGCGATCGATCCGCTCGATTCGACCAGCCGGCAGCTCGATCCGCTCGTGGTCGGAGAGGAGCACTACAACACCGCGCGCGCGGTACAGGCGGTCCTGCAACGCTACAAGGAGCTGCAGGACATCATCGCGATCCTCGGCATGGACGAGCTCTCGGAGGCCGACAAGCTCGTGGTCTACCGGGCCCGCAAGATCCAGCGTTTCCTCTCACAGCCCTTCAATGTCGCCAAGGTCTTCACGGGCCAGGACGGCAAGATCGTGTCGCTCAAGGATACGATCCGCGGCTTCAAAGGCATCATCGATGGCGAGTTCGATGCCCTGCCCGAACAGGCCTTCTACATGGTGGGAGCCATCGACGAGGCGGTCGAGAAGGCTAAGACGCTGCAGTGATGAACACGATCGAGGTCGATATCGTGAGCGCTGAGGGCCAGATTTTCTCTGGTCCCGCAAGCATGGTGTTCCTGCCGGGCACCGAAGGCGAGCTCGGTGTTGCGCCGCGCCACGCGCCGTTATTGTCGTTGCTCAAGGCCGGCGAGGTACGGGTACGGACCCCCGATGGCGAGGAGCATTCGTTTTTTGTCGGCGGTGGCGTGCTCGAGATCCAGCCCAAGCGAGTCTCGGTACTGGCAGACACGGCCGCACGCGCCAAGGATCTGGACGAGGCCGCCGCGCTCGAGGCGCAGCAACGGGCCGAGCAGATTCTGGCCGGCAAGATCGACCGCATCACCCATGCTGAAGCCATCGCCGAGCTGTCACGTGCGATCGCACAGCTCAAGCTCATCGCAAAATTGAACAGGGTCAGGCGCTGAATCGAGCGCCCAGCGCGCCGATTCTGTGACCCGCTGCGCAGCCGTTCGAGCTCGCGTCCAATCGCGGCGAGCCGTGCTGTTAGAATCGCTCAGATGCCCCGCAAGGATCCAAAGGCCGCGCTGAAACCCTCCGCGAAGGCAAAGCGCCGGCCGCCGGATCGCGCGTCCAGCCACGCCCCGCTCCACGTTGTCGTGCTTGCAGCCGGCCGCGGTACGCGCATGCATTCGATGCTGCCGAAGGTCATGCAGCCGCTTGCGGGGCGCCCGTTGCTCGCGCATGTGCTGGACCTTGCCGCGCAGCTCGCGAGCGCCTCGGTGCACGTTGTCTATGGCCATGGCGGTGAGCTGCTGCGCCAGCACTTCGCGTACGCACCGGTGCAGTGGGCCTTGCAGGCCAAGCAATTGGGTACGGGCCACGCCTTGCTGCAGGCCATGCCGGCCATTCCCGACGCTCACCGCGTGCTCGTGCTCTACGGCGATGTGCCCTTGCTGCGAGCGGAGTCGCTGCGCGCGCTGATCGAGCGCGCGCTCGTGCGCGAGCTGGCGATACTGACGGCCACCCCGGCAGACCCGAAGGGCTACGGCCGCGTGCTGCGCGATGCGCGCGGGGGCTTGCGGCGCATCGTCGAGGAGCGCGATGCGACAGCGCGCGAGCGCGCGATTCGCGAAGTGCACAGCGGTGTGATGCTCGCGCCCGCCGCGCCCCTGCGCAACTGGCTGCGGCAATTGCAGCCGCGCAACGCGCAGGGCGAATTCTATCTGACCGACGTTTTCGCGCTCGCGCTGAAAGCCGGCGCGCGCGTGCTGCCCGTTGCAGTTGAGGATTCGGCCGAGGTGCTCGGCGTCAACGACAAAGTGCAGCTCGCCGCGGCCGAAGCCGAATACCGGCGCCGCCGCGCGCATGAGCTGATGAGCCAGGGCGCGACGCTGATCGATCCGGCACGCATCGACGTGCGCGGCGAAGTCAGCGTGGGGCGCGATGTGCTGCTCGATGTGAACGTGGTATTGGATGGGCCCGTGCATCTGGCCGATGGCGTGCGCATCGGGCCGAACTGCGTGCTGGTCAACACCAGCGTCGGGGCTGGAACCGTGTTGCACGCCAACTGCGTCGTGCACGATGCCCAGATCGGCGCGGGCTGCCAGATCGGGCCCTTCACGCGGCTGCGGCCGCAGGTCCGGCTCGCCGATGGCGTGCATCTGGGCAATTTCGTCGAGATCAAGAACAGCCTGATCGGCAAAGGCAGCAAGGTCAATCACCTGAGCTATGTGGGAGACACGGACATCGGCAGCCGCGTCAACGTCGGGGCCGGTACGATCACCTGCAATTACGATGGGGCGAATAAATGGCGCACCGATATCGGCAGCGGTGCCTTCATCGGTTCGGGCACGATGCTGGTTGCGCCGGTGAAGATCGGTGACGGGGCGACCATCGGCGCGGGCTCGACCATCACGAGCGACACACCGGCCGGCAAGCTGACGCTGGCGCGCTCGCGCCAGGTCACGATCGGGCACTGGGAGCGGCCCGGCAAGCTCACGGACAAGCCATGAGCGCGCAGATGCACCCGCTGCAAGGACGAGCCTGATATGTGTGGAATCGTCGGTGGTGTCGCCGATCGCAACATTGCGCCGGTGCTGATCGAGGGACTCAAGCGGCTCGAGTACCGCGGCTACGATTCGGCTGGCATCGCGGTGATCAACCATGCCGGCCACATGCAGCGGCTGCGAACGGTCGGCAAGGTCAGTGCGCTCGAGCAGGCGCTGATCGAACTGCCAATCGAGGGACGCATAGGCATAGCGCACACGCGCTGGGCAACGCACGGCGTTCCGAGCGAGCGCAACGCGCATCCGCACCTGTCACGCGACGGTCTGGCGATCGTGCATAACGGCATCATCGAGAACTACGAGGAGTTGCGCGAGGAGCTCAAAGCCGCCGGCTATCAGTTCAGCTCCGAGACCGACACCGAGGTCGTGGCGCACCGTGTGCACTATCACCGCGAGAAGCTCGGCGACCTGTTCCGGGCGGTGCGCGCGACGGTGGCTGAGCTCGAAGGCGCCTACGCGCTAGCCGTGGTGAGCGAGCAGGATCCGGACCGGCTCATTGCGGCGCGCGTGGGTTGCCCGGTGGTGATTGGTATCGGTCTGGGCGAGAGCTTCGTGGCCTCGGACGTAGCGGCGCTACTACCCGTGACGCGCCGCTTCATGTTCCTCGAAGAGGGTGATGTGGCCGAGATCCGCCGCGGCGGCGCGCGCGTGATCGATCGTGAAGGCAACAGCGCCGAACGGCCGGTGCGGGAAAGCGAATTATCCGCCGACGCGGCCGAAAAGGGTCAATACCGGCACTTCATGCTCAAGGAGATTCATGAGCAGCCACGGGCGGTCGCCAACACGCTGCAGGAACGCGTGGCCAACGGGCGCCTGCTCGAGGCCGCATTCGGTCCGGCCGCCACGGCAGTGTTCGAGCGCGTCGAGGCCGTGCACGTCGTGGCCTGCGGCACGAGCTATCACGCCGGGCTGGTGGCGCGCTATTACATCGAGCAGGTCTGCCGCATTCTGTGTGGCGCCGAGATCGCGAGCGAATATCGTTACCGCAATCCAGTGATCCCGAAGAACACCTTGTTCGTCGCGATCTCGCAGTCCGGTGAGACGGCCGATACGCTCGCGGCGCTGCGCATGGCGCGCCGGAACGGCTATCTGTCCACGCTGGCGATCTGCAACGCACCCGAGAGCTCGCTGGTGCGCGAGTCCGAGCTGGTCATGCTCACGCGCGCCGGCCCCGAGATCGGGGTTGCCTCCACCAAGGCCTTCACGACCCAGCTCACGGCGCTCGCCATGCTGACCGCAGCGCTCGCGCGCCACAACGGCGCCGATCCCGAGCGCGAGCGCACCCTGGTCACGCGGCTGATCGAATTGCCTGCTCTGCTCGAAAAGACCCTCGAGCTCGACCCGCTGGTGCAGCGACTCGCGCTGCGATTCGCCGACAAGCACCACGCCTTGTTCCTCGGGCGCGGCGCCATGCAGGCGATTGCGATGGAGGGCGCGCTGAAGCTCAAGGAGATCTCATACATTCACGCCGAAGCGTATGCCGCTGGCGAACTCAAGCACGGCCCGCTCGCGTTGGTAGACGCGGATATGCCGGTCGTGGCCGTGGCGCCCAACAACGATCTGCTCGAGAAGCTCAAATCCAACCTGATGGAAGTGCGCGCGCGCGGCGGTGAGCTGTACGTGTTCGCTGACCCGGACGCCGGCATCGAATCCAGCGACGGCGTGCACGTGATACTCATGCCCAGGCACGTGGCGGATCTGCAGGCGCCGATCGTCTATGCAATCCCCCTGCAGCTACTGGCCTACCACGTCGCGGTCCTCAAGGGCACGGACGTCGACCAGCCGCGCAACCTCGCCAAGAGCGTCACGGTCGAATAGCCAGGTATCCCGGCTCCAACGCCTGGGCGTTTCGTCCTACACGATAGGTGGCAAATCGGGCTTCGGCATTCATACTCAATGCTATGAATGAGCCTGCCAAGGACTGGTCCGGGAAGGCACGCAGCGAGCTCAACTTTCTCGCCGGCGGCGGCGAGATGGGCGCGCGCATGCGCGGGCTCGATTGGACGAAGACCCCGCTCGGGCCGCCCGCCGCGTGGCCGCAGTCGCTCAAGACCATAGTGCGCGTGATGCTCGATTCGCGTTACGCCATGTGGATGCTATGGGGTAGGGAACTGACGTTCTTCTGCAACGACGCGTATCTGCCCACGGTGGGTATCAAGCGCGACTGGGTGCTCGGTGCCCGCTCGGACAAGGTATGGGAGGAGATCTGGCCCGACATCGGACCCCGCATTCAGCAGGTGCTTGAGGACGGCCGGGCCACGTGGGACGAAGCGCTGCTGTTGTATCTCGAGCGCAGCGGGTTCCCCGAGGAGACGTACCACACCTTTTCCTACAGCCCAGTTTACGACGATGAGAACCGCGTCGCCGGCATGCTCTGCGTAGTCACTGAAGTCACGGAGCGCGTGATCGGCGAGCGCCGCTTGGGCGTGTTGCGGGACTTGGCAACGCGCTCGCGCGGATCGGGCACCGTCCGGGAAGCCTCCGAGCGGCTGATGCGGGTGCTCGCGGACCATCCGTACGACGTGCCCTTTGCCTGCCTGTATACCCTCGACTCCAGGCAGGAGCGTGCGTCGCTCGCGGGGCACTGCGGCGGGCTAGCGCTGAGGTTGCGCCCCGTCGAGATTGCGCTCGACGAGAGCTCAGCGCCCTGGCCCATCGCGCAGGCCGTGCGCCGCGGCGAAGCGCAGCTCTTGGAACTGCCGGAAGGCTCGCACGCCATCCAAGTGCCCTTCTATCCGGAGCGCGTGAAGCGCGCCATCGCGCTGCCCGTGCAGGGCCAGGGCTCCGCGGCGAGTATCGCGGTGCTCGTTGCGGGCATCTCCTCGCGTCACGCCCTGGATGATAATTACCGTGGTTTTTTCGAATTGGCTGCTCGTCAGTTCGCCGCAGCCATTGCGGATGCTCAGGCCTACGAGGCTGAACGCCGCCGTGCGGAAGCCTTGGCCGAGATCGATCGGGTAAAAACGGCCTTCTTCTCGAATGTCAGCCATGAGTTTCGCACGCCGCTGACGCTAATGCTGGGACCGATAGAAGACGTCCTGACTGATCCGACTACGCCAGCCCCGATCCGCAATCAGCTCACTCTCGCGCGCCGTAACTGCCTGCGGCTGCTGAAGCTCGTCAACAGCCTGCTGGATTTCTCGCGCATCGAGGCCGGGCGAGTGCAGGCCTCGTTCGAGCCCACTGACCTTGCCGCGCTCACGCGTGATCTGGCGAGCAACTTCCGCTCTGCCATCGAGCGCGCGGGTCTGCGCTTTGAGGTCGAGAGCCCTGGGCTCAGCGAGCCCGTGTACGTTGATCCGCAGATGTGGGAGAAAATCGTCCTCAACCTGCTCTCGAATGCGTTCAAATTCACGTTCGACGGCTCGATCGCCGTGCGACTGCAGCGCCAGCAGAACGAAGCGGTGCTCGAGATCGCGGATACCGGTGTGGGTATCCCCGACCACGAGGTGCCGCGGCTCTTCGAGCGCTTCCATCGCGTGGAGGGTACTGCGGGTCGTACGCAGGAAGGTTCGGGCATCGGCCTCGCACTCGTGCAGGAGCTCGTGAAGCTTCACGGCGGCAAGATTCATGCAGCCAGTAAGCTCGGGGCTGGAACGACTTTCGGCGTGCGACTGCCCTTTGGCACGGCCCATCTTGCGGCCGAGCATATCAAGGCCCCCCGCTCGATCAATTCGACAGCCATCAGCGCCGAATCATTCGTGCAGGAGGCGCTGCGCTGGACACCCGGCAATGCCGCTGAGAGCTCAGCGAAATTAGCGGCTTTCATCGAAAGCCCCACCTCCTCGCTGGGTCACCGCTTTGCGCACACTGCCGCTGCTCGCATTGTGCTGGCGGACGACAACGCGGATATGCGTGACTATATTCGTGATTTGCTTTCACCCACTTATAGCGTCGACGCAGCGGACACGCTCGCTGTGCTTCTAGGCGTTCTGGGTAACGAAACCCAGGTCGCATTCAGCGGCAAGGAGGCGCTCGAGCGTCTGCAGACCTTCGAGCCCGATGTGATGTTGCTCGATATCGGCCTGCCCGAGATGAACGGCTATGATCTGGCCCGGCGCCTACGCGCTGACCCCAGGTGGCGCGACATCCGCCTGGTTGCGCTAACGGGCTATGGTCAGAGCGGAGATCGACAGCGCGCGCGCGAGGCGGGGTTCGATGATCACCTGATCAAGCCGGTCGATATGCAAGCTCTGCAGCGCGCTATCGCGGCGCGCAGCGACGACACGGCGGGTTGACTCGATCGTCCGTCGCCCCTGCGGGTATAAAGTCGGGTAGCCGGCCTTCAGAAAACCCGGAACATGCGGAAACCCGAGTCGTGCAGCTGCAAGCGTGCGACCTTGACTCGTCGGCGCCGTCGGCCCCGCGTGCTATCACGCAAGCCACTGCCCGCGAACGAGTTCTCGCGCACGGCCGACCCGGCCATCTCTTTGTTGCTCCTGATGCCGCCGCTGGCGGCGCTGTTGCAAGCCAATTTGTTCATGCTAGCGCTCCTGCGCTGTACCCCATGGCACAGCCTAAATGGTTGTTACTACATACGATATATTATACATACCATATGTATTTAAAACAGATGCGCAGCTGAAATTCCACCGAATTTATAGGAAAATCAAGCAAGTAGAGAGGCAGAGGACATGAAGAAGCCAGACGCAAACCAGGGCCAATCCGCCTCGGAGCTGATCTCCAGAAGAATCGCCGAACTCGGGGACTGGCGCGGGCAGACTCTGCGCAGAATGCGAGCGCTCATCCAGCGAGCCGACCCGGATGTCGTCGAGGAGTGGAAGTGGATGGGCACCCCGGTTTGGTCGCACGCGGGTATCATCTGCACCGGCGAGTCCTACAAGAGTGTCGTGAAACTGACCTTCGCCAAGGGCGCATCGCTGAGCGATCCGGCCCGTCTCTTCAATTCGAGTCTCGACGGCAACGTGCGCCGTGCGATCGACATCCACCAGGGAGAAGAAGTTGACGAGTCCGCCTTCATGGCGCTCATCCGCCAGGCGGTTGCCCTCAACAGCTCTGGCAAGTCAAAAGCTTCGAAGAAAGCGAAGTCCTGAGGCTAGAGGACAAAGCGCTCCCCGACCCACTGCTCGCTCTTCTGCCAAAGCGCCCGCGCGCGTTGCGGATCGAGGGCGTAAGGGCGCACGCCCCGACGCAGCCCCGGCACTGTAACGACCTCGGCAACCTGGCAATCCTCGCAATAGCGACCGCCAATCGACTCAGCGTCGGCGACACAGGCAGACCACACTGAAGTGGCCGCTCCCTGGGGGATGCTCTTCCAACTCAACGGTGCGGCCCCCGGGGGCTGACTGGCGTTGATCTGCGCCATCAATCGCTGCATGACCTCAGGGGTCATATATCGACTCAGCTCGGTTTGGATGACCCCGGGGTGCAAAGCCGTCGCTCGCACGCCACGATCTTTGTGACGGCGGTCGAACTCCACTGCGAACAGGACATTGGCAGTCTTGGAACGGCCATAGGCGGTGAACTCGGTGTAGGGCGAGTGCTCGAAGTTCGGATCATCCAGATCGACGTCGGCAAATCGGTGACCCGCTGAAGACAGGTTCACCAATCGCGCACCGGGCCGCAGCAGTGAGGCGATGCGGTTCACCAGCACAAAGTGTCCGAGGTGGTTGGTACCGAATTGAGTCTCAAAGCCATCGACCGTAGTGCTCTTGGGGCACGCCATGACACCGGCATTGGCAATGATGACGTCGATAGGGTTGCCCTCAGCCAGCAGGCTGTCCGCGCAGCCGCGCACACTGGCGAGCGATGCCAGATCGAGTTGGACCAGACGCAGCGAGCCTCCCCGGCTGGCTTGCGCGCGCACCTGCTCGGTCGCGGCCTGCGCCTTGGAAAGATCGCGCGCGGCTCCGATCACTTGCGCCCCGTGCGCCGCCAATGCGCGTGCGGTCTCGACACCGAGGCCGGCGGAAACGCCGGTGACCAGGATCCTCTTTTGACTCAAATCGATCCCGCGCAGCACCTCATCGGACGTTGATGTGGCTCCGAACGCATTGCTCATACCGAAATTCTATCCGTCTGCCCAGGCGGGCCCTCACCATCGGATCCTAATTTTCAGGATGATGTTCTGGTGGTGGCGCTTTAGCTGGATGCGGTGCTGGCTTCGGCGGCGGTTTCGGAGCCAGCGGTGCCGGATGAGGGGGCAGTGAAGCGGCCCTGATCGCGGGCTTTGCCGTTTCAGCCGGTGGTGCTAAGGGCGTCGCCGCGGTCGGATGAGGAACAAAGGGCTTTGCCCCCGGAGCAGCATTGGCGCCCACAGCGCCGTGTTGCAGCTCGGCGACGCTCGCGACCGGGCGCGGCACCGCGGCATGAGCCGGAACGCCATGATTCGCCGAAGCAAAGTTGGATTTATCCTGTTTCGCAACCTGCTCATGTTGCTGTTGCGCCGAAGTGGCCGGAAGATGGGTCTCGCTGGCGGCGGCTTGCTGCTCCTGAGTGGGTCTCGCGGCAACTCCGTTCGGACCACCATTGAAACTGGTGTGGCTGTTGTTG
>Ga0302184_10001780_pt1 | contig 13847 bp, 14 predicted proteins | sample I_Palsa_N3_3_FD_200233 | JGI IMG/M metagenome (GOLD analysis project Ga0302184, IMG submission 200233) | Peat permafrost microbial communities from Stordalen Mire near Abisko, Sweden - I_Palsa_N3_3 | ecosystem: Environmental > Terrestrial > Soil > Palsa > Peat permafrost | place: Sweden...
GCCCAGACCAGCGCCCACCAGCGGCCGTCGGTGACCAGGCCGACGGGTACGTCCCTGGCCCGCAGCACGATCGCGAGGCGCTCGACCGGGCTGGCGGTCCAGTTGCCTGTGGTGGTTCTGGTCAGCGGATGGGTGCCCCAGGGGAGGTAGCTGCCCAGCATTTTCCACGGGCCGTGACCATGTGCCGGTTCGGCCGCTTCCGCGCTGGGGTCGTCTGCGTCCTCAGTGTCTTCGGCTTGCTCGTCGTCCTCGTCGTCAGGGTCCTCGTCCTCTGCGTAGAAGCCGAAGTCGGGCCGGACGACGATGTTGTGCTCGGTTACCAGCTCGGCGAGGTTCTGCGGCACCTCGTTGTCGATCCGCAGGTGCTGCTGCCAGTCGAGGACGTGGCGGAGCATCGTTTCGATCACCGTATGCCTACTCGCACCGCCGTCCTCGAGCATCGCAGCGACAAGGCCCCTGAGGCGGGCACGGTCCTGCTGCGGAACCGGCGGCAGCCCGTTCGGAAAGACCCGATGCACCACCGGGAGGGTCAGGAAAGGGCCGTATGTCTGCAACAGTTCCAGCCAGGAGTGGCGGCGGCGGATCTCCTCACCCACGCCGCCCGGCGTGCGGGCGCGCCGGCGCGGGCTCACCGCGCTGCCCCGTCCGGCACGCACAACGCGACCGCGAACGGGAAGACCAGTTCCCGTACAGCCGCGTAACGTGTCTGGACCGCCGCAAGCTCGCGGGCCTTCTCCTCATCCAGGCCCCTCAGGCGACCGTCCCAGGCTTGCCGGTCACGTTCGAACTGGTGCCGTTCGGGTTCGTCGAAGTCGTCAAAGGTGAGCTGACGGGCGCCTGGGCCTTCGAGGGCCGTCTGCAAGGTGGCTCGCAGCTGGGTGAACACTGTCTCGACGCGTCTAGTTTCGTCCTCGCGGCGCCGGTTCAGCGTTCGCTGCAGGGAATCCAGCCGTTCCTTCGCGCGCACGGCGACATCGCCGGCCAGCAGCGGCTCCAGTTCGGCCCACTGCCGGACGAGGCCGAGCCTGGCGGAGTCGGGGGCGAGGCGGCAGGCGTCCGGTTCCAGAGCACTTTCCACTGAGTCGCGGAGTTCTCGGTACCTGGGCTGTTCGAGTTCGATCCGGCGGGAACGGCCGGTCGCCGGGACAACGCGCGCGGCCAGCATCACCTCCTCGTGCAACCGCCCGCCGTCGGCCCCGACAACCACGAGGCGCGCGAAGGTGGCGATGAGCGGGCCGTCGATGCCTGCCTCCGCTGGCGGGCTGAAGCGCAGCGCGGCCACCCGGTGCAATGTGGCGCGACCGCCCCAGATGGCGCTGCGCAGCAGGCGGGTGGCCTGCGCGACCAGCGGATACTCCAGGTGCGCGAGAACGACGTCGTCGCGGTCGTCGGAGATCGCCTGGTCGAAGGTGAGCGGACGCGGCTCGTCGCTGAGTGGATCGGCCAGGCCGGTGACCGTACGCTCCCACCCTGCCCGCAGGCTTGGCGGAGCTATCAGGCCCTGCTCAGAGCCGGGCAGGTCGGCGAGCGGCGGCTGGCCGGCCATGGCCAGGGCGGTATCGACGACGCGGCGCACGTTCGCGGGTGCGACGTGCAGCTGCCGCACGCTCTCATCGAGCTGGTCGCGGAGCCTGCTGACCTGGTCGCGCAGGTCTCGCTCGGCACGGAGAAGGCTCGTTGACGGCTTCGGCGCGACGGTCAGCGGATCGATCAGAACCGGCCTGCCGAGCATCCGCGCCTCGACCGCCTGCGCGAGCACGGGGTTGACGCTGCCCAGGTCCCGGCGCTCGATCGCCACCTTCTGCGCTACCCGGGAAAGGTACTCCAGGTCTCCGGCGTAGGAGCCAGGCTGTGCCTGGTGCCAGGCGGAACCCGCGAAATGCGTCACCTCAACCTCGTGGGTCTGGCCGTGCCTATCCACCCGGCCAATGCGCTGCTCAAGCCGGTTGGGGTTGAAGGGGATGTCGTAGTGGATCACGCGGTGGCAGTGCCGCTGCAGGTCGATCCCTTCGCTGGCGGAGTCGGTGGCAAGCAGGATCCGCAGCGGGTCCCGGTCGAGCGCGGCCTGAAACGCCGCCTTCAGGTGCTCCCGCTTGCGTTCCTCCATGCCGCCATTGAGCAGGCCGAGGCGGTCACCGCCAAGGCCCCGCGCGGTCAGCAGGCCAGCGAGCCAGTACTGGGTGGCCTTGTACTCGGTGAACACGATGACCCGCTCGCCGTCGTCCCAGCTCCCACCGGGACGGCAGATGCGGTCCAGCTCCTCGATCAGGGCCCTCGCCTTGCTGTCGGCGGGCTCGGCGTGCCGGTCTGCCCACTCGGCGAGCTGTTTACGGTAGCTGGCCTCCAGCGGAGACACCTGCGTTCGCAGCTCTACGATCTGTTCGAAGGCCGTACGCTCATCGTCGCTTCCCGGGTCATCGTCGGACGGCTCGGCGTCCCAGTCCATGGCCTCAGCGAGCCACTCCGGTAGCTCGTCGTCCGCGGCTTGGGTATGCGCCGGTTGCGAGCTTTCGCTCTTCAGGTGCGAGTCAAAGGTGATGGCGAACGCGGCGGGCGAGGAGAACAACCGCTTTTTTAGGACAAGCGTCACCAGATCGCCGGCGCGAGCCTCTGCTCTGCCGGGCTTTGCCTGCCGTGCCGAGGCATAGAGCTGCAGAAGCTCATATCCTTGCCGTTCGACATCCGTGTAGCCGATGTCGATGGCCCGGACATGCCTGCCCGGGAAGCGATCAGAACCATCCTCGTTCTTGATCTCGGTCTTCATCCGGCGCACCATGACCTGATCCAGGGTCGCCTGATCAGGCTCTACGCCGCGGGCGAACCGCTGAGGGTCCAGCATCGCCAGCAGCGCCTGCCACGATTCCGGGTAGCCGTTGTGCGGTGTGGCCGACAGAAACAGCCGGTGCTGCGTGTGCTCGCCGACACGCCGAACCGCCTGGGTCTGCTTGCTGTCCAGCGCGTAGCCCCTTTCCTTCGAGGGCTCCGCAGGCGCGCAGTGATGCGCCTCATCGACGATCAGCAGGTCGAAGTAGCCGGGATAACGACTCTGCGGAGTCAGCACCTCGTCAAGCAACCGCTGAACCCGGGGCGTGCGCAGCCACTGGAGGCTGATGATGATCCGCGGGTACACGGTGAACGGGTTTGCCTCAAGCCCGTGTGTACGGCGCAGTTCGCGGAGCGCGGAAGTGTCGAGGACGCGGAAGTCCAGCCCGAACTTCGAGGACATCTCATCCCGCCACTTCAGCGTCAGGGAGGCGGGGCAGACGACTAGGACTCTCCTGGCCCTGTGCCTGAGCAGCATCTCCTGAACGACCAGGCCCGCCTCGATCGTCTTGCCCAAGCCCACGTCGTCGGCGATCAGCAGGCTGACCCGCGGCATCGCCAGGGCGCGCGCCACGGGCTCAAGCTGGTACTCCTCTATAGCGATGCCGGAGCGGAACGGCGCCTGCAGGGTGCGCGTGTCCGCGCTGGCCACCGTGCCCCAGCGCACCGCGTCGAGGAACGCGCCCAGGCGCTGCGGGTCATCCCAGCCGATCTCGGTAACCTCAGGAAGCTTCGTGGCGGGGACAATCTCCCGATCCGGCTCGACCTCCCAGACAAGGGTCAGCTCCTCACCGAGATCGTCATCGCTAACGCTGGTGAGCCGGGCTAAAGTCTGGCCGGGCAGCCTTGACGCCGCGAGTTCGTCGACGGGCTGGCGGCTGTGTATGACATCGCTCACTACCCACTGCTGACCGCGCACTTGGACGAGCTGCCCGGGCTCTGGCACCCCCGTGCACCCGACGTTAGGCATCCCGACCGCAGCAGCCGTCATGAATGCCCTCCTCGCATCGAACGCTACCGAAGTACTCGGCTCCGTGTCGATGGACTGGTCACACCCGGCTGGATGTAACCAGTCCAACAATTCCTCACATGAGACGAGAAAGCGATGGAAACGGATAACAACAAATCAACTATTTGGCCAAGTATGCATAAATAGTTAACTGTGTTCGATTCCCGGAAAACGATGACGGTAAATTCGGCCACTTCCACGACAAGTTGTGGATTACTTGGGGTTACGTGCGCACGTGGAAGGCTTCTCTCGCTCTCGCCGGTCTTGCTGAGGCGTGGGCAATATTTGCCTTTGTCTAGATTTGTCCTATTAATAGAAGCATCGACATGGCGCTATCGGGGGCCGACGCCACCTGAATGGTAGAAATCTGCTAGAGGAGACTTATGTCCACTGGATCCGATAGAACACGTAAGGGGATCTACCCTCGCCGGTCGATCAGGAGGGAACGCCGCATGCGAGGACACGAGATAATCACCCTCGACCTAGCCCAGGGTAAAAGCAGTTTCAGGTTCCGCTGTATCAGCGCACCTACAGCTGGACAGAAAAGAAGCTCGCGCAGCTCTGGTGGGATTTGCTGACGCAGGGCGACCGCATGTCAGCCGACGCCCTAGACAGCCCTCACTACATTGGCTCGGCGGTCATCGCGCCGAGCCTCCCGTTGCAGTAACGGGAGTCAACCGGTAATTGCGCACCGAGCTGGGCCTGTGGCCTAACGGCACACCGGTAATCGCGCGAGGATTGGCTGTCTAGACGAGGGCGGCGGCCTGGGTCATGCGCTTGTTAGCTTGCGGCCATGTCGCGGAGCAGCTGAGTGGTCGCGGCCAGGGTGAGGGCGGAGGCTCCCAGCAGGTTAAAGGCCCGGGCGTGGCTGGCAACGTCCGGCAGGCTGTCCAGGAGAATCCCGCCGCAGGGGCCTGGCAGGTGGACCACGCTCAGGGTCGGCACGCCGCCGAACCGCAGGATCGAGAGTGGTCCGCTGCCGCCGGCAGCGTATGCCCCGCCGGCGAACGGCAGGACCTGGATGGTGATCTGCGGGCAGGTGCCGCTCATGTCGGCGAGGCGGGCCAGCTGGGCTTGCATGACTTCGGTCCCGCCGACGAGCTGATGCAGGGCTGCCTCCCCGATGACCACGGCCAGTTCCAGCTGCCGCTCCCCCAAGATCAGTTGCTGGCGGGTGAGCATCGCATCCAGGATCAGGTCCTGCGGGCCGGCCGACAGGACCGGGTCAGCGGCGGCGACCGCACGGGCGTACTCCCGGGTCTGCAGCAGGTCTGGTACCTGCTGTGGCTGATAGGCCTGGATCTGGGAGGCGGCAGCCTCGATGATGAGGTAGTCCAGCCAGTTGCCCGGCAGGACTTCGGTGTAGGGCTGCCACCAGCCGCGTTCCCGGTGGGGGTGCGCGATGGCGGTCAGGGTCTGTTGCTCCTGCTCGCCGACGCCGTACTCGGTGAGCAGGTCGCGCAGGTCTCTGGGGCGGATGCCGCGCTGGCCCGACTCGATCCTACTGATCTTGGAACGGTCGCATTCCAGGATGCGGGCGGCGTCGTCCAGCCGGTAGCCCAGGCTTTCGCGGTGCCGACGCAAGGCCGCGCCTAGCAGCCGCCGCCGGACGGGGGGTGTTTCTACCATGGTGCGTTCCTCTCCGTCCGGGCTGGCGCGGCGGCCGGATAGCTCACGGTGAACCAGATCATCCAGCCTCGGCGACCACCGGCCGCCCCGTACGTGGTGGCCATTTGCTGCAGGAGGTACAGGCCGTGGGGGCACTCGGCGGCCTGGGCAAGATCCGCATCCCAGGTGCTTCCCTGATCCCGCACCTCGGCGTACACGTAGTCGCCAGTGAAGTCATGGACCGTCATGGCGAACTGCCCGCCGGATCGCTTGCTGTTGCTGTACAGGCAGGCGTTGGCGGCGAGTTCCCAGGCGACCGCGGTCACCTCGTCGGCTACCGGGCAGTCGCGCAAGAAGAACCTGAGCGCGGCCCTGACTTGCTGGCCCTGGTCGACGAGGCCGGGATAGGTGCACTCCAGCGTGGGCACCGGCCAAGCGGATGCGGCGGTGCTGGACCCGGATCGGCATTGGTTTGTCATCACCGCGTGACCTCCAGTCGGGCAATGCGCGCGATGCCCATGACATGCTCTGTATCATTGCTCGTCTACATCGCATATGCAAGTTGCATCTGTAATTTTCACTTGGAGGATTAATGCCTGCCCACAGCAGCCCGACCGTCAAGCGCCGCCGCCTGGCCGCTGAACTGCGTGCCTACCGGGATCGGGCCGACTTGACAATCGAGGAGGTCGCCCAGCGGCTGGAATGGTCCACGGCCAAGATCAGCCGGATCGAGAACGCCAGGGTCAGCGTGCTACCGAGGGACGTCAAGTTCCTGATCGGCGTCTACGGGGTCGAAGAGAACGGCGAGGAATGGGAGTCACTGCTGACGCTCGCACGCGAGTCCAGGCAGAAGGGCTGGTGGCACGCGTACGGCGACGCGATTCCCGAGGGATTCGAGACTTACGTCGGCCTGGAAGCCGACGCCACCACGCTGCGCACCTACGAGTCGGATTACGTACCCGGACTTCTGCAGACCGCGGACTACGCCCACGCCGTCATCCGGGCCACGATGCTCACGGCCAGCGACGAGGAGATCGAAAGACACGTGGCGGTGCGAATGGTCAGGCAGGAACGGCTGACCGGACCCGGTGCGCCGGAAATCTGGGCGGTTATCAGCGAGGCTGTCATCAGGCGGGTCGTCGGCGGCGAACTAGTCATGCGAGCACAGCTCAGCCGCCTTGCCGAGACGAGCAAGCAGCCGAACGTCACGCTTCAGGTGCTGCCGTTCAGCGTGGGTGCCCATGCGGGAATGGACGGCGCCTTCATGATCCTCGGATTCCCCGCGCCCACCGACCCCGACGTTACCTACGTGCATTACTACACAGGCACGCTGTACCTGGAAAAACCGGAGGACCTGGCACGATATACCCTGATGTTCGATCACTTGCGCGCGGCGGCCCTCCCGGTCGACCAGTCACGGGACCTTATCGCCTGTGTGAGGGACGAACTAGCCTGATTCGTAAGTGCTTAGGGGACAGACCCGAACTAACGGGAAGGTGCAGCATGAAGCTGGTGAGCATCACCGTCGACCTGTCTAGCGCTAGGTGGCGGAAGAGCAGCTTCAGCGGCGGCGGGGGCAGCAACTGCGTCGAGGTGGCTGATGCCGGGCATGCCATAGCGGTGCGCGACTCCCAGGACGCGGTGGGACCGGTTTTGTTCTTCAGGCAGCACGCATGGCGTCAGTTCGCCGCCAAGGTGAAGACTGAGCGGTTGCACCAACTAACGGCCAACCCTGGTGTCGGACGGTGACCAGAGCGGGATCATCTCCGTGGCCGCGGTGTGGCGCCCGAGTCGTGCGCTATATGCATCAGCACGCGGGGTATGGTCGCTCGGGAATCTCCAGCTCACAATGATCAGCCAAGCCTCGTCGCTGCTCTTCGCGAGAACGCCGTTCGGCGGACGTTGGTAGACGCGCGCAGCGTTCTTAGCTATCTTGGCCTCGATCTCGTTCTGCAAGTCAATGCCGGTCATCCCGGCTAGACCCAGAAGGTAGATTGCCCCATCTGCCAGTTCTTACCCGGCGTCTTGTCCACGTCATCCGCTAGCCATGCCCGAATGAACGCACAGGCAGCGACCTCTTTCGCAGCGTATGCGGCGGCTTCACGGGACATCGACGGAATCTCGCCCACCTCGTCAGTGTGCTTCACGAGCGAACCGCCTTGAGGGTGAACGCGACAGGCCAGAGAGCCAGCAGCCATAGTAATGTTGAAGTTAGCGCCCTTGGCAGGCGGCAGGCACCAGTTCTTGGGGGATCTGAATGAACCCCCTGAGCTGGCCCCTCTGGGCTAAGATCACCGCCACAGCTATCCTTGGGCTAGGCCTGGCAGGCGGTGTCACCTACGCCGTCACCAGCGGTCCTGGCAGCTTTCCCGCCGCCTCGCCTGGGATCCCACGGCAACCAGCAGCGCCCTTGTCGACGCCCTCGCCCGCGGCCCCCTCAGGTTTGTCCGCAGGCTGCCAGATGGGCGAGGATGACGGCAGCGGCTTCACGGCGGTCAGCCAGCAGAACGTCAGCGGCGATGAACCCGCCTACCAGGTGACCATCGGCAACAACACAGCCAGCGCGGTCACCCTGGTGGGGTTCGCCGTGACCTTCAGCGCCTACGGCAGTCAGGTCTGGACCGACAGTCCCACGGTGAACAATTCCGTGCTGGTTGAGCCAGGCGAGACGTGGACCTTCCCCACCACCCTCGGCACCTCAAGCTTCCCCCAGGTGTCGAATGCCACCTACCTGGAGATGACGTGCACGGTCACCTCAGCGGTCACGCCCAGCGGGACCATCACCCCGTCTTCGGCGATCTCCGAGCCTGACGGCAACCAGGTCGGCCATACCCAGAGCGTCCAGCAGGCGCAGGGGCAGGGGCAGGATGACCTTAACCAGCTCGGCAGCGACACAACCTCGCTCAACACCGACAACTCGCTGGCTTCTGCGGTCAGTCAGATGAAGCAGGACTACCAGACTGAGCAAGCTGAGTACCAGACGGAAAAGTCCGACGGCTGCCCCGCCGCCTCAGGTGACGCTGGGGCTGTCTCCGGTGATGCCTCGGCTGTAGGAGGCGACCTGAGCGCCCTCAACGGTGCCGTGACCTACTTGCAGCAGAACGAGGTTGCGGCGGTAACGGGCGATCTGACAGCCGTTCAGAACGACCTGGGCTTGCTCGCCTCACTCGACGCCCAGCCTGCGGTCAGCACTTCGGCAGCGCAGTCGGCAGGCAAGCAGGCACTAGCCAGCGCGGCCTCTGCGATCTCCTGGGCCCAGGGACAGGGGAACACGATCAACGGCGAGGCTCAAGCGCTTTCGACCACCGCCGCCAATTACGCCAGCAATGAAGGGTGCGGAATATAATTAACGCGGAAGCCACGATCTGCTGGGGTATGTCAGAAGGTCACCATCTACTACCGGATTGATGGTGTACTTCAGCATAAAGTCAGCCGCTGACGACGATACCGTGCAGACGACGGCGGCAACGGTATGCGGCCTTTAGCTGCCCTGGGCCAACCAAGTATATGTTAGCTCCCACTGATGCGAAGGCAGAGTGATCAAATTAACTTCGACTATGCGCACCCTGTTCATCGCGAGCAGCGCCGGTTCTAGCGAATGGACGTAGAACAGCCGCCTGTATTTACCGAAACTTTTACCACCTCGGTAGCAGCCCGGCCACGTCCGGACACTGCTCGAGCTCTACGGCGTCTCCGGCCCCTAACGTTACGGGCTAATCCAGCGGACCTGAGATGCCCGCCAGCCCGGCTAGTGGCACTCGTTCCGCGATATGTTGCCGAACCCGTAAGAGGTCTACATCGGCCTGGAAGCAGGAGCCGCCTCCATCCGCAACTTCGAGCCCGTCGTCGTGCCCGGCCTACTCCAGACCGAGTACTACGCCCGCGAGGTCTTCAGGAACGGGCCGATAGAGCTGGACCCCGATGGAGTCGAACGCCTGGTTGAAGTCCGCCTGGCCCGGCAAGAGATACTGAACCGCGATGACCGGCCGCGACTATGGGCCGTCATCGATGAGGCAGTCATCCACCGCGTCGTCGGCAGCCCGAGCGTGATGCGCGGGCAGCTCCGCCACCTGGCCGACTCTGCTCAGCAGGGCAAGACCACCATTCAGGTAGTGCCTTACAGTGCAGGTGCACACGCCGGAACGATTGGCTCGTTCGTCATTCTGGACTTCCGCGAGCCCACCGACCCGGCCGTAGTGTGGAGACGCTCGCCGGGACATCTACCTCGAGGAGCGTTCGGATGTGAACCGCTATACCCTTGCGTTTGACCGACTGTGGGCCGCCTCGCTGCACCCTGACGACTCCGTGCAGATGATCGAACAAGTGGCCAGCACCTTGACGTAGCGCAGTACCAAGAGGAGGCGCGCGGGATGACCGAGATCGACCTTTCCCGCGCTGAGTGGCAAAAGAGCAGCTACAGCGGCTAGGACCGCAACTGCGTGGAGGTCGCCCGTAATCTGCCGGAGCTCGTGGCGGTGCGTGACTCCAGGGAGCCTGACTGGGCGAAACTGGTGGTCTCGCGGGAGGCCGGCGGGCGTTTATCAGGGGCGGTTGAAGGGCTGGTTAGTCAGCGTCGGCGTTCCTCTTGGCGAGAACGCCGTTCGGTAGGCGCTGGTAAGCGCGTGTCGCGTTCTCGGTCATCTTGGCTTCGATCTGATCCTGCAAGTCGATGCCGGTCATCTCGGCTAGGCCCAGCAGGTAGATCGCTACGTCTGCCAGTTCTTCCCCGATGTCTTCGCGACCCTTGCGCCAGGCGTCGAAGGCTTCGGCGATCTCGCCTTGGAGCAGGCAGAACTCCAGCGGGACATCGGTCGTATTGAAGCCTTTGGCGACTTTATTCTCCCAGGCCAGTTTCTGTGCGGACCGGATCTTCACGTCCCCTCCCCTGAGCGAGACGATAAGGCTGACCGGGGGCGAGCACCACCGTTCGTTCCGATAGAAAGAACTTTAATTATCCTCTGAACGCGTAGCGGTCCTCCGGGTAGCACGCGTGGCGCCAGTTTGCCGCCAAGGTGAAGACTGAGCGGTCGCGCTGACTAACGGCCGACCCTGGCGTCGGGGGGTGACCAGGGCGGGATCATCGCCGTGGCCGCGGTGTGGCGTCTGGCCAGGGTTTGGTGCCGGCGGGCGGGGTCCGGGCCGAGTTGGCTGATCAGGGTCTCGCGCAGGGGGTGGTGGGAGGCGATCAGGTGCTCGCCGCGCTGTTCTAGCCAGGGCATCCAGTCGGCGGCGGGCGGACGGTCGCGTTTGGCGGAATTGCAGGCGTAGCAGGCCAGGACGAGATTCCAGACCTGGTGCAGGTCACCGTCTTTCCATTCCCGCGTCATGAGCGCCCACGGGAGTACGTGATCAACGGCCACCCGGCTGGTTCCGATGTCGGTGAACTCGGTGCGGCAGTAGGCGCAGCGTCCGTCCTGGTAGCCGCTCAGCGCGTCGCGGACGCCGGTGATGGGGCCGCGGCGCAGCCGGCGGGCGCGTACAGGTCGACGGCTTCTTTATCGGGGGCCATTTCGAACGACACCAGGCGGGTGCCGAGGCGCAGGCCCCAGGACATTTGAAACGACCTGTGAGGCGACACTAGCGATCGGGCTTTGGTTCTGGAGTGCCACTGTGCAGCTGGCGGAGCCATGGCTTGGGCTAACCAGAGATGATCCGCACTCGCTGGACGAGGTCGGCTACCTGAAGAGCGGCCTGATCCAGGCGATGGTCGTGCAGAAGCCCGCCCAGGAAGCCGTCATCTCACTCGAGCGCATGGCCGCGCTGCTCCGCAACGGCACCACCCCGAACCCCAAGGTGCTGCTGCTCAGCCCGGTCGTGGCCACGCAGGCCGACATGAACAACCCGTCGATCAGCCAGTGGTTCTACCGGTAGCCCCCGGCACCGCAACATCGAAGGAAATACGCCATGGCTTTGGTAATGGGGCTCAATAGCGGCTCCTCATTCGACGGCCTCGACGCCGTGCTGATCGATGTCGGCATCGCCGCCGACGGTCATCCCGGCCGGCCGCGATTCATCGGCGGCCTGTCCTACGACTGGCCTCCGGCGGTAGCCGAGAGGGTTCTCGCCTCTTTCGACAACAAGGTCGACCTGTTTGAGATGACGCGGCTGAATTACGAAGCCGGCGCCGTATACGCCCAGGCCGCGCTCAGCCTCCTCGCACAGGAAAACGTGTCCGGCGAGGACCTCTTCGTCGTCGGCTACGACGGCCAGACCATCTACCAGGAACCACCTGACCACGACCGGATGGCCAGGCTGCCCGCAGGCGCCTCGCTGCTGGACCGGTGGACCCACGGCGGCTACGGGTGCGGGTTCCAGATCGGGGAGTCCGCGGTCGTCGCCGCCGCGACCCAGGCGCTCACGGTCACCAATTTCCGGCCGATGGACCATGCGCTCGGAGGTACTGGCGCCCCGCTGATGCAGTACCTCGACTTCGTTTCCTTCCGTGACCAAGGCCCGATCCTGACCTTGAATATCGGCGGGATCGCGAACTGCCAGCTCGCTGACGCTGATCGCGCCAAGATGATGGCATTCGACACCGGACCCGGCAATGTCATGATCGACCATGCCGCCCGGCAACTCCTCGGCGTCCCTTACGACGCCAACGGTGATACCGCGGCTACCGGCACCGTCGATCAGGGCATGCTCGCCCGCCTGCAGCGGCATCCCTATTTCGAAAGGCATCCGCCGCGTAGTGCCTGGCGGCTGGACTTCGGCGCCGGTTATGCCGAGCGGGCCCTCGCCGACGCGGCCGGCCTGGCGCCCCAGGACGTGCTCGCCACGCTGACCGCATTCACGGCCTGGGCGATCGACCGCTCCGTCCGTGACCACATCAGCCATCTCGGTGACATCTCGACGATGATCGCCAGCGGCGGCGGGGTCCGCAACGGGACGCTGATGAGAATGCTGGCCAACAGGCTGCCAGGCACCCTGCGTCTGACCACATCGGACGAATTCGGGATACCGCCGCAGTACAAGGAGGCAATCAAGTTCGGCGTGCTTGCCTTCGCGCATCGGCACGGCCTGGCCAACAACATCCCGGCAGCCAGCGGCGCAAGCACGTTCGCCATTCTCGGGCGGGCCGTTCAGCCACCGCGACTGGCGATCGTGGATCCGGAATAGCGCTTCACCTGGACGGTCCCGGCACGGCGATCGCTGTCCCTGCCGGGACCGCTCCGGGCGAGTACCGCCGCGGTACTCGTGCCGCCGGAGCGGACCAGAACCAATATGCCCCGGCCAACCACTCACACGCCCGCGACCAGCCCTTGCTCCACCGGAAGGAGATCCATGCACCTCTACCTAGACACCGCTGACCGCGGTGCCGCGGAATCGTTCCTGGCAACCGGGCTTTTCGCGGGTGTGACCACTAACCCGACCATCTTGCAGCGCGCATCACTCGGCGTCACCGATATCCCTGACATTTACCGATGGGCTACCGCCGCAGGCGCACGGGAAGTGTTCTTCCAGGCATGGGGAGCAGACACGGCGACCCTCGTCGAGCGCGGACAGCGGCTTCGCGACCTAGGCACCGAGGTAGTGGTCAAGCTCGTCGTGTCCCGGGCCGGGTCGGCAGCCTGTGCCGAACTGGCCGCCCGCGGCATCCCGACCTTGCTCACCGCCGTCTATGCCCCCTGCCAGGCAATCATCGCTGCTGCCGCCAGCGCAACCTACATTGCTCCCTACCTGGGAAAACTACAAGACGCCGGCCGCGACGCAATGACAGACATCATCGCCATGCATGAGATCCTGGCAGCTAGCGGCAGCCAGACCAAAGTCCTACTCGCCAGCATCCGGGACGTACCTTCGATGGTCGCCCTGGCACGTCACGGAGTCGGACACTTCACGATGGGGCCTGCTGTCGCCGAGCAGTTCTTCGCCGACGAGCTGACCGCCGAGGCAGTGCGTACCTTTGAGGACGCCGTCCTGGCAACCTCGTGACGACACCCCTCGACCAGGCCCGTTGCCATCGGCACCCCCGTTGCCGCGGCCGGACGAGCCGCTTGGGTGCCGTCAGATCGATTCCTGATCAGACCTGTACTCAATCCTATCCAGGATGGCTATGCATGGATAGGATTATGTACACAGGAGGAGGTGAGCGCCATCGCGGAACCCGAACTACCGGCGACATTCACGTTCGCGGAGGCCGAAGACCGCGGGCTGTCACGGCGCAGGCTCCAGCGCTTGCAGGCTACAGGGGCGGTTGAGCGTATCGGACGCGGACTGTACCGGCGTACCGACGAAGAGCCAGTCGACCACGACCTGATCGAGATCGCGGCAAAGGCACACCAACCTACGTTGTGCCTGCTGTCGGCGCTCGCCTGGCACGAGCTTACTGACGTTATCCCGTCCATTCACGACGTTGCGATACCTCGCGGGGCCTGGCAGCCTGTTGTGTCCGCGCCAGTCCAAT
>Ga0302184_10001781_pt1 | contig 13846 bp, 10 predicted proteins | sample I_Palsa_N3_3_FD_200233 | JGI IMG/M metagenome (GOLD analysis project Ga0302184, IMG submission 200233) | Peat permafrost microbial communities from Stordalen Mire near Abisko, Sweden - I_Palsa_N3_3 | ecosystem: Environmental > Terrestrial > Soil > Palsa > Peat permafrost | place: Sweden...
CGAGATACCGCAGGTGTGCGTGCTCTTCCTGACCGCACGGGACGCGGTGGAGGACCGGGTGGCGGGCATCACCGCCGGGGGCGATGACTACGTGACCAAGCCGTTCAGCTTGGAGGAGGTTCTGGCCAGGCTGCGCGGGCTGCTGCGCCGGGCCAACCTGACCCGCGCGCACACCGAGGGATCGCTGGCCGTCGGCGACCTGACCATGGACGAGGACGCGCGCGAGGTCCGCAGGCACGGTGAGCTGATCGACCTGACCGCGACCGAATTCGAACTGCTCAGGTTCCTCATGCGCAATCCCAGAAGGGTTCTGTCCAAGGCGCAGATCCTGGACCGGGTCTGGAACTATGACTTTGGCGGCCAGGCGCACGTCGTCGAGCTGTACATCAGCTACCTGCGTAAGAAGATCGACGCGGGCCGGGTGCCGCTCATCCACACCGTCCGCGGCGTCGGCTACGTGCTGAAACCAGCTGGCTAATGCCGGCCTCGCAGGCGCAGCGGCCGGGTCCGCGGGCCCGGCTGGCCGGCCTGCTGTCCTGGCGCACGATCAGCGGCAAGCTCATCATCGGTCTCGTCGTGCTGTTCGCGCTGGCGGGCGCGGCCGTCAGCCTGGTCACCGCGAACTCACTCAGCAATTCGCTGATGTCCTTGCTCAACCAGCAACTGCAGTCCGCGACCCAGACCTGGTTCAGCTGCGTTCAGTCCCAGGTTGGGGACAACGACCACGACCGCGCGGACCAGGACAGATCCGCTGCTTCCGGCCAGGCCGACGCCTACCGGGCTAATCCGGATGGTTACCTCACGTGCAGCGGCCAAGGGCAGGCACCCGGCACGTTCGAGGTGCTGCTGGCCGGGAAATCGGTCCGATACAAGAGCACCGTGCAGGAGGCATGTCCGCTCTCCGCCACGGACACGGCCACGCTCGTGGCCTTGAAGGTTCCCGCCAGCCAGAACCCGCCTGGTCCATCTGGTGACTCCAGCCCGCCTGAACCGGGCGGCTCCGCGCCGGCCAACCCGCCCGCACTGACCCACGAAGTCACGCTGCCGTCGCTCGGCGGTCAGTACCTGCTCACCAAGATCCCCGGTCCGGAACCGGGCACCGACCTGATCACCGGACTGCCGCTGAGCATGGTTGACGGCACCCTTTCTCACGTCGAGAACACCGAGCACGCGGTGTTCGCGGGCGTCCTGCTGCTGGCCGTCATCTTGGGCGCTGCGCTCGTGCAGCTCTCACTGCGGCCGCTGCGCCGGGTCGCCGCCACCGCGACCAGGGTGACCGAGCTGCCGCTGGATTCCGGTGCGGTCGCACTGCCGGCCGGGGTGCCTGACAGCGACCCGCGCACCGAGGTGGGCCGGGTCGGTGCCGCCTTCAACCGGATGCTCTTCCACGTCGGGAATGCGCTGGGCCGCCGCGCCGCGAGCGAGGCCCGGCTGCGCCGGTTCGCGGCCGACGCGAGCCACGAGCTGCGCACTCCCCTGTCCGCCATCCGCGGCTACGCCGAACTGGCGCTGCGGCACCCGGGACCCGTGCCGGAAGAGGTCACGCACGCGCTGAGGAGGGTCCAGGCCGAGTCGGTCCGGATGGGCGTGCTCGTGGATGACCTGCTGCTGCTGGCCCGGCTGGATGCCGGGCGCCCGCTCGAGCGCGAGCCCGTTGACCTGTCCAGGCTGGCCATCGAGACGACAAGCGACGCGCGGGTGGCGCGCAGCGACCATCTCTGGCGGCTGGATCTTCCCGGCGAGCCGATCCTGGTAAATGGCGACGAGCCCCGGCTGCATCAGGTCCTGGCCAACCTGCTCAGCAATGCGGGCAAGCACACCCCGCCGGGCTCCACCGTCAGCGTCGCCCTCACCGCCGATCCGCCGCTGCCCGGGAATTCCCCGGAGGCGGCCTCGGTCTGGCGCGGCGTCCTGCCGCCGGGCCCGCGGGTCGAGCTGAGCATTACCGACGATGGTCCCGGCATTCCGCCCGAACTGCTTCCTGAGCTGTTCGAGCGCTTCACCCGGGCTGACACCTCGCGCGCGCGAGACGCGAACGCGGCCGGCAAGAGCACCGGCCTCGGCCTGGCCATCGTGGACGCCGTCGTGGCCGCGCACGAAGGCTGCATCTCGGTGATCAGCCGACCGGGGATGACCCGGTTCGCCATCATCTTGCCCCTGCTGCGCGAACCCGCCGATCAGCCTCAGGCCTCCCCGGTCTGAGCCCGCGCTCAGGACCAGGCGATTGCGGCGTCTGGTGCGTCGTCGGCGAGCACCGTCCCTTCGATGAGCCCGTACGGCCGGTCGGCCGCGTAGTAGACCTCGTTCTCGTTGGCCATCTCGAACGGGCTCAGGTCAACGAGGAAGTGGTGCTTATTGGGCAGCGCGAGCCGGACCTCGCAGATCTGCGGGACCGCGGTCAGCATCGCCGTGCCCATCGCGTACAGGGTCTGCTGCAGCGAATAGCTCTCGGTCTGGGCGAAGGCCTCGATCAGGGCCGCCTTGGCCGCCTGGAAGGCGGCGCCCCAGTCGGCGTCCGCCTGCCGGAACCGCCATCGCGCGCTGACCACGGTGGCCAGCATCCGGTCGTAGGCGTCTTCGAGCGTGGTGTACTCGTCGCGCGGAAAGCCCCAGAACTGCGACCCGGTGGTGTTCAGGACGATGAGGTCACCGACGCCGCCGACCACGCTGCGGCCCCACTCGGCGTCATCGATCACGGTGACGGTCCTGGTGTACTGCCCGCTGCGGGCGAATGAGTGGCCGCCGCCGGAGATCGGCGTCCAGGGGTACTCCTCGATCGCAATACGCGCCCGGGAGATCGCGTCGGCGCTGCCGGTGTAGTGCGCGGCCAACTCGAGCGCGAACGCCTCGGGCTCGATCCCCCCGAGCTTCTTGGCCAGCGCATACACGGTGTTCTTCTGGGTGTCGGTAGGCAGCACCCGGGAGTTGTCGCCGGTCAGGTGGGTCGCGGCGAGGTCGCCGGACAAGCTGGTCGAGACGTTCCAGTCCCGGACCAGGTCGCTGCCGTCGGGTCCGGCCCCCCGGCCGACGTGAACCACTCGTACCTCAGCCTTGCCGTACCGGTTGGTACCGAGCTGGACCATGACCACCTCGTTTCGTTCCCGGGCCTGCATGCAGCGTGACCACGAGCGGTCCCGCCGGCATGTCCGGCCAGTTATAGGTTGATATCGGGATTCTTCATCAGTCCTGCCTTGTTCAGCTCTGCTTTATTCAGCTGGGCAAAGACCCGGTCGCGGGTCAGCGGGAGGTCGGTGATCCGCCGGCCAGTCGCATCCCGGACCGCGTTCGCGAGAGCCGGGGCCACCGGGTTGAACGGCGCTTCGCTCATCGGCTTGGCGCCGGCCGGGCCGAACGGGTCGTGCGATGCGGCGAACAGGACCTCGGTGCGCGGAATGTCGCCGAATTGCGGCAGGTGGTAGCTGCGGAACACGCGCGTGCTCACCCGGCCCGCGGTGTCGATGTCGAGGTGCTCGTACAGCACCGCACCCAGGGCCTGCGCGACCCCGCCCTCGACCTGCCCCCGGCACTGCCGGGGATTGATCACCGTGCCGGCGTCCGCCGCCTGCACGCTGTGCAGGATGCGGATCTCCCCCGTCGCCGGGCGGACCGCCACCCGGAAACCCTGCACGTTGAACGAGACGGACCTGGGCGTGCCGTCACTGGTCGCCTCGGCGCGGAGCAGCGCCTTTGTCCCGGGGGAAGCAGCGATCAGGCCGGCCAGCTTATCCGCCGCGCGCATCGTGGCCAGGCCCGCCACGACCGTGCCGGTTGAGCCGTAGGCGCCGGTGTCGTGGCGGACCAGGTCGGTGTCGGACTGCTGCAGGTCGATCTGCTCAACCTTGACGCCGAGGGCTTGGGCCGCCAGCTGACGGTGCACCGTGGAGGTGCCGTTACCGAATTCCGGCGTGCCCACCCACAGGGTGTAGCCGCCGTCGGCCCGCTGGGCGATGCGGGCATGAGCATGATGGCCGCCTGGCGGCGCGGTGTCGAGCATCGACACCGCCAGCCCGGTGCCGGTCAGCCACCCCGGTCCGGCCGGAACGGGATCGCCGCGGCCACTCGACAGCGCGGCGGCGACCAGGTCCAGGCACTGCGTCAGCCCGTAGCTCGCGACCGATACGTCGTCCGGCTCTTCCCGGACGGAGATCAGCGGGTCACCGGGCCGGATGACGTTGCGGCGGCGGAACTCGACCGGGTCGATAGCCAGCTTTCGGGCCAGTTCGTCCAGGGCGGATTCCACCGCGAAGGCCGACTGGGACAGCCCGTAGCCGCGGAAGGCCCCGGCCGGCACGGTGTTGGTGTACACCGACCAGCCGTCAACTTTCTTGTTCGGGCACCGGTACAGGCTGACCGCCTCGCCGCAGCTGTGCATCAGCACCCCGCCCGCATGGTTGCCGTAGGCGCCGGTGTTGGCGACCGTCTGGATCGCCAGCGCGGTCAGAGTGCCGTCGCTGCTGGCGCCGGCCTGGACCGCGATCCGCATCGGATGGCGGGTGGTCGCGGCGGCGAACTGTTCCTCCCGGGTGAACTCCAGCTGCACCGGCCGGCGCAGCCGCAGCACGGCCAGGGCGACGACATCCTCGGTGAGCATCTCCTGCTTGCCGCCGAAACCGCCGCCGACCCGGGCGGCGAGCACCCGCACCCGGTCGGCGGGCAGGCCGAAGAGGCGGCAGATCGCATCGCGGGTCAGGAACGGCGTCTGGGTGCTGCTGCGCAGGACCAGCCGGTCACCGTCGAGCCAGCCGACCGAAGCGTGCGTCTCCAGGTGCGCGTGCTGGGTCCGGTGGATGCCGAAGCTCTGGCTGACGACCGCGGCCGCGCTGGCCAGGCCGGCCGCCACGTCTCCGATATCGCCGTGTACCTCCGCGGCGACATTGCGCCGCGGGTCGGCGATCCCGGCCTCCGTCGTCTTATCGCCGTGCACGAGCGGAGCTCCCGGGGCCATAGCCTCCTCGGGGTCGAACACGGCAGGCAGTACCCGGTACCTGACCGCCACCAGGGCGGCGCCCCGCTGGGCCGCGGCCAGCGTCTCGGCCACCACGGCGGCCACGCGCTGGCCGGTGAAGCGGACGACCCGGTCCAAGAGCACGGTGTCGAAGGGGTCGTCGGTGATCTTCTCATGGCGTGCGGTGGAGTACCACACCTCCGGAGCATCGTGATGGGTGAAGACCGCCAGCACACCGGGAACGGCCAGCGCCGCAGCGGCGTCGATGTCATCGATCTCGGCGTGCGGGTACGGCGAGCGGACCAGCGCCATGTGCGCCAGCCCGGGAACGCCCAGGTCGAGGGCATATGGCTCGCGGCCGGTGACTATTCGCCGGCCGGCCGGCGCGGGCAGGCTGGCGCCGACCGGGGATTCTGACGTTGCCTCCTCGGCGCGCTCGCCCGCGAGGTGGCCGAGCGCGTCGGCCACGGATCTGTAGCCGGTGCAGCGGCACAGGTTTCCCTTCAGGGCGCGGCCAGGATCGGCGAGCTGCGTCTCGTCCAGGGCCGCCACCGTCATGATCATCCCAGCCGTGCAGAAGCCGCACTGGAATGCCTGCTCGGCCAGGAAGGCCTGCTGCACCGGGTGCAGGTCGTCGGGTCCGGCCGCGAGCCCCTCGATCGTGGTGACGGACTGGCCGACCGCCCGGACCGCGGGGTAGATGCAGCTGTGCACCGGCAGGCCGGCCACGTGCACGGTGCACGCGCCGCAGTCTCCTGCGTCGCAGCCCTTCTTCACCCCGAACCAGCCCTGCTCGCGCAGGTACGTACGCAGGCACTGGCCAGGTGCGGGTTCGGCGGCCGCCGGGACGCCGTTGATGATCAAAGCCGAGCCAGTTCGTCGAGGATCTCAATGGCCAGGTACCGCGTGATCGCCTCGCGCCACTCCGCGGAGCCGTGCACGTCCTCGTGGTAGACGCACCCGGCGTCAGCCAGGCCGGCCAGCAGCGCGTCTGGTCCGGGGGGCACGGGGAACCGGAGCTGGACCGGCCGGGTCGTCGCGGCGGTCACGGTGATCACCAGCGGGCCGCCCGCCGCCGGACGGCGGCCGATGACCACCGAGGCCGAACGGCCCAGCGGTGACAGCGAGAGCTGCCGGAAGGCGGTTACGTCGTCGAGCGCACTGGCTGGCAGGTGCACGGACCGCAGCAGCTCGCCCGGCCGCAGGACGCACTGACCGGGACCGGTGACGAAATCCGCCACCGGGACGCGGTACGCGACGCCGTCCGGACGCCAGATCGTGCACTCTGCGTCCAGGGCCGAGGTGAGTGAGATCATCGGTCCGGCAGGCAGCGCCAGACAGAGGTTCCCGCCGACCGTGGCTTCGTTCCAGACCTTGAACGAGCCGAGCAGCGCGGCGCAGCACTGGCCGAAAAGGGGGGCGGCCCGCCAGTGCGGTGCCCGCATCCGGACCAGCTCAGCCAGCGTGCAGGTGGCGGCGATCTCAAGGCCGTCCGGGCTTTCCCGCAGGGACGGCCAGCCGAAAGCGCGCAGGTCGAGCAGCCGCGTCAGGGCCGGCTGCGGCTCGGAGAACAGCCAGGTGCCGCCGGCCAGCCAGGCGTCGCCGGGACGCCAGGCACCCAGCCTGGCGTCGGTCACCTCCGTGATACCGGGCAGGTCCACCGTCAGGTCCCGGCTTGCCCGTGCCCGCTGATCCGCGCGCTCGCGGCAGCGGCGCCGGCCGCCAGGTCGGCGGCATCCGCGGTCACCAGTTCGCCGGCGGTCACCACCGGACGGCCGCCGACCCAGAGCCGGTCCAGGGCCGGGGCGCCGAAGACCAGCGTGCACAGCGGGTCGGCGATGCCCGCGCCGGCCAGGCCGTCTACCCGCCACAGCGCCACGTCGGCGAGCTTGCCCGCTTCCAGCGAGCCCAGTTCGTCCTCGCGGCCCAGGCAGCGGGCACCGCCCATCGTCGCCATCTGCAGGGACGCCCGGGCGGACAACGCCAGCGGGCCGTCCCGGAACCGGGCGGCCAGCAGCGCCTGGTGCAGTTCGCCGATCATCCGGCCGGACTCGTTGGATGCCGAGCCGTCCACACCGAGGCCGACCGGTGCGCCGGCCTCGAGCAGCGCCCGCACCGGCGCGATTCCGGAACCGAGGCGTCCGTTGGAGGTCGGGCAGTGCGCCACGCCGGTGCCGGTGGCCGCGAACCGGCCGACTGCCTCGCCGGACAGGTGCACGCAGTGAGCCAGCCAGACATCGCGGCCGAGCCAGCCGAGGTCCTCGGCGTACTGCGCGGGCGTCTTGCCGTAGGTCGCGCGGCAGAATTCCTCCTCGTCGAGGGTTTCCGCGAGGTGGGTATGCATCCGCACGCCAGCGCGCCGGGCCAGCTCGGCGCTGTCGCGCATCAGCTCGGCGGTGACCGAGAAAGGCGAGCACGGCGCGACCGCGATCCGCGTCATCGCCCCGGGCGACGGGTCATGCCAGCGGTCGATCGCCTCCTGGGTGGCCGCCAGGATGTCGTCATGGGATTCGACGACCGTGTCCGGAGGCAGCCCGCCCGCTGACTGCCCGAGGTTCATCGACCCGCGGGCCGGGTGGAAACGCAGGCCGATCTGCCGGGCGGCGAGGATCTCCGCCTCGAGCAGGTCACCCCGCCCGGCGGGAAACACGTAGTGGTGATCGGTCGTGGTGCTGCAGCCGGTCAGGGCCAGCCAGCCCAGGTTCGCGGCGGCGGAGGCGTGCACAAGGTCGGCGTCGAGGCGGGCCCAGACCGGATACAGCGCGGTCAGCCAGCCGAACAGCGTGTCGTCGGTCGCGTATCCGCGGGTGATCCACTGGTACAGATGGTGATGGGTATTGACCAGGCCAGGGGTGGCCAGCCGCCCGGAGCCGTCGATTCGCTGCGCGTCGGCGTAGCGGGCCGGCAGCGGACCCGGCCCGACCGCTGCGATCCGGTCGCCCTGCATGACCAGGTAGCCGGCCGGGTGTTCCGTCCCGGCCCCGTCCACCGTCGCGATATGGCAGCCGTCAATCGCCAGCACGCCCGCAGCCTCCTCCAGATCGCGGTACTCCAGTGTGGCCAGCGGTTATTGCAGCGGCACTTCCGGTCTTCCCGGTCTTCCCGGGCGGATTTGCCTAGCTTCGAGTTCAGCCTACTGCTGCCCGCGGGAGCGCTGCTCGCTCCGCACGTACACCATCCGTGCCCCCGCGACGAACAAGCCCACCGTAATAACGGCCACGGCCGCGAGGAAGACGCCCAAATTACCCGCCAAGAAAGCCGCATTCAGCACGAGTATCGCCAACATCACGCAGGCGCCCGCGTTGACGACCTTATTCTGCGACCCGTCAGCGACATCCTGCGAGGAGTCGGCGGTCTTGGCCCCCGCCGGGCGCGCGGGCCGGCCCGGCAGCGGGGCTGCCATCAGCCCGGCGCCGATGTCGGCTGTGAGCGCGGCCAGTTCGGCATGGGTCCGCGAGGCGAATGTCTGGCCCACCCGTACGTCGAACTCGTCTTTGGTCAGGAAGCCCTGCACGAAAGCGGACTTGAGCGTGTCGATCACCCGCTCACGGTCGGCGTGGGATGTCCGCAGGCGGCCTCGGGCCGCCGCTGCCATCTCATCTTCGGGCCCTGTCATCACCGGCGCCCTCTCGCAAGCACGATACAGCCCAACCGTAACCCGAAGCTCGGCACGCGTCTTAGGTGGCCTGTGTGCTAATTCTAAGGCATGGACATCGGCCAGCGGCGGCTCGTGGCGACGATGCCGCTGCACGCGATCACCTCGACCTACGGCGAGGAGGGGTTGCGAGAGCGATTCGCAGTGGAGATCGAGTCGCTGCCGGAACAGGACCAGCGCCGTCTGAACCAGGCCCTGGATCTCGCGTCCCGGCTGCACGCGAACGACCGCAGGGAACGTGAACCCTACGTCAACCACCTGCTGCGAGTGGCGATCCGGATCATGTCTCACTACGGCGTGCACGACGCCGACGTGATCTGCGCCGCGCTGCTGCACGACGCGGTAGAAGATCACGCCGCCGAGCTGACCGGACGTGGGGTCGGCGTCGATGACCAGCAGGCTGCGCTTGCGGTACTGGCAGCGGAGTTCGGGCCGCGGGTAGCCGAACTGGTCGGCGCCGTCACCAACCCGGAGTACGCGCCGGACCGGGACGCGCACGAGCAGTACCGGGACCACGTTGCGGAAAGCCTGCGCAGCAACCCGTGGGCGCGGGTCATCAAGGCCTCCGACTTCACCGACAACGGCGTCGGCCTGATTCATAGCACCGGCCCTCGGCTGGTCACGCTGGCCGGAAAATACGCCCCGCTGGTCCCGATCCTGCGGGAGCTCATCGACCTCCCGGACACCCCTCTCGACGCACCGGCCCGGCAGCACATCCTGGCCCAGCTCGACCGGGCCGCGGACCGGTTCGCGGCCGTGCTGCCGTCAACGGGCGAGTAAAACGAACAGATGCCGGAACTTCCCGAGGTCGAGACCGCTCGCAGCCTGATCGCTGATCAGGCCCTGCACCGCCGTATCGTCGGCGTTGACGACGCTGACACGTTCGTCTGCCGGCCGCACTCCCCCGGCGAGCTGCGTGACGCGCTGACCGGACGCATGCTCACCTCGGCTCACCGGCGCGGCAAGACCATGTGGTGCGAGACCTCTGACGTGGGCCGTTCGACCGGGTCCGGTCCCGACCTCGGCATCCACCTGGGCATGAGCGGCCGCATCGTGGTCACGTCCAAAGGTGGCGAGGCTATCGAAGGCGGCGGTCCTGCCCGCCGCGACGCGCAGCCGCGCAAGGCCGAGTGGAACCGCTTCACCCTCGAGTTCGCCGACGGCGGCAGCCTGGCGCTGTTCGACAAACGCAGGCTGGGTCGTGTCCGGCTGAACCCCGACATCGACGCGCTCGGCCCGGACGCCGAGGAGGTTACGCTCGCGCAGTTCCGCGACCTGATCACCAGGGGGTCGACCGCGGTCAAGGCTCGCCTGCTTGACCAATCCAAGATCGCCGGAGTCGGGAACCTGCTGGCCGATGAGGTGCTGTGGCAGGCGAAGATTTCGCCCGCCGCCCGGACGGGCAGCCTCCAGCGCAAGGACGCCGACCGTCTCTACCGCGCTCTGCAGTCTGCTGTGCGGTCTGCCATCGTCAAAGGCGGCGCGCACACCGGCGACGTCATAGCGGCCCGGCACCCCGGCGGCACCTGCCCGCGCTGTGGCGCCGAGATGAAACACGGCACGGTCGGCGGCCGCTCGACCTGGTGGTGTTCCCGCGAGCAGGCAGGCCCCTAAAACGCTCAACGGCGATGCTGGACGGGCAGCGGCGGGACGAAGTGCCGGAGGGCGTTGGCCACCCCGTCCGCGAGCCACAGGCTCCCGTCGGGCGCCACCGCCATCCCCCCGAACTGCTGGGCGCCTGGTATCGGCCATAGGGTGATGCGCCCAGCGGTCGTGATGCGGCCAACCCGGGTATCGGTGGTAAACCACAGAGCCCTGTCGGGGCCGGAGACAATATCGAACGGGTACACCCCGCGGGGCAGCGAGAATTGCGTGATGACGCCGCTGGTTGTTATGCGCCCGATCCGCTGCCCGCCGCGCTCAGTGAACCACAGAGCCCCGTCAGGGCCGGCCGCGATGCGGGTGGGACCCGAGTCCGGCGGTAGCAGCCATTGGCTGTATTTGCCGGTGGTGGTTAGCCGACCAATGGCATTCTGCGTATCGGCGATGCTGGCGAGATTGTCCTCGGTAAACCAGAGTGCCCCGTCCGAGCCCATCGCAATTCCGCGCATCCAGATGTCTTTCGTGCTCGGATGTATGGCGTAACACCCGAAATCATCGGTGGAGGTTATACGACAGATATGGCCACCGTCGTCGGTGTACCACACCTCCCCGTCCCGGCCCGTCGTGAGCGCATCAGGCAACCCCACCGCAGAATCGATGCTGATCTCATGCCAGACCTGGATGGTGCCATCAGGGCTGATCTTCCCGATTTCCGCCAACCCGGTGAACCATAGGCTGCCATCGGGCACGCTTATAATGTCTTGCGGGTCGTTATTGTTGCCAGCTTGAATAGTATACTGCGCTATATTGCCCGCTGGATCAACCCGCGCGATGACGTTGCCGCCATTCTCCGTGAACCACAGGCTATCATGAGCTCCGAAGGCGAGAAAGGAAGGAAAATCGCCGTCCTGCAAATTTATCGTTCTTGTACTTTCGAGGTAGTTGTTCTGCTTCCCCGGTGTCCGTCCGTGCCCGGATGCAGATCCGCCACTGCATCCCGCCAGCAGGCCTGCCACCATCACGGCAGTTATGATCCGCGAACGTATTGAAGACCGAATCTCGCCAGGCATCTCAGGACTCGCAGGCGACTTGGCTCGGCATCGCCGGCTCGGCGCCGGCACCAACGCCAGGGCTGACAGCCAGCACGCGTACGGCGCCGTCCCGGTCAATCGGGCCGCGGGTGCAGAACGCCGACACGCCGTAAGGGAAGCTGGTAGTTGCCATCAGTCCTCTCAAGGCGACTACGACTTCCTCCCGCAATGCCGACCGTCGCAGGATCACAGATAGACGGGTCCATAACTAGACATAGCAGTGCGTGACCGCGCCCGCAAGCTTCCGTTGACATCGCGCGGCGCGACGGATACTGGCAGCCAGTTACCGTGAACTCGGCGCACGGCGGCGGATCAAGCTTTCGGAGGCCCTTGAGAGCTCCCGGACCCTGCCTGCCGACTAATGAGACCCAGGGTGAGCGCGGATTTCGCTCATAGCGCGTACATAACATTGCTTCAGCCGGGGCGGAGCATGGTAGGCGAATCTCATAGTCATGAAGGTTCTGCAGGTAGATGTCGTTGTGCCGGTCCGCAACGAAGAACGTGACCTGGTACCGAGCATCCGGCGGCTGGTGGCCTATCTGCGCGAGAGCTTCCCGTTCACCGCCCGGGTCACGATCGCGGATAATGGCAGCACCGACGCCACCTGGGCCCTCGCCACCGGACTGGCCCGCGAACTGGCCGAGGTGCGGGCCGTCCACATGGAACTGCCGGGACGCGGCCGGGCCCTGCGGGCCATCTGGTCAGCAAGCGACGCCGACGTGCTCGCGTACATGGATGTCGATTTGTCGACGGACCTCAACGCCTTGTTGCCGCTGGTGGCACCGCTGCTGTCCGGGCATAGCGACCTCGCCATCGGCACCCGGCTGGCTCGGGGATCCCGGGTCATCCGCGGCCCCAAGCGCGAGCTCATCTCGCGCAGCTATAACGTGCTGCTGCGCATCCTGCTGGGAGCGCGCTTCTCGGACGCCCAGTGCGGCTTCAAGGCGATCAGGCGCGATCAGGCGCGGGCGCTGCTGCCGCTGACTCGGGACACCGGCTGGTTCTTCGACACCGAACTGCTGGTGCTGGCCGAGCGGGCCGGGCTGCGCATCCATGAGGTCCCGGTGGACTGGATCGACGATCTCGACTCGAGGGTCGACATCATAGGCACGGCTCTGGCCGACCTACGCGGCATGGCCCGGCTCGGTGCCGGTTTCGCCCGCGGGACCATCCAGGTCCCTCAGCTGCGCGGCGCCTCACTCCCGGGCCGCCGCAACGGCGCCGGGCCGTCCGAGTCCAGCATGCCGCTGCAGATCGCAAGATTCGCGGTCATCGGAGTCGGCAGCACGATCGCCTACCTGGGGCTTTACCTGCTGCTGCGCGGCAGCATGCCGACCCAGGCCGCCAACCTCATCAGCCTGCTGGTCACCGCCGTGGCCAACACGACCGCCAACCGGCGATTGACGTTCGGCATCAGCGGACGGCCGAACGTCGCCAGGCACCAGTTCAAAGGATTGCTCACGTTCGGCATCGGGCTGGCGCTGACCGCTGGCGCGCTAGCCGCCTTGGACGCGGGCTCGCCCCACCACGGCCGCGGCACCGAGATCTTGGTCCTGCTTGGCGCGAACCTGGTGGCCGCCGTCCTCAGGTTCACGCTGTACCGCACCTGGGTCTTCGGCCGATCCAAGCGCGGCGCAGACCGCGCGGCCGCCGAGAAGGACGTCAGCGCGAGAGCCGAGCCGATACGGCCCAGCCCGGTTGAGCCGTTCGGATCAACCGTCCAGCTAACAGCAATGACAGCTCAGAGGGAGAGAACCAGTTGAGCGCGACCACCTCCATCCCGCGGCACGCGAGAGGCAGCCGCCCCCTCCCGGCCGGGAACCGGGTTCTGCGCCTGCTCCGCGGGCCGCAGGCCGATCCCAGCTGGGCTCGCCCCGCGATGCTCGGACTGCTCGTGCTCACCGCCGTCCTTTATCTTTGGGACGTCACCAGGAACGGCTGGGCGAATGACTTCTACGCGGCCGCGGTCCAAGCAGGCACCAAGAGCTGGAAAGCCTTCTTCTTCGGCTCGTTTGACTCCTCCAACTTCATTACCGTCGACAAGACTCCGGCGTCGTTGTGGGTGATGGAGCTATCCGGCCGGATATTCGGTTTCAGCCAGTGGTCCATGCTGGTCCCGCAGGCGCTGGAGGGCGTCGCGTCGGTCGCGCTGCTCTACGCCGCGGTCAAGCGCTGGTTCGGGCCGCACGCGGGCCTGATGGCGGGGCTTGTGCTCGCGCTCACTCCGGTCGCGGCACTGATGTTCAGGTTCAACAACCCCGACGCGCTGCTGGTGCTGCTCATGACCGCGGCCGCCTACACGCTGGTGCGCGCGATAGAGAGCGGACGCACGAAGTGGCTGGTGTTCGGCGGCCTGCTGCTCGGATTCGCGTTCCTGGCCAAGATGCTGCAGGCGTTCCTGGTCGTGCCGGGATTCGCGGTGGCCTACCTGTGGGCCGGGCCGCCCAGGTTCGGCAAGCGCATCTGGCAGACGGTTCTCATGGGCGTGGGCATCATCGTCGGGGCGGGCTGGTGGATCCTCGCTGCGCAGCTCACCCCCGCGGCCGACCGGCC
>Ga0302184_10001791_pt1 | contig 13815 bp, 14 predicted proteins | sample I_Palsa_N3_3_FD_200233 | JGI IMG/M metagenome (GOLD analysis project Ga0302184, IMG submission 200233) | Peat permafrost microbial communities from Stordalen Mire near Abisko, Sweden - I_Palsa_N3_3 | ecosystem: Environmental > Terrestrial > Soil > Palsa > Peat permafrost | place: Sweden...
GGCCGCGAGGGCGGCTACCGACGCCAGCGAGGAGAGCCGGTCCGCGGTCCAGATCACGTAGCCGAACAGCGCGAAGGCCAGGACGAGGGCCAGCGTGGGGAGGTGCGCGGCACCGGCCGCCATCCCGCTCATCGCTGACCCCCTGGCCTTCGCCACGGTGTCCGCGGCCAGGAACATGTACAGCATCGCCCCGCAGGCCAGGACGTGCTGGAGGTGATGACCCGGCCGTCCGCCTGCGGTCGGCCGGCCGCGGAACTCGCGGATGGCCAGCCAGGCGAACCAGAGGGTGCCGATCCCGAAGACGACTTCCCAGCCGCCGGTCCAGAACACCCGCAGCCGCGGCACCAGCATGCCGGCCATCGCCACGCCCATCAGCACGTGGATGCCGTCGACGCGACGATCACTCGGGCGACGCTGCCGCCAGGAGGCCAGCAGCCGGGTCAGGCAGTAGGCGGCAACTACGAGCACGACGCTCGCGAAGGTCCACGCGAGCCAGGACGGTCCGCCCATATCAGGCTCCTTCTGACGTTGCTGACTGGGTGGCCGCGGCGGGCTTTGGCTGACCGGCCGCGGACCAGGCGGCGCTGGCCAGCGGCCAGAACGCCAGCGCGAGCAGCGCGAGCAGCGGGCCTGAGTTCGGGTCCGTGGCGCCGCCGGCCAGCAGGCCGCCGAGCCCTTCGGCGAGCCAGAGGAAAGCGGCGGCCGCGATGGCCAGCACGACGCCGGCCCGGGCGGCGGGCCAGGGCAGGAAAACGCTCACCGCGACCAGGGCCAGCACGATCGCCAGGACTACGGACATGGCCGGGCCGTTGCTGGTCAGGAACGCGCCGAGATGATCGTCGAGGCTGAACAGCCAGCCGGGCTCGCCGGACGCCATTCCGGCGACCATGCCGCCGAGCGCCTTCGGCGCCCTGGTCGCGGGGAGCAGGGCCAGGTAGGCCAGGCTGCCCCACAGCACCAGCCAGAGCACCCGGGCCACGTTCGCCCCGGTAAACCGGCCGGCGATGAAGGGAGCGGCCCGGTCCTGGCGGCCCGGCCAGAGCAGGACGGCCAGCAGCGCGTAGATGATCACGGCGCCCGGCGCGCCGTTCACCGGGCTGGCGGCTCCGTTCAGGACCCCGCCGAGGCCCTCGCCCAACCACCACACGGCCAGGGCCCAGACGACCGAGGCGCCGAGCGCCAGCTTGCGGGCCGGCCGCCAGGCGATCCCCAGACCGAGCGCGACCTGGATGAGGGCGAAGATCGCGTTCGTCGCGGTGGGGTGGTCGGCGATGATCTTGGCGGACCAGTTGATCGGGTTCGCGATGACCGCCGGATTGCCGGCCGCCGTCGCGCCGAGCAGCTGCGAAAATCCCTTGCTGAACATGAAGGCCTGGAACTGCAGCACCCCGTCGAGCAGCCAGATGCCGGCCAGCACCAGCTGCAGCCGCCGCCTGACATCGGGGACGGTCCAGCTTTCCTCACCCGCCGCCCCGATGCTCCGCCGCCATCCGGGCAGCCATCCGGCGCGGGCCCTGGCGTCAGCCGCCTGGCTTGCCATGGGTGTCCTTCCTGCGCCGAGCCGATGCTCGGCTGACAATGGCATGAGGTTAATGGCATCCGGCTAGCCGCACAAGCCGGTTATACAATTGCCGCCTTAAGCCAGTAATGGCATTAATACCCGGCGCGGGTATTGGGAATGCCGGGCGGGGGTATAGCGCGGACCAATACGGGGTACGCGCTAAACCCCACCGGGGTATTGAGATCTTCCGCCGGGAACGTCAGCTGGTGAACGTCGGGTCGCCGCCGCGGACCGGGGTCACCCGGCCCTTGGGCTCTTCCCAGTCTTCCTGGCGGCCCAGGGCGGTCAGGTCGAGCAGGGAGTAGGCGCCGCCGAGGACATCGGTGCCGCGGGCAAAGGTCGAGTAGGTGTGGAAGATCTCCTCGCCCTCGCGCAGGAAACAGCTGACGCCTGGCATCTCGGCGGACCGCTCGCCGCCGAGCAGGTCCGGTTCGGCGCGGTAGTTGTACTGGTCCTGACCGCGATCAGCGTCCAGGGTGACCTGGTAGTCGTAGTTGAAGTCGCTGCCGTAGGTGGAGTACCAGGGCACGAACCAGTCCCGTTCCTTGGCGGCCGCGGCGATCTTGTCGTAAGGAGCGCGGGAGGCCAGCGCGAAGACCGTCCCCCTGGTGCGCAGGTGATCGAGCACGCCGGGCGCGATCTCGACGATGCCGGCCGAGCAGCCGGGACAGGGCTGATCCCAGTCCGGGCCGAACATGACGTGCTGGATGATCAGCTGCCTGGCCGCTCCGAACAGACCGGCCAGCGTAACCCGCCCGTCCGGGCCTTCGAACTCGTACTCCTTGTCGATCCTGACCATCGGCAGCCTGCGCCGGCTGGCGTTGAGGGCGTCGCGCCTGCGGGTGAACTCCTTCTCTTCGGCCAGCAGCGTGCGCCTGGCTTCGAGCCACTCCTCGCGCGAGATGACGTCGGGCAGACTCATCACGGAACCTCCTGGTAACGGTCGGGCTGGTAGCGGTCGGGGACTTCGCTCTTTCGCAGTTACGACGAACCGGGCCGGCCGAAATAGACGGCCGGCGGCGAATTATTTCCGCGCCCTCGGCCGGGTGCGCGGCGGCCCCGGCTACCCGGGGGCCGGCGGGGGCAGAAGGGTATGTTGGCGCGGGGGGCGAACCCTAGGGCGGAGTTGGCGAGATGACTGGACAGCGGGTCATGGGCATCGTGCTGGCGGGCGCGGAGGGCAAACGCCTCGCGCCGCTGACCGCTGACCGGGCTAAATCAGCCGTGCCGTTCGGCGGCCTGTACCGGCTGGTGGATTTCGCGCTTTCCAACCTGACGAACGGCGGGCTCTTGCACATCTGTGTGCTGACCCAGTACAAGAGCCACAGCCTGGACCGGCACATCACCACCACCTGGCGGCTGAACAGCCTGCTCGGCAACTACGTCACGCCGGTGCCGGCCCAGCAGCGGCGCGGACCGCACTGGCAGACCGGCTCGGCGGACGCGATCTACCAGTCGCTGAACCTCATCGACGACGAGCGGCCGGACATCGTGGTGGTCTTCAGCGCCGATCACGTGTACCGGATGGACCCGGTGCAGATGATCGAGGCGCACACGGCCACCGGCGCCGGGGCCACGGTCGCGGCGATCCCGGTGCCCCGGACCGAGGCGAGGGAGTTCGGCGTGGTGCGCAGCGCGCCGGATGGTCACCGGATCGAGGCGTTCCTGGAGAAGCCGGCCGACCCGCCGGGGCGCTCGGGCCAGCCGGAGGAGGCCTTCGTGTCCATGGGCAACTACGTGTTCGACACCGACGTGCTGGTGGAGGCGCTGCGCCAGGACGCGACCGACGTGAGCAGCCAGCACAGCATCGGCGCTGACATCATCCCGATGCTGGTGCGGGAGAACGCCGCGCACGTCTATGACTTCCTGGCCAATAGGGTCCCCGGGACCGGCGAGGGCGACCACGGCTACTGGCGGGACGTGGGCACGCTCGATTCCTACTTCGACGCGCACATGGACCTGTGCGCGGTGCAGCCGGTGTTCAGCCTCTACAACGACGAGTGGCCGATCTTGACCCAGGTGCCGACGGAGCCGCCGGCCAAGTTCGTGCACGACGAGGGCGACCGGACCGGACGGGCGGTCGACAGCCTGATCAGCAACGGGGTCATTATCTCCGGAGGGCTGGTGCGGAGTTCGGTGCTGTCGCCGGGGGTCCGAGTGCATAGCTGGGCCCGGGTGGAGCGTTCCGTGGTCCTGCACAATTCGGTGGTGGGGCGGCACGCGGTGGTGGCGAACGCGATCCTGGACAAGAACGTGGTGGTGGTCGAGGGAGCCGCGGTGGGGGTGGATAAGGAGCACGACCGGGCGCGCGGGTTCATGGTGTCCAGTGGCGGAATCACTGTGGTGGGCAAGGGACAGATGGTGACGCCGTGACGTTCAACGCGGGGCGGCGGGAACTGGGCCGTCAGGAGCGGACGAGGCGGGCGATGGCTTCGGAGGCTTCCTTGATCTTGTCCTCGGCTTCGGGGCCGCCTGCTTCGATGGCCTGGGTGACGCAGTGGCCGAGGTGATCTTCGACGAGGCCGAGGGCGACGGCCTGGAGGGCCCGGGTCACGGCGGATACCTGGGTGAGGACGTCGATGCAGTACGTGTCGGACTCGACCATGCGCTGCAGGCCGCGCACCTGACCCTCGATGCGGCGCAGCCGCTTGAGGTAAGCGTCCTTGTCCTGCGTATAGCCGTGCATAATGCCACTGTAAGCGCTGGACAGCACCCAAGGTAACCTCACGACCGTGCGCGACGAGACCATTGAGGCCTTCCTCGGCCAGCTGGCCGCCCGGGTGCCCGCGCCCGGCGGCGGCGCGACCGCGGCCCTGCACGCGGCGCAGTCGGCGGCGCTGGTCGCCATGGTCGCCAGGTACAGCAACGGCGCGCGGTATGACGCCGACCTGATGGACCGCATCGTCACCGAAGCCGACCGGCTCCGGGACGAGGCGCTGACGTTGGCCGAGGCTGATGCCGAGGCGTTCGGCGCGGTGTCGGCGGCCTACCAGCGGCCGAAGGAGACCGCTGAGCTGCTCCAGGCCCGTTCGGCCGCGATTGCCGAGGCGCTCATCGGAGCCGCCGGGCCGCCCGCCAGCGTGATCCGCGCCGCGCTGCGGCTGATCGAGCTCGCGGCGGAGCTGCTGCCCGCGGGAAACCGCAATGTGATCACCGACGTGGCCGCCGCGGCCGAGGCCGCCCGCGCCGCCGCGGTCACCGCCCGGGTCAACATCGAGGTCAACCTGCGCGGGATCAGGGCCAGCGCGATCAGGGACAGCGCGATCAGGGACAGCGCGATCAGGGACGAGCTCACGGTCACCGCCGCGATCACCGACGAGATCATCGCCCGGGCCGATGAGATCGTCGCGGCCGTCCGGGACGAGATCAGCCGGTGAAGTCGCTGCCCGGGAAGTCGCTGGCCGGAGAGTCGCTGTCCGGGAAGTCGCCGTCCGGGAAGTCGCTGTCGGGGCGGGAGCTTGCGGCGGACATCCGGGCGGGGACCGCGGCCCAGGCGGCGGAGCTGACCGGGGCGGGCCGGACGCCGCGCCTCGCCATTGTGACGGCCACGGCCGACGAGGCCAGCGCTTGGTACGTCCGGTCGCTGGCGGCGGCGGCGGCGAAGGCCGGTATCGGGTGCGATGTCGTCGATCTCATCCCGGCGATCGCGGACGCACCGGAAGATGCCGCAGCCAGCATCGGAGCGGCGCTGGCCGAGCTGAGCGCAGCCGCGGGCGTGCACGGGATCATCCTGCAGACGCCGCTGCCCGCCGGCGCGCGGCTGGCGGGGCTGGCGGAGGCCATCGACCCCGGCAAGGACGTGGACGGCGCGAACCCGGCCTCGCTTGGCCGCATCATGACCGGCCTGCCCGCGTTCGCGCCGGCTACGGCCGAGGCGGTGGTCCGGCTGCTCGAACACCACCGGATTGCGCTGGCCGGGAGGCATGCGGTGGTGGTGGGCCGTTCGGCGGTGGTCGGCAAGCCGCTGGCGCATCTGCTGCTCGACCGGGACGCGACCGTCATCATCTGCCATTCGCGTACGCGGGATCTGGCCGCCATGACCGTTCAGGCCGACGTGCTGGTGGTGGCCGCGGGCCGGGCCGGGTTGATCGGCCCGGAACATGTCGCCCCAGGCGCCACGGTCGTCGACGTCGGCACCAACGCCACGCCCGACGGCGGGCTGGCCGGCGACGTCGACCCGAAGGTCGGACAGGTCGCGGGCGCCCTCAGTCCGGTGCCGGGCGGGGTCGGCCCCGTCACCACGGCGCTGCTACTGCGGCACGTGACCGAGGCGGCGGCGCGGCTCAGCTAGCCGATGGCGGCAGCGAGCCGAGCATGCTGCGGTAGACGGCGATCAGCGCCGCCTTCTGATCGTCGCCGAGGCGCGGGTCCGCGCGGATCGCGTCCTCGGTCGGGAGGGGCGGGGCGTCCGCGGCAGCCTGACCCGTACCGTTCTTATCGGGGCTTGCTATCGCGTCGATCAGGCCGGCCTGGGCCATCAGCGACTCGGCCGAGAGGTTCAGCGCGCCGGAGATCGCCTTGAGCACGCGGACCGACGGCTGGTGCAGGCCTCGCTCGACCTGGCTGAGGTAAGGGTTGGACAGGCTGGTCAGCTCGGCGAGCTGGCGGAGCGACAGGTTGGCCTTCTTGCGCTGGTCCCGGATGAAGGCGCCGAGTACCTCGCGCTGCGCTTCCCACGGATCCGTCATGGCCAGCCTCCTTACTGCCTTACTGCAAACTATAGAACGCGGCAGCTCCGGGGATTACCCGGAGCTGCCGCGTGCACTACCTGTCCAGCTCGCTTAGCGCGAGCCTTCGCGTGGCTTGGTCCCACTTAGCGGGTCTTACTTAGAGGCTGAGGACTTCGGCGCGCTCTTGCTGTCCTCGCCGGGGATCAGCGGGCTGGCCACTTCCAGCACCTCGTTGGCGAACTTGCGCTGGTTGGTGAGGATCTGCTCGGCGAAGTCGTAGCCGCTGGACACGACGTCCTGCGGCTTGGGCAGCCGGTCGGCGAGCGGCAGGCTGACCGAGGGGATCGACGGGAGGGACTGGGTGACGGACTGGACCGTCTCGACCCAGGTCTTGAGGGCGTCGATCGTCATTTCCTGGCTCTTGCGGATGGTGCTCAGGACCTGGTCCTGGATCTCTTGAGTGACGTTGCTGGGCATGTGGGTCTCCTTGGTTTTTGACTTCTTGTTCTTGGCTTCTGTTGCTAACTATACCAAGCATTGGTTGGTATGTCAAGCAGAATGCTCGGTATTTTGCTTGCTATCTACAGCGGATGGGTCCGCGGGCCGGGCCGTGAGGCCCTGCGGGTTGCGTCGTGGGGCCCAACCCGCAGGGGGCCTGGGCGAAGGCTTAGCTGGTGGCCTTCGGGGTAGAGGGCTTGGCGGCGGGCCTCGGGGTCCGCTTGGCGGTTGCCTTGGGCGCGGTTGCCTTGGGCGCGGCGGGCTTGGGCTCAGCAGGCTTGGGCGCGGCGGCCTTCGGGGCAGCGGGCTTGGCGGGTGCGGGCTTCGGCGCGGACGCGACAACCGAGGGCTCGGTCTTGACGGCGGGCTTGGGCTCGGGCACTACGGCAGCGGGCTTCGGCGCGGGAGCAGCGGGCTTGGGCTCAGCAGGCTTGGGCGCGGCGGCCTTCGGTGCGGCTGGCTTAGGCGCGGGCACTACGGCGTCGGGCTTCGGCGCGGGCTTGGGCTCAGCAGGCTTGGGCGCGGCGGCCTTCGGTGCGGCGGGCTTGGGCTCGGGCACTACGGCAGCGGGCTTCGGCGCGGGAGCAGTGGGCTTGGGCGCGGGAGCCACGACAGCGGCCTTGGGCTCGACAGGCTTGGGCGCGGGCACTGCGGCGGCGGGCCTGGGCGCGGCCTGGGCGGGCTTGGGCTCGGGCTCGGGGGCGGTCTTGGTCGTGCCGTTCTGGTGGTGGCCGGACATTAGCGGGACGGTCAGGGCCAACACGTCGTCGGCGAACTTCCGCTGGTTGGCCAGCAGCTGCTCGGCCAGGCTGTAGGCGTTGTCGACAGCCTCCCCCGGGGTCGGCAGCTGGTCGGCAAATGGCACCGTTACGTTCGGCAGCTTGGGGAGCTTGTCCGTCAGCGGCGACAGCCTGGGGGTAATGGTGGTGACGGTGTCGACCCAGATCCTGAGCGCACCGATTATGGTCTTCTGGCCCTTGCGCAGGGTGGTCAAGAACTCTTCCTGCAGGTCCTGTGTCGACGTCCTCGTCATGGTCTTCTCCTTATAGCTCGTCGTGCTAACTATACCAAGCACGATTGGGATGTCAAGCGCGCGCTTGGTACGGGCAGCAGGGTGGCGGGCTACAGCAGGGTGCGTCAGGGGTGCGTCGGGTGCGGCGGGGTGCGGCGGGGGTCCGGCGGGTGCGGTGGGTCAGGTCTCCTCGGCGGCGTCGGCGAGGAGGGGGGAACGGGCCAGGGTGAGCACGGCGGCGCCCAGGATCGCGGCGGCGGCGACCTCGGGGAGGATGTACCAGCCGCCGCGGACCTCCTCGTGGAAGGCGAATACGCCCCACAGGACCGAGATGACGGGGTCGGCCAGGGTCAGGCCAGGCTGGGCGGCGATCAGGCCCCCGGCGTTCAGGGCCGACTGGACCAGGAACATGCCGAGCAGGCCGGCCGCGACCATCCCGTAGATCTCCCAGCTTGTGAAGAGCGTCACAATTCCGTCCGACAAGATCTTGGTCGTGCCCTTCATCAGCGCCGCCGTGAGGCCGAACGTCGAGCCGGCGGCGATGCCGAGCAGCGCGGACCGGTACGCGCCGCCCGAGCCGCGGGTCGACTTGCGGCGACCGAGGACGACCAGGACCCCGACCAGGGCCAGGTTCACGGTGATGCCGAACACCCAGCCGTACCAGTGCACGTGCCCGTTACGCCCGGCGGACGGCGCCAGCAGGAACAGCAGGGCACCGAGGCTGGCCGTCATCACGGCGGCCGAACCCCACTCCCGCCAGTGCATGCCCTGGCCGAAGATCCGGGAGGCGAGAATCAGCGTCAGCGGCAGTTCGAGCACCAGGATGGGCTCGACCGTGGCGAGCTGGCCGAAGCCCAGCGCCGTGGCCTGGAGCAGGAAGCCGATGCAGATAGCCAGGATCCCGCCGAACCAGACCGGCTGATGCACCAGGCTCCAGATTAGCCGCCAGCTCAGGTTCTGGCTGCGGGGCACATCGCGGTTGGCCTTGCGCTGCAGCACCGAGGAGGTCGCGTTGCCGAACGCCGCCAGCACCGCGAGCAGGTAGCTCAGCATGTATCCCTCCCGGCCCGCTGCTACCCGGACCTGGCGTGACGACACATAAAACGCAGAACCCTAGTGGTGGGTGGGCCTCCCGGTCTTCGCTGACGTCACGCCGTCCAACTTGATCTGCATATTGGTCACGTTTCGTAGTATGATGCACACACGAAGTAACGGTCCGCTATGAGAGGGCACCCATGACAGGGAGCAACACTCCGCGGGCCAACTCGATGACGGGCAAACGGGGGAAGCGCTGGCCGCTCCGCCCCCTCTCAGCCGTGATCCTCTTGGTCCTGGCCGCTGGGGCGGTCGCTTCGTCCCTGATCACGCAGAAAGTTGTCGAGGACCAAGAGCGGCTGATCTTGCGCGAGCAGACGGCAGAGGTGGCGGCCGTGGTCGGAAGCGCGTTCGCCGGCGCACAGTCCTCGCTTCAGCTGCTGGGGGAAATCGCCCGTTCAGACCAGGGCCACCCCCAGTTGTTCACCAACGCGGCGCGTGCGGTGACCACGACGAGCACCCAAGCGTGGCTGGTGACGACACAAAGTGGGACCAGTCTGAAGGTGACCGCGGCAACGGGCGACGGTCCCGCCGTCGGGCAGGCGGTCTCCGGTGATCAGGGAACGCTCGCTCGCCGGGCTCTGTCGGCCAAGGGGCTGGTATCGGGCTTGGTGCGAGACGGCGGCACCCTTCGGCTGGCCTTCGCGCTAGGCGGGGCAGCAGGACCCGGAACCGTGGTCTGGCAGGAATCGGCGATCTCCCCGACGACTCCGACGCCGACAGGCCCGACGTCGCCGTTTCACTCTTTGAACGTCGCGATCTACCTGTCGAACCATCCCGACCCTTCAGCTCTGGTCGTGACGACCACGAAGGGCCTGCCGCTGGCGGGCGTTCAGTACCCATTCCGCGTCGGAGCAGATACCTGGCTGATCGTGGCCAGCAGCTCTCAGTCCCTCGTCGGGTCGCTGGGCCAAGATATGCCCTGGCTTGTGCTGGGCTTTGGCGCGCTCACGGCGGTGCTGATGACCGCAGTCATCGAGACGCTGGGCCGACGCCGAGATTACGCCTCGGCGCTGGTAGAGGAGCGCACCGCGTCGTTGCGGAGCGCGATTGCCGAGCGCGAGGCGGCGCAAGCCGACCTGAACCGCCAGGAGAACATGGCGGCCATTGGCCAGCTCGCCGCGACGGTAGGCCACGAGTTGCGCAATCCGCTTGCTGTCGTCACGAACGTCCTCTATCTCATGAAGGTGGGGTCGAAAGCCGACGCGAATGACCCCATACGCCGTCACATTGCCACTGCCGAACGAGAGATCTCAGCGGCAACCCGCATCGTGTCCGACCTCCTCGACTACGCCGCCGGCCGGGGACCGATCCTCGCCCCGGTGGAAGTCTGCGATCTGGTGGCTGAGGCCCTCTCGGTGGTGCCCCCGCCCGACGGCGTGCAGGTCGTTCAGCGCGGCGAGCCGCAGGTTGTCGACGTGGACCGTGATCAGATCCGTCAGGCGCTGCTCAACCTCATCACCAATGCCTACGATGCGATGCCTGACGGTGGCGTGCTGACCGTTTCGACGATATCGGAACCGGGATCAGCACAAATCACGGTGACGGACACCGGCATGGGCATGGACGAAGAGACCCGCGACGGTATCTTCACCCCGTTTTTTACCAAAAAGGCGCGAGGAATCGGCCTTGGCCTAGCCGTGACGAAACGCGTCGTCGAGGCCCATGGCGGCACGATCGCGGTGCGGAGCATGCCCGCGGCGGGCAGTTCGTTCACGCTTACGCTGCCCGTCGTCGCCGCCATGGTGAGCGCGTCCCAGTGAACGGGCCCGCCGAACTAGATGGGCCCGCGGTGCTTGTGGTTGACGATGAGGCCGGTATGCGCGACACCCTGGTCGCGATCCTCGAGCATCACGGCTATCGCGTCTGGTCGGCCCCCGACGGCGAAACCGCGTTCAGTGCCGTTCAAGAGAGGGCCTTTGACGTGCTGGTGATGGACATTCGGATGCCAGGACGCGACGGCGTGTCGGTACTCCAGGAGATGGGGAAGCCGCCACCCCAGGTCATCTTGATGACGGCCTACGCTAGGGAGGATCGCCTGCGCGCCGCGGCCGCTGCCGATGTCTTCGCCGTGCTCAGCAAGCCCTTCGAGCTGCGCAGAATGCTGCGCCTGGTGGCCCAGGCTTCCCGGGATAACAAGTGAGCGCCCCGCCACCCCCTGACACCACGCCTGGCCCGCCCGTGGTCCACATAGTCGATGACGATCCGGGTATCCGGTCGACCGTTGCCGAAGTCCTCGCTCTGTCAGGGATCGCCGCTGAGGCTTTCGGATCCGGAGCGGCTGTGCTGGGGAACCACGGCACTGACCGGCCGGACTTGGTGATAGTCGATCAGCACCTGCCCGATACGACCGGGATCGCCCTGTCCATCTCGTTGAAATCCGAGGACCCGGATCTGGGGGTGATACTGCTCACCGGGTACGCGTCCGAAGCTGACGCCATCGCCGCTGTCGGCCTGGTCGACGACTACCTCACCAAGCCGGTCCAGGCAGAAGATCTCGTGCGCAGCGTGAACGCTGGTCTCGAGCGCACCAGGCTCCGCCGCGAGAACCGCCTTCTGATCGCCAGTCTGCATGAGATGAACGCCGCGCTCGAAGAGACCGTGGCCGAACGAACGCGTGCGCTCGAGATGTTCACGTATGCGGCCGCCCACGACCTGCGAGCTCCGCTGCGGGCGATGGACGGTTTCAGCGAGGCCCTGATAGAAGATTGCTTTGACGATCTCAGCCAGGCCGGCCAGGGCTACGCCGAGCGGATCCAGGCCGCGAGCTCGCAGATGGCGAGGCTTATCGACGCCCTGCTTGACCTTTCGCGGGTGTCGCGGGCCGAGATGAACCTCCAAACGATCGATCTCGGCGACGAGGCCAGCCACATCGCCGAGGAACTCCAGCGCAGCGGACCGGAACGTGGCGTACGATTCGTCATCCAGCAACCTGTGTGGGCGGTGGCGGACCCCACGCTGATTCGCACGGTCCTGCAAAACCTGCTGGACAACGCCTGGAAGTACAGCTCCCGCCGGGACGATGCGCTGATTGAATTCGCGACGGTGCCGGCCGGGGACGCCCCCGCGTGCTATTACGTGCGCGACAACGGCGCCGGTTTTGACTCTGCTTACGCCGATAAGTTGTTCACCCCGTTCCAGCGGCTGCACACGCCCGCCGAGTTCCCCGGGAGCGGCATCGGCCTCGCCAGCCTGCGCCAGATCGTAGAGCGCCATGGAGGCCAGGTGTGGGCCGAGGGCGCAATCGGCGAAGGCGCGACCTTCTACTTCACTCTTGACGCGAAAGAAAATGCATAAGTGTGTGTGTGTTGGTGCGCCCTTTGCGGGGTGGTCGAGTCAGCATCTCGGCTTTCGCTAACGATTATGTGACTCAGCCGCAATCGGATCGAGATGTGTCGATTCAAGGGGTTCATGATGTCACGACGTAATTTTGGGGTATCTAACAGCTAGCGGGGCGCCCACGTTGCCTCGGAGTTTGCGCGGAGGTCAGCGATGCGACGCCTGTGGATGTCTTTGCTGCTCGTGCCCGTACTAGCGCTTGCCGTGCCAACGGCAGCCCTGGCCTCGTCGTCGACTCCGACCGCTCACAGCAGTGTCTTGCAACTGGGCATGAAGGGCTCGGCCGTAAAAACACTGCAGCGTCGGCTCGCCGCGCTGAAGTACTATCCGGGCTCGATCGACGGACAGTTCGGCACCAACACGCTGGAGGCCGTGTGGGCCTTCCAGGAAGTGCAGGGCCTGCCCGGCCATGACTACGTGAGCGCCGCGATGCAGCGGGCACTGGCCAACCCGAAGGCTCCGAAGGTGCTCGACCGAAAGGCGGGAGCCAACCGGATCGAGGTCAACCTGGCCCGCGAGGTCCTGGTCCTTTACCGCGGCAACAAAATCGAGCTGATCAGTCACGTCTCGTCGGGCGGCGGCTACTACTTCTGCTCACCTGGCGGCGGCTGCGGTTACGCCATCACACCCACCGGCAACTACAAGACCAGGGTCTACATGCCCGGCTGGGTCCAGGTCCCGCTCGGCGAGATGTACAACCCCGTCTTCTTCATCGGTACCGCCTACGCCATCCACGGCGACACCGACGTCCCGCTGGCGCCCGTCTCGCACGGCTGCGTGCGGATCCCGATGGACATCGCGGCGTTCTTCCACACGCTGGTGCACATCCCCGGTGAACCGGTCATCGTCCGCCGCTAAGAGCGGAGGGTCGCGCTCTCCGGCGTCGGCTGGGTGATGTGGAGGTAACCGGCCGGGTGATGTGGGATAACTGGAGAACCGGGTGGGTTTACCCGGCGCGGGCGGGCGGGCTGTGGCTGCGCAGGACCTTGGTCCGGTCCCGGTTCCACGCGGTGGTGGTCCCGTCGGGGTTGCGGGCCAGGGTCCAGCCCATCCGGTGAATCATCACCTGATGGTGATGGAAACATAGCAAAATGCAACCATCCAGGCTGGTTTCGCCGCCGTTGCTCTTGTGCTTGAGGTGGTGCACTTCGCAGGCCGACGCGGGCTGGTCGCAGCCCCCGGCCCACTGGCAGTGCAGGTCCCGGGCCTTGACCGCGTTACGGATCCCGGCCGGGATGTCGTTGCTGAAGCCGATGTCCAGGGGCTGGCTGGGGCCGCCGAGCCGGGCGCCGAGCTCGCGGCGGCGCAGGAAGCTGGCCAGCCCGCCGGGGCCCGACAACAACTCGACGGCCTTGCCGATGACGGCTCGCTCGAGCGACTCGCGGCTCAGGCCGGGCGGCAGCGGCTGCGGACCCGGCACCGGCTCACCCGGGCCGGCCGGGTCCGGGCCGGTGTGGTCCGGGCCGGTGTGGTCCGGGCCGGTATGGTCCGGGCCGGTGTGGTCCGGGTGGGGGTTGGGGGTGCAGCGGCCGGGGCCGTGCCCGGCCAGCTGGACGCAGAACCGGACCAGGTCGTCGAGCACGGCGGGGTTGACGGTGCCGAACACGACCGGGGTCACCGACGCGTCGCACGCGAACCCC
>Ga0302184_10001796_pt1 | contig 13807 bp, 12 predicted proteins | sample I_Palsa_N3_3_FD_200233 | JGI IMG/M metagenome (GOLD analysis project Ga0302184, IMG submission 200233) | Peat permafrost microbial communities from Stordalen Mire near Abisko, Sweden - I_Palsa_N3_3 | ecosystem: Environmental > Terrestrial > Soil > Palsa > Peat permafrost | place: Sweden...
ACAGCCGCGCCGGCTCGGCCTTGATCTGAGCCAAGGTCACGCGGAGCGTGTGCCAGCCGGCGCGTGCAGCCCGCTGGTCGCGGCGGACGTCGGCGGCGACCCGGCGCCCGCGGCGGTGGATGCCGCCGTCGGTCTCGAGGATCACCTTGGCCTCACGCCACAGGAAGTCGGGCTGGATCATCGGCTCGCCGTCGCCGAGGTCGAGCCAGCGCTGCACCTCCGGTGCTGGGAGGCCGGGCGTCGCCCGGATGATCGCGAGCATCCGCTCGCCGATCGGGCCGTCGGTCGCCGTCGTCCCGGGGCGATGCTCGGTGAGCGCTCGGCGCAGAGTGCGCGATGCGCGCCTGCGAGCGCCGTTGTGCGCAATCTGCTCGTCGAGCGCGCTCAGATCGAACACCTCGAGCACGACCGCCTCATCGAGCAGCCGCTCGATCCGCCGCAGCGCCCACAGTTCGGACAGATCGAGACACGTGCGCGCGACGGTCGTGCACGGGATCCCGTCGACGTGGGTCACATCGAACGGCCGCATCGTGGACGAGCGGTGGATCCGGATCCCCGGCCGCCCGCGCCCCCCGCGTGTCGGGACCGTCACGTCGATCCGCGACGGCCCATCTCGTGTCAGACCATGCTGCGCTGCGGCCGAGCCGTGGGACAAAGCCGCGCCGGGGCCGCACGCCAGCACGGCCGCCATCCGGTGTCCGGCCGCGGTGAGCAGCTTCGGCGGGACCAACGAGTACACGCCAAAGTGGACGCGGTGCAGGCGGTGCGCGCCAGCCCGGGCTGGGGCCGTAGTTGGAGCGAATCCTGCGGCTACGAGCTGACCCGCACTGACTACGGCGTGCTGCGAGCGAGCGAACTCGTCCAGCACGCGATCCCGCTCGTGCGGGTCGAATCCTTCGACCCTCATTGGAAATTTTCGACCCGCACCGTTCATGGGCCCAGCGTGCCAAATCTCCGTGTAACGGAACAAGTGCGCAAACGTCATCACTCTGTGCCGAGTTCGCCCCCGAGGTTCGAGCGCTACGCTCTAACGAAGCTATGAGCGCAACCAGATCGCGTTCTCACCCCGGCGGGATCCAGGACGTACTCACCGTCCTCGGGCCCGACACCGAGCCCTACCGCGGGCGCAAGCCGCCCTGGTTCAAGGTCCCGGCGCCCGGCGGGCCACGGTACCGCCAGCTCCAGCAGCTGATCATCGCGGAGAACCTGCACACGGTCTGCCAGGAGGCGGCCTGCCCGAACATCGGCGAGTGCTGGCAGCGGGGCACGGCGACATTCATGATCCTCGGCGACACGTGCACCCGCAGATGCGGCTTCTGCAACGTCAAGACCGGCAAGCCGACCTGGAACGACCCGCTGGAGCCTGCCCGGGTCGCTCGCTCGGTCGCCAGGATGCACCTCCGCCACGCGGTGATCACGAGCGTCGACCGTGACGACCTCCCCGACTACGGCGCGGGCGCGTTCGTCGGCGTCATCCGCCAGATCAGAAAGCAGTCGCCGCAGACCAAGATCGAGGTCCTCACGCCGGACTTCCGCGGCCAGGAGATGCCGCTCGCCAAGGTGATCCACGAACGGCCTGACGTCTTCAACCACAACGTCGAGGTCGTGCCCCGGCTGTACCCGGTAGCGCGCCGCGGCTCGACCTGGGAGCGCTCAAACCGCGTCCTCAGAACCGCCAAGGAGATCGGCGGCGACGAAGTCACGACGAAGTCCGGCTTGATGGTCGGCCTCGGCGAGTCCCTCGACGAGATGGTCGACGCGCTCGGAACGCTGAGGTCAAATCATGTCGCTGTCGTGACCGTCGGGCAGTACCTCAGGCCCACGGAGAACCACCTCCCGGTAGTTCGCTACTGGCATCCGGAGGAGTTCGCAGCGATCGAGAAGGCCGCCTACGAGCTCGGGTTCGAGCACGTCGCCGCCGGCCCGCTGGTCCGCAGCTCCTACCACGCCGACGAGCACGTCGCGCAGACCGAGCCGGGCGCCGGCCCGCTGCGGGCGGCAGCCGCAGCCGCGGGGTAGCTCCAGATGCCCTCCGCACAGAGACATGCCGCGCGAGTCCTGATCGCGCTCGTCCTCCTCACGGTCGCCCTCGGCGCGGTGTTGATCGCGGCGCCAGCCGCACTCGCCGCCGCAGGCGGCGGAACCTCCGGCTTCAGCGGTGGAGGCGGAGGAGGGGGAGGAGGCGGCGGCGCGCACGCATTCGAGATCTACCTCATCTTCCGCGTCCTGCTCGACATCGCGCTGCTGGGACACGGCAAGGGCGCCATCGTGCTGGCGGTGCTCGCGCTCGTGTACGCGTTCTACCGATGGGGACTGCCGTGGCTTCGCGCCAACGTCGACGCACGCCGCCAACGTGGATCCGCCCACCGCCGGGAGACCCGCCGGCGCGAGCGCCGGGTCGAGCTCGCCGCCGCCGAGGCAGCCGAGGACTCGGAGAACCCGATGTTCGATCCCGAGCACGTGCGCGCGGCGGCCGGCGCGTTGTTCAACCAGATCCAGTTCGCGTGGGACGCCGACGACCGGATCCGGCTTCGTGGACTGATTGCGCCGAAGCTGCTCGAGGAGTGGGAGCGCCGCCTCGACGAGTTCGACCGCCAGGGCTGGCGCAACCGGATCGAGCCGCTCGGCGAGCCGACCGTCGAGTACGTCGGCCTGCGCCAAGGCGGCGGCCGAGGCGACGCCGATGACGCCGGAGACCGCGTCGTCGTCAGGATCGACGCTCGGCTGCGCGACTACGTCGTCGACCGTCAGGGGCGACACATCAAGCGCAAGGGCCAGTTCACCGAGACAGTTCGCCTGCGCGAGTTCTGGACCCTGCAGCGGCGCGAGGATCACTGGATTCTGGCCTCGATCGAGCAGGGCGCCGAGGGCGCGCACCGCCTCAAGGAGCAGATCTTGCCGACCGCCTGGTCCGACACCCAGGCCCTGCGCGACGAGGCGATCGTCGAGCAGGCGAGCGCCGACGCGCCGCCCGCAGACGTCAAGACACGCGAGCTCGTGAACGTCGATTTCAACACCGACGCCCGAGCGACGGCGCTCGACCTCTCGCTCGCGGACGGTCGCTTCGCGCCGGATGTGCTCGAGGCCGCGGCGCACCGGGCCGTGGCCGCGTGGTCGGAGGCGATCGACGGCTCCAGCGCCGAGCTGGCCAAGCTCGCCGAGCCACAAGCGATCCTGGAACTGCTGTACGCCGGGGACGGGTCCCGTCGGACCAGGCTGGTCGTCCGCGGCGCGCAGATCAAACGGATCGCGATCGTCGCGCTCGACCCCGCGACCGACCCGCCGACCCTGACGATCGACGCCGTCCTCCACGGCCGGCGCTACCTCGAGGATCGCGACACAGCCAAGGTGCTCGGCGGGGATCCGGCCCGGGCGACGACGTTCACCGAGCGTTGGACGCTCGCGCTCACCGAAGACCCCGCGACGCCGTGGCGAATCGTCTCGGTCGGCGCACCCGCCGGCACCCGCAAGTAGCCCGGGCACCGGCCGCGACCTTTTCAGGTGCGACGGTCCAGCGCGCGTGCCCCTGACAGGCGCCACTGCGGGCCTGCGAGACGCTTGCCCGAGGCCCGGATCGCGACGATCCCGATCAACACCGCGACGAGGCAGGTGACCGCGCCGAGGCCGAGGCCGGCCCGGGGGCCGAACCCAGCCATCACAGCACCGACGATCGGCCCGCCGATCGGCGTCGAACCTTGGAACGCGACGAACCACAGCGACATCACCCGCCCGCGCATCTCCGGCGGCGAGGTCAGCTGCAGCGTTGAGTTTCCGGTCGCCATGAACGAGATGCTGGCCCCGCCGACGAGGCCGAGCGCGAACAGCTCGAGCGGCAGGCTCGGCGCCAGCGCCGCAAGCCCGAGCGCCAACCCGAAACCGGTCGCCGCGAGCACCATGGTCGGCGTGCCGGTGCGGCCGCGGGTCGCGACGACCAGGCCGCCCACCACCGCGCCCACCCCCATCGCCGCGGTCATGAAGCCAAAGCCGCTCGAGCCCGCATGCAGGCCGCGTGAGGCCATATACGGCAGCGAGACCTGAAACTCGTAGGCGAGGCACCCGACCGCCCCCATCATCAGCAGCGGGACCGCCAGGTCGGGGGTCCGGCGCACGTACCGCAGCCCCTCGCGCAGCTGGCCCCGCCCGCGCGGCTGCGGCGGCGACGGGTTGAGCGCTTTCGCGTCGAGCTTGATCAGCGAGGTGACGACCGGGACGAACGAGACCGCGTTGACCAGGAAGCAGACGCCGTCGCCGGCGAGCGCGATCAGCAGCCCGCCGATGCCAGGTCCGATCACGCGCGCGAGGTTGACGGTCGTGGAGTTCAGCGAGACCGCGTTGCGCAGGTAGTCCGGACCGACGAGCTCGAGCATGAACGACTGCCGCGCCGGGTTCTCGAACGCGTTGTTGAGCCCGAGGATCGTTGCGAGCACACCGATCTCCCAGAGCCGGGCGTTGCCCGTTACGGTCAACACTCCGAGCGCCAGCGCCTGCACGCCCATCGCGCACTGCAGCGCGATCATCAGCCGCCGCTTGTCGACGCGGTCGGCGATCACGCCGCCGTACGGCCCGAAGATCAGCACCGGAAGCGTCTGCAGCGCGACGATCAGCCCGAGATCGGGCGCCGAATGGGTCAGCGTCAGGACGAGCCACGACTGCGCCGTCATCTGCATCCACGTACCGATCAGCGAGACCGACTGGCCGCTCACGTAAAGGCGGTAGTTCGGCACGCGCAGGGCCGCGAATGTCGCCGGCAGGCGCCAGGGGATTCGCGTCACGCCCCCACCCGCCGCTCGCGCAGGCCGCCGGCCCTGAGCTCGGCCGCGAGCCGCTCGAGCGCTGGCAGCGCCGCCTCGATCAGCTCTACCTCGTGCGAATCGAGCGCCACCAGCGCCCCGGTGATGGCGACGGTCCGCTCGTGACGCAGGCGCGCAGCCAGCTCCGCGCCCGCCGGGGTCACCTGCACCCAGGCCGCCCGGCGGTCCTCCGCGTCGCTCGTGCGCTCGAACAATCCGGCGTCGACGAGGTCGCCGACCATCCGCGACAGCATCGTCGGGTTGACGCCTTCGTCCTCGGCGAGCTGCGAGAGCCGCAGTGGGCCGTTGCGATCGACGTTGAGCAACGCCGACACGCGCGCCGGCGCGAGCCCGGCTGCGGTACCCGCGTCAGTCACCCGCAGCCAGCGATGCAGCTTCCCGATCACCTGGCGCATCCGCTGGGCCTGCTCGAGCTCTGGGGTGGTGGTGACTGGAGCCGGCACCGGCTCGCCTCCTCTGACCGCTACGAAACTTGCTTGCTGGCAAGCATCTTAGCAGAACAAGCGGGCTCGGGTGAGCGACCGGAGGCGCCGCTCGGACGGTTCGGACGAACGGTGTCTTCTGGGGTGGTGCCCCGCAAGGCACCACCCCAGGCAGCTGCGCTACTGATAGACGGCCAGAGCTGACACGTACGCGTCCCACATGGCCGGCCAGCCCTCGGGCGAGCCGACCGAATCGCGCATCGCCTCCCAGCCGTCGCCATGACGGTCGAGCTCGCGGTGCTCGAGCTCGATCCGCGTGCGATCCGGCGCCTCCGCGGCGAACCTGACTTCGACCTCGCTACACCGAGCCGGATCGGTCTCGACCTTCCAATCGGTGCTGATGTCCCAGGAGAAGACGACGCGCGTAGGCGGCTCGTAGACGAGCACACGGGCCCATGAACACTCCGACCCATCGACGCCGCGGTCGACGATCCGCCCGCCGGCGCGGGGCTCGAACACCATCTCGGCCAGCTCGGCCTCCAGCAGGTGGTGACCTGGCGGCCACCAGCTGGACATCCCCTCGGTGAACACGGCGAAGGCCCGTTCGATCGGCGCATTCACCACGGTCGAGGTCGTGACCGCTGTCTGCAACTGCTGCGTGCTCATCCGTCCTCCTGTGCGTTGGCTTCCTCGACGATGGCCTTGTAGCTGGCGAGCGCCCGCGCCCAGAAGCGGTCGAGGTAGCGCCGGAGCCCGTCGAGCCCCCGCGGTTCGAGCCGGTAGATCCGGCGCGTCCCTACCGCTGTGTCACACACGAGCCCGGCCTCCTTGAGGACCCGCAGGTGCTGCGAGACGGCGGGCCTGCTCACCGGCAGCCCGGCCGCGAGCTCGCCGACCGCCCGCGGGTGCTCGGCGATCCGCTCGAAGATCTCGCGCCGCATCGGGTCGGCAAGAGCCGTGAGTTGGGCTTCGACGTTTACGTAAGCCATCACTTACCGTAAGCGTACACTAACGCTTATGAAATGACTATGGTCCTGAAGGGGCTAGAGGCTCGCCAGCGCCCGGTTGAACGTCCCGCTCGGACGCATCGCCTGCGCGACCAGGTCGGGATCCGGGTGGTAGTAGCCGCCGATGTCGACCGGCGCGCCCTGGACCGCGTCGAGCTCCTGGACGATCTGCTGCTCGTCGCCTGCGAGCCGTTCGGCGAGCGGCGCGAAGCGAGCCGCCAGTTCGGGGTCGTCGGTCTGCCGCGCGAGCTCCCGTGCCCAGTACAGCGCGAGGTAGAAATGGCTGCCGCGGTTGTCGAGCTCGCCAGCGCGGCGCGACGGCGAGCGGTTGCTCTCGAGCACCGAGCCGGTCGCACGGTCGAGGGCCCGACCGAGCACACGCGCGCGCGGATTTCCAGTCTTGTCGGCGAGCATCTCGAGCGACGGGGCGAGCGCGAGGAACTCACCGAGCGAATCCCAGCGGAGGTGGTTCTCACGCAGGAACTGCTGGACGTGCTTGGGAGCGGAGCCGCCGGCGCCGGTCTCGAACAGGCCGCCGCCGGCCATCAGCGGCACGATCGACAGCATCTTCGCGCTCGTACCGAGCTCGAGGATCGGGAACAGGTCGGTCAGGTAGTCACGCAGGACGTTGCCCGTGACGCTGATCGTGTCCTCGCCCGCGCGCGCCCGGGCGAGCGTGAACCGGGTCGCCTCCGCGACGGGCATGATCTCGATCTCCAGGCCGTCGGTGTCGAGCTCGGCGAGCGCCGGGCGGACCTTCTTCAGCAGCTCGGCGTCGTGCGGACGGATCTCGTCGAGCCAGAACACAGCGGGGTTGCCGGTCGCGCGGGCTCGCTGCACCGCCAGCCGGACCCAGTCTCGGATCGGCGCATCCTTGGTCTGGCACATGCGCCAGATGTCGCCCTTGCCGACCTCGTGCTCGATCAGCGTGTGCCCGGCGCCGTCGACCACGCGCACGGTGCCGCCGTGGGGGATCTCGAAGGTCTTGTCGTGCGAGCCGTACTCCTCGGCGGCCTGGGCCATCAACCCGACGTTCGAGGTCGACCCCATCGTCGCCGGATCGAAGGCGCCGTTGCGCTTGCAGTCCTCGATCGTCTCGGCATACAGCGCCGCATACGAGTGGTCGGGGATCACGAATTTCGTGTCCTGCTGCTCCCCCTGGGCGTTCCACATCTGGCCGGAGGCGCGGATCGCCGCCGGCATCGAGGCGTCGATGATCACATCGGAGGGAACGTGCAGGTTGGTGATGCCGCGGTCGGAGTCGACCATCGCGAGCGCGGGCCCCTCCTCGTAGGCCTCGTCGAGCATACGGCGGATCGGGGCGCTCTCATTCACCAGGAGCGCGTCGAGCGCAGCCAGCAGCGCGCCGATCCCGTCGTTCGGGTTGACGCCGAGCTTGCCAAGCAGGTCGCCGTGCAGGGCGAAGACCTCGGGGTAGAAGGTGCGCACGGCGTGGCCGAAGATGATCGGGTCCGACACCTTCATCATCGTCGCCTTCAGATGCACCGAGTAGAGGACGCCCTCGGCCTTGGCGTCTGAGACCTGGGCGGTAAGGAACCGCTCGAGCGCGTCCGCGCGCATCACCGCGGCGTCGATCACCTCGCCGGCGAGGAGCGCGATCGGCTCCCGCAGCTCGGTGACAGTCCCAGCCGCGCCGACGTGCTCGATCCGCACGCTCGTCGGCTTCGCGACGGTGACGGACTGCTCCGTCGCGCGGAAGTCGCCGTCGGTCATCGTCGACACGTGGGAGCGCGAGTCGCTCGACCACGGGCCCATCGACTGCGGATGGTGGCGCGCGTACGACTTGACCGAGGCCGGCGCCCGCCGGTCGGAGTTGCCCTCCCGCAGAACGGGGTTGACGGCCGAGCCCTTGACCCGGTCGTAGCGCGCGCGCACGTCGCGCTCGGCGTCGGCGCTCGGTTCGTCGGCGTAGTCGGGAAGCGCAAAGCCCTGCTCCTGGAGCTCCGTGATCGCGGCCTTCAGCTGCGGGAGCGACGCGCTGACGTTCGGCAGCTTGATGATGTTCGCGTCGGAGGTCTTGGCGAGCGCGCCGAGCTCCGCCAGGTCATCGGGGACACGCTGGACCTCGCTCAGTACGTCGGGGAACTGGGACAGGATCCGGCCCGCGAGCGAGATGTCGCGCAGCTCGAGTTCGACGCCGGCGACGGCTGCGTACGCCTGGACGATCGGGAGCAGCGACTGGGTGGCGAGCGCGGGCGCCTCGTCGGTGTGCGTGTAGATGATCTTCATGCAGCCGCCCACCCTATCTACTGCGATTCGCCGCTGAGTGGTGACGGGTTGAATACTGACGCGATGGCGAGATCGGCGGCGATACTGCCGGCGGCCGGCATGCTCGCCGTCACCGGGGCGGGCGCCGCGTCGGGCGCTGCCGCCCACGGCGCGAAACACCCGCAGGCGTTACCGCTCGCCGGTGAGGTGGTCGGCATCGATCCCGGCGGCCGCGGGTTCGCGATCCTCGAGCCGGTCGCCGATGGCGTGAACGACCACGTGATCGCTGCGTCGGACAAGCTTGCCCTGATCCTGCGGTCCAGGTTCGAGGCGGTCACCGGAATGCCGGTGAGCAATTACGACGGCGTCGACGCTGAATCCCGCACAATCACTGTAGGTAAGGTGCTCGTGCATGTGCAGGCTGTTTGGGATGTCAGGCGGGCGTCAGCGAGTCGCGGCGACGTTCTGGCTGCTCGGGGCACCGGACTCGCTGCTGGTTCAGAGCCATCGCGAGCCCGACGGCACCGGGCTGGGAACGTTCTCGGAGACCGGCCGGCCGATCGTCGACAAGCAGCCGCTGGCTGCGTATGCCGACCGGGCCTTCGCTCGGGAGGCGCGAGAGCTGCATTCGAGGACGTTCATCGCGCACATCCGCTACGCGTCGACCGGGGCGATCGCCCCGCAGAACACGCATCCATTCGAGCAGGATGGACGATTGTTCGCGCACAACGGCGTGATCGGCGAGATCGACCGGCTCGAGGCCGAGCTCGGCGCCGACACGCGTGATTTGGTGCGAGGCGAGACGGACTCAGAGCGGTTCTTCGCGTTGATCACCCAGTACGCGACCGCAGGCGCGAGCCTTGGCACGGCGATCGCCGAGGCGGCACGCTGGGTCGCGGCCAACCTGCCCGTGTACGCGCTCAACTGCATCCTGATCACGCCCTCGGAGCTGTGGGCGCTGCGCTATCCGGAGACGCACGCGCTGTACGTGCTCGAGCGGGCCGCCGGCGGCCCCAGTGGTAATCAGCACCTGGACCATAGGGGCCATCCGCGCGAGTTGCGGGTGCACTCCGCGAGCCTCGCCGAGCACCCTTCTGTGGTGGTCGCGAGCGAGCCGATGGATGCCGATCCCGGTTGGCGCGCGCTCGAGTCCGGCGAGTTGCTGCGTGTGGCCGCGGACCTTGCGACGACGACCACGACGGCGCTCACCGACCCGCCGGCGCGGCCGCTGACGCTCGCGGACCTCAACCCGCGCGCGGCCGCGTCGCAGTCGAAACAGTGAGCTAGCCATCGGCTCAATGCGATTACTGGCGATCGCGGGAACGCAGTTCGGTCGGTCCGGCGGAGGGACTGGTTCCCCCGATCGTGAATGCGTACAGCTCGTCGTTGTCGGTGTAGCCCAGGGACGAGAGCTCCCCGTATCCGGATCCCCAGTACACCGTGCCGTTGACGATCGCAGGTGCGGAGTTGACGCTGCCGCCGCTGGAATATCGCCAGAGGATCTTGCCGGTCGCGGCGTCGAGGGCGAACATGTTGCTACCCGTCGGATCCATCGAGCCGGCGTACATCACGCCGTTGGCCACCGTCGTCGGTCCCATCGCGACGCCATCGAACGGCGTCGCCGTCTGCCATTCAAACGCGCCCGTGGTCGGGTTCAGCGCGCCCCAGGAACCACCGGTGACCGAATCGCCGTTGGCGAACGTGTACGCCTGAAGGGTGGGGTCGGATTCGTGAACGTAGATCCGCTTGCCGTCGAAGGCCGTGCCCCACATCACGCCGCCGAGGGTGGTCCCCGGCCCGACCTGCTGGTGCCAGAGCTCGTCACCGGTCGCCGGGTCGAACTCCCAGTAGATCCCGGACTTCTGGCCAGCGCCGACGACCGTCTCGCTACCACCGCCGGCGGCCGGAATCGTCATTAGGTTGGGGCCCGAGCTGAAGTCCCAGTCAGGCCCCTTCGGGTCCGGGCACCAGTTGGTCCCGGCCGTCTGACCGAGGCATCCGAGCGTGTACGCATCCCAGCCCTCAGACTTGTAACTCCACTCGATCGCGCCGGTCTGCAGGTTGAGCGCCAACTCGGAGTCGAAGTAGTCGTCTGGTGCCGTGCAGTCGGCGTCGGAGGTGTGGTTCTCGTCTGCCAGCTGCGCGCACGCCGCTGCCGCGTCGGGCGTCGTGTAATTGTTGCCCGAACCGATGAAGATCTGATCCGTGGCGAGGTCGACCGCCGGGTTGTCCCAGACGGCCCCGCCGCTGTAGCCGCAGCCGGTCGGCGGGTTGTCCGACGTGCACGGCACACCGCCGTTTGACGGCACCGTATAGGTCTGCCAGATCATGTCTCCGTTTGTCGCGTTGAGGGCGACAACACTGCCGCGGAACGTGCAGCACGGGTAGCTGGTGCTCTCCGCGTCGGTCTCCTCGTTCGATGAGACGCCGACGATCACCATCCCGTCAGCTACCACGGGACTGCCGGTGACGATCGCGGCTGGATGGCTGTCGACCTCCGCGCTCCAGATCAGCGCCCCGGTTGCCGGGTTGACCGCGAACACGTGCGCGCCGGCCGGGTGCACTCCCGGGAGCACGTCCCCGAAGATCAGCTCGTTGTCGTAGATCGTTGGTGAATCGCGCGAATAGGAGCCGCTGACGCCGTCGTAAGCGGAGATCGGCTCCTGCCAGATGAGCGCGCCCGTCGCGGCGTTGACGGCGTTCATGTAGCCGCCGAAGTCGGGGAAGTAGACGACGCCGTCGTACACAGCCGGGGTCGCGGACACCGAGCCGTGCGTGATGAAAACCCATGCGGGCTTGAGCCTGAACACATTTACTGGGTTGATCTTGAACTCCAGTGGCTGATCCCAATCATCGGAGAGGCCGTGCCCAACCGACCTCCAGCTCGCCAAGGATCCAAGCGATGCTGACGCACCGGATGGAGCCAGCGCGAGAACCACAGCAGACAAGCACGCAACCGCCAGGATCCAGCGGACAGCGCAGGCGCGCATTGTGATCGATCGGCGCATCATGGCCCCTCAGACCCCCCGTCATCGGCACCGTTTCACGACACCACCAAGCGGCGCTTCCGATGCGCAGATCAAGTTGGGCAGATTGGTACTCGCTCCCTCTCACGTTGTCAACCTCAGACCCGAAACCGGTCCATCGGCGAGTCTCCCAGGTTCGGCCGGCTTGACGGCCAACTGGTCGCCGACCTGAACCCCCCGGGCAGCGATCTGACCAGCGGCGAGCTCCAGGACGCTCTTCGCGCGGCGTGCCGAGCGCGCGCGCCACCGCGGGATCTGCTCCGCCAGGCGCACGACCTTCATGTCGCGATCGAGGAACACGGCGTCGAACTCGAACCGCATGAACGCGCTGTGGATCGAGGGCGCCGGAAGGATCAGCATCCCGTCGCCCTCCGGCAGAGTCGAGCGACCGAGGAGGCCCCGGAACCTCGTCCACGGGGTGTTGGCTAGCTCGGCCCGTTCGCAGACCACGGTTTCCCGGGTCTCGTTGACGATGACGGCTGTCTCGGCAGTTCTCGGCACGTCGCTCTCTCCACTGACGCGGAGCCGACCGCCAGCCTAACGCGTGAGACGCGCCCTCCCGGGTCGCGGGCTTGCAGGCCCTGTGGGCGCGATCGCCGGCGCCGCCGGAATCGGTTCCCGCCCCCGCGGCTAAGGTTCGCCCCCAGGATGGCAATGCCGTTCACAACGGTCTTCCACGACGGGGTCGAGGATCTCGTCGCCGTCGAGGAGCCGCTCGAGATCCGCGTCGACGGCGAGCCGCTGGCTGTGACGATGCGCTCTCCCGGCCACGACGAGGAGCTCGCGCTCGGGTTCCTGTACACAGAGGGCCTGATCGGCGAGGCGCACGAGGCGGGGCCGACCGAGGACTTCGCGGGCAACGTCGTCGAGGTGGCCGGACCGCTGCGCCGCGACCCGGGCCGGCGCCGGTTCTACACGACGTCTTCGTGCGGCGTCTGTGGCAAGGGCGCGCTCGAGGAGGTGGCCGTCGACTCGGCGCCGCTTCCGCCCGGACCCGTCGTGCCCCGGTCGCTGCTCGCGGCGCTGCCCGAGTCGCTCGAGCAGCCGGGCCATCGGCGCACGGGCGGACTGCATGCGACGGGTCTGTTCGCGGCCGATGGCACGCCGATTCTCGCCCGCGAGGACGTCGGTCGCCACAACGCGATGGACAAGGTGATCGGGCGCGCGCTGCTCGACGGCGCGGTCCCCCTGGGCGAACGGATCCTGTGCGTCAGCGGGCGATTGTCGTTCGAGCTGGTGCAGAAAGCGGCAGTGGCGGGCGCGCCGATCCTCGTCGGCGTCGGCGCCCCCAGCTCGCTGGCGATCGCGCTCGCGGAGGACCGCGGGATCACGCTGTGCGGGTTCGCACGCGGTACCCGCGTGAACGTCTACACGCACCCGGAGCGGGTCAGCAGCTGACGCAAGTACGCGCGTCGTAGGCGCGATCCTGATCGGCGCGTCGTCGGCGCGATCGGGATCAGCGCGCCGCGGCCGCGGCCGCGAGGCGCTCGATGTCATCCTCCGAGTTCCACGCGCCGACCGACGCCCGCAGCAGGCCCGCGCTCGGAATCGAGCGGATCACGATGCCAGCCGCCGCCAGGCGGGTGACGTCAGCCTCGGGGTCGGTGGTGCGCCAGGACACGAGCGTGCTGCGACCGCGGGGCGCGACCTCGAGCCCGCCGCCGGCGAGGAGTTCCGCGAGTTGCTCGGCGAGCGCGGCGGCGCGCTCGTGTACCCAGGTCCAGCCGGGGGCGCGGAGCGTCTCGAGCGCGGCCAGCGCGGCGGCGCTGCGGATCGCCGCCGGGAATCCGACATCGAGCCGTCCGGTGCCCTCGGCGAGCTCCGCGTCGACCGTCTTGCGTTCGTCGAGCGTCGCGTATCCCGGCCACGGCGGCTCGAGGTCGGCGAGCCGGTCCGGTCGCACGTACAGGCAGCCGCTCCCCTCCGGGCCGCACAGCCACTTCTGACCCGAGCCGGCGTAGAAGTCGACGCCGAGCGCGTGCACGTCGACCGGGATCGCGCCGAGCGCCTGGGCCGCGTCCAGCAGCACGGGGATCCCCGTGGCGACGAGCCCGCCGACGTCGGCGACCTTGCCGCCGAACCACGAGACGTGCGAGCACGCGATCAGGCGAGTGGACGGTCCGACAGCGCCCGCAAGCCCGTCGAATGGCACGATCCGGATGCGCACGCCGTGACGCATTCGCGCGAGCCGCAGCGGCGCGATCATGCCCGGGTGCTCCTCGTCGGAGGTGATGATCTCGTCGCCCGCTGCGAACGACAGACCGCCGAGCACGGTGTTGAGCCCGTCGGTCGTTGAGCCGGTCAGCGCGACC
>Ga0302184_10001797_pt1 | contig 13803 bp, 15 predicted proteins | sample I_Palsa_N3_3_FD_200233 | JGI IMG/M metagenome (GOLD analysis project Ga0302184, IMG submission 200233) | Peat permafrost microbial communities from Stordalen Mire near Abisko, Sweden - I_Palsa_N3_3 | ecosystem: Environmental > Terrestrial > Soil > Palsa > Peat permafrost | place: Sweden...
CCTGCCGCCTGCAGCAGCGCTCGCTGTTCGCATACCTCGCCGAACTCCTCGCCGCCCACGCCCCCGGCGACCCAGCCCCCACGCTCGCCTGACCGCAGGCACTGAACGCTTACGGTTTTTGGCTCGTCCGTGGTTGCAATATGGTTGCAATTTTGCGAGCGAAATGCCTCTAAGGAGGGCGAATCTGACGTTCGGATGACCGTCTGAAGCCGGTCCTGGGGCGCCTCGAAGCGGTCCCCCACCCGGCGATTCGCCGAACACTGAGCCGGCTCAGAGGGGCCGGACTAGGGCGACCTCCAGCCCACCAAACGGCCTAGCAACCAACCGAGCGAGCTACCTAGCAACCGAGCGAGCTACCTAGCAACCGAGCGAGCTACCTGGCAACCCATCCAGCAGCCGACCTCGCCGTCGAGCCGTCGAGAGCACGGTCGATCTTCGCCACATGGCCACGGCGAGCGTCGGGCCGGCCCTCACTTTGGGCGATTGCGGTAACGAGCGGCGATCCCCGCACACTCCTGCTAACTATCGGACTCGGTAGTACGGCCCTGCGCGGTGCGGACGCTCTCTCGTCGGGCTGATGAGCCGCGTCCGGGCGGTCGGCGCAGACTGTCGCTGCGGGATACCGACAGCGTCGGTAGAGAGCGTCGGCTGCTGGGTAGTTCGCAGCCGTTGAAGCAGGCCGCAGTTGTCTTCGCGGTGCGCGGCGTGAGTGCCTCGAGCTCCTTCTTCGGTTATTGGTGGAGGTCGATGGTGTCGAGGTCGGTGTGTAGGGTCGCGAGCGCGTGGATCGCGACCGCGTCGATGCGCACCTCTTCGTCGCTCGCGAGCCAGGTGTGGAGTGCTATGTAGAGCGCGCTGATGGTCGTGTCGGCGAGCAGTCGTGCTTGGTCGGCGTTGAGTTCGCGGTCTCGCAGCGCGGCGTCCAGAATCGCGCGGAGCGTCTCGCGTTTGTGTAGCGCCCGTTCCTGTAGGCCGGCGTCGGAGTCGATCAGTGTTTGGGTTAGGCGCATCTCTTCGCGGTGTCCCTCGAATCGGGAGGCAAGCAGGCTGAGACACCACGTGAGAAAGCCCGCGGTTGTCAGTCCCGGCGGGACCTGTTCGAGCACCGCCTGCGCATCGAGCTGCGCCTCCGCGTGCGGGAACAGCACGTCGCGTTTGTCGGCGAAGTGCCGGTAGAACGTTCGCGTTGTCAGGCCGGCGCGCTCGGTGATCTGCGGCACCGTTGTCGCCGCAAACCCCTGTTCGCGGAAGAGCTCGATGGCCGCGACTCTTAGTCGCTCGCGTGCATCCGGCTTCCACCTACTCACGTCACGATGGTATTCCATGACACGGGATGTCATTGCCTGGTAGGCTGTCGATGACATGACGTGTCATGGCCTCTGAACGCCTCCTGCTCAGCCGCCGAACAAGGACTGCCTGATGCCCAGCGAGAACAAGGCGCTCTGGCTTCCCAAGCGCGGAGCCAAGCTGACGGTCGGACCGGCCCCGTACACGCCGCCCGCAGCCGGTGAGGTCGTCGTTCGCGTGCGCGCCGTAGCGGTGAACCCGGTCGACGCGATCCCTGGTATCGCCTACCGCCTGATCTTGCCGTGGCTGACATGCCCTGCCGTGATCGGCGGTGACGTCGCCGGCGAGGTCGTCGAGGTCGGGGAGAGCGTCACGCGCATGAAGCCCGGCGACCGGGTTCTAGGTCTCGCGCTCGGCCTCGAACGGTCTCGAAACCGCGCAGCGGAGGGCGCCTTTCAGCACTACACCGTACTGATGGCGCACATGGTCTCCCCGATCCCCGATGACCTCTCCTTCGAGCAGGCCGCCGTCCTGCCGCTGACGCTCGCGACCGCAGCGACAGGACTCTTCCAGCAAGATCACCTGGCGCTGCCACTGCCCACACTCGACGCCCCCGACCGCGGCGAAACCGTGCTCGTGTGGGGTGGCTCGAGCTGCGTTGGCAGCAACGCCATCCAGCTCGCACGCTGCGCCGGCTACCGCGTCATCACGACCGCCTCCCCGCACAACTTCGACTACGTCCGCTCAATCGGCGCCGCAGCTGCGATCGACTATCACAGCAGCACGGCCGTCAACGAGCTCGTCGAGGCGCTCGCCGACACGCCGCTCGCCGGGATACTCGCGGCCACACGCGGATCGGTCGTGCCCGCCGTCGCGGTCTCCCGCCAAGCCAGCGGCGCCAAACGCGTCGCGGCCGCGCAACCGGCGCTGATCAATCGCGTCCAACTGCTTCGGGCCCGTTCGCGTGGAGCCTCCGTTAGCGCTGTCTGGGGCGGAACGCTCAAGGACAACGAGGTCGGCCCCGGAATCTTCGTCGACTTCCTTCCGGCCGCGCTCGCCGCCAAGATCTACCAAGCGGCGCCGGCAGCGGTCGTCGTCGGTGACGGACTCGATCAGATCCCAACAGCGATCGACCGGCTGCGCAAAGGCGTGTCAGCAACGAAACTCGTCGTCCGCCTCTAACAACCACACCAACGACCCCAGGTTACGGGAGCCGACCGCGAAGCCGCCGCCCGCGGGGTTGACGGCGCGCGGTTATGCCGGCGGCTCGCTCATGAGGTGCGTGCGCAGGAATGCGCCGGCGCTGGTGAGGGCGGCGTCTGCTTCGTCGAGGATCGCGGCGAACGCTTGGAATACGTGGGGTACGCCGGGTGTTATCTCGAGGGTCACCGCGACGTCGGCGGCCGCGGCGCGGGTGGCGAGTCTGGTCGCGTCGTTGAGGAGGATTTCGTGTGAGCCGGCCTGGATGAGCAGTGGCGGCAGGCCGGTCAGGTCGGCGTAGATGGGGCTGATAAGCGGGTCAGTCGTATCGCCAGCTGCTGCGTAATCGGCGGCTCGGCGCTTGAGGCCTTCCGGGGTGAGTGCGGGGTCGAGTGCCGCCTTCTCGCTGATGCTCTCACCGGAGACCGTCAGGTCAAGCCACGGGGACATCAGGAACGCCGCCGCCGGCTGCGGTACTCCCTCCTGCTTCAGTGCGACGAGGGTTGCTGTGGCGAGTCCGGCGCCGGCGGATTCGCCGGCGATCGCGACCGCGGACGGGGCAAGTCCGCTGTCAAGCAGCCCGCGGTAGGCCGCGACGGCGTCTTCGACCGCAGCGGGATGAGGGTTCTCTGGCGCGAGTCGGTAGTCAATAGAGATGACGCGGGTGCCGGCGCGTCGCGCGAGATCTGACGCGAGGCCGACGGACCCTGCGGCCGATCCGATGGCGTATCCGCCGCCGTGGATGTAGAAAATGACTTTCCCGGGGTCCGTGCCCGTGACGTCGACATTCACGACGGGGATCCCACCGAGGGTTCCGGGCGTCGTCGTGACGTCGGTCGGGATTGGCGTCGCCGCCATCATTTCCTCGAAGATGATTCGTTGCTGTTGAACGTCGCCGCCTAGGTCCAGTGGTCCCGCACGGAGCAGCTCGTCGAGGGCGTCGCGTTGCTCGTTGCTCAAGGTCGTTGCTCCAGTCTGGGGATGGGTCGCGGCTGCTATCCGGGGAGCAGCAGCTCAGTGCGGTATTGCGGGGCGAGTGCTACCGCTTTGGCGATGAACGCTGCGGTGCCTGCGTCATCGAGCGCGGGCGGCGGCTCGGTCCGGCTCGCGACGGGTACGCCAACAGCTTTGAAGAACTCTTCTTGCCCGGCTGGCGAGCAGAGGCAGAGCAGTCGCGCGGGCGCCTGCGTGTTGTTGCGAAAGACGTGCGGCGCGTTAGCGGGCACGTTCACGGTGTCCCCGGCCCGCGCGGTAGCGGTGACGCCGCGGAAGGTGAGCTCGATCTCGCCGTCGAGGATCGTGAACATCTCTTCGAAGTCGTGGCGGTGTGGCGGTGGCCCGCCGCCTGGCGGGACGTGCATATCGATCAACGTGTAGCGCCCAGCGGTGTCCTTACCGGAGACAAGAATCGTGTACGTGTCGCCAACTACACCGAGGTGAGGCAGAGACTGGTCTGTGTCGGGGCTGACATGCGTGAGCTCCCTGTCGGGGTCGTCAGCCGGGATCTGCGCCGCGGTCGGCGAGGTGTCGTTCACTGGTGTCCCTCCGTCTGGATTAGCGGTCGAGATCGTCCGCTTGGTGCGAGCGTATCGAAGTCGATGGCTCGCGCCGCTGCGTGGCACGATGCTTTACGCAATGCCCGCAACCACGACCAACGAACGCCGTGGTCCTCGTCGGCTGCGCAGTGATGCCGCAGCCAACCGCGAGCGCGTGCTCGCCGCTGCCGCTATCGCGATCAGGCGCGACGGCGAACGAGTGCCGATGGCGACGATCGCGAGTGACGCCGGCGTTGGGATCGGCACGGTGTACCGCCACTACCGGGCACGCCCGGCCCTGCTGGCCGCGCTAGCACTGCGCTCCTACGGGATCGTTCTCAACCACGCCCGCACCGCTGCCGACAGCACGCGGTCGCCGGCGGCAGCGCTCGTGCATTTCTTCGAGCAGATCATTGCCGCTCGCGACGATCTGATCCTCCCCCTGCACGGCGGCCCCGTCAGCATCGACGAGAGTGCCGTCGCGCTCCGGACCGAGATCAGCGACCTGCTCGAGCAGGTGCTCGCGCGCGGGCGTCGCGACGGGACTATTCGCCGCGACGTCAGCGCCATCGACATCATCATCACCGGAGCGATGCTCGCTCAACCGCTTCCGCACGTTGCGGGCTGGGATGAGCTCGCCCGCCGACAAGCCGGCATTTACGTTGCCGGCCTCGCACCCACTGCCGACGCGCGACTTCCGGGCCGGCGGCCCACCCGCGCCCAACTCGAAGCTGGCTTCGCCAAAACCGCGCCGACGAGCACGCCACCAGCATGAAGCCGAGCGGCTGCTTTAGCGGGTCTCGCGGTGCAGCGTGAGGGCGACAACCGGGATCGGCCGCAATGTCTTCGCCTGGTAGCCGGCAAAGCCGCTGTAGCGTCCGGCCTGTATCGCGTAGATCTGCTCGCGGGACGGCTCGGGTAGCACTTCGGCGTCGGCGGTGAGCGTCTCGCCGCCGATCTCGACGGTGACGCCGTCAGGTTGCGCGACGAGGTTGTTGAACCACGCAGGGTTGGTGTCCGCGCCGGCGGCCGATGCGAAGACGTAGACGCGGTTTGGATCGGCGTCGTCGGCCAGGTACATCATTGGATTCGTTCGTGGCAGTCCCGACTTGGCACCCGTGCTGGTCAGCAGCAGGACAGGCGCATCTCCAAATGACGCGATGCGACCCCCGCTGGCACGGAACTCGGCGATGTTCTGCTGGTTGAACGCCAGCCGCTGCTCTCTATCCACAGTCGATCTCCTGTTGGTGGTGGTGGCGCAACGCCGCTGAGCGGCGCGAGCGAACTGCCGGTACCTCGGGACGGTTTGTCTGGCGTTTCACTGCACGAGGCGGATGTTGAACGCCGGGTTGCCGAGCGTTTGCATCAGCGCGGCGAACATCAGGAAGTAGTGCTCGGTGCCGCGCGCTGAGCGGATCCCGCCGAGATCGATGATCGCGTCCGGCGCCCACCCGAGGTCGGTGAGCAGCGCGGCGACGGTCGCCTTCGCGCGTGCGTCCTCGCCGGAGAGGAAGACGGTGCTTGGCGGGAGCGCGGCTGGTTCGGCCATCACCGACATTGCGGCGGTATTCATCGTCTTGACGACCTTCGCGTCCGGGAGCGCGGCCTGCAGCTGCTCGCCGAGACTGGCGTTCGGATAGACCAGCTCGAATGACGGCGTGACGGCGTTCGCCACGTCGACGAGGACTTTGCCGGCGAATGCGCCGACTCCGATCGCCTCGACGAGATCCAGGGACGCCGCGCCTGGCGTCGCGTTGACGACGATCTCGTTGTCGGCGACTGCGGCCGCCGACGACACGACGCGGGCATCAGGCGAGCTGCTGGATGCCGGGTCTCTAGATCCGAGGGTCACCTCGTGACCGACGGTCGACCAGCGTGGCGCGAGCGTTTGCGCCACGCGGCCCGTGCCCAGAATGCCGATCCGCATAATCCCTCCCGGCCTCGATGAAGCGGAAGCTTCCGTCCGTTTCAGTGACGCTACCACGGCCGGATCATGCCGGCGAGGAGAAGCCGTCCGGTCTCCGTCGGCGTCTGGCGCGCGGCGAGGCTCGCCGTCGATTCCACAGTCGACGGTGTGTAGCCTGCGTGCATGGCGTCGCCGCCGAGCCCGGTGCTGTCTGGGTCGCAGTTGGAGACGCTCGCGCGCGTGGGCGTCGAGCGGACGGCCGGGGTTGGCGAGGTTCTGTTCCGGGTCGGTGATCATCGCTACCCGTTCATCGCGATCATCGAGGGCGAGGCGTTGATCGAAGACGCCGACGGTCGCGAGATCAACCGCTACCGCGAGTCGGGCTTTCTGGGCGAGCTCAACCTCCTATCGGGCGAGACCGTGTTCGTGACGGCGGTTGTGACGCGGCCGATGCGCTACGTCGAGGTCGACCGCGACGCGTTGCGGCGGGTGATGTTCGAGGACGGCCCGCTGGGTGATGTGTTGCTGTCGGCGTTCACGGCTCGCCGCGATGCGCTCCAGCAGTTGGACGGCGTCGGGTTTGAGATCATCGGTCCGCGGTCATCGGAGCAGACGCGGCAGATGGTCGATTTCGCGCGGCGCAACCGCTTACCGTTCAGCTGGCGCGAAGCGGAGCATTCCGAGGATGGCGCAGCCGCCGCACTGATCGACGGACTCGGCGCGGACGAGCTTCCGCTTGTTCGGCTGCCCGGCGGCATCGAGCTGCGCAACCCGGCCGGTGGCGAGGTGTCGCGCGCGCTGGGCATCGGGGCCGAGCTCGCGGTCCGCGAGGTCGTCGACCTCGTCGTGATCGGTGGCGGCCCGGCCGGACTCGGGGCAGCCGTCTACGGTGCCTCGGAGGGGCTGAAGACGCTCGTCGTTGAGGGCACCGCGCTCGGCGGCCAGGCCGGCACCTCGAGACGCATCGAGAACTACTTGGGCTTCCCGGCAGGCGTCACTGGTAGCGAGCTGACCGCTCGCGCCGTCACGCAGGCGAGGAAGTTCAGCGCCAGAACGGCCACTCCTTACCGAGCCGTGGCGCTCGAGCCGGGCACTGATCGGCACGCCGTGCACCTGGAGGGCGGCAGTACGGTCGACGCGCGCGCTGTCATCATCGCCACCGGCGCCGAGTACCACAGGCTTCCGGTCGCCGGGCTCGAGGCCTACGAGGGCACCAGCGTGTTCTACGCGGCTGGCCCGCCTGAGGCGCAGCGCTGCGCAGCGTGTCGCGTCGGCGTGATCGGTGGCGGCAACTCGGCCGGACAGGCCGCCGTCTGGCTCGCGCGCCGCGGCGCGCTCGTCACCCTCCTTCACCGGCGCGTCGACCTGCGCGAGACGATGTCCGACTACCTGCGGCTTGAGCTCGAACGCTACGGCGTCGCCGTTCGCGACCGTAGCGAGGTTGCGCAACTGCAGGGCAACGACGATGAGCTCGAGGCGATCACGCTGCGCGACGGGGAGCGATTGCCGCTGTCGTTCATGTTCCTGTTTCTCGGCGCGAGCCCGTGCACCGACTGGCTCGGCGACACCGTCAAACGCGACGAGCACGGCTTCATCCTCACCGGCACACAGGCCGGCGCCGGCGGGCTGCTCGAAACCAACGTGCCCGGGATCTACGCCGCCGGCGATGTGCGCTCAGGCTCAATCAAGCGATGCGCCACTGCGATCGGCGAAGGCGCGACCGCCGTCAGCCTCGTCCACGCTCACCTCGCACGCGCGCCTGCGTAGCGACCGCACGCTGGTGCGCAAGCTCCCTGTGATGCGTTTCAAACTGGGGACCGCATCGGTCGAAACGCGTCGCGCAGGCTGCGGGCAAGCAGCTCGGGCTCGGCGACGGCGGGGAAGTGTCCGCCGATCGGGTGCTCAGCCCAGGAGGTGACGTTGTAGTAGCGCTCGGCCAGCGTTCGAGGCGGTTTCGGAAACGGGACTCGCTCACCGCCGAAGATGCTGACTGCTGTCGGGACCGGCGACACATCGCCGTCCGGCAGTGCTGCGCCGGGGAGGTGGCGCTGAGCCCAATACGGCAGCAACGAGGTCGTCATCGTCTCGGTCGCCCAGTAGAGCGTGAGGGTAGCCAGCAAGAGCTCACGGTCAAACGCCGGGCTTCCATCGGCGCGGGTACTGCTCCACGCGACGATCTTCTCGCCGATCCATGCCGCCAGGCCGGCGGGACTGTCTGACAGGGCGGCGCCAAGGGTCGCCGGCTTGGTCGCGTGCTCGTGCATGTAGCCGCCTTCCTCCGCGGTCCACTCCGCTACGGCACGCGCGAATCCCTCCTCCTGCTCGCTGCGTGGCCCGGGCGCGATGGCCAAGCCGGGGGTAGCCAGATGAATCGCTGTGACAGCCTCCGGGTGATCTCGGGCAAGCCAGGCCGTCACGCCGGCGCCGAGATCGCTGCCGTGCGCGACGAAGCGGTCATACCCGAGGCCCACGGTCATCAGCTCGTGCCACAGTCGCGCGACTTGGCGGCCCGTCATCCCTGTCGGTGGCGGCAGCCCGCTGAACGCGAAGCCAGGCAGTGACGGAGCGACGACCGTGAACGCGTCGGCAGGGTCCGCGCCGTGCGCTCCCGGATCAGAAAGCAGAGGAATGATCGGCAGGTACTCCAGAAACGACCCAGGCCACCCGTGAGTCAGCAGCAACGGCAGCGGCCTCGGACCGCGACCCTCCACGTGCACCATGTGGAGTGCGATACCCGCGAGCTCAGCACGCTGCTGGCGCAGACCATCGAGGCGCAGTTGAAACGCGTCGGTATCGAAGCCACGCCAATCCTCCAAGAGAGCGTCAAGCCATCCGCGCGGCACGCCTCGGTCCCAGGCCGCCCCAAGATCCGCGGAGCGTCGATGGCCGTCCAGTCGATGCCTCAGGTCGCGCAGCGCATCGGTCTCCAACCGGCACCGCTCGTCAACGACTCGCAGGCGCGCGTGATCGTCCATGCGACCCATCCTGACACGCGCAGCCCGGCACTCGTGTTTACATTCACGGAGGAGGAGCGCGCAATCCCGTAGGTCTAGCTGACGGTGGTCAACCGCTGTTGGCGCGGTTGCACGGGGAGGTTCCTGCACGCTGGGACAGCTTTGGTGCCGGGGCGCGTTGATCGCGCCTCGGGAGCGTAAATGCTCATAAACCCGTCGATATCACCGGCCATCAGGCAGCCGAACGCTTTCGCGAACCATTCAGGAAGAGCGGTGCCATGGAAATCCTCCGTTGCCTGAATCCTGCATCACCCGATTCTCGCAGCGAGCAGCCCGTGCGGCCGTCCCATCCGGGGCCGGGAACGAGCCCGCTAGGCAGCGCAGCGCTCGCTTCGAGAAAACGCGCTCACGCACCCGACCTGAAGAGCGCGACCCCTTCGCGTCCAGAGCGAAAGTGGGAGATGTTTCGGTGCGCGAGATCACGCGAGAGCGACGTTGGCGGTCGATCTTGGATGGAGGACGCCTGGTCTAGCGCGCTCTCGCTGTGATTCGCTTCAGGGGTCCCGGTGTCCGCTCTCCGCAGAGCGAGGCGTGCGCTCGCTTCGTCTTCTGTAACGCTCGGTGCTGAGCCGGCAACAGAGGGGATATGCGAAGAACAGCAGAGCCGCGGAACCGCTTGGAGCGCTTCGAAGCGTTGTTCCGTGCGGAGTATCGGGCGGTGGCCGACTACATCGGACGGCGTGCTGAGCCAGACGTGGTCGACGATCTCGTGAACGAGGTGTTTCTCGTCGCCTGGCGACGGCTTGAGCGACTCCCGACTGAGCCGCGCGCCTGGCTGCTGGCGGTGGCACGAAATACGATCGGAACCCATATCCGCGGAGCGCGGCGCAGCCGCGCACTAGCCGTCCGGCTAGCCGCCACCGAGGTCGATTGGACGCAGCCGCCACCCAAGCTCGACGGTGGCGAGGTGGCTGCTGCCCTGGCCGGGCTACCGGAGAAGGATCGGGAGGCTCTGATGCTCGTGAGCTGGGATGGCCTTTCACCGAGCGAGGCTGCGGTCGTGCTCGGCGAGAGGCCAGCGAGCTTCCGCGTGCGACTGCACCGGGCCAGGCGGCGACTTGCTCGGGCGATCGAGCGGCCCGTCCAGGCACCGGCCCCGGCGACGCATCGTGACGAACTAAACATCCGCAAGGAGGTCCCCAATGTCTAGAACCATTCACCTCGTGGACATCGACGAGCTGATGCGATCGATGAACCCACTGACTGCAGAGCAATCGAGCACCGACGTCGATCTGGCCCTGCAGCGACTGCTCTCCCAGCTTCCCGAGGCACCGCAACCCCGACCTCGCCGCATCCGCGCGACGCGCGTGCGCGTCGTGCTCGGCGGCACGGTTGCGGCCACGGCCGCTTTCGCTGCGGTGAACCTGCTGCCCGCCTCAACGACGCCTGGCGCTGTCGGCAACGCCTCGGCCAAGCAGGTGATCGCTCACGCGGCCGCGGCCGCAACCGGACCGGGCGACGGCATCCTGGACGTCGCGAGCACCGTGACCATTGACGGTGGCGCGACGAACGAGACGTACACCACCGAGAGCTGGACGCAGCAGACCGCTCCCTACGACTACTGGGCAAACACACAAAGCAGCTCGTTCACCGGCACCACAACGGTCGCCGGGGGCGACGTCGATGAGTACAACAGCCAGACAAACACGATCACGGAAAGCCACCTCACGGTGCAGCAAGCTCAAGCGTTTCCGCTGCTGAGCGATCCGGCGTATCGCGCCGCGCTCACGCTCGAGCAGACACAGAACACGAGCAGCGCCGCTGACCCCCTGACACTGACCGTTCCTCCGTCGCAGGGCCAGGCACCAGCAACATTCAGCGACGTGCTCACGTCGCTGCTGAAGCTGCCCGGCCTGGTGGTGAATCAGAACGCGAGCGTCAACGGCCAGAACGCGATCAGCATCAGCAGTCAGAGCGGCGACGAGGTGCTGTACGTACAAGCCAGCACCTACACACCACTGAAGTTCGTGGTCACCTACCTGAGCGGCCTCACTTACGGGAGCGACAACACGCCGATCACCGTCACGACCACGTTCAGCAGCTACCAGACACTCCCCGCGGGATCCGTTTCGATGCCCGACGTAACACAGCTACACCCAAACGCAACGGTGAGCGAACTGAACGTGCCGGTGATCTGGTGATCTACCAAGTCCGCTGAAGCAACCGCTCAGCCAAGCTTGCACTCCAGACGGGTCGACGAGCCCCGAGCGCATAGCGCAAGGGCGCTCGCCAACCTGTCCCGGCATGTCTCCCCACGACGGCCGCCTGGACCACCTAGGCGCGACCGAGCAGCTGCTTTGTGCCGCTCGCAAACACGTGCGAAGCACCAGGAACCCGAATTGACTGCCACGATCGTAATCATGGCGCCGGCGCGCGCTTCGACGCAGGGACGCGCATGTTCAGCGCCCCGCTCGGCGCACCTACCTTGCGCAGAAGCCAGGTGGCAGCGACGCCACCTCCTCGCTCCGCTCGGGCTACGGACTTCGCTGCGCTCCGAGGCGACCGAGGCGCTGCGGACGGTCTGATGAGCGTGACGATCGGTGGCGAGCTCGAACGCTGGCGCCTCGAACGGCGCGCGCTGCGGCTCGAAGTCGTCGTCGCGCTGCTCGGCGAGCGGGTCTCTCGTTGCGCGATGACGGGGGCGCCTTCGGCTGGCCTTGAGCTTGCGCTATGTGACTTCGCCCGCGAGCTCGACGGCGTGCGCCGGCGCCTCGAGAATGACCTCGACAGCCGTTCGCACCCCGCCGCGTCGCCTCCTCCGCGCTCGCGTCAAGCTTCCCATTGAGCTCCGACCGCGTCTCGGCCCCGGGCGGGCGTGCAACGAAAGGCGCCTGATCGTAGGACTCGGCGCCGGCACCGACGTTTAGAACCATACGCGCCGCGCTGAGCGCAGTAAGCGCCCCGTCCGCGATCCGCGGGTCAGAGCGACGCTGAACATCCCCTGCCGGCTGCGCCACGCGACCATGATAAATCGCAGCCTGGGCGCACCTGGCAGGAGCGCGCTCAACGTGACGGCCGATCCGACCCACCCTGGCTGTCGCGTTTCGGGAGACGCGGCGTGTCGCGGGCGCCTATCAGAGGCGCATCTCGAAAACTTGCCCGTGCCTGCTTTGGAGCAGTTTGCAGGAGCGCGCGGAGATCGACGCTCGCTCCTGCTCCCGCCCAGTGGGGCTGGTGTCGGGTAGGCCCGCCGCTAGGGCTCGGCGAGGATCGCGTGAGTGCCGATGCGTCGCCAGATCACGTGCGGCTCGTCGACGAGGACTGCTGTCGCGTACTCGAATGTTGCGCGCCCGTCCGGCGCGAAGGTGACCTCCCAGATGCCGGGGTGGCCTTGGACGCGGTGCACACGCAGCGCGGGTGAGAACGTCGGCGGCGACTCGCGCAGCGCCGTGATGAAGAGAGGCAACATGGCCAGGAACGCGTGCCGCATCTCCGGGGAGAGTCGGTGGAACTCGCGGTTGAACCTGGCGAGCGCCTCGAACGTCGGCACGCGCTAGGCGCTAACTCTCTGGCGGCAGATCGTCTGCGGCCGCCGCGACGCGCTCGAGGTGCGCGACGAACTCCTCATCGCGAAACACGCGACCCTCGGAGTCGCGGATTACCTCCGAGAGCAGCTCTCGCTCAGGGCGCAGCAGCAGCGTCCCATCCGCGCGACGCTCAACCAGCTCATAGGAGCCAGCGATCCCCGGCTCTGAGAGAGTGATCCGCTTAGAGCGCGAAGCCATACCTGGATTGTCGCAGGCCAAGGAGTCCAAATCGAGCGGCGCACGAAGAGGACCCCCATCGACACCGGGCTCGCAGTAGGAGACTTTCCGCCCAGCGCGGCCTGGCCTACCCGTACCTGGCGAGTCCGGCGGCGGCCGGGATGACGGGTGCTGTTCGGTGGTTGACGGTGTCGATGATCTCGGCGTTGTCGATGCCTTGTAGGTAGATCGAGGTGATGCCGAGGTTGGCGTGCCCGAGCTGGCGCTGAATCACGACGATCGGGACGCCTTCGCGAGCCATCTCCACAGCGTGAGCGTGGCGGAGCTGGTGCGGCGCGAAGCGGCGTCTGACTGCTGCTTCGACGGCGGTTCGCCGCAGCTGGAAGCGGACCGCGTCCTGGGTCCATGGCCGGCCTTGGTTGGGGCCGTTGATGATGCAAAACAGCGCGCCGACACGCAGTTGCTCACGGATTTGCAGCCAAGGTTCGAGCTGCTGCCAGCCCCACGCGTCCATCCCGACTTCGCGGCGCTTGCCGCCTTTGCCGCGGCGCACCAAGATCGCGCCGCGACCCGGGTCAAGATCGCTCTCGCTCAAGGCGAGCGCCTCGCTGACACGTAGCCCTGAGCGCCACAGCACGACGATCATGCCGCGCAACCGATCGGCCACAGGACCCTCGCCGGCAGCGCGCATAACCCTGACGATCTCCTCCACCGTCGGAGGATCCGCCGGATAACGCAGCCCCTTGTTCCTCGGTGAGCGACCGGCGTGATAGCCCGGGACTGTCGCCGGCGACCGGCGACGACCATTGCAGTCCAGCAGAGCAGCTTCCACGACTCCTCCTCACGTTGCGTGACAAGGAGAGAAATCGTGCTCCGACATGCCCCACCTGCCCAGCCGCGGGCGCAACCTTTCAGCAGCCCGACTGGGCGAGACCGAGAACGGGCGGCCTGGCTCGCGGGCTCTCGCTCTTTGTCCAACTCGGTAGTCGGGCTCCGCTCGGAGCGGACGCTCCCCTATCGCGCAACTGGCGCGTCAGCTCTAGCGATTTGCGCGTGACCGCATTGCGTGGAGCGAGCGTTTGCTGCGGGCGATAGTAATCTCGAACGATGGGTCGTGAGCCACGTCCTGGTCGTCGAGCTTTCTACTCGACGATCGC
>Ga0302184_10001799_pt1 | contig 13796 bp, 12 predicted proteins | sample I_Palsa_N3_3_FD_200233 | JGI IMG/M metagenome (GOLD analysis project Ga0302184, IMG submission 200233) | Peat permafrost microbial communities from Stordalen Mire near Abisko, Sweden - I_Palsa_N3_3 | ecosystem: Environmental > Terrestrial > Soil > Palsa > Peat permafrost | place: Sweden...
CCGGCTGCGGCGGCATCGGCAAAGTCCTCGGGAAATCGCTGCCCTAGGGTGTACAGCCTGGCGAGATTCTCCGCGTCCTCGGGTGAGCCGCCGAGGTTGATGGCCACCTTCGCCAGGGCAGGCAGTTGGCCTGCATCTACTTCCGCGAGGTCAGGGGCGAGCTCGGTGACCCGCTGCATGTACTGCACGGCGATCCTGCACAGGCTCTGATCATCGTAGAGGTCAGCGACGCTGGAGAGCTGGGCCTCGCCTTTCGCCAGCATCGCTGCCCGCTGCCCGACAATGATCGAGCTGGCGGCCTCCTCGCTTCCTTCCGCCATCACCCGGATGCCCGTGCTGACCAGCTTGCCGACGCCGAAGGTCGCGCAGGCGAAGGCGTCCAGCGCAAAATCCCACCAGGACCCGTTGCCGGTGCCGGCCAGCAGCAGCCGGCCCGCGGTCGCTGTCGCTGTGGTCAGGAACGCTGCCAGCACGAGCCCGTCAACGAGGACATCGAGTCCAGGGATGAACTGGGCGATGATGAAGGCGGCAACCGCCAGCACGGTGCCGATGACTTCCAGGGCCGTGCAGATGTCGCGAATCCACCAGGCATTTTCCTTCACCCAGTCCTTGACGTCGTCCCACGCGTCGTCAAAGGCGTTCTTGAACTGATCCCAGAAGCTGTCCTTCATGGCATCGTCGATCGCCGAGTGGATCAGGCCCGCGTGATAGCTGCCGGAAGAATCGCGCAGGGCCGTCGCCTTGCTCAGCAGCGCCCTGGCCGCGCTGAGCGCCTCTTGTGCCTGGCTCACCGAGGTGTGATAAGCCTGCACCTGCTGCTTCTGCTGCGCGGTCAGGTTATTGCCGGACGGCAGCACGGCCGGAGTGCTGACGGTCTTGTACGGTCCCTCCGCCTCGCTGAGCGCGGTGAGCGACTGGGCCTGGGCATGCTCAAGATCCGGCAGCCAGCCGCTCAGCGCCGACGCGACCTTCTGGTACCTGCCCACGACCTTGTCCAGGTCGCTGGCCACCTCGTTCGACTTGGAGCGAATCTTGTCGGCATACTTGCCCGTCAGCGTGCTGTCACCGCCGATCTTGCGGAGCGCCGCCACCTGGCCGGTGATCTGCCTGGCCACTGCCGACAGATGCGCGATCTCCTCGCTGACCTGCGATGGGTCGCCGGGCACCGGATCAGCGTCCAGGCCAAGCGGCTGCCACTGATAACCGGCCGGTCGTGCCATGCCGTTCCTCCCTGCCCGCTCGGCCTTCCGGTCACTTCGTGCCGCCGCCCGGGCCGGTGCGGCCGTGCCCGGTGCGGCCGGGCCCGGTGCCGCCCGGCCGGCTGGTGCTTTGCGGCTAGCGCTTCGCGGTGAGGCTGGACTGGAGCTTGGTGTCGGTCTGCGTGAACGCCTGCTTCGTCTGACTGATCATGGTGCCGAGCGCCTGCATGGAACTCACCAGCTTCTTCCTGTGGTAGTCCCAGTTCCCGGCAAAGGAGTCCATCGCGCCGGCGATGTCGCCCGAGCCGAGCGCGCTGTCGTAAGAACTCTCCTGCGCCTTGATGTTCTGGAAGTCCGATACCAGGCCGCTCAGGGATGTCTCCGACTGGTCGAGCAGCGTGTAGTCAACTTTCAGGTCAGCCATCGCCTACCCCGCCTCTGTCGTGGCGCCGCGCTGACGGCGCCCCGGCGCCTGCCGCTCCATCGGGTGCTCGCGTCTCCGCACCGGGCGCAGTGACACGGGCCGGCCACCGGCCGCCCCATCGTCATGCCGGACCGGGACGGGGCCAGCGGCCCGGCGCGCTGCAGGGCCCCGGTTTGCCGCCGGCCGCCAGACTGGCGCCAGGTGGGAACTCACTTAAGTTACAGAACGGCCGTACTCCCCCGCAGCAACTTCCACGGATACGAAACGTGGCCATTGGTGTCAAAGCTCTACGCGAAGGATCTGCGCTCAGGGGCACCCGCGGCGCCACCCGCCGGATCCTCGCTCAGAGCGTCGCGCCCACCAGCACGGGTTCGCTGACCAGCTGAACGCCGAACGTATCGCGGACGCCGTCCCTGATTTCCCTGGCGAGCGCGAGCAGCGCCGTGGTGCTGGCGCCACCCGGATTGACCAGGGCGAGCGTGTGCTTGGTCGAGATCCGCGGGCCGGGCTGGCCCGGGCCTGGCTGGCCTGGCTGGCCCGGGCCTGGCTGGCCGGCCGGTAGCGGACGGCCGCTGCCCGCGTATCCCTTTCCGAAGCCCGCGCGCTCGATCAGCCACGCGGCCGGGATCTTGACCCGGCCGCACTCGGCCGCGAAACACGGGATGCGCACATCAGCACCCACGCGGGCCGCGACCGCCCTGCTGAGCGCGGCGAACTGGGCGCTGTCGAGGACGGGATTGGTGAAGAAGGAACCCACGCTCCTGGTATCCGGATCCGCCGGATCCAGCACCATCCCCTTGGCCCGGCGAAGCCCTAGTACCGCGTCGCGGGCGGCTGCCAGCGGCACCCGGCCGCCCTCGGCAATGCCGAGCGAACGGGCCAGCTCGGCATACCTGACCGGCGCCGACAGCGGATCGCGCACGAGCCGGAAGGTGACATCGAGCACGATGAACCTGCCGGTCGCCGCGCCAGCCGCGGTGCGCTTGAAGAAACTCGTCCGGTAGCCGAATCCGCAGTCGGCGTTCGACAGCTCGGCCGCCGTGTCACGTCGCCGGTCGTACGCTCGGACGGCGACGATAGTGTCGGCCACGTCCTGGCCATAGGCGTTGACGTTCTGGATCGGCGTGGCCCCGGCCACGCCAGGGATGCCGGACAGGCACTCAAGGCCCGACAGCCCGCTGCCGACCGACCAGTCAACGACCGCGTCCCAGTCCTCGCCGGCCGCTACCCGGACGGCCACGCGGTCGCCGTCATGCGCGGCCACGATGCCGCGGGTGGCCACCCGGACGACCGTGCCAGGAAAGCCCGCATCAGCTATCACGAGGTTGCTGCCGCCGCCAAGGACGAGCACCGGCTCGCCGCGCTGGTCCGCGCCCCGGACCAGCGCGACGATCTGCTCGTCGCTGGCTGCCTCGATGAAGCGCGCGGCCGGCCCGCCAAGACCAAGCGTGGTGTACCCGGCGAGCGCTACCTGCTCCCGGACAATCACGTCGCGCATCTTACGTGGTCACGTGGCCGGGACATGCGAGTACCAATCCGGCCTGCCGACGTCCTGGTCAGCCGCCGCCGTTGAGGCTCTGGATCTCGCCGACGCTGATCTGCCTGCCCGCCGTACTTGGCAGCAGCTGGCCGTTGTTCAGCGGCTGCATGCCGGGCTCCGGCGGCAGCGGGCCGTCCCCGTCGCCGGTGGTGATTGCCCAGTACGTCTGCCAGCCCACGCTGGCCGTCAGGTTGAATCCGGTGCTGGGCCGCAGGTACGTGACGCCGCAGTCGATCGGCTGGTTGGCGCCGGTGCCGGCCATCTGCCGCGCCGTCGCCGTGGAGCCCAGGTAGCCGCAGCCACCCGTGTACAGGGTCGCGTCCGGCGTGCCCGCCTGGATGCTCAGCGGCTGCGCCATCGCCCACACCGTCACGCTCAGCGAGCCGTCGGGCAGCGACGCGGTTACCGTGGCATAGGGACGGCCGCCGGCTGCCGTCTCGAACGCCCCGGCTAGGCGCACCCGGACGTATGTCGGCAGGTTCGTGTAGTTGCGGCCCGCCGGGTTGATGTCGATGTTCGCGATCCCCGGCCTGGTCAGCTTGGCCAGGGCAAGCAAGCGCAAGGTGCTTGGCGGGATCGGCGGTGTCGGCGGCAGCTGCCCGGGCGGTACCCATGCGTACAGCGGCAGCTTCAGGCACTCGGCCTTGCCCGCGGCGGATGCCGCCGGATTGATCGGCAGCAGGTACCAGGTGCCCGCTGGCGGCGGGTTCTGCTTGAGCAGCTGCTTTGCCTGCGTGTAGGACTTGTCGATGTCGAACGTGGCGGGCGGATTCGGGCCCCACTCGCTGATGATCTGCTGGCTTCCGCTGACCGCACCGCCGATGGGCTCCCACAGGCAGGGCGGCGGCGGGATCGCGACGGGGTTGTCGGTTCCGGCAGACCAGTTCCCGCTGAAATGGATGAACTTCTCCAGCGGCACCGAGCAGCTGGAGCCGCCGCAGCTCACCCCCGGAGGCGGGCCGCCGCTGCCCGCGCTCGCCGTCCCCGCTATCGCGAGGGGCAGCACAAGTCCCGCAACGATCACGGTGGCAGCGCGGAGGCGGCGGATCATGGCTTGCACTCCCTAGCCTGCGGATAGTAGACGGCGGGATAGTTGCCTATCACCCGCCAGTTACCTGTTCCGCCCTTGGCAAGAATGTCGGTATAGCGGAAATAGTGGTCATCAGCAGGCGTCCGGTCCGGAATCACCTTCCCGGTCGTGATGCTGGTGTTAGCCGACCGCGCATTGTCATAGCAGCCGCTGACGTCGATGGCTCCCTTGTGCGCAGGATCCGCGAACGCCCGCATATGCGTATAGCTCACGGTGCCGCGGAACGACTCCGTCGTCACGTCGGGCTTCGCGAGGTCGGCCGCGAAATCACGGAGCACTGCGTGGCTGACGTACGCGGTCCACCGCGTGTCCTTGCCGCCGGTGTACTCGGCGTAGAGATAGGCGAGCTCGAAGTCCTTGTCCGCGACTACCGCGCGGGCCCGGCGGGAGCCGGCCGGCAGCCAGCCGGACATCTCGACGCGGACGTTCTGGCCGAACGGCGGCCGGGTCAGCGCCCCCCGGGCGGATGGTGCCGACGCTGGAGATGCCGCCGCCGCCGGAGCCGGCCCCGCAGGGTGGAACGTCGCCGGCTTTGCCGCCGACCCGCAGGCCGCGACGAACGCCAGAGCAGCCCCGATGAGGGTTATCTCAAGCCGGTGGCGACTCATCAGCCCCTCACGCCGCGTTTTATCTCAAAGTGGCCGACTTCATGACAAGCGCCTCGAAGATAACGGAAGCGCCAGATGATCACAACGCGAATTACAGAGTTGAGACCCGGGGGCGATCCCGGCGCGCCACTGCGGTGAAGTGATCAATATGCGGCGAAATAGCGCGGGCGTACACTCGCGCCGGTCAGCCCGTGCCGCGACGGAGGCGGACCGGGGAGGACCAGGGCCGCGCCGCGCAGCGGGCGAGCCGGACGGGCACGAAGGCAGGCCGGCACGAAGGCAGGCCGGCACGAAGGCAGGCCGGCACGAAGGCAGGCCGGCACGAAGGCAGGCCGGCACGAAAGCTGGTCAGGCACGAAGGCAGGCCAGCACGAAGGCGGAGGGACATGGACGCGGCGGGCTGGGCCGTCACGGCGGCGATGGCAGTCGCAGGCCTGGCGGCCGGCTGCTGGGTGACGATGCTCGCTGCCCGGGTCCCGCGTGGCGAGAGCCTGCGGCTTCCGCTCGGGCAGTGCGCGGCCTGCCGGTCGCCGGCCGGCCTGGCTGACATGGTTCCGCTGCTCGGCTGGATGCGGCTGCGCAGCCGATGCGCAGAATGCCGCCTGGCCTTCGGCTACTGGTATCCGGCCGCCGGGCTGATCACGGCTGCCGCCCTGGTAGCGATGTGGCTCCGCTTCGGGGCCAGTCCCGAGCTTGCTGCGTTCTGTTATCTGGCGGTGGCGGGGGTGGCGCTCGCTTTTATCGACGTGCGGTACCACCGGCTTCCCGATGTGCTCACGCTGCCGTCCTACCCGATCGGTATCGCGGCGCTCGGAGTCAGCGCGATCTTCGTTCCTAACGGCGCCCGGCACTTCAGCTACGGGCTGATCGGAATGGCCGCGGTGTGGCTGTTCTTCGTGTTGCAGGTGCTCATCTACCCGGCGGGAATGGGCTGGGGCGACGTGAAGCTCTCCGGGATCATCGGCCTCTATCTGGGCTGGTTCGGCGCCGGCGCCGTGCTCGCGGGACTGCTCGGCGGGTACCTGCTTGCCGCCGTCACCGGGATCGGGCTGATCGCGGCCCGGCGGGCCACCAGGAAGTCGCATCTTCCGTTCGGGCCGTTCATGATCGCGGGCGCGCTCGCCGTGATCCTTATCCCGGCGCTCTCGCGCTGATTCTGGTCCCGGAACTCTCGCGGTGACCGTCGCTCCAGCGTGCGGGCGCGAAGCTGGCCGCGGGAACCTGTGCGTCAGGGCAGCCGGACTACCGCGCGGGCGCGGGTCAGTACCTTGGACTCGCTGGACCTTGCGGTCAGCGCCAGCACGACGCGATTGCCGTCGAGCTTCTCCTCGATCTTGCCGCTGATCTCGATCGTGGCACCCGCGTCATCGTCCGGCACGACAACCGGCGAGGAGAACCGGACCCCGAACTCCACAAGCTCAGCCTGATCACCGGCCCAGTCAGTGACGTACCGGCCCGCTTCCGCCATCGTGAACATGCCATGGGCGATCACGTTCGGCAGCCCGACCGACTTGGCGATGCGCTCATTCCAGTGGATCACGTTGAAGTCGCCTGACGCGCCGCAGTACTTGACCAGGCTGAGGCGGGTGACCTGGTAGCTTTCCTGGGCCAGTTCGGTACCCGGCTCCACATTGGTGAACTTGACCTGTTCGCTCACGGACACCCGTCCCGTCTCTTTACTGACCGGCGTTAAGCCTGTCATGCCGCTGCCGCCGCTACTAATCCGCGCCGCCCGGCTAACCGGCGCCGCCCCGCTCCACGAGGGTGGAATGAGCGGTGCATACGTGCTCGCCGTCCACCGTGCGGATCTCGGTCTTGGTCGTGAGCAGCACGTTGCGGCCGGCGTCCCTGATGTCGGTGATCGTGGCCTGCGCCGTGACGATGTCGCCGGCCATGAGCTGGCGGGAGTACTCGAAACGCTGCTCGCCGTGCACCACCATCGCGTAGTTGACGCCGAGCCCGGGGTCTGCCACGGCTCTGGCGCTGCCCGCCATGCTGATCACGATCGCGAACGTCGGCGGCGCGATGACGTCGGCGTGACCCGCTGCCTGCGCGACGGCAGGATCGCGGAACACCGGGTTCGGATCGCCGATCGCATCAGCGAAGTCCGCGATCTTGACCCGGCTAACCTCGTACGGGTCGGCCGCAGGAAAAGTCCGGCCTAGATAGTCGCGGTTGATGGTCATGGTTCTCCCGCCGTCGAAGCGATCACGGGGCAAGCCGGGCCGGAAACAGCCCGGCCGCGCAGGCCACGCCGCGCCGGCGCTGGCCGCGCACGGCGGGTCAGCGTTGGCGCGTGCCGGAGGCGTCAGCGCGTCTCGCGATGCGGCTGATGCTTCCGGCAGTTCGGGCAGTACTTGCTGAGCTCGACCCGGTCGGGATCGTTGCGGCGGTTCTTGCGGGTGATGTAGTTGCGGTGCTTGCACTCCTGACAAGCCAGCGTGATCTTCGGCCTGACGTCTGTCGCAGCCACGATGGAGTGCCTCTCTCAAGTAGGGATATTGCGGTCAGGACCGAGCCTGCCCGTACCAGCTGAACACGCGGCGGCCTGGCGGTGTTCCTGCGGATTCCTCCCAGGGCAACCGCCAGCTCACCGACGAGTTCGTAGCGGAGGCCGGACTTGAACCGGCGACATAGCGATTATGAGCCGCTTGCTCTGCCAACTGAGCTACTCCGCCGCATGACCGGCCATCCTCCGCCGGGTCTCCCCTGCGCGAACAGCCGGATCCCGGGCCGGGCAGGACCACGGACCGTGGCGGCACGCGGCCCGTTCCGCCGCCCCGGGAACTCTGGTCCTTCAGCTCGCCGGAACGCCTGGGCTGACACAGCTTACAGCGATTCCCGGGCCAGCGAATGCGCGCATGCCTGTCCGGGACGGCCGGCCGCCCGGCAGGCGCCCGGCGGCCGCCCGGCGGTCAGCACTCGACGACGTTGAGCGCGAGGCCGCCGCGGGCAGTCTCCTTGTACTTGTCCTTCATGTCCGCCCCGGTTTCCCGCATGGTCTTGATCGCCTTGTCCAGCGACACGTGATGCTCGCCATCACCGCGGACCGCCATCCGGGCCGCAGCGATCGCCTTGACCGACGCGATCGCGTTGCGCTCGATGCACGGGATCTGCACCAGGCCGCCGACCGGATCGCAGGTCAGGCCCAGGTTGTGCTCGATGCCGATCTCGGCGGCGTTCTCGGCCTGCTCCGGCGACCCGCCGAGCACCTCGGCCAGGCCAGCCGAGGCCATCGAGCACGCCGAGCCGACCTCGCCCTGGCAGCCGACCTCGGCCCCGGAAATCGACGCGTTCTCCTTGAAAAGAACGCCGATCGCGGCCGCCGTCAGCAGGAAGCGGACCACGCCGTCATCATCGGCGCCCGGCACGAACCTCGTGTAGTAGTGCAGCACCGCGGGGATGATCCCGGCCGCGCCGTTGGTCGGCGCGGTGACCACCCGCCCGCCTGCCGCGTTCTCCTCGTTGACGGCCAGCGCGTACATGGTGACCCACTCCATCGCGTAGAGCGAATCTGAGGTGTCGCCGGTCCGCAGCAGGGTCTCGCGCAGCGCGGCGGCCCGGCGGCGGACCCGCAGCCCGCCGGGGAGCACGCCGCCCGCGGCGCAGCCGCGCTCGACGCACTCCTGCATCACCGCCCAGATCCCCAGCAGGCCGGCCGAGATCGCATCGGCATCCCTGCGGACCAGCTCATTGGCCATCATCACCCCGCTGATCGGCAGCCCGGTTCCGCTCGTATGCGCGAGCAGCTCGGCTCCCGAGCTGAACGGGTACGGCACCACAGTGGCGTCCGCCACGATCTGCGGCTGGCCTGCCTCGTCCTCCCCCAGCACGAAGCCGCCGCCGACCGAGTAGTACGTCCGCACGCTGAGCTCCGCGCCGGCGGCGCCGGTGGCCGCGAACCGCATCCCGTTCGGGTGGAACGGCAGCCGCTTACGGCGGTGCAGCACGATGTCGGTGTCCGGGGCGAAGGCAATCTCGCGGGTGCCGAGCAGCCGCAGGCGGCCGGATTCCCGGACACCGGCCACCATCGGGCCCGCGGCTACCGGATCGACCGATTCCGGCACCTCGCCGGCCAGGCCAAGGACAACAGCTTTAACGCTGCCATGCCCGTGACCCGTCGCTCCCAGCGAACCGAACAGCTCGGCGTGGATGCCGCAGACCTCGTCCAGGAGCGAGTCCTCGCGCAAGGCCGCCGCGAACATGCCTGCCGCCCGCATGGGCCCGACCGTGTGCGAGCTAGACGGGCCGATACCCACCTTGAACAGGTCGAAGACGCTGATCGTCATCGCCGCGCTCCCGTCCGCCGTTCGCTTCCCGCCTTGCCACCTCGTCGTCGCATCGCGGTCAGCGGGCTCTGACCCGGTCACCCGCCGGGTCGAACGGCGGCCGGAGGCTGACGCTGGCCGCGCGCAGGTCGCCGCCGACGTTCACCTGGTACGAGCCGGACCGGGCGAAGTCGGCCGTGACCGCCTCTCCCGCCGGATGCCAGATGTAGGCAAGGCCGACCGTGCAGCCGAGTGCCTCGCCCCAGGCCGCGGAGGTGACCTGGCCCGCCGCCACGCCATCCCGCAAGACCAGCTCACCGCCCCACATCATCGTGTCGCGATCATCGACCACGATCGAGATCAGCCTGCGGCGCGGGCCGAGCGCCCTGGCCTTCTCGACCGCCTCACGGCCGAGGAAGCCGATGTCCGTCTTGAGCTTGCAGGCGAAGAGCAGCCCTGCCTCTACCGGGTTGTAGTCCGGGGTCAGCTCGCGGCCGAACGCGCGGTACCCCTTCTCCAGCCGCATCGACTCGATGGCGTAATAGCCGCCGTTGACGACGCCGAGCCCGGCGCCGGCCGCCATCAGGTCCTCGTAGACGCCGACGGCGAACTCGGCGGGCACGTACAGCTCCCAGCCAAGCTCCCCGACATAGGTGATCCTGGTGGCCCGGACCGTCGAGTAGCCGAGATCCACCTCGCGGCTGGTGCCGAACGGGAATGCCTCGTTACTGAAATTGCTGCGGGAACTCAGCGAGAGCAGGTCCCTGGACCTGGGGCCCATCACGCCGTAAACGGCGTACGACGATGTGACGTCGGCCAGGGTGGCGCGGGCATCCGCCGGGATGCGCCTGGTGATGTGGTCCTTGTCGCGCTGCGTCGTCGCGGCGCTGCTGACCAGCAGGAATTCCCCGGCCGACAGCCGCGTGACGGTGATGTCGGCCTCGTAGGTGCCGCGGTCGTTGAGCATCCCGGTGTAGACAGTCCGGCCCGGCTCGACCGCGACGTCCGCCGTGCACAGCCACTGCAGCACCCGTTCCGCGTCCCGGCCGGTGAGCAGGTACTTGGAGAACGACGTCTGGTCGAAGACGGCCACATCACTGCGGGCCGCGCGCTGCTCAGCGGCCGACCAGGGCAGCCAGTTCTGCTTGCCCCAGCCGTACTCGATCGCGGCGCTGCGGCCCGGCGGGGCGAAGAAGTTCGCCCGCTCCCAGCCCATCCGGCTGCCGAAGCAGGCGTTGGCCTGCTTCAGCAGGTGATAAGCGGGCGACCGGCGGAACGGGCGTGCGGTGCTGAGCTCGCGGTTCGGCCACGGCACCGCGTAGTGCAGTCCGAGGATCTCGCCGGTCCGGTCGTGCAGCCACTGATTGTTGCCGTTGAAGGGAGCGAATCGCCTGATGTCCACGGCCGTCAGGTCGATGCCGGGATCCCCGCAGGCGATCCATTCGGCCAGTGCCTTTCCCGCTCCGCCGGCCGAGGCAATGCCGACCGAGTTGAAGCCCGCGCAGACGAAAAAGTTCCGCAGCTCAGGGGCCTCGCCGAGGATGAACTGATTGTCCGGCGTAAAGCTCTCCGGCCCGTTGCAGAACAACTTGATGCCCGCATCGTGCAGGGCGGGAATCCGGTGCTGGGCGCTCTCCATGAGGACGGCGAAATGATCCCAGTCCTCGCCGAGCAGCTGGAACTCAAACGGGTACGGCAGCTCGTCGGGCGCGACCCATGGCTTCGCGGCGGGCTCGAAACCGCCGACGACAAGGCCGCCGACCTCCTCCTTGAAGTAGGTGTAGCCGTCGGGATCGCGCAGGATCGGCAGGTCGCGATGGGTTCCGTCGATCTGCTCGGTGACCACGTAGAAGTGCTGGGCGGAGTGCAGCGGCACGTTTACCCCGCACATCGCCCCGACCTGCTTTGCCCACTGCCCGGCGCAGTTGACCACGATCTCGGCATCGATGTCGCCGTCGTCCGTGCAGACCCCGGTCACGGCGCCGCCGGCCGCCAGGATCCCGGTGACCCTGGTGCGCTCGCGCACCACCGCGCCGCGCAGGCGGGCACCCCGGGCCAGCGCGGCGGTCAGGTCGGTCGGGTCGGCCCTGCCGTCGCCGGGCAGCCAGATTGCCCCCAGCAGGTCTGCGGTGTCCATGATCGGATAGAGCTCGCCGGCGCGCTCCGGGCTGATCAGCTCGCACTGAAGCTGGAATGCCTCAGCCACGGCGGCAGTGCGGCGCAGCTGGGTCATCCGCTCCTGCGTGCGTGCCACTGTCACGCCGCCGCAGCGCCGGAACCCGGTAGCCAGGCCGACCTCGTCCTCGAGCCGGGAGTACAGCTCGGTGGAGTACTGCACCAGCCGGGTGCCGCTTTCGGAGGCCCGCAGCTGGCCGACCAGGCCGGCTGCATGCCAGGTGGTCCCGCAGGACAGCTGGCCCTGCTCGAGCAGCAGCACGTCGGTCCAGCCGAGCGCGGTGAGGTGATACGCGATGCTGGTCCCGATCACTCCGCCGCCGATGATGACCACCCGCGCCCGCCCGGGCAGCGCCGCTTGCGTCGTCATCGCGGTCAGTCGCCTTGCTGCACGTCGTCGAGCAGCCGGGCGAATCCCGGGCCGGTGAAACCGGCCGACGCCGCCTCGTACTTCTCCATTGCCCACGACCAGAAGTCGAAGTCCAGCGGGCTTGTGGCACTCTGGATCGCCCCCCACAGCGTCCAGCCGTACCTCGCGACCAGGCCGAACAGCCGTGCCCTGGCGATCCGGCTGCGCCGGGGCCGCTCGTAGTAGGCGGTGACAAGCTCAGTCAGGCCGTCGGGCGACAGGCCGGACTCGGCGGCGATGTTGCCGAGCTCGAAGCACGGATCGTTGTTGCCCGAGTATTCATAATCGATCAGCCAGACCTGCTCGCCATCATCGATGAAGTTCCCGGCCAGCAGGTCGTTGTTGCACGGCACGGTGCCCTCATCACGCGCCGCCAGGGCCGTTCGCGCAGCCCCGAACTGGGGCGCGAAGTCGTCGTAGCCGGCCGGCAACCGCAGTCCGCGCGACCGGATCACCGACCGGTACTGCGGCTGGATCTCGAACATGTCGAAGTCGTTGCCGAACCGGGGCGCCGCGTGCAGCCGCCTGCAGGCCGCGGCGATCCTCGGGGTGTTGGCCGGGTCCGCCACGTCGGCATTGCCGTAGGTCCGGCCATTGATGTAGCCGATGACCAGGAGGCAGTCAGCGGGCCGGTAGTCAATCACCGGCGCGCCGACGCCTGCCCGCGCGGCGATGACAGAGTTGGCGTACTCATGGTCACGGTTGATGGCCAGCAGGTCCCCGCCGCCGCCCGCCCAGGACCGGGCCACGAACGAGCCGCCGGTGGTAGTCACCTTGTAGTTGCGGTTGGTCAGGCCGCCGGGCAGTTCCTGAACCGTGCGCGGCCCGCCGGCAAGGCTCGGCACCCGGTCCAGCAGCTCGTCGATGGATGCACGCCCAGGGCACATGAACGCAGGGTATGCGGCCGGGGGTTTAAAGGTCTAGACCGAACGAAGAGATCCTTCGCTGCTGTCGCGCCCTGCCCAGATCACGTGCCGGAGGCGAGGTCAGCTGACCCGGCCTGGCTGATGGACCTGCCACGGCGCCCGGCGTCGGCACAGCCCGCCTTCCCGCGGCGGCGGGCGCGACCCAGCGCTGAGCCAGGCGCTGTGCTGAGCGCAATCTGGCTGGAAGCAGGTGGCCGGGAATCGGCACGTCAAAGGGTCTGGACAATTAGCCGAACTCGCCCTTACGCTACGCCTCAATCTGCGGCCCATCGCAAGGGAGGACCTCGATGAGCGCCAGCACCCAGGAATCCGGCGGGCACGAGCGCGACTCCGCTGACCTCGCGCAGTTCGGCTACAAGCAGGAGCTGAAGCGCTCGCTCGGGACCTTCAGTTCCTTCGCGGTCGCCTTCAGCTACATCTCGCCGTCGACCGGCATCTTCACGCTGTTCTTCCTTGGCCTGACGACTATCGGCGGCGTCTTCATCTGGACCTGGCCGGTCGTGGCGCTCGGCCAGTTCATCATCGCGCTGAATTTCGCCGAGGTGTCCAGCCACTACCCGGTTGCCGGCTCGGTCTTCCAGTGGACCAAGTAACTGTCCCGCCGGAGTTACGCCTGGTTCTCCGGGTGGATCTACCTGTTCGCCGGCATCCTCACGGTTACCGCCGTGGTCGGGACTCTGCCGCTGGCGCTGATACCGGCCCTGAACGGCCTCGGCTGGCACAGCCTTGGCCTGACGTTGCATACCGAGCTGATCGCCGCGCTGATCACGCTGGTGGTGATCACGGTGCTGAACATCTACGGCGTCCGGCTAGTCGCCATCATCAACAACACCGGGGTCGTCTTCGAGATCCTCGGCATGTTCGTGTTCGCGCTGATCCTGATCGCCTTCCACAACCACCAGGGCATCAGCGTGGTCACCAACAGCGGCGGCCTGCACGTCGGATCGAGCACGTTCCTGGTCGCCATGTTCATGAGCCTGTTCGTGATCTACGGCTTCGACACCGCGTCCACGCTGGCCGAGGAGACCCGCGACCCGCGCCGGGCAGCGCCGAAGGCCGTGCTCTTCTCGATCGTGGGCGCGTTCGTCATCGGCGGCGTGTTCCTGCTCGGCACCCTGATGGCGATCCCGAACCTGCACACCGCGATCGCCAACGCC
>Ga0302184_10001800_pt1 | contig 13792 bp, 12 predicted proteins | sample I_Palsa_N3_3_FD_200233 | JGI IMG/M metagenome (GOLD analysis project Ga0302184, IMG submission 200233) | Peat permafrost microbial communities from Stordalen Mire near Abisko, Sweden - I_Palsa_N3_3 | ecosystem: Environmental > Terrestrial > Soil > Palsa > Peat permafrost | place: Sweden...
CGGACCGCATGACCCCGACGTGCGTGCAGATCTGCTCGACCTCGGCGAGCAGGTGCGAGGAGACGAACACGGTGGTGCCATCGGCGGCGATCTGCCTGATCAGCGCCCGGACCTCTCGGGTGCCCTGCGGGTCGAGCCCATTGGTCGGCTCGTCGAGGATGATCAGCTCGCGGGGACGGAGCAGGCCCGAGGCGATAGCCAGGCGCTGTTTCATGCCGAGCGAATAGTGCCGGTACCGCTTTTTCGCGGCCGAGAGCAGGCCGACCCGGTCAAGCGCGGTGTCGATCCGGGTCCGCGCGGTCTTAGGGTCGGCGGTCCGGTCCGCGGCGTCGTACCGGGCTAGGTTGTCCAGCCCGGTCAGGAACGGATAGAAGGCCGGCCCCTCGACAAGCGAACCGACCCGGTGCAGGACCTGGGTGGCACCGTCCGGCATGCCCACACCGAGCAGGGCCGCACTCCCCCCGGTCGGGAAGGCCAGGCCGAGCAGCATCCTGATCGTGGTGGTCTTGCCGGACCCGTTCGGGCCCAGGAAGCCGTAGACCGAGCCGTCGGGCACGGCCAAGTCGACGTGGTCCACGGCCAGCTGGCCGCCGCGGAACCGCTTGGTCAGCCCGCTGGTCGAAATCGCGGTCAACGGGGTCAGCTCGCCGGTCGAGGTTGTGGTCAAGGAGTCTTAGGGGCCGTGGCGGCCTTGGTCGCCGCGGCGTAAAGCACGCTGGGCTGGACCGCACCGACGAACATGTTCCCGTTGTCCGTCATCAGCACCGACACCAAGCTCGTGCGCAGCAGCCGGCCAGTGCCCCAGGCGCCGCGGGCATAGCTGGCCGACGCGATCAGCGCGTGCAGCACCGCGGCGCTGTCGCCGGAGGCGTTGTCCGGGGACACCGGGCCCTGCGCGGGCGAGCTAGAGGTCAGCGCGGCCGACGGCAGCTCCAGAACGGTCAGCCAGCCCGACCCGATCGCGCTGACGCCGGTACCGGCTTGCTGGCCAGACGGCGGGTCCTGACCCGGGCTCACCTTGGTGATCTTGGCCCCGGCGGGCGGCGTGAAGCTGATGTCGGCGGGCGTGGGGGTCGCGAAAGTGATCGAGGTGAAGCCCACCGAGATCGCCGGGCTGGACGCGCCGCGGGCGAAAACCTGCACCCGCAGCGGCTCCCCGTTGTGCCCGTCGATGGCGATCCGCACCTGGCCGACGAGGGAGCTGGAGTCCTTGGGCGCGAGCACGAGTTCGTAGGCCGCTTGGCCGGCCACCATGACGTTGCTGTCCACGCTGACCGCCGTGGTCGGCCCGACCGCGGCGAGGACCTGCTTCGCCGCCTGCTGCGGCGTCAGCGCCGAGGTGGGCGCCGGCATCGGCTTGGCGGTATGAGCCGGGACCGTGATCTCGGTGACCGAGTCGGTCGTGCTCTGCCACAGCCACACCGTGCTGCTGCTGCGGACCACGTCGGTCTCACTAAGCGATGACGGCACCGCCAGCCGGTAATGCTCCGGCCCCGCGTACCAGACCTGGAACGTGTGCGATCCAGTGAGTAGCGACGTTATCGAGGTGGGACTGGCGTTGCCAGGCAGGCTGGGCAGGCCGAGCGAGGCGGTCTCCAACACGGTGCCGGACAGCGCCGGGCCCTTATCCTGCGCGACCTGGGCGAGCAACTGGGCCGGCGTGCGGGACGGCAGCGCCGGCGCGGCCTGCGCGACCGAGACCAGCGAACCGGCCAGCACCCCGCCGGTAACGACCAGGGCGCCGATCGGGACCGCCCAGCGGGCCCGGCGGGACAATTTCGGTATACCAGACATAAACACCTCACCCGCTATAGGAGGGTACCCGAGATGCGGGCCGGGACACGGACCCGGGCCTCGACGCACGGGACCGGGACAGCGGGACAGCGGGACAGCGGGACAGCGGGACAGCGGGACAGCGGGACAGCGGGACAGCGGGACAGCGGGACAGCGGGACAGCGGGACAGCGGGACAGCGGGACAGCGGGACAGCGGGAGCTAGGCATTGTTCGCTGTCAGGTGGGGCGTCGGCGAGCGGTGCGGCTGGGAGTGCCGCCACGACACCGACATCAGCGCACCACCTAGGGGCGAATCGCCGACGTGCCAGCGTCCGCCGGTCGAGCGGACGATCGAATCACCGATGGCCAGCCCGAGACCGGCCCCGGTGCCGCGCTCGGTGGCGCGGTGGAACCGGTCGAACAGGCGCGGCCGGACCGCCTCGGGAATGCCCGGCCCGTTGTCTTCCACGACCAGGCTGACCCGGCTGCCCTGGGCGCGGACCCCGATCTGGACCCGGCCGCCGGCGCCGGCGTGGCGGCAGGCGTTATCCACCAGGACGCCCGCCAGCCGGTCGATCCATTCCGGCGGCGCGCTGATCAGCGCGGGCTCGGCCGCGATATCGGTGCTGATCGCCGGGCCGACCGCACGGAAACGATCCGCGCACGCCTGCGCCAGCGTGGCCAGGTCGACTGGCTCGTTCCCGGGCGGCGGCGGGCTGGAGTCGAACCTGGCCAGCCAGAGCATGTCCTCGACTAGCTGCCGCAGCCGCTGGCTCTCGCCCTGGATGCGGGTCAGCGCGTCGCGATACCCGTCCGCATCCCGCGGGCTGGCCAGCGCCACGTCGGCTTCCGCCCTGATCACGCTGAGCGGGGTGCGCAGCTCGTGCGAGGCGTCGGCGGTGAACTCGAGCTGACGGCGCCGCGACTGCTCGACAGGCGCCAGCGCCCGCAGGCCCACCACCAGCGAGCCCAGGAACATCGCGAGCAGCAGGAAGGGCCCGACGACGATCTCGCCGGTGAGCAGCAGGCCCTCGGTGTGCGCGGCGCCGGACAGGCTCTGCCCGGCGATCAGGGCGCCGCTGCCGGACTGCGCCACCTTCAGCCGGAACGAGCCCACCGAGCCGACCGTCACTGTGGTCGCCAGCCCGTCACGGCGGCTGTCGCCGGTGAGCACGGACGACGGCAACGCGGGCGCGCGCGGACTGTGCGCGGTCACCGCTCCGCTCGCGTTCACCGCCCACAGGAACACCGGGGCGGAGTCGCCATCGACATCGTCGTCGTCTGACCCCGCGGATACCCCTGAGCGGGCCACTCGCTGGCTCAGCACGGCCGGATCCTGCCGGGCCACGGCCAGGTGCCCGGCCAGCCGGTCGTCGTTCTGCTCGGTCAGGTGGCCGGACACCACTATGTTGAGCACGGTCACGCAGATGATGTAGACGATGGCGATCACCGCCGTGGCCACGGCGGCGACCCGGACCGCCGAACTGACTCTCATGCCGGCGTGATCCGGTATCCGATGCCGCGCACGGTCTCGATCCGCACGCCCGCGCCCGCGAGCTTGGACCGCAGCCGGGCCAGGTGCACGTCGATGGTGTTCGAGCCGAAGGCGTCGGACTCGTTGTCCCAGACGTGCTGAGCAATGGAGCGGCGGTCAGCCACACCCGGGGAGCGCCGCATCAAGATCTCCAGGATGCCCAGCTCGGTGCCGGTCAGCGCGGGCCGCCGACCGCACACCCGCACCTCCCGCGCCGCCGGGTCGAACTCGACTTCCCCGAGCACCATCCGGGGCGACTGGCTGACCGGAGGCCTGCGCTGCAGGGCCCTGAGCCGGGCCAGCAGCTCGCCGAAGTCGAACGGCTTGACCAGGTAATCGTCGGCGCCCGCGTCCAGGCCGGTGATCCGGTCTGTTGGGGTGTCCCGGGCGGTCAGCATCAGCACCGGCGTCGCCGTGCCGCCCCGGCGCAGTTGCTGCACCAGGTCCAGGCCGGACAACTTGGGCATACGCCAGTCGAGCACCGCCACCTCGTACTGATAGAACCGCAGGTAGGCGGCCGCGGTCTCGCCGTCAGGCACCAGGTCCACGACGTACCCCTGCTCGCGCAGCCCGCGCGCCAGGACCTCACCAAGAGCTTCGTCATCTTCCGCGACCAGTACCCTCACAGCTTCCGAATCTACTGTGCTCCCGGCGGACGACGACCCGGAACTGTCCACTCGCCTGGGCGCCCCGGGGGAGGATGGGATGGAGAATGGCACAGGTCAGCACCCACTATCTCGAGACACGGCGCCAGGCCGGACGCGGGATGAGCCGGAGCACGACCGCCAGCCCGGCCAGCGGCGCGGGTACCCACACGGACGGCTTGCCGCCGCGCAGCGCGGCGGCGGTGGCCGTGCCGACTTTGGCCGGCGTCGTCGCCAGCGGCGCCGGGGGCATGCCTGCCGTCATCCGTCCGGCGACGAATCCGGGCCGGACCAGGACCACCCGGATCCCGCTGCCGTGCAGCGAGTCGGCGAGCCCCCGGGCGAAGGCATCCAGGGCCGCCTTGGTCGCCCCGTACACGAAGTTGGCCTTGCGCGGCCGGACCGCCGCCACCGACGACAGCACCACGATGGTGCCATGTCCCTGGGCCCGCATCCCGGCGGCGACCGCCAGCAGCGTGGTCACGTGCCCGGTGAAGTTGGCGTCGATCATCGCGGCGGCGCGGCGGACATCGCGCTCGAGTTCTTCCTGCGGGACCAGGATCCCGGCCGCCGATATCACCATGTCCAGCGGACCCTCGCTGAACAGGCCGTCGATGAACGCCTGATGGCGGTCGGAATCGGCCGCGTCATAGGAGACGATGCGCACCGGTGGGGACAGTTCCTTGCCCGCGGCGGCGAGCCGCTGCTCGTCGCGCCCGGCCAGGATGACTTCGGTGCCCTGCCGAAGATCGAGCGCGGCCAGGATGGCCAGGCCGATTTCACTCGTGCCGCCGAGAAGGAGGACCCGGGAGAGGAGGCCCTGTCCGTTCGGAAAAATCTTCATGGAGCCACCAGTCCCAGGCGAAGGCCTTGATCAGATCGGAACGTCGCCCGCGGGTCGAACTCGGCTTTCACCGCACGCCATTTATCCAGGTCACCGTACATCCGGGCGAAGGCCTCCCGGCTCACCCTGGCGTCCTTGGCGAGGTAGAGGCGACCGCCGGAGGAGGCCACCCGGTCATCAAGACGGTCGAGCACGGCCCGCAGCCCCGGCCGGCCGGCCGGCATGTCCACCGCCAGCGACCAGCCCGGCAGCGGGAACGAGAGATAGTTCCCGCTGGCCGGCCCGAAGCGCTTCAGCGTCCCGAGGAACGCCGCAGCCCGCTGGCACTGCAGTTCCTCGATCACGTAGGTCAGGGTTGGCTCGGCCCCCAGCGGAAGCACGAACTGATACTGGAGGAAACCGCTAGGGCCGAGCATGCGGTTCCAGCCTCGCACGGCATCGAGCCGGTGAAAGTACTCAGGGATGCCGGCGATGGTGGTCTTAGCGACCGGTGAGGCCCGGTACCAGAGGTCGTTGAACGCGCGCGCGGACAACGGCGTGACCGGGCACACGGGCAGCGACGGGGCCGGCCGCGGCCGGCCTGGGTGATACTTCAGGCCGTCCGCCTCGTGGCCGGGATCGGGTTCGGTCAGGTGATCGCCTGTATCGAGAACGCCGCGGCCGAGTGAGCGGCCGGCCGCGGACATGTCCACCCAGGCGACCGCGTACCGCGTGCCCGGGCTGTCCTGGGCGGCCAGCAGCGCGTCCAGGTCGCCGAAGCGCCGGGTGGTGACCCGCAGCCGGGCGCTGCGGATCCGCAGCAGGCGGAGCTGGACGCTGACGATGACGCCGGTCAGGCCCATGCCGCCGACCGTGGCCCGGAAGGCCGGCGTGCCCGGCAGGATCGTCCGCAGGGCGCCGTCGCCGTCGAGCAGCTCGAGCTTGTCGATCCAGGCGGAGATCGAGCCATCGACGTGCTGGTTCTTGCCGTGCACGTCGGCCGCGACCGCGCCGCCGATGGTCAGGTGCCTGGTGCCGGGCAGCACCGGCGGGAGCAGTCCGAACGGCACGGTACGGGCCAGCAATTCGGTGAAGGTCGCGGCGGCGCCGGCCCGCAGCGAGGCGCCGGCCACGTCGAGTTCGATCCGGGAGTCGGTGACCGGATGCAGGACGATGCCGTCGGCGTTCTGGGCCGCGTCGCCGTAGCTGCAGCCGGTTCCGCGCGCCAGGATGCCGCCAGCCGGCGCGGCCTTGATGAGGTCAGCCAGCTGGCTGAGGTCCAGCGGGCCAGTCACCAGGGCCCGGGACGGCGCTACCCGCCCCCAGCCGGACAGCATGCGTGATGTCGTGGTGGTCACGGTCTCACAACCCCGCCGTGAACAGCGCCAGCCAGGCCAGCTCACAGGTCAGCATCGGGCCATCCCTGGTCAGCAGGTCCTCCACCGGCGCGGCGGAGCGGCGGCCGGTCAGCACGAAGAACCGGATCAGGGCCACGACCAGCGGGAGGGCGCTCAGCAGGTGCCAGCTCCGGGCGGACGCATGTTCCCCGGCCGCCCAGGCCAGGTAGGCCGCGATCATCAAGGCAGCCACGATGAGCTGGCTCGCCCGCAGCGCTCCGGGCCGGTAGAAGCGCATGACCGGCCGGTGCCGGATCGCCTCGGGGCCGAGCCCGGTCAGCTCGGTATAGCGCTTGGCGATGGCGACGCCGAACGCGCCCAGGCTGCACACCATCAGGAACCATCCGGACGGCGGCACGTGCGTCGCCGCGGCCCCGCCGAGCACGCGGAGCAGGAAACCGGACGCGACGAAGAGCACCTCGATCACCGGAATGTGCTTGAGCACCCAGGAGTAGAGGAACGACAGGCCCAGGTAGCCGCCGACCGCGCCGATGAGCTTCGGCTCGGAGATCACCACCCCGGCGATCAGGCCGCCGACGGCGCACAGCGCGCCCAGCACGACCGCGTGTGACTTCGGCAGGTCGCCCGCCGCCACCGGGCGGTGCCGCTTACCCGGATGGCGGCGGTCACGCTCGGCGTCGGCCACGTCGTTGATGAAGTAGACCGCGACCGAGGCGGAGCCGAAGGCGGCCGCCGCCACCAGGGCGTAGCTCAGCCCGTCATCCCGGCCCAGCGTCGCGCCGGCCAGCGGCGCGGCGAAGACCAGCAGGTTCTTCGGCCACTGCCGGGGCCTGGCGGTACGCAGCACCGCCAGCGGCCAGCGCAGAACGGCAGCCGGGGGTGCGGCCACCTCAGTGGCGCGGGCCTCGGCGGTCACTTCGCGTAAACAGCCGTGAAGTCACGGCTGTAGACCGAGTAGTACCGGTAGGCGGTCTGCTGCTGGGTGGGCAGCAGGTTCTCCGGAGTCGGATCCGAGGCATGGCCGTCAGCCTTGTAGTACTCGAACGACATCCAGAACGGGTTGATGTCCAGTTGCAGGGCCTCGACCGCGCCGGCTCGCTGCAGCAGGCCAGCCAGCGATTGCACGTCCAGGGCCGGCCCGTAGACGAAGATGATCCGGCCGTCTTTGGTGATGCCAAGCCCGGAGCGCCATACGTAGTAACTGCCGCCGAGGGTGGCGCCCCAGCTGCCGAGCACGTTCTGGTTCACGGTGGACGGGACCTTGCCGTGATCCACGATGAGCTTGAGGTTCTGCCGGACGCCGACGACATCGTTCGTCATCCGCACCTCGCTGCCCCAGGCGCCGATCTTGATGTCGCCGTCGCGGTAGTAGACCACCGACGCCGCCCCGTTGACCAGGGTGCCGTGGGTGGTGCCGTTGAGGTAGAAGCCGCCGCCGGCGGTGTTCAGCTTGAAGCCGCCGTTGAAGGTCCCGCGGAGGCCGGTGCGCGAGCCCGGCGGGATCCACGACTGAGCCTTCCAGTTACCCGGGCCTGGATCCTCGGTGCCGGGACGCAGCTGGAAGCTGACCAGCCGCTGGTCCATCGAGACGATCCCGGCGACGTAGGAGGTGTGCACCTTGTCCGGCCGCAGGAACGTGCCGAACATGGCCGGCTGGCCCTTGACCGTTTCCAGCACGCGCCAGACGCCCTCGCCCGGCAGCGGCGAGCCGGCCGGCGAGCTCAGCCGCGCCGGGATGATCGGCTGGAACCCGTGAGCGTGTTTGACCTTCGCCTTCGGTTTGGCCACGGCACTGGCCGGCGCGGCGAGCGAGAAGCCGGGCTTGCCGCCGACCTTGGGCGGGGAGTAGCTGAGCCATTCGCCGAAGGTCACCACCGGGCCCAGGTAATGATCCCTGGCCCATTCGGCCATCTTCGACGAGACCGACCCGCCGCCCGGCGCGGCCAGGGCCTGGCCGACCGAGAAGGCCAGCCAGCAGCAGAACACGGCGACGAGGGCCAGGATGACCCGGACCGTGCGCCGCCGCAGCAGCCGGCCGAGCCGGCCGGGAGAACGCCTGCCCCGCCGCCGGGACCGGCCCGGGGCCTGGCGTCCGTACGGCTCGGTCGCAGAGAGCTCCTCCGGTGGGTAAGGCTCTGGTCCGGACAGCGAGGCACGGTGCCGGCTCGTGCGACGGGATGCCGGTCGTAGCACTCGCCCACCTCTCCTCATAATCCATCAAAGTACTCGGAGATGGTCTACCGGTTGAACATGAAGGAATCGTGACACCGCGGAGCTACCGGCGGTCTTGCCAGCGGCCCCAGCGGCCCCAGGGGAGCAGCGCGGTAACGGCGACCACGGCGAAAAGCAGCGTCAGGTAGGCGATGGACAGGCGCATCGGGACCGGGGCCTGGCCGACCGAGAAGGCGAGCCAGCAGCAGGACACGGCGACGACGGCCAGGATGACCCGGACCGTGCGCCGCCGCGGCAGCGGGCCGAGCCGGCGGCGGGAACGCCTGCCCCGCCCCGGGGCCCGGCGCCCGTACGGCTCGGTCGCAGCGAGCTCCTCCGGTGGGTAAGGCTCTGATCCGGACGGCGAGGCACGGCCCCGGCTCGCGCGACGGGATGCCAGTCGTAGCACTCGCCCACCTCCTGTAGTCCTGCAAAGCCCACGGAGATGGGTCTACCGGCTGAACATGAAGGAATCGTGACGACGCCGAGCTACCGGCGGTCTTACCAGCGGCCCCACGGGAGCAGCGCGGTGACGGCGACCGCAGCGAAAAGCAGCGTCAGGTAGGCGATGGACAGGTGGAACAGGCGCATCGGGGCCGGGGACGAGCCTCCGGCGGCTGAACCAGCCACCGTCAGAGCGGGCCCGGGGACGTCTCGGGCCCCCTCGGTCGCGGTCACCCTGGCGTTCAGCCGGTGGGCCTCGGCCAGGAACCAGACGCCGAGTGCGGCGGCGAAGACGCCGTAGATCCAGCCGGCGTACGGGATCAGGACCAGGGTGGCCGCAACCATCGCGTAGGAGTACCACAGGATCTTCCTGGCGACCACGGCGGGCGAGGCCACCACGGGCAGCATCGGAATGTTGGCCGCCGCGTAGTCCTTGCGGAACTTCATGGCCAGCGCCCAGAAATGCGGCGGGGTCCACAAGAAGATGACCGCGAACAGCACGATCGCGGGCACGGCGACCGTGCCGGTCACCGCCGCCCAGCCGACCAGGACGGGAAAACAGCCCGCCGCGCCGCCGATCACGATGTTGGCTGGGCTGCGCCGCTTGAGCAGCAGCGTGTACACGAAGATGTAGAACAAGATCGCGGCGTCGGCGAGCGAGGCCGCCAGCCAGTTGGCCATCAGGCCGAGCAGCAGGGTGGCCCCGGCGCCGAGCAGGATCCCCCAGGCCAGGGCTTCCCAGGGCTTGATCGTGCCCGTCCCGTTGACCACCAGCGGGCGGCGTGAGGTCCGCTTCATCACCGCGTCGATGTCGCGGTCGATGTAGCAGTTGATGGTGTTGGCGCTGCCCGCGGCCAGCGTGCCGCCGACGAGCGTGACCAGGATGAGCCGCAGCGACGGCAAGCCCCGCTGGGCCAGCAGCATGGTCGGCACCGTGGTGACCAGGAGCAGCTCGATAATGCGCGGCTTGGTCAGCGCGACCAGCGCGCTGCTTACGACCCGGGGCGAGCGCCTCGGCGGGGGGCCTGCGGGCGCGGTGCTGCCCGCGGATGCCGTCGCGACGACGGGAAAGGCGTTCGGCACGCGCGTCACGCGTCGCCTTCTGCTTCGTCCGCTTCGTCCGCGGGGTGGGTGAACTCGGTCTCGGGAAGGATATCGGGATCTTGCAGGGTCTCAGACGCGTGCGGCGGCTGCAGGCCGGGCACGCCGGTCTCCGCCTCGGCCACCACCGCGCTGGCCGGCATGCGGCCGCGCAACCTGGTCATGCCGACCTTGCCCGGTTCGCGGGTACCGGTAGAGACCTGGTGAGCCGGATTCAGGTACCTCATCCGCGGCACGCTGTGCGGCCGCTTGAAGATGAAGTAGAGCAAGGTGGCGATGACGATGAAGGCCCCGTAGGGCAGCGCGAACGTCTCGATCGACCCGCCCAGGTACCTGGTCGGACCAGCAGCGAGAAACAGCTCAGTCACCGAACCTCCAGCCGTGCAGGACGACCCTGTTAGCGTACGTAAAAAAGCACCCAGAAGATCAACGCGACGACGGCCAGGTAGTTCCAGACCACGGTGAACGAGCTGAGCGAAGCCTGGAACCGCTGGACGTTGAACGCCTCACTGTAGGTGGGCGGCTGCTCGACAAACGAGATGGCCGGGATCGAGCGAGCCCGCATGAACAATATCTCCAGCCATATCATCGCGCAGAGCCAAACGGTCAGCGCCACCGGGTAGAACCCGACGAACACGCTCGCGAAGCCGGACTGGCCCGGCACGAACGGCAGCGTGAGCAGTTCGACGATCTGCAGCGAGACCGCCGACAGGCCGAGCACCAGCGCGACCAGCGCCGCCTGCGCCCACGGGGCCTTCCGGCCCGCCTTGATCTGCTGCAGCCCGGCGGTCTGGATGATCGCGCTCAGCACGATCAGGCCGGTGATCAGCGCTCCGTAATACATGTGCGGGGGCGTGGTGGAACTCGGCAGCCACAACTGGTGGGAGTTGGCCGACTGCAGGTAGAAGTAGGCGAACCCGAACGCGCCGAACAGGAACGAGAGTCCGCCGATGGCGAGCCTGGAGCCGGTCCACGCCGCGTTCAGCGCGGCCTCGTGGTAGAACGCCTGCTCTTCGACGGCCCTGGTGGCGGCCTCTTCGCTGCCGGCCGACGTTACCTCAGCCATCTCCTCAGGCCTCCGTTCCTGCGAGGGCGCCGCTGATCACTCCGGCGGGCGGGTTCAGGTCAGCCACCGGCAGCGCTCTGGGATCGCCGTACTCGTACGGGCCGGACAGGACCACCGGGACGTGCTGGAAGTTGTTCGGCGGCGGCGGCGAGGAAACCTGCCATTCCAGGCCGCGGGCCCGCCACGGGTTCCCGATCTCGCGTTCCCGCCAGAACAGCGTCGACATCACGAAGTTGATCACGAAGATCAGGAACGACACGCCGAGGAGGAACGCCGAGATTGACACCCAGTCGTTCAGCGTCTCCAGGTTGCGCGCGTACTCGAACACCCGTCGCGGCTGACCTGCCTCACCGGCGGCGAACAGCGGCAGGAAGGTGGAGTTGAAGAAGATGAACATGGTCCAGAAGTGAAGCTTCCCGAGCCGCTCGTTCAGCTTGATCCCCATCATCTTGGGCAGCCAGTAGTAGATACCGCCCATGAAGGCGAAGATCAGCCCGCCCATGATCGTGTAGTGGAAGTGCGCCATGACGAAGAACGAGCCGTGGCTGGTGGTGTCGGCAGGCACATCGGACAGGACCACTCCGGAGATCCCGCCGATGAGGAAGTTGAAGTACATGGCGAGGGCGAAGAGCATCGGCACCGTCAGCCGGATCTTCGCCTTCCAGAAGGTGCCCATCGCGACCAGGTAGATGAACCCGGTCGGGATCGAGATCAGCTCGGTGGTCAGCATGAACAGCGGGCGCATGTCCGGGTCCATGCCGGAGTCGAACAGGTGGTGCTGCCAGACGAAGAAGGACAGGATGGCCACCCCGAGCATGCCCGCCGCGGCGATCTTGTAGCCGAACAGCGGTTTCCTGCAGAACACCGGGATGATCTCCGAGACGATGCCGAACCCGGGCAGCGCCAGGATGTACACCTCCGGGTGGCCGAAGAACCAGAACAGGTCCTCGTACAGGTAGCTGCTGCCGCCCAGCTGGTTGACGAAGAACGCGGTCTGCGCGGTCCGGTCGGTGATGATCATGTACATCCCGCCGACCAGCACCGGCGCGGCCAGCACCAGCAGGAAGCCGGTGGTGAGCATGGCCCAGACGAACATTGGCAGCCGGCTCCACCGCATCCCCGGGGCCCGGTAGCAGATGATCGTGACGACGATGTTGAACGCGGCCAGGATGGCCGAGATGCCCATCAGCCCGAACGCGATCGCGTAACCGTCCATGCCCTCCCCGGCCTGGATGGACAGCGGCGCGTAGCCGGTCCAGCCGGTCGGGAACCCGCCGACCAGCAGGCTGGACAGCAAGATGATGAACGCGCACGGGGTCAGCCAGAACGACAGCGCCTCGACCCGGGGGAACGCGACCCGCTTCGAGCCGATCATCAGCGGCACCAGGTAGTTCCCGAGCGGCCCCATGACGACCGAGGTCATCATCATCATCATCATGGTGCCGTGCTCGCCGACCACCTCGAGATAGGCGCTCGGGGTAAGCAGGTGGTACGTCGGCGACAGCAGCTCGGCCCGGATCGCCATCGCGAACAGGCCGCCGGTCAGGAAGTAGCCGATCATCGCGAACAGGTACTGGATGCCGACCACCTTGTGGTCCAGGGAGTACCTGAAGTACTTGGACAGGCCGTCGCCGACGTGGCCCTCGCCCGCGCCGGTGACCGGCTTGCCGAGCATCTGCCGGGCCGTGTCGTTGAAGACGCCCAGCCCGATCAGCCAGCCGAGGACGCCGAAGAGATAGCCGAGGACGATCGGGGTGTCGTTACTGTCAGCAAGGGGAAGTTGCTGGTAGCCGCTGGAGATGGCGTTGCCGAGCAGGTGCCCGAGCACGTACCCGATGATCGCCCCGATCAGCGCGGTGTGCGCGGCCGGGCGCAGCCACCAGGGCCGCGCCTTCGGCGCCGCGGCAGGCTCACGTCCGTCAGGGACCTGGGCGCTTTCCGGCTGGATTTCGATAGCCATCTGCGTTACCTCGCTACCTTCCGCCAGGTCATGGCTGCTCGGGATCGTTGGGGTTGTAGTAGCCGCCGCCGGCTCCGCCGATGCCCAGCTGGACCAGCACCTTGCCTAGCGTGGCGATGTCGGTGGGGTCATAGGTCGCGGCGTAGGGCGGCAGCATCTTGGTCACCGAGGCCAGCTGCGTCTCGGTCTGCTGCGCCCAGGTCTGGAAGGCGGTGGGCGATACGACCTTCCCGTAGTCGAACATCGCGCCGTGCCACAGCCCGCAGAGCTCGGCGCAGCGGACCACGAAGCTGCCGGTGTGCTTGGGCGTGGTGTAGGCGACGTTGTTGACGCCGGGGTTGGCGTCGGCCTTCACGCCGAGCTGGTAGGCCCAGAAGCTGTGGATGACGTCCAGCGACGTGACGTCGAACTGGACCGGCTCGTTCAGCGGAAGCTCAAGCTGCGCTGTCTCGAACCCGCCGAACTGCGGGTACCGGAAGGTCCAGGCCCACTGCTGGCCGATGACCTGCACCTGCAAGATGCTGGAGGAGCCCGGCTTCCAAATCGGTTGCGGTCCCTCGCCCGCGCCCGCGCCCTGCACGGTCACCAGCTCGACAGTGCCGAAGGCGGCCAGGGCGAGCACAATCGTGGTGGTCGCCGCGATCCAGGTCAGCTGGATCTTGGTACTGCCATGGATGGGCGGGCCGTCGGTCTCGTCACCGTCCTTCGCACGCCAGAACGTCAGCGCGTACCCCATGTAGATCACCACGCCGAGGAAGACGGGGGTGGCGATCGTGCCGAGGACCTGAAGGTCGAACTGCTGATTGGCGGCCGCGCTTGACATGTCACCTGGGGGCAGGTGAGGCCCCCAGACGAAGTAGACGAGCGGGCAGCAGAT
>Ga0302184_10001804_pt1 | contig 13774 bp, 11 predicted proteins | sample I_Palsa_N3_3_FD_200233 | JGI IMG/M metagenome (GOLD analysis project Ga0302184, IMG submission 200233) | Peat permafrost microbial communities from Stordalen Mire near Abisko, Sweden - I_Palsa_N3_3 | ecosystem: Environmental > Terrestrial > Soil > Palsa > Peat permafrost | place: Sweden...
CAGATGCGAATCGTTAACGATTTTCCAGAGTGCTTCGAGCCTCTGAGCATGCTGCCGCGACCGCTCTTCTTCATCTCTCAGGAAGTCCTCGAGCGTGTTGATCTGAAGCTCATGCGCGACCGCAGCCGCGAGAACGTCCAGGTACGCGAAGTCTTCTTCGGTAAATGGCGACGCCGCGGCCTCAGTGGACGCGAAGGTCAACGCATATTGAGCGCCGCCGGCTTCGAACCGCGTGGTGATGACCGCGCGCCAACCCATGTGAATGACGGTCTTCGGAAGATTCGCGACACTGGCGAGGTCGGTCCAGCCTTGGTTGCGGGTCACGCGGGAAATCGTTGTGTCTTCAAGCGGGACGCGGGCGCCGAGCGGAAGGGCCCATGCTCGCGGGCTGTCGGCATCGGGGTCGTCGCTGACGCCGGCCACGACGACCTCACCCTTTTCGATCCGTCCGAGCAGGCCGCGAAACCTCAGCGGTGGCCGCATTGCGGCGGCCGCTTCCTGGAGCACCGCGAAGACAAAGTCTTGGCCGCGGAGCGTAGGATCATTGGCGATGGTCCACAGCGCTTCCAGACGTCGGGCGTGCTGGCGCGCCCGCAAGTATCTGGAGCTTTCTAATTCGTCGTTGCGGGTTGCGAGTTTCCCCGCCTGCAGGTGTGACTGCGCCGCGGCGAGATCCGTGCGCGCAAGCTCCCGTGCAGCTCTTTCGCGCGCAGCATTGTCGTGTTCGACCGTCAGCGCCGTCAGACGTTCCGCTAGCTCCGCGTTCGATCGCGTGAGTTCGCCCAGAGCTTCATCGCGCGTCTTGTCGTTTTGTTCGATCGTAAGCTCGGCCGAACGCTGTGCGAGCTCGAGGTCGGTACGAGCACCCTTGACGAGGGTTTCTGAATCTCGAGGCGCGCTTTCGCCCGGCTCGAGAACGAGCGCCGGTTCGACCGCGATCCGCTTCGGTGATCTCGGCACGGTGCGCCCCTTTGCGGATCGGCACGTGCCATATGTCTCAGGATGCTCGGCTACTTCACGTGGGTGAAGCCTCTCGCCGGCGACGTTCGGAAACTCGCAGGGAATGCCAGTACGCGGGAACGAGGGAAAGCCCTCGACCCTGCCACCTTACCATGCTTTCCCGGCTTCCAACCGCTTCTCCACGTAAAGACGCTAAGCTTGAGGGGTGCTAGACCGCTTGGCCCGTCTGAGGCCCGGTGTCGCGTTCGCTGAGCCACACCTTGAAGCGATCCATGGGCATGGGCTTGCAGATCCCGTAGCCTTGAACGTAACGGCATCCGTGCCGGCGCAGCCAGCCCAGCTGCTGCGGCTTTTCCGCGCCCTCGGCCAAGGACTCGAAACCAAATCGCGCCGCAATCGAGATGATCGTCTCTGCGATCGCCGCGTCGTGCGTGTCGTTCGTGACTCCGGCCACGAAGCTGCGGTCGATCTTGAGGATATCGAGCGGCAACCGTTTCAAGGATGAAAGCGACGAATATCCGGTCCCGAAGTCATCGATCGCCGTCCGCACGCCGAGCCGCCGCAGCGCCCGGAAAACGCGCCGCGTCGCCTCGAAATCGCGCATCGCATCGGTCTCCGTGATCTCGACCCCGATGCTCTCCAAGGACACACCGATGCGCGCCGCGTTGATGAAGGTGCGGACCAGCTTCGGATCGCCGGCCTGCCTTCCGGAGAGGTTGAAATACACCCGAAAACCGGGCCGGAGCGCGCTCAGTTCTCCCGCAGCGGCAAAGGCTTGGTGCATGACCCAGGCGTCGATGGCAGTGATGATCCCGGCCTGCTCGGCAAACGGAATGAACTCGCCCGGCAACACCAGCCCGCGGTCCGGATGATTCCAGCGTATCAGCGCCTCGCATCCGGTCACGATGCCCGTGCTCAACTCGAGATGCGGCTGGTAGAACATCGTGAACTGCTGATTGGCAAGTGCTTCCGCAAGCTCGGTGCGAAGGGCGGCCCGGCGCGGCGCGTCGCGCTCCATCCCTGCTTCGTAGAATACCGTAAAGCCCTGACCGCGTTCTTTTGCGGCGCCCAACGCAGCGTCGGCGTGCGACATGACGGCGTCGACCGTTTCGCCGTCTTCGGGTGCGAATGCGACGCCGAGGCTCGCGCTGCGCGAGATGAACCTCTTCTTCTTTCGCTCGCCGGTCGAAAATAGCCGCACGAAGACATTGGAAAAGTCGCGCGCACGCTCCCGCACGGCGTCCTTGGAGTGCGGATCACCGACACAAACGGCGAAGACATCTCCACCTACGCGACCGACGATCTCTCCCTCGACCGCGCACTGCTCCAGTGCTATGGCGACCTCGACCAGCAAGGCATCTCCCATCGTATGCCCGTAGGTCTCATTGACCTCATGAAATGCGTTGACGTCGAGCTTGATGATTGCATATTTCGGAGTTCTGTCGGCCAAACGCTGCGCGCTCGCTTGAAATTCGGCGCGATTGATCAGGCCGGTTAGGGCGTCGTGCGTTGCCTGATACCGTATGCGATCGGCTTGCGTGCGCTGCTGCACGTTGTTGGCAAAGAAGGATGCTAGCACTTCGATGTAGGCGTGTTCCATCGGTCCGAGCGGCTTTTTCGGCGTCGATCCGGACGTAAAGGTCAGCGACCATGTCGTATCGCCTGCAGGAAAGGTGGTAATGACGAACGAGCGCGCACCTTGTTCTCGGGTTCGCTCGGTCGCGTCGGGACTTGACGAGATATCGTCCCAAGAACGCGTCCCGCCGCCTTGGGCGAGCACTTTTCCGACGACGGTCCCCGCAATCGGTAGGACGGCACCGCTCGGAAGGCAAGGCCCCAGGAGGTTGCCCGGGACCTCGGCGACCGCCTCCAGCGTCACGTCGGGCTCGTGCACCCGCCAGAGCATACCGCGATAGGCGCGGCCGGGGGCAATCGATGCCGCGGCTTGCTCGAGCATCGCGAGCCATTTCTCAGCATCGGTCAAGTGCGAATCGTTGACGATCGCCCACAATGCTTCGAGCCGCTCGGCGTGCTGCCGCGACCGTTGTTCTTCATCTCGCAGGGAGTCTTCGAGATGATTCACTTCGAGTTCGCGTGCGAACGTAGACGCGACCACGTCGACGTAGGCGAAGTCCTCGTCGCAGAAGTCCTTGGGGGCTACTTGTGTGCAGGCAAAGGTCAGCGAGTACCGCGAGCCGCCGGCATTGAATTGGGTCGACATCACCGAACGCCATTCCATCGCCTCGATCTTCGCTGGAATGTCGCCGATGACCCGAATGTCGCGCCAGCCTTGCGTGCGACCGACACGCGGAATGATCGTATCGCTCAGCGGCGTACGGATGCCATCCACGATGTGGTTCCCGCGCGTGTCGCCGGCGTCCGGGTTCAACCCGATGCTGATTCCCACGACCTCGTCGTTCTCAATCCGCCCCAGCATTCCACGAAACATCAACGGCGGCCCCAACGTCGAGCCCGCTTCGCGAAGTATGGCCGCGATCAGATGCAGGCCTCGCAGCTTCGCGTTGTTCGCGATCACCCACAACGCTTCGAGCCGCCGCGAATGCTCGCGCGCCCGTGCCTCGGCATACGCCGCCAGTCTCGCGGCGCGCACGGCGCGCTGCACGGCGCTGGGGAGGCGCGTGAGGCTCATCTTCGAGACGTAATCGACGGCACCGCTCTGCAGCGCGAGAACGGCGAGGTCCTCGCTGATCGATCCGGACACGAAAATGAGCGGCGTGTCACCGCATATCTCGCGCACGATCCGCTGCGCAGAGAGGCCATCGAAGTTGGGGAAGTTCAAATCGCACAGGATCACGTCGGGAACGAAAGTGAGCAATCCGGCGCGCAGTTCCTGTTCGTCGCTCACGGTCACCGATTCCACGGCCAACTTGGCACGACGCAGCGCCATCAGGCACAGTTCAGCATCGTGCGGGTTGTCGTCGATGAGGAGAACGTGGATCGTCCCCTCGATCTCCGCCATCACCGGTGCGGCCGGCACGTTACGGAGTCCGAACGGTTCGCGCAGCAGCGATCACGACGAGTTCCCGCTCACCGGGTGGGGCTCTGATTCAAGGTGAGCCAATATACGCCGATGCGCTCGACCGTTTCCATGAACGACGCATACTGAACCGGCTTCGTCACGTATCCGTTGACGCCGAGTTCGTAGCTTTCCATCACGTCACGATCTTCTTTGGACGAGGTCATGACCACAATCGGAATCGTAGCCGTTACCGTGTCCGACTTCAGCTCACGCAACACTTCAAGGCCGCTGAGACGAGGCATCTTCAAGTCCAACAAGACCAGTTTGAGATGCTGCTGCGGACGGCGCCCTTCGTAGGTCCCCGTGCAACGGATGAATTCCAGCGCCTCGACGCCGTCTTTGACCCAGAACAGCTTGTCGGCGAAGTTGCATTTCGTCAGTGCGCGGATCGTCATCTCCGCGTCGTGGGGGTTGTCCTCGACGAGCAAGACCTCGACAACATCAAGGTCGTTCATTCCGTGTCTCCATTCGGTAGAGCAAATGAGAAGACCGCGCCTTGGCCGAGGTGCGCGTCGACCCAAATCGTGCCGCCGTGCCGGTGCACGATGCGCTGAACGATGGCGAGTCCGACACCGGTGCCGGGAAACTCGTCGCTGCGGTGGAGCCGCTGAAAGACCCCGAATAACTTGCCCGCGTAGGCCATGTCGAAGCCGACCCCGTTGTCACGCACGTTGTAGATCACGCGTTCAGGCTCGCGCGTGGCCCAAAGTTTCACGGCTGGCATCGCAGACTTACTCGAGTACTTCAGAGCATTCGAGACGAGGTTCACCCAGACTTGACGCAGGAGCGTCCGATCGCCGCGCACGTCGGGCAGCGCATCGATCTCGCATATCGATTGACCGTGTTTGCCGGCCTGTTCGGCGACGACTTCACGCGCGAGGCTCGTCATGTTGACCATGGCGGTCGTCATCGGCTGCCGCCCAAGGCGTGAGAACGCGAGCAGATCGTCGATGAGGTCGCCCATCCGGCCGGCCTCATCTTTCACGACGGTCAGCAGGCGGCGGCATTCGGCGTCGAGTCCCGCGCCGTAGTCAGCTTCGATCGCCGATGCATAGCCGATCACGGCCCGCACCGGGGAGCGCAGATCGTGGGACACCGAGTAGCTGAAACTTTCGAGCTCGCCGTTGAGCGCCTGGAGTTCAGCGGCGTGAAGGCGGTGCTGGGTTTCCGCCATGTCGGTGCGCACAAGCTCGGCCAGAGCCTTTTCCCGTGCCACGTCGTCACGCTCGATCGTGCGTTCTTCGAGGCGCACTTTGAGTTCCGCGTTCGTGCGCGCGAGTTCCGTCAATGCTTCGTCGCGCGCAACGTCGTCGCGCTCGATCGTCCGTTCGGCGAGCCGGGCCTTGAGCTCGGCGTTCGTGCGCGCCAGCTCCGTGAGCGCTTCGTCGCGTGCAACGTCGTCGCGCTCGATCGTCCGCTCGGCCAGACGCGCTTTGAGCTCGGCGTTGGTGCGCGCCAGCTCCGTCAGCGCCTCGTCGCGCGCAACGTCGTCGCGCTCGATCGTCCGCTCGGCCAGGCGCGCTTTGAGCTCCGCGTTGGTGCGCGCCAGCTCCGTCAACCGCTCGTCGCGTGCGACATCGTCGCGCTCGATCGTCCGCTCGGCGAGGCGCGTCTTGAGTTCGGCGTTCGTGCGCGCTAGCTCGGTGAGCGCTTCATCGCGTGCCACGTCGTCGCGCTCGATCGTCCGTTCCGCGAGACGCCGCGCAAGTTCGGCGTTGGTTCGGGCAAGCTCGAGCGACGCTTCATCGCGCGCGATGTCGTCGCGCTCGACCGTGCGTTCCGCTAAACGCGCCGCCAATTCGGCATCCGTCCGGGCGAGCTCGATGGCCGCCTCGTCGCGCGCGACGTCGTCACGCTCGATCGTGCGTTGAGCCAGGCGTTTTGCCAGCACGGCGTCCGTGCGCGCAACTTCGGCCAGCGCCGCGGCCGCATCGGAGTCATCCCGCTCGATCGTGCGGTTCCCGCCGGCGACGGGTGGGCGTTCGGGCAGGAACCGCCTTAATTTCGGCACGGTGCGCCTCGAGGTGGATCGGCACGTGCCATGTGTCGCAGGTTGTCGGCTGCTTCAGCTGGGTGAAGCCTCTTGCCGGCGGCGTTCGGGGACCCGGAAGCCAGCCTACGATAACGAGGGCGACCCTCGCAGGGCCAGCTTACCACGCTTCCCGGGCTTCCAACCGGTTTCCGCGTAAAGAAACGCTCCCGCCGTACGCAACCGGCCTCGGGACTCAGGCGTCGTCGACGGGCGGGTTCTCGCTGGGCTCCGCGCCGACGTCTTCGACGGACGAGAACTCCTGCTCGTCGTCGAGCCCCATATCGTCGATCTCCGGGTCGCCGCGGCCATGCTCGGGCGAGCCCCCTTCGCGTTCCATGGGGGCATGATACCCGCCGTGGTCGTGGGGAATACGCTTGGGGTGACCCGCCTCATCGCAGTCGCCGTTCTGACGGTCGCCGTGTGCACCGTCTGGGCCGGCGCGCGCACTGCACGGGCCGACGAACCGCAGCAGCTCTTCGTCGACCTCAGCGGGACCTCGCCGCGCATCGAACGCCTCGAGACCTACGACACGTCGCGCGTCATTCGCATTCGCGTGTTCGACCCGGCGGCCCAGCGGGTGGGGATTCAAGGTGTCGCTCCTGACGGCTCGACCCTTGACCTTCTCCTTGCCCGCGCCGAGGATGGTTTTTACACGGGAACGCTGACGCTGCGCATGACGGGTTCTTGGGAATTGTCGATCGATACGACGGACGGCGGCGAAGACGTCGTGACGGAGCGCTTCACCGTTGCGGCCGCAGACTATCCCCCCGCGGGCGAAGCCGAAATGATGATCGCGCTCAGCGGTGCGTCAATTTTTTCCGGGATCGGCCTGCTCGCCGTCGGGCGGCGCGCGTCGATGCACAGCGGCTAGGCTCCCTTTCCCGCCGCGGCGAACGCCCGCCGCATGACGTGTCCCACCTGTCAGGCTGCCATTCCGGACGGCGCGCGCTTCTGCCCGAACTGCGGCGCGCAGGCGCCGACGCCGATCTCCGTCGGCGCCTACACCGAACCGGTCGCCGAGGGCGACAATCCGAAGGCACCGCTGCAGGTCGGCGACACCGTCATGCGTATCGAAGGCGAGCTCGTGCCGGTGGTGGACGTCGAACTCGGCGCGCGCAACAGCGTCTATTTCGAGCACCATATTCTGCTCTGGAAGCAGCCGCAAGTGCGGCTGGGTTTTATGGGGTTGCAGAACGCCGGGAAACGTTTCTTCGCCGGCCTGCAGATCTTCATCTCGACCGCGCAGGGCCCCGGCAACATCGCGTTCTCGCGCGAGGCGCCCGGACAAATCGTCGCGATGCGCCTGGCGCGCGGTCAGTCGATCGACGTGCGCGAGCACCAGTTCTTGCTCGCGACCGATACGGTCGGGTACGACTTCTACTGGCAGAAGGGTCTCGCAAACATTTTCTTCTCGGGCACGGGACTGTTCATCGACCGTTTCACCGGACAGGCTGACGGCCTCGTGCTGCTGCACGGTTACGGGAACGTGTTCGAAAAGACGCTTGCCGCCGGCGAGCAGATCGACGTCGAGCCCGGCGCATGGCTGTGGAAAGACTCGAACGTCAACATGGACACGGTCACCGTGCTGCAGTCCGGCGGCGGTGGCGGCCTGATGGGCGCGATCGGCGCGCTCGTCGGGGGCACCTCGGTGATGATGCTGCGCTTCACCGGCCCAGGCCGCATCGGCCTACAATCGATGACCTACCACGAACCGTCGCGCGTCGAGAGCGGCGGTCAGGCCAGCGGGTCCGGAGTGCGTTTCTCGTTCGGAACGCGGTAGGTCAGCCGACGTACGAGGCGTTGACGCTGTAGCCGCCGGCTTCGGCCTGGTGCAGCACGCCGAGAACCGATTCGATCTCCGTGTCGATCGCGATCATCTCTCCGGCGCTGATCCCGACCGGCCCGGCGTTGGCCCACAACAGGCGGCGGGCCGTCTGAAATGCCGCGCGCAAACGCTGCGGTGTCGCCTCGAGCACCGACCAATCTTCGTACGAGATCGCGGGTACGACACGCCAGCCGTCGCCCGACGACTCTTCTTCATCCGCGAACGCATGTGGAATGTTCGCCAGCACGTTAAGCTGGGCGCGGTCGATCGCGCTGGTGGCGTGCAGCGGCGCCTCGGACAAGCGCAGGACGTAGCGGTAAAAACCGGGGTTCGCCACCGCGCACGTTCCGGCGGGGGATCCCACGGTCACGCTGATCATCGCGCTCTCGTTCTGGAGGCCTCGGGCTCCCCCTCTCGTCCGGCCGCTACGCCGCCTCTCCGAGGCGAACGGCGATGCCTTGGCGAGCGAGGGAAGGGATCAGCACCTGGCTGCGCACGCCGGCACGCGCAAATGTTTCGGCGATGAGCGCGCCGATGCGCGCGCCATCCCGGCGCGCCAGGGCGAGCACGGCCGGGCCTGCTCCCGAGAGCATCACGGCGACGATGTCGGCATCGTCCAGCGCGAGGATCGCGCGCAGGCCGGGGATCGCGTTGGCGCGATACGGCTGGTGAATGCGGTCGCGCGCCGTGGCGCGGAGGACGTCGAGCCGCCCGGATGCGATCGCTGCACCGAGCACGGCGGCGCGCTGGATGTTGTGGACGGCGTCGGCGCGTTTGTAGGCGCGCGGTAAGAGCGCGCGCGCATCCGACGTCGGCAGCACGATCTCCGGCACGACGACCACCGGGATCGCATCGAGCGGAGGGAAGCGCAGCGCGATCAGGCCGTCGTCGCCGAGTGCCGCCACGATCGAGCCGCCGTACCAGGCCGCAAGCGCGTTGTCGGGGTGACCCTCGAGTTCGGCCACCGCGTGCGCCAAGAGATCGTCGTCCGGCGGGCCCTCGACGAGCCGCGCGCCGATCGCGACGCCGATAGCAAAAGCGGCCGCACTACTGCCGAGCCCTGCACCAAGCGGGATGTCGTTCTGGAGTTCGACCGCCAGCGCCGGAGCCGCCGGCGCGATGCGCACGATCCCGGCCTCGACGCATCCACGCACCCCGTCGTGCGTAGGTGCGTGCAGACCACTGTAGGTCCAGCTCGAGGTTGCGCCGGGGTCGAGCACGCGCACCCGCGCCGTCATGCGAATTTCGATTCCGATGCCGACGCTGTCGAAACCGGAACCGAGGTTCGCGCTCGAGGCCGGCGCGGAGACGATGAAGCCGCTCATCCTTGCAGCGCGAGCAGTTCGCCGAGATAGCTTTCGAGGTCCGCGCCGCGCACGACCGCGTTCGCGTAGCGCGCGTCCGATTTGTGATAGCGGGCCGCATATGCCGTGTCTTTGAGAAGGTGCCCGGTCAACACGCACACGACGTCGGCATCACGCGCGACGCGACCCGCCGCGACGAGCCGTTTCAAACCGGCCAGCGACGCCGCCGACGCGGGCTCGCAGCCGACCCCGTCGCGGCCGATGACGGCCCGGGCTTCAGCGATCTCCGCATCCTCGACCGCCAGCACCGTGCCGTCCGACGCGCGCACTTCATTGCGCGCCTTCTTCCACGAAGCGGGCGCCCCTATGCGTATCGCGGAGGCATCGGTGCGCGCGTGCACCGGGACGAGTTCGGCATCGGCGTGCCACGCGCACGCGAACGGCGCGGCGCCGGCCGCCTGCACGACGCCCAGACGCGGGATGCGCGTGATGAGTCCGAGCGCCTGCGCCTCGCGGAAGCCTTTGCCGAGTGCGCTTGCGTTCCCCAAGTTCCCGCCGGGCAGCACGACCCAATCGGGTGCGTGCCAGTCGCGCAGTTCGAGCAGGTTGAAGGCGGCCGTCTTCTGTCCCTCGATGCGGTAGGGGTTTACGCTGTTCAGCACGGCCGCGAGCGCGGGATCGAGCGCGCGCACCGCGCGCAGCGCGTCGTCGAAGTCGCCCTCGACGGCGACGACGTGCGCGCCGTAGTCGAGCGTTTGCGCGAGCTTTGCTGCACTGATTCCTTCGACCGGCGCAAGCACGACCGCCGTCATCCCGGCCCGCGCCGCGTAGGCGGCCATCGACGCCGCGGTGTTTCCGGTGCTTGCGCAGACCGCGACTCGTGCTCCCCGTTCGCGCGCATGCGACATCGCGACCGTCATGCCGGCGTCTTTGAACGATGCGGTCGGGTTCATCCCAAGGTGCAGATAGGCGAGGTGCGCGGTCCCCGCATATGCGGCGCCGCGGGGCGCATCGTACAGCGGTACGTCGCCTTCGCGCAGCGTCACCACGGCCTCCGTCGCAACGGCGGGCAGAAGTTCGCGGAAGCGCCACACGCCGCTGCGATCGAGCGGCCCGTTCGACGCGCGGCGTGTTCGCGCGAGCGTTCGGACGTCGTCACCGCGGAAGGCTACCGCGTCGAGCACGAAGCCGGGCAGTCCCCCGCAGGTCGGGCACACCGTCGCCTCTGCATCCAGCGCGGCGTCACAGGCGCTGCAGCGCAGCGCGATCATGGACGCGCGATCACGGACGCGTGACCGCGCCTTCCGCAGCCGACGAGACGAGGGTCACGTATTTCGCGAACACGCCGTGGGTGTAGCGCGGCGGTGGAGGGCTCCACGAGCGGAGGCGCGCGGCGATCTCGGCGTCGGGCAGGTCCACATCGACGCGCCCGGCGGCGACGTCGATCGTCAGCATGTCGCCGTCGCGCAGCACCGCAATCGGACCACCAAGGAACGCCTCGGGAGCCACGTGGCCGACCATCAACCCGCGCGTCGCGCCGCTGAAACGGCCGTCGGTGATCAGAGCGACGCTCTCGCCGAGCCCCTGGCCCACGATTGCCGCGGTGACGCCGAGCATCTCGCGCATCCCGGGGCCCCCTTTGGGCCCTTCGTAGCGGATGACGACGATATCGCCGGCGACGATCTCGCGCGCGTCAACCGCGTGCATCGCGTCCTCTTCACGTTCGAACACACGCGCGCGCCCGCGCAGCAGCGCCGGTTCGTGCCCGGCGACTTTCAGCACCGCGCCGTCCGGCGCCACGTTGCCGCGCAGGATCTTGAGGCCGCCGGTCGCCTTGAACGGACGTTCTGCGGTCGCGATCACCGCTTGACCCGGCGTCTCGTGTGCGGCGGCAACTTCGTCGGCCAGCGAACGTCCGCTCACCGTCTGGGTGCTGCCGTCGATCAAGCCGCCCTCGAGCATGCGTTGGGCGATCAGTTGAATGCCGCCGGCCTTGTCGACGTCGAGGGCGACGTACTTCCCGCCGGGACGCAAGTCGGCGACGATCGGGGTGCGTTCGGAGACGCGTTCGAAATCATCCAGCGTCAACGGAACGCCCGCTTCGCGCGCCATCGCGAGCAGATGCAGCACGCTGTTGGTCGAGCCGCCGGTGCCCGCCGCCGCGGCGATTGCGTTCTCGAACGCCGCGCGCGTCGCGATCTGACGCGGCGTCACGCCGCTGCGCAACAGATCCATCACCGCCTTGCCGGCACGATACCCTTCGCGTTCTTTGCGCGGATCAGTCGCGCCCGGACTAGCGCTGCCGGCCAGCGAGAGGCCGAGAAATTCGAACGCGGTGGCCATTGTGTTCGCCGTGAACTGCCCGCCGCACGCCCCGGCACCCGGGCAGGCGGCGTTCTCGATCGCCTTGAGTTCGGCGTCGTCGATGCGTCCGGCCGCATGCGCGCCGATCGCTTCGAACACGTCGCCGATGGTGAGGTCGCGATCGCGATAGCGGCCGGGTGCGATCGAACCGCCGTAGAGAATGATGCCTGGGATGTCGAGCCGCAGCAGCGCCATCCCCGCGGCCGGAATCGTCTTGTCGCAGGCGACCAGCGCGACCATCGCGTCGAAACCGTAGCCGCGCGCCACCAGCTCGATCGAATCGGCGATCAGCTCGCGCGAGACGAGCGACGCTTTCATCCCCTCGGTACCCATGGTGATACCGTCCGAGATCGCGATGGTGTTGAATTCCATCGGCGTTCCGCCGGCGTCGCGGACGCCCGCTTTGACGTGATCGGCCAGCGCGCGCAGGCCGAAATTGCACGGCATGGCGTCGGTCCACGTGTTGGCGATCAGCACCAGCGGCTTGGCGAGGTCCTCGTCGCTGAACCCGGCCGCATGGTAAAACGAACGGGCGGCGGCGCGATCGCGTCCGTCGACGACGACGGAACTGCGTGCTCGCGTCGGATCCTGCGGGTGCATGGCTCTCGTTTCGCGCTCACGAAGCGACTGTCATGGTGACCGAGCCGGAACCGCACCGCGGCTTCACAGCGCCGGATCTTCCGCCGCCGGACGTGTTCGATCGCTGCGTTCGCTGCGGGCTCTGCCTGCCGACGTGTCCGACCTATGTCGAGACGCTGGTTGAGACGTCCGGCCCGCGCGGGCGCATCGCGCTGATCAAAGCCGTTTCGGAAGGCCATCTCGATTTGCTGAGCCCCGGCTTCGTGCACCAGATGTCGGAGTGCTTGGATTGCCGCGCGTGCGAGGCCGTCTGCCCCTCCGGCGTCGCCTACGGACAGCTGCTCGAACCGGCGCGCACGCAGATCGTCCGCGCCCAGACGCCGGTGCGTTCGTGGCGCGAACGGCTCGGCCGGGCCGTCCTGATCGGCACGCTCTTCGAACACCTCGGCTGGATGCGTGCCGCCGCGCGGCTGCTCAAATTTTATCAGCGCAGCGGACTGCGCGCGCTCGTCGCGCGCAGCGGCATTCTGCGCGCGCTTGGACTGCAAGACGTCGAGGCACTCGCGCCGGCCATCTCCGACCGCTTCTTCATCCCGCACGGTCAAGAGTTTTCGGCGCCGGGAAGCGTGCGCGCGACCGCGTTCCTGCATGCCGGCTGCATCATGCAGGTCGCCTTCGCGGCGTGGAACGAGGCGACCGTGCGCGTTCTCAACGCCGCCGGCGTGCGCGTCGTCGTCCCCGCGGCTCAAGGCTGCTGCGGTGCGATCTCGATTCACGCCGGCGAGATGCCGCGCGGACGAGCCCTCGCGCAACGCAACATCGCGGCCTTCGAGCACAGCGGCGCCGACGTGTACATCATCAACGCAGCAGGCTGCGGCTCGGCGCTCAAGGAGTACGGCGAGCTCTTCGCCGGCGATCCGGAATGGGAGAATCGGGCCATCGCCTTCTCCGCGAGCGTGCGCGATGTGAGCGAGTATCTCGACGAGATCGGGTTGCCGGCGGAACTGCTGGGGCCCGTCGAACGCACGGTCACCTATCAAGATGCGTGCCACCTCGCGCACGCGCAGCGCATTACGGCCGCACCGCGCCGGCTGCTCGCGGCGGTTCCCGGCCTGCAGCTGCGCGAGATGGACGAGTCGTCGCTGTGCTGCGGTTCGGCGGGGATTTACAACGTCACGCAGCCGCAGATGGCGCAACGGCTGCAGCGGCGCAAGGTCGACCGCGTGCTCGAGGTCGCGCCCGAGATCGTCGTGACCGCGAATCCCGGCTGCGCGTTGCAGCTTCGCAACGGACTCGACCGTGCAGACGCCTCGCATATCGCGGTGCGGCACATCGTGGAGATCCTCGACGAATCGCTCCGCAGCGGGAGCCTTCGCGCTACGCCGAACGGCCCGCGCGTCTCAGCCGGACGCTAAAGCGGCTAGAGGTCGCCGACGCGGACGCCGTCCCCGAGCGCGTCTTCGAGGGTCGGATACACGGCGAATACGTTGAGCAGACCGGTGATGCGCAGCAGGCGCAGGATCTGCCCTTCTTTTGCAACCAGGCGGACCTCGCCGCCGAATTCTTTGGCGCGTCGCTGGCCGCCGATGAGCGCACCGAGGCCCGTCGAATCGAGGAACTCGAGGCGCGTCAGGTCGACGATGAGCCGGTGATCGCCGCGCTCCGACGTC
>Ga0302184_10001805_pt1 | contig 13770 bp, 8 predicted proteins | sample I_Palsa_N3_3_FD_200233 | JGI IMG/M metagenome (GOLD analysis project Ga0302184, IMG submission 200233) | Peat permafrost microbial communities from Stordalen Mire near Abisko, Sweden - I_Palsa_N3_3 | ecosystem: Environmental > Terrestrial > Soil > Palsa > Peat permafrost | place: Sweden: Abisko...
ACCCCAAACTGCAGTCCCAGCAAAGGCACGATGCCGACACGGAACGGAAGCGCACCTATGCGGCCGTCTACGATCTGCAGTCAACGCGCTTCGCGCAGCTCGGGTCGCCGGATCTGCAAGACGTTGACGTGAACGACAACCCGTCGGTCGCGCTCGGCAGCGACTCGCGACCATATCAGCGCGCGTCGTCCTGGCTCGGCGAAGAGTACGACGACCTCTACAGCGTCGCGTTGTCGGATGGTTCACGCCGCCTGTTGGAGCGGCGCGCCCGCGACGCGTCGCTCTCGCCCGGGGGCGCGTACGCGCTGACGTGGGACGAGGGCATGCGGCACTGGGTCGCCCTTGCGACCGCGACCGGCAAACGCGTCGTTCTCGCGCAGCACGCGCCGGTACGCTTCGAACTCGAAGACGACGATCATCCGGAGGTGCCGCGACCGTACGGCGAAGGCGGATGGCTCGCGGGCGACCGCGGCGTGCTGCTCTACGACCGCTACGACGTGTGGCTCGCATCGCCGGCGACCGGCCGCGCGGTGATGCTGACGGGCGGCGCTGGACGGCGCACACACACCGTGTACAGCCCGGTGCAGCCGGATCGTGACGCGCACGCATTCGCGGCGGGCAAGCCGATCCTGCTCTCGCTCATCGACGAGCGCAGCTTTGCGAGCGGCTTCGCGGAGGTCTCCGCGAGTGGAGGCGTTCCGCGCGAGCTCTTCAAGCGCGATGAAGTCGTCAATGGACAGCGCGTGGACGGCGGGACCAACTACCACAACCTCGGGCGCGCGCCGCTGGCCGCGCGACATGCGCCGCGCTATGTCTTCTCGCGCGAGACGTTTCGGATGTTTCGCGATCTCTGGAGCTCCGACTCGCAGTTCGGAGAACTCACGCAAGTCACGAATGCCAACCCGCAACAGTCGGACTTTCGCTGGGGGACGGAGCGCCTGATCGGCTACCGCAGCACCGACGGCACGCCGCTGCGCGGCATTCTCTACGTGCCCGACGGGTTACGGGCGAATCGGAGCGCGCCGATGCTCGTGTACTTTTACGAGCGCATGAGCGACTACATGCACACGTACTGGCGGCCCGCTCCCGGAACGTCGCCGAACTTCATGCGCTACGTGTCGAACGGCTACGTCGTGCTGCTCGCTGACGTGCACTATCGCGCGGGGCATCCCGGCGCGAGCGCCGTTGCGGCGCTGATGCCGGCCGTCGACGCTGCCGTGCGCACGGGCTACGTCGACCCGGCACGGATGGGGATCGCGGGCCACTCCTGGGCTGCGTACCAGATCAATTACTTGATCACGCGTGTCCATCGCTTTCGCGCGGCCGAAGCGGGCGCGGCCGTCGACGACATGACCAGCGCCTACGGCGGCATCCGCCTCGAGAGCGGGATCGTGCGCGAGTCACAGTACGAACACGGCCAGTCTCGCATCGGAGCAACGCCCTGGGATCGTCCCGATCTCTATCTCGAAAACTCGGGCCTGTTCGGCATCAAGAACGTGACCACGCCGTACCTCACGATTCACAACGAGCTCGACGGAGCGGTTCCCGTGTTCCAAGGGATCGAGTACGTCACCGCGATGCGGCGGCTCGGCAAAGTCGCGTACTTGTTCTCATTTGACGGGGAGGAACACAACCTGCGCGGTCGCGAGGCGCAGAAATACTGGACCGTGCATCTGGACGAGTGGTTCGATTACTGGCTGAAGGGAGCGCCGCGGCCGGCATGGTTCGACGGCGTTCCGTATCTGCAGCGCGGCGAACGCGACGTGCGAACGCTGTTCGGAGAGGGGCCTCTCTGACGGAGACGGTGAAGCACACGGGCCCATGATTCGGCGCTTGATCCTCGTCGTCGCCGCAACGTTCGCCGCTGCGGCGTCGCTTGCCGTCGCCCCGTCTGCATCCGCGCTGCTGCCGGACGTCGCGCAAACGACGCCTGCTCCGGTGCCGAGCGTCGCGCCCGCGACGCCGTCGCCCGCGCCGCCGACGCCGGCACCGGCACCGACCCTCGGCACGCCGACACCCGAGCCGTCCGGTCCGCTGGTCCCGCGCATCTCGGCGAGCCTCCCGCCGGGGATTCTCAACCTGCTCGGTTCGCTTCCGGCAGCGCAGACGCAAACGTACGCCGCCTTCAGCAAAGGCGCGACCCACGCAGCGGGCGTGATCGATCTGCTGCGCAAGGATGACGAACTCTACTTCGATCTGAAGCCGGAAAACTTCGATCACACCTACGTCATCCTGCCCTCGATCGAGCGCGGAGTCGGCGGCGCCGCGTTTGCCGGCCGCGTCTACGATCCGATCGCGATCACGTTCAAGCGCGTCGGCAAGCGCGTCCTGTGGATTACGCCGAACACACGCTACGTCGCCGATAAAGGAACGGCGGCCGCAAATTCGCTCGCGGTGAGCGTCGGCGATTCCGTCATCCTGTCGACGCCGATCGTCGCCGAAGACACCGCTAAGGATCACGTCGTCGTCGCGCCGACGCTGTTTCTGACCGATTTCGAGGGGCTGGGCGCGGAAATGGGCCGCGGCGGCTCGCCGCCGTCACTCCCGGGACTGCTGCTGCTGGTTGCGCGGCCGACCTTTGCGGTCGATCCGGCGAAATCGTATTACGGCGCCACCAAGACGTTTCCGCGCAACGACGAGGTCAGCGTCAACCTCGCTTTCAACGGTCCGGCCAACGCGCTCCCGACCGTACCCGACGGGCGCGGGATCCCCATCGTCATGCACTACAGCATCGTCGCGCCGCCGGAACGCGATGCGCGCTTCGTGCCCCGCTACGCTGACGACCGCATCGGCTACTTCATCACCGCGCGCAAGCGCTACGGCAACGACGCCGCCGCGTCGCCGTTCGAGCGCTTCATCGAACGCTGGAACCTCGACGACGGTCCGATCACGTTTTATCTGACCAACGAGATCCCGACGGAGTATCGGGCGACTGTCCGGCGCGGAATTCTGGCCTGGAACGCGGCCTTCGCGCGGGCGGGGCATCCGAACGCTATCGTCGTCAAAGACCCGCCGAGCGACCCGAACTGGGATCCCGACGACGCCCGGTATACGGTCGTCCGCTGGATCACCTCGGATCAATCCGAATTTGCGGCCTACAGCCCGCACGTCAGCGATCCCGATACGGGCCAGATCATCAAGGCGACGGTCGTGATCGACGGCGAGTCGATGCGCGCGATCAAGCGGGGATATACCGAGCTCATCCTCCCCGCCGAGCGCGCCAACCACAACGCGTACGCCGCATCGCAAGCGCCAGCCAGCTTCGAGACGGGCGACGGCGACGACGACTGTGCGTTTCAGGAAGACGGTGCGGCCAACGCCGCGCTGGGGACGCTGATGCTGCAGCTGAACCCGCGTGCGACGGCGGCGGACCGCGAGCGCTTCGCCCAGGCGTGGCTGTACAGCGTGGTCATGCACGAGGTCGGGCATACGCTCGGGCTGCGGCATAATTTCGAGGGCTCGACCGCCTACAGTTATCGACAGTTGCACGACCCGGCATTCACGCGCACCCACGGCACGACCGCGTCGGTGATGGACTACACGCCGGTCAACTTGGCGGCTCCGGGCGAACGGCAAGCCGATTATTTCCCGACCCGGCTCGGCGTCTACGACGAGTGGGCGATCGAGTACGGGTACCAAACCTTCCCCAACATCCGCTCCTCGGCCGACGAACGGATCCCGCTCTCACGGATCGCGTCGCGTTCGACCGAACCCGGGCTGGCCTACGGTACCGACGAGGATGCCACGGCGATCTCGATCGACCCGCGCATCCAGCCCTTCGATCTTTCCAGCGATCCGCTCGCCTACGATGACCAGCAGTTCCGCGTCGATGAGGACGTCGCGGCCCGTCTCACCCACCGCTACCCCGGCGACACGCGCTCGTTCCAAGACCTTCGCTCCGGTCTGATCACGGTGCTGCGAAACGAGCTGGGCGCCGCTGTCCTGGCAAGCAAATACGTCGGCGGCATTTACAGTTCGCGCAGCCATCGCGACCAGCCGGGCGGAACGCTCCCCTTCCAGGCGGTCTCGCGCGCGCAGCAGCGGCGCGCGTTCGATTTGGTCGATCGCTGGATCCTCTCGTCGCGCGCCTTCGCGTTCTCACCCGAACTGCTGAACGCGGCCGGGCCGAACCGGTACGGGATTCACTGGGGCGCGTCAGGGATCAGTCGTCCTGACTTTCCGATCCGTGAGGTGATCGCCGAAGTGCAAGACGACGTGATCAGCGAGATGTTCTCGCCGGTCAACCTGGCGCGCATCGCTGACCAGGAACTCAAGGTCCGACGACCCGGCGATACGATGACGATGGCCGATCTCTTTGCGTGGACGAACGCCGCGATCTACGACGACGTCGGCCGTCCGACCATCGCACCGGCCCACCGCGAGCTGCAGCGTCGTTTCGCGGACTTGGAGATGGAGATCGCCTCGCTCTCGGTGCTGTACGTCGAACTGCTCAATCTCCCGCGCGAGACACAGGCCGTCGCACGATACAACCTGATCAAGCTCGACGCCCGGCTTGACCGCGGCGTCGCCGCCGCGCGCGACGAAGGCACGCGCGCCCACCTCGTCGATTTGCGCGCTCGCGTGCGCGGGCTGCTGCACGCCCAGAACGTCCGCCAGATCTGATGCACACCGTCTACATCGGCGTCGGCGCGAACCTCGGTGAGCGCCAGAGTACGATCCTGGCTGCCCTGCAGCGGCTGCGGCGCGAGGCGAGCGTCGACGCCGTGTCTTCCTATTACGAGACGCCGCCGGCGAACGGCGTCGCGGGACCGGCTTTTCTCAACCTCGCCGCCAAGCTCACGACGGCGCTCGAGCCCGAGGCGTTCGAAGCATTTGTGCGCAGCGTCGAGACCGCGGTCGGGCGTCAGGTCCGCGCGCCGCTCGCGGCGCGCCCGATCGACATCGACATCCTGTTGATCGACGACCGCATCGCCGACTACGGGCGCTTCGCGGTGCCGCAGCCGTACCTCGCAGCGCGCGCATTCAACCTGATCCCGCTGGCCGAGATCGCGCCCGGCCTGATCGAACCTCGCAGCGGAAAGACGATCGCCGCGCTCGCGTCGGCGGTCGACAGCGCCGGGATCGTGCGCAAAGCGCGCGCGGTGCACTTCGCCGCCGACCGGCAGGAGGAGACCCCCGAGGTACGGCTGTCCCTCAATCGCGTCGGCGTGTCGTCGGTCAAGCACATCATTCGCTTGAACGTCGACGGGGTCGAGCGCGTCTACAACGCCGACTTTACGATGCTCGCCGATCTGGCGCCCGACAAAGCCGGCTTGCACATGTCGCGCTTTTCGGAGCTGCTCGAGGTTGCCACGCTCGAGGTCCTCGGCCGCACCGAGCGGCCGGCGCGAATCGAGGATCTCAGCGAGCAGATCGCGCGCGAGATCGTCGCGTCGCAGAGCGCGCTCCGCGCCGACGTGCGGCTGCGGGCGGAATTCGGACTCGAGCGTTGGACGCCCGTCAGCGGGAAACGCACCGAAGAAACCTACACCCTGATCGGCATCGCGCACGCGGACCGCAGCACCACCCGCCGCGTCGTCGGCGTCGAGGCCGAAGGGATGACGGCCTGCCCGTGCGCGCAGCAGATGGTGCGCGAGCATGCCCAGCGGGAGCTGATGGAAGCCGGTTTCAGCAGCGCCGACGCCGGGCGCGCGCTCGACGCACTTCCGGTGGCGACGCACAACCAGCGTGGGCGCGGTGCGCTCTACATCGGTGTCCCGGACGCGGCCGGTAACGATGTTCGGGCCGAAGATCTGGTCGAGATCGTCGAGTCGTCGATGTCGAGCGAAACGTACGATCTGCTCAAGCGGCCGGACGAGTTCTTCATCGTCAACAAGGCGCATCACAACCCGAAGTTCGTCGAGGACGTCGTGCGCGGGATCCTCGCGCGCGCTCTCGACGTGTACGCGGACTTCCCCGATACGACGTTTGTTGGGGCGAGCCAAGTGAACTACGAGTCGATTCACAAGCACGATGCGTTCGCCGAGGCCTTCGGCCTGTTCGGCGAGTTTCGCCGCGAGCTGCGCGACGGTATGCACGTCGACGTGAAGACCGACCTGGCGAGTTGGCTCGGCACACGGCCTTCGCCCGTCGTCACCGTGTGAGCGGAACGGGCGCCTTCGCCGCGTGGCGGTGAGCGCGCGCACGCCGCGCTCCGACCCGCTCGATCTGCGGCGCACGCTGCGGTTTCTGACGGGGCTGCGCCGGAACAACGACCGGACGTGGTTTCACGCTCACCGTGCCGACTGGGATGCGCACATCCGGCACGCTTTCGAAGACCTGGTCACGATGCTGGTGCTGGCGGGCGCACGCAGCGACCCGAGGCTGGTCCATGCCGATCCGCGCGCCTGCCTGTTCCGGCTGGCGAACGACACGCGCTTCCATACCGGGAAGGCGCCGTACAAGACCTGGCTCTCCGCGTGGATCTCCCCGGGGGGCAAGAACGGCGCGTTCGCCGGATACTACGTGCACATCGGACCCGGGGCAACCCATATGTCGGCGGGGATCTACGTGCCGACGAAGCCGGCGCTGCTCGGTCTGCGCAGCACGTTAGCCGCAAACGGCACGCAGGCGCGCCGGTTCGACCGCTTGCTCGCAGCGACGTCGCTGCGGCCGTACCTGCCGTTGGAAACATCGCCGCTGCGCGTCATGCCGCGCGGTTTCGCCAAGACGCACCCGCGCGCGCCGTTGCTGCGCGCCCGCAATTTCCTGGTCGGGCGCGACATTGACGACGGCGAGCTGCAGACGAAGGGTGCGTTTGCGGTCTTCCGCGACGCGATGAAGGCGACCGCGCCGTTCGTGCGGTGGATTGACGAGCACGCGACGGGTGACGAGGACTAAGCCGAAGCCTCCAAGACGCGAATCCGCGACGCCAGCGACGGATGGGAGGCGAACAGCAGCTCCGCCCAGCGCGGCGGATCGAATTCGGCCAGGTTCTGCTCGCCGAGCCGGCGGAAGGCGCGCACGCCGGCCCCGGCGTCGTTGGTCGCCGCGACGGCGAAGCGGTCGGCTCGGCGTTCGATCTCGCGCGACACCGCATTGGTGAGCGGGCCGAGCACGAGCGTGACGAGCTGCGCGTAGAACGCAAGGCGGGCACCCTGTCCCGCCGAGTCGACGTCGCGGCCGGTCGTGCGCCGCAGCAGCGCATCGGCGCCGAGAATCATGAGTGCGACGGCAACGGTCGCCACCGCGATCCCGCGCCACGTATCGCGGCGCACGTAGTGTCCCAATTCGTGCGCGACGACGAAGAGGATCTCGTCTGCGGAGAAGGTGTCGATCAGCGTGTCGGCGAGCGCGATGCGCTCGGTCCCCAGCACGCCGGTGACGAAGGCGTTCGCTTTAGCCGTCTGGCGGCTCATGTCGAAGCGCAGGATCGCAGCGTCGCCGACGCCATACCGTGCAGCGAGGGCACGAATGCGCTCCTCGAGTTCGCCCGTCAGCGGCTCGTAGCGGTTGAAGAGCGGCAACACGAAGGTCGGTGCGATCACGGTGGCGAGCGCGAGCAGCACGGGCGTCGAGGCGATCGCAAGCCATGGCCAGCGGCGCGGTGCGCGCGTAATGGCCGCATCCGCAAGGACCGTCAGCACGACGGTGACGAGGGCGGCGATCGCCGTTGCCTTCGCCTGGTCGATCGCCCATTCGCGCGCGCTTTGATGCGACATCCCGTAGACGCGCTCGAGCACGAGGTCCTCGACGTACGCGACGCCGGCATCACGGAGGGTATCGAGCGTCAGAGCGGCGAGTGCGAACGCCGGAACGCGCAGCGCGCGCGGCAGCGGCCGCAGCGCGCGCTCGAGCGGATCGGCGACGAAGAATGCGAACGTTGCCGCGCTCCCAATACCGCGCGCAAGACCGGCGACGGCGAGCTTGCGGCGGGCACGGCCGTACTGCAACGGGTTGCGCTGCGCGAACGGCGGATACGGCGCGCGCAGGTCGCCGAACGCCTGTGCCGCGCGCACCGTCGCGTAGGCGGTGACGAACCCAGCCGCGGCTCCCATGGCCGCCGCCCGCAGCGTGGCAGCTTTCATCCTTCGACGTGTACCCGGCCGGCGTGAACCTTCCCGCGCCGGCTCGTCAGTACACGACGCGTACCCGGTAGGTCAGGGTCGTCGACCCGTTTGGCGGTACGGTGAGCGTCCATGATGCGGTCGATGCCGAGGTTTTCGTGAACGGCGCCGAGTTCTGGAGCATCGTCCAGTCGGCCGGGATGGGTTCGACGACCAGCACCGTCTGCGCGGTGTTCTTCGCATTGCGAAGCACGATCTCGTACGCGCTTTCGAACGTGATCCCATCGACGATGTGAAAGTCCGTCTGCTTCTTGTGCGCCGTGACGTCGAACGAGTCGCCGAGATGCAGCCGCACGACCTCGCCCTTGGGCGTGTGGTCGATCCGGTCGGAGCCGATGAACTGTGCCGTCCCAGACGTGTCGCGTTTGTACACGCGAAACACGCCCGCGGGGAGCGGAATTCCCAGATCGCCGCCCTGGTTGTGAAGCGTCACGTAGGTCCCGACCTTCAAGCGCGCGCCCAGGTCGGGCGTCTGCTGACGGTAGTAATACGGGCTACCGCGCAGTTCGAGCGTTTTCGTAACCGGCACGTTGGCGGCCGACAGCAGCTCGACTTGTTTTGTCTGATTGTCGGCGACCGTCGTCTTACGCGATAGCGTGTAGAGATGATACTCGAAGAGTGCCTGCTCGGCCACGGGGGCTACCGGCGCCGCCGTGTTTCGAGAGTACACCGCCCCGAGCGCGTGAAGCTGATCCTGCACGACGTTGACGTCGCCTGCGACGAGCTGCACGTCGGCGTTACGAAAGGTCGTGCCGCTCTGATTCGTCAGCGTGATGAGCCCGCGCAGATCGAGCCGGTCGTCGCCGGGCGCGAGCAGCGCCGTGTAGTCCGCCTTCCAACTCAGACCGCCCGTGAGGTAATCCAGCTCGAGCTGCTGCGGACCACCGGCAGCGTTCGTCACGTCGCTGACCAGCGTCGGGCGATCCCGGAGATCGGGCGGAAGCGACGGAAAGGAGAGCGTCCCGTTGACCGAGGTCTCGATCCGGTCGGCGTATCGCAAGACGACGCCGTCGTTGTTCGCCAAGACGCGCGCCCGCTCGGCGTGGCGTTCGCCGGTGCGCGGGTCGTACCGGATCACGTCGACGTCGCGCCCGACGTACTTCTGCAGCAGCTTCTGCGGCGAGAGCAGATCGTAATCGAAATTCTGCTCGAGCACGGTGAGCCGCTGCGGCGCACCGACGCTCTGCAGCAAGGCCGTCTCCGGTTGAATCTGCGCGCTCACGTCGCGCAGCGCGAGCCGCGACTCTCCGGCCGGAAGATCGATTCGCCGCCGGTCGCGGACCAACGCGAGGTTCGTGTTGTAGATCGTGACGCCGACGCCGCTCTGGTCGGCAAGGGTGCTGACGTGCTCGGCGGTTTCGGCTGCTGCGGTCGTGCCGAGCGCGACAACGAAGGCGAGGGCGAGCGTCTTAGAATGGCGCATGCGAGACCTCCATGAACGTGTCGACGTTCGCGGTGTCGGGGAGGCGTGTCACCCGTACGAAAACCAACGAACGAGCCCGCGGAAACGTTCGGCCGCCGTCTCGCGAGGTGCCGGGTATTGAAGCGGCGCAAGCGTCGGTTCCATGAACGCGTCGACGTTCGCGGTGTCGGGTGGTCCGTGTTACTCGTACGATCAGGCCGCAGCGCGCTGGGAAACGTTCGAGGGTTTCGTCGTGAGCGGGGGGCGGATCGTCTCGCTGCGGCCCCAAGACGCCGGCGCCGGGATCGCGCACATCGACCTGGACGGACGCGCCGCCTATCCGGCCTTCGCCGACTGCCACGTCCACCTCACCGACACCGGCCTCTTCCTCGACGAACGCGACTTGAGCGGCGTACGCAGCGCGGATGCGTATGCGGTCGCGCTCGCGGCCCTGCCGCGCACGGCCTTCGTGCTGGCGTCGAACTATGACGAGAATTCGTGGGTCGACGGTGCCGAAGCCGACGCTGCGCCGCTCGACGCCACGCATCCGGATGCGATCGCGATGGCCGTGCGCGTCGACGGCCATTCGTGCGTGGTCAATCGGCGCACGCTGCAGTGGCTCGATTTTTCGCCCGACGTTTCGGGTATCGAGCGTGATGCCGGCGGCGCCCCGACGGGGCGCCTCTTTCTCGACGCGAACTGGCGCGCGCAAGCGGCGGTGCTCGCGGCTTTGCCCGCTGCCGAGAAGCGCGCTGCCGACCGGCGCGGCGCGGCGCTCGCGCTGCGCTCCGGTGCGCTGCACCTCCACGCGCAGCTCGTCGGGCTGCCGTCGCCGGCGGCCTACGCAGAAGAGATCGCTGCCCTGCGAGCGGCCGGCCCCGCGAAATGGTATCCGAAAATCTGCGAGCCCGATCCGCAGCTGGCCAAGGATCTGGGGCTGCCGTACGTCGGCGGCGACGTCTTCTTGGATGGTTCGATCGGCAGCGGCACGGCGGCGGTGAATGAACCCTACCGCGACCGTTCGGGAAGCGGCAGCCTCATGCGCACCGACGAGGAGGTCGAGGCGTATTTTGCCGCGGCCGAGCGGCTGGGGATCAGCGCCGGTGTCCACGCGATCGGTGACCGCGCGATCGAGCAGTGCCTGCGCGCATGGGAGTCGGTGCTCGGGGGCCGTCCCTCACCGGCCAATCGGCACTTCATCGAACACTTCGAGATCGCGACGCCCGAGCAGATCGCCCGCTGCGTCAAGCTCGGCATCTTCCTCTCTATGCAGCCGCAATTCGATGCGACGTGGGGTCACCCCGGCGGGATGTACGAGACGCGGCTGGGCCCCGAGCGCGCCCGTGCGATGAACGCCCTGGGTTCGGCGAAACGGGCCGGCGCCGTGCTCGCGGGCGGGGACGACAGCCCGGTCTGTCCCTTGTCGCCGCTCGACGGGATGCGGGCCGCGATCGCGCACCACGTCCCGTCAGAGCGGCTCAGCATCGGCGAAGCGCTCCTCATGTACACGTACGATGCCGCACGTTTCGGCCATGCCGAGCATCGGACGGGGCGTCTTGCCGAGGGTCTCGCAGCCGACGTCGTGCTGCTGGAAGGCGACCCGTTGGGGGCAGGGTCATTCGAGGGGGTCCGCGTCGCTGCGACGTGGAGCGACGGCAGCGACGTAACAGAAACTTAGCGAGAGGCCGCAGGGGCCTTCCCGCTAGGGAGTCTAAGGAGGGTCGGGACTAGGTACGTCGCCGGCAGTAGCCAGCGTCGTCCCTTTCGTGGTTGCGCGGCGTCGTTGGAAACCGGCGCAGCGACCTTACAGTGTACGTCGCCTCGGGAGTGCTCATGCGTCTCACTCGTGCCGGTCTTGCGATGGTAAGCATCCTCGCGCTCAACGCGTGCGGAGCGAACGGAATCCTCGGCCTGAACCCGCAGCCGACCGGCGGCGTCACGATCACGAACCAGCAAACCGGTAAGGTGCTCAACACCTCGTTTGCCAACCCGTACATCGTTTCGGGCGGCAGTTTCGCCGTCAATGTTGCCGAGCCGCACTTCAACGGTGCCTTCGGCGTGAAGGTCATCAGCTGGACGGCGCCGTTCAACATCCCGTGCTTCCAGCCGACGGCGCTCCCCGCGCCGAACAACAATATCTTCCAGTTCGTAGCCGTCAACGCCGCTTCGGCGTCGAGCCCGACCGCGGCGAGCCCGTGCAGTTCCTTTGCGGTGAGCACCGGTTACACGACCGATGAAGAGACCGCGACCTTCACCGACAACAAAGGTCACGCGATCAATTTCTTCTATCAGATCGCGAACACGGCGTCGTCGAGCGGCAGCGGTAGCGGTAGCAACACCGTCGCCAGCATTGCGCTCTCGTGGAGCGGCGAGGTTCCGACGACCGGCGGCACGTGCGGCGCGTATCTGCTGAACGTCACCGCGTTCGACAGCACGGGCACGCAGATCATCGGTCAGAGCTACACGAACCCGATTACGCTGTCGACGTCAAACTACTATACGAGCGGTTTCTCTACCGCGACCGCCGGCCTTGCGCCCGCGCCGGCGCCGGCGGCTGAAGACTGCACGGACGAACCTCCGGCACCAATTCCTGGCCCCGGCGGCACGCCGACTCTCGTCGTTCCCAATACGACGACGCCTACCGTCGTGTACTGGCAGCCCGCGGCTGCCGCATCGGGCCCAACCGTGATTACGGCACAAGCGGCGGGCGCAACCGAGGTCAGCGCTGAGATTACGATCTCGAACGCCTTGCGGAAGACCGGACCGGGCACGAGCGCCGTTCAGCGCCACTAACGACATCAGGCCGAGCCGGCGGAGAACTTCCGCCGGCTTCGGCTAGATGATCGAGATCGTTTCCGCCGGTTTCGGCGGCAGCGCGGCCATCGCGCTCTCGAGACCCGACGCGAGGACGTCGACGAGGGGATCATCGATCTCTTCGACGCGCCCGCTGTCGGCGAGGGCGACGATCGCCGGGTCGAGCGGCAGCCGCGCGAACACCGGCGCCGCGGCTAAGGCCGCGACCTCGTCGGCGTAGGACGGCCCGAAGATCTCGTAACGCGTGCCCGTGTCGGGCGCCGTGAAGTAGGCCATGTTTTCGACAACCCCGACGATGGGTTTCTTGAGCTGATGGACGAGGTTCGCCGCCTTGCGCACGATCATCGTCGCGAGCCGCTGCGGCATCGTCACCAGGACGACGCCGTCGATCGTCAGTGACTGCAGCACGGTGAGCGGGGCGTCGGAGGTCCCCGGCGGCAAGTCGATCAGCATGTAGTCGAGGTCGCTCCACAGCACCTGTTCGTAGAACTGCCGGATCACGCCTGAGAGGATCGGACCGCGCCAGATCATGGCGGTGTCTTCCTTGTCGGTCAGCAGGTTGGAGCTGACGACCTCGATCGCGGAGCGAGACTTCGCCGGGGTCATGAGCGGCTTCGGCTGCTGACCGGGCGGCGTGTTGGGGTCGGACTCGAGTCCGAGCGGGACGGTGAGCCCGAACAGCCGCGGAATCGACGGGCCGGTAATGTCGGCATCGAGGATGCCGACCGTGCGTCCGGCGCGCCGCAGCCCGACCGCCAGGAGCGCGGTGGTCAGCGACTTGCCGACGCCTCCTTTGCCGGACATCACCGCGATGACCCGGCCGAAGCGCGCGCGGCGGCCGAACGGCCCGGGCGCGCGGCGCTGCGGCGTCTTGTCTTCGTTCATGATCGTCGGCACGCGGCCCGAGAGGCGCGCTTGGGCCAATGCAGCGATGATCGGCTCGACGCGCAGACCGTGGGCAGCGGCGCCCTTCTCGAGCGTCTCGTACTTGTTGACGCCGCAGCCGGAGCAATGAAGGCCGAAGGCCTCGAGGACCTCTTGGGCGAGCGGAAAGACGGCGACCAGTTCGCTGATGTTCGTCTGCGGGGCGATGTCGTGTGAAGTCGGCATGAAAGGCGGGAGGTGGCGTCCCGTTCCTTCTACACGTCTAATGGCGCGATGGTTGACACCTTGATCGTCGGCGGCGGCCCGGCGGGGCTGGCTGCCGCCCTGTATCTTGCCCAGGCCGGCCGCAGCAGCACGGTCCTCGAGAAGCGGCCGATCCTCGGTGGCAAGCTGTCGTCGTGGCGCGACCGCGACGGCGACATCCTCGAGACGGGACTGCACGCCTTCTTCGGCGGTTACTCCGCCCTGCGGGCGTTACTCGAGGCGACGGGAATCGCGGGGCATGTGCTCTGGCAGCCGCACGCGCTGACCTGGGCGATGCCGCCGCACTTTTCACGCCGCTGGAACGGCGCGCCCGTGTATGAAGAGTTCCGGTTCGTCGAC
>Ga0302184_10001811_pt1 | contig 13753 bp, 13 predicted proteins | sample I_Palsa_N3_3_FD_200233 | JGI IMG/M metagenome (GOLD analysis project Ga0302184, IMG submission 200233) | Peat permafrost microbial communities from Stordalen Mire near Abisko, Sweden - I_Palsa_N3_3 | ecosystem: Environmental > Terrestrial > Soil > Palsa > Peat permafrost | place: Sweden...
CGCCCGTCGTACTGGGCAGCACCGACCCCCGGGTGTTCTGCGCGGGGGCCGATCTGACCATTTCTGATGCCGAACGGTCCGTGGTCTCAGATCTGGTCTACGACTGCTGCCAGGCCATCGTGACCCGACCCGGACCGGTCATTGCCGTGATCACCGGAGCGGCCGTCGGCGGCGGGGCGCAGCTGGCCGCGGCGTCGGATTTCCGGATCGCCAGTGCGGGCGCGCGACTGCGCTGGACCGGGCCGCCGGGTATGGACCTGGCGGTGGGCGCCTGGCTGCTGCCCGACCTGGTGGGCCGGGCCGCGGCCCTGGACCTGGTGCTGACCGGCCGCTGGGTGGAGGCGGCCGAGGCGCTCACCCTCGGACTGGTGAACCAGGTCACCGACGACCCCGAGCAGGCCGCCGAGCAGCTCGCCGCGGACCTGGCCGCCCGCGGGACCGGGGCCGGGGTCAAGGCGGTGATGGCGGCTGGAGGCCTGCTCGACCGGCTGCGCGCCGAACGTGAGGTCAACCGGGCGGCCTGGGCGCGGGTGACCGGCGTTGGCCAGCGGTTACCCGGCCTCGAGCGGTCACCAGGACTGGAGCGGTTACCGGGACTGGAGCCTGGCTGGCTGGCGGCAGCATGCGCCTCAGGTGGGTGACGTCGAGTCGTTCGCGGCCAGACTGGACGGCGACACGATCCCGGCGCTGGCCGCCGCGTCGGCCGCCGCCGAGCCGGCCCGGATCGCGATCACCGTGGACGGCGAGCCGGTCACCCACGCCGAGTTGGACGACGGATCGGCCCGGGTGGCGGGCTGGCTCGCGCGCCGGGTGCGGCCCGGTGACCGGGTGCTGCTCGCGGCCGCCGCCAGCGTCGGGTTCATCCGCTGCTACCTGGGAGCGCTCCGGGCCGGGGCGGTGGTCGTGCTGGCTAACCCGGGCTATACCGCAGCCGAACTCGGTCATCTGGTCGCCGATTCGGGCGCGGTGCTGGCCTTCGCCGACCCTTCGCCGGCCCGGGTCCTGTCCGGACTGGGTTCACTGCCGACGGTCGGCGTCGCAGACCTGCCCGAAGGCGCAGACCGGGCTTCGGGCATGGCGGCTGGTCCGCACGATACCGCCGTGCTCGCCTATACCTCGGGTACCACCGGGCGACCCAAGGGCGTTCCGCTGACCCACGGCCAGCTGGCCGCCTCGATCCGTTCGGCGATGGCGGCCTGGCGCTGGAGCGCGCACGACGTGCTGGCGCACGCGCTGCCGCTGTACCACCAGCACGGCCTCAGCGGCCTGCACGCGACGCTGATCGCCGGCGGCACGGTCCACATCCGGTCCCGGTTCTCTCCCGCCGAGCTGATCCGCACGATCGGGGACACCGGCGCCACCGTGCTGTTCGGGGTGCCCACCATCTACCAGGCCCTGATGTCGGCGGACGTCGCGTTGGCCCCGTTGCGGGGCTTGCGGCTGGCGGTGTGCGGCTCGGCCCCGCTGAACCCCGCGCTTGCGCAACGGCTGGCGGAGGCGCTCGGGCGCGTGCCACTGATCAGGTACGGCACGACCGAGACCGGGCTCGACGTGTCCAACCCGCTCGAGGGCGGGCACGGCGACACGGTTGGCGTGCCGCTGCCCGGCGTGCTGGCCAGGATCCGGGGCGACGGCGGCGAGGTCGAGCCGGGCGCGGACGGCGAGATCCAGCTGCGAGGACCGCAGGTCTTCGCCGGCTACTGGCACGACCCGGGTGCCACCGAAGCGGCCTTCACCGCGGACGGCTGGTTCCGTACCGGTGACATCGGGGCCGTCGACCCGGCTACCGGGCACCTGCGGATCCGCGGCCGGATCAAGGAGATGATCATCACCGGCGGGCTGAACGTCTACCCGCGCGAGGTGGAGATCGTGCTCGAAGAGCATCCGTCGGTGGCCGAAGCGGCGGTGACCGGTGTCCCGGACGAGCGGTGGGGTGAGCAGGTCACCGCCTGGGTGGTGATGCGGGACGGGCACGAGCTCGACGAAGCCGCCCTCATCGCGTACGCCCGGGAGCGGCTGGCCGGGTACAAGTGCCCCAAGCGGGTGTTCCAGCGGGCGGCCCTGCCCCGCAACCACGTGGGCAAGATCGTCCGCAGCGCCCTGAGCTAGTGGCCCGGCCCTGCGCGCCGCGATAAGCCGGTCTTGCCTGTCGCGCGCCCGGCGCGGCGCGCGCCGATAAGCGATGGCGTGCTGGCCGTAGCACTGGCGCCAACAACCAGCGCCTCGTGCCCGTACTGGATCAGGAATCGCAGCCCGTCCCCGCGAGCTCGCAGCGCAACGGCACGGGCTTCAACGTCGCGCAATTGAGCTTCGACCATCTCTAGCTCGGTGGCGGCATTGCTGATGAACTTCTCGGCTTCCATGTAACCTCCCGAGGTGCTGCCCCGACCCTACGGTGACAGGTGCGAGAAGTCGTGAAACTTCGCTTTTGCGCAGCTCCGCCGGCGCGTCGCAGAGGCGTGAAAGATGGAGGCGCCGCTCACCTGATTAGTTTCTGCACCTCGCGGAACTTGGGGTGCTGCGAGTCACGGAGCCACTCGAACAGCACCATCTCCGAGGTCACGATCTCCGCGCCGTGCTGCCGGGCTCGGTCGATCGCGGCGGTGCGGTCAGCCGGGTCGCGTGAACCGACCGCGTCCGCGACCAGCATTATGCGGTGCCCGTGCGGGAGCAAGGCGAGCACCGTCTGCAGCACGCAGATATGCGCCTCGCACCCGGCTACGACGATCTCGCTCACCCCGGCGGGCATCAGCGCGTGGAAACCCGGATCCGCCGTCGCCGCGAATGCGGTCTTGGCCAGGACTGACTCCGGGTACTCCGCCAGCTGCGGCACGATCGAGCCCAAGCCTTCCGGGTACTGCTCGGTCGCGCGGATCGGCACGTCCAGTAGCTTGGCCGCCTCGGCCAGCCGGACGGCCCGGGCCACCACGACATCGCCGTCGTGGATGGCGGGTACGAGGCGCTCCTGCAGGTCGATCAGGAGCACAACGGCACTCGCGGCGGTGAGCAGCACGCCATCGACGCTACTGCATGACGGCGGGGCCGGGAAGCGTCAGGCGTCGACTAGCGGGACCGCCTTGTGGTGATGGACTTCGAGGTACCGGCGCGTCATGAGCAGGGCGGCGATTCCGTCACCGACCGCGGACCCCAGCTGCTTGGTCGACCCCGAGCGGACGTCGCCGGCGGCGAAGACCCCTGCCATGGACGTTTCCATGGTGGGGCTGGTGACGAGGAATCCGCCGGCATCGCGTTCGACGGCCTCACCCAGGAACGCGTCGTTGGGCTTCAGCCCGATGAACACGAAGGCCGCGGCGGCCGGAAATCGCAGGAGCTCCTGGCTGTCCCGGTCGCGGGCCACGACGGCGGCGAACCGGCCCCGCCCGCCTTCGAGCTCGACGATATCGACCCCGGTGCGGATGTCGAACTGCGGGTCGGACCGTACCCGCTCCTGGAGCAGGGGCGATGCGGTCAGGCCGGAGTGGGAGAGCACCCGGACCTTCTTGGCGAACTCGGACAGGTGCAGCCCCTCCTCCAATGCCGAGTTGCCGCCGCCGATCACCACGACCTCGTCGGCGCCCTTGTAGAAGGGCCCGTCGCAGGTGGCGCAGAAGTGGACGCCGGCGCCGATGAGGTCATCCTCGCCGGGTACGTCGAGACGCCGGTACGTCGAGCCGGTGGCCACGATCACCGCGTGGGAGGTGAGCTGCTGGCCGGAGGACAGCGTGGTGATCAGGTCCTCGTGATCGTGCTTCACGGCGGTGACCGACACCGCGGAGACGAGCTCCACTCCGTACCGGCGAACCTGAGCCACGAACCGTTCGGCCAGCTCGCTACCGGAGATGCCATCGGGGAATCCCGGATAGTTGTCGATCCGGTCGCTGATCCCAGCCTGGCCGCCGAGGGCGCTGGCGTCGACGACGATCGCGTCGATACCTTCCCGGGCGGCGTAGATCGCGGCCGCCAGCCCGGCCGGGCCACCCCCGACGATGACCAGGTCGTAGGCGGACCGATCGGCCTGGAGGGTGAGGCCGATACGGCGGGCCAGTGCCTCGTTGCTCGGGTTCACCTCGTGGGTCCCGTCCGGGTAGACCACCGTGGGGATGATCTGCCCGCCATCTTGCAGCTCTTTCAGCTTCTCGATGGCCTCGGGGTGAGCGTCGATGTCGACGTTGGTGTAGCGGACCCGGTGCGCGGACAGGAACTTCTTGACTCGCTTGCAGTGCGGGCACCACGCAGCCCCGTACACGGTCATGACCGGCTTGTCCGTAGAGATCATCGCGCCAACCCCAACCCCAACACCTGGACCCAGGCCGCCTCCGCGTCGGAGGCTTCGTCCACCTTAAAGGACCAGGGCTCGTGACGAATTCCTCTAGTCATCCGGCCGGGTGAGCGAACTGGGCGGCGAGATCGTTTCGTCGCCATCCCCGACGACGCTCAGCGCGCGGGTCTCGCTGTCGGCGGGTCTCGACGGCGGCGCGTCCACCGCCAGCGCGACTGCCGCTTCGCTGCGCAGCGCTAGGCCCTGGGCCCACAGCCGGGTAACGACGGATTCACCCAGATGGCGAGCGGGAGCGAGGTACTTTTCGGTACGGTCGGCCGAAAGCGGCGGCACTCCGGCCGACTCGCGCAACGCCGCGGCGGCCGCGGCGAGCTGTACGGCCCGCTCGGGCTGCTTCTCCTTTACCGCCAGCGTCGCGAAGACCTCGAGCCCACGTGCAATACCGATCCGGGTACCGGTCGCCTGGCTGAGCTCGATGCTCTTGCTGAGGTGCCGCCTGGCTTGCTCAATCGCACCGAGGTCCATGGCCACCCGGCCCAGGCCGGCCAGGCAACGTGCGATCTCGGTCCGGGCGCCGATCTCCTCCAGGATGGCCAGCGCCTCCACGTAACGGTCGTGCGCCTCGCCCGGATGACGGCGGAGCCGAGCCAGGTCGCCCAGGCCGAGCATGACCCGGGCCACCCCCCACTGCTGGTCGATGTGCCGCATGACGCTGACCGAAGTACTGGCCAGTTGTTCAGCCTCGACCAGCATCCCGGCCCGGGCCGCGATCGCGGCTTTGGTGCCCAGTGCATAACCCTCATTCCACCCGTCACCGGCGGCCCGGGCGAGTGACAACGCCTGGTCGGCGCGAGCCAATGCTTCGTCCGCTCGCCCCGTCTGCAGGGCGATCTCACTGAGCAGGTTCAGCGAGGTCGCCGTCCAGAAGTCTTCGTGCGTGTCGCGGCACAGGGCCAGCCCTTCCTCGGCGAGAGTTTCCGCCACGGCGGGCTCGCTGGCCATGGCGAGCTGGGCCCGGGCTACCAGGGCGGCCCCCCGGACCTGCGCCGGAGTCGGTACATCAAGGTCCAGGAAGGCGTCCAGCCATTCGGCGCCCTCGGCGAAGGTGCCCCAGACGAGCCACCGCGGGCTGACCGCGGTGCAGATCCGCAGCCCGATCTCCGCGTCGTCATGGGCCAGGCACCAGGTCAGGACCTGCGATACGTTGTCCGCGTCGACGATATAGCGACGGGAGCAGTCGACCCGATCCGACCACGGGACCGGCACCTGAGCCATCCCGATAGCGAGCTTCTGTTCGGCGGTCAGCAGCGTGTAACCGCGGAGCGCGAGCTGGAGCCGCGTCGACTCCCCGGTCTCGGCCAGGCGCGCCGCCGCGTACTCCCGGATGGTGTCGAGCATTCGGTAGCGGGCCTGGCCCAGGACCTCGGGCTCGAACACGACCAGCGACTTGTCCACCAACGCGGTGACCAGGCCGAGCACATTATCCGCCGGGATGTCATCGTCGGCGCAGACCTGCTCAGCCATCTCCAGTGACCACCCCGCGGGGACCGACAACCGCTGGAACAGCGTCCGCTCGGGGCCGGTGAGCAGTGCGTAGCTCCACTCGATGGTGGCGCGAAGGGTGCGCTGACGCGGCGAGGCGGACCGGTCACCCGCCGTCAGAAGGGCGAACCTGTTACCCAAGCGGGCACAGATCTGCTCCACCGACAGGACCCGGACCCACGCGGCCGCCAACTCGATCGCCAGCGGCAAGCCATCCAGCGCCCGGCAGATCGCGGCGACGGCCGGCACATTACCCGGGCCGACGGTGAAGCCCGGGCAGGATGCAGCGGCCCGGGCGGCGAACAAGCGGATGGCCTCGCTATGATCCGAGCCTTCGTCCCCGTAGCTAGTGGCTCCGGACATCGCAGACAGCGGCGGGACCAGCCACACTGTCTCGGCCGGCACGCGCAACGGCTCGCGGCTGGTGATCAGCAACCTCAGCCCCGGCGCGCTCGCCAGCAGCCGGCGGGCGACCTGAGCGCACGCGTCGATCATGTGCTCGCAGTTGTCCAGGGCTAGCAGCAGCCGCCGTCGCCGCAGGACATCGGCCAGCGTCTCGAGCAGCGGCCGGCCGGGCTCCTCGCTGACACCGAGCGCGGCCGCCACGCGGGAGATGACGAGGTCCGGCTGCCGCAGGTCGGCAAACTCCACGAACCAGACCCCGTCGGGGAACTCCGCCGCCATGGAGGCGAGCAGGCGCAGTGCCAGCCTGGTTTTCCCGATGCCACCGGGCCCGCTCAAGGTCAGCGTACGGGTCGAATACACCAGCCGACGCAGCTCATCGAGTTCGCGCTCACGACCGATGAAGCTGTTCGGTTCTTCGGGCAGGTGCGGCTGAATTGTGACTACCTCGTTTCCGCTAAGGGCAGGCAATCACGATCAGATTAGACCTCAAAGCACGCTCAGGAAATCCGCTGAGCCACGTCTCGAGCCGCATTGTGGTCCGCGTTGGCCAACCGGCCGCGGCTTCAGTCCTGGTCTGGTATCAGGGGCTTGCCGTCGGCTGTCAGGGACATGCCGTCGGCGAAGCGCTAGCCTCCAAATCCCCTAGCGGGGAAGCAAGTTCTATGGGAGCGGAACTAGCCGGTCTGCTCCATCTCGCCGCGTTGGCCCGACGCCCGGATGCGGGCCAGGGTCGCGGCGAACTGGCGCAGCGTCCGCTCCGGCACCGCCGCGCCGAGGCGGCACTCTAGCTCGTCATCGAAGGCCTCCCCGGCCGCGGCCAACAGGCGCCGCCCCTCTGGGGTCAGCTCCAGCAGCGAGGATCGCCGGTCCTCCGGGTTCGGCAGCCGCCGACAGAGCCCGGCCGCCTCGATCCGGTCCACCAGCTTGCTCGTTCCGCCCGTGGTAATGCCCAGCTCACTGGCAATGTCATACACCCGGCAGGTGGGCAGCTGGTCCATCACCGACATCGGCTCAAAGTGCGTCAACGGCAGGCCGAACTCCCTCTTCAGCCGGGCGTCGACCGCAGTCCACAGCTCGATCTCAAAACGGATTAGATCATTGAACACTTGTCTCAGGTCCGACATGACCACTCCTTTCATGCGATCCGCGCATGCCGTCTCCCCTTTGGTCTCCAGACGTAACGACCGATAACGGTATCTTAGAACTTACTTCCACACACGGCATACGTTACTGCCCGATGCAGATCCCATCCAAAGAAGTATGTTTCAGCACATGAACAACATATGGCATTTGCTTTTACCAGGCCGTCACCGGCGGAGGGGTCAGGTGGCGGCGCGGGTGGTGATGCTTATGCTGTGCTTCGGAGGTGATGCCAATGAGCGCCGAGGCAGCTCCCCCGGTCGCGGCCGTCCCGGGATTGACCCGCAGCGACCCGCACGGCCCGGGGATCGTCAGGGAACGGAACAGCGGCGGCTTCCGGTATTGCGACCTCTCCGGAGCAGAGGTCACGAATCCGGAGACACTGCACCGCATCAGCGCCCTGGGCATCCCGCCCGCCTGGAAGGACGTCTGGATCTCGCCCGATCCGCTGGGCCACATCCAGGCCACGGGCATCGACAGCCGGGGCCGGACCCAGTACCGCTACCACCAGGTGTGGCGTGAGCAGCGCGACGCTCAGAAGTTCGAGCACATGCTCCGGTTCGCCGATGCGCTGCCCGCGCTGCGGTCGACCACGGTACGGGATCTCAGCGGCCGTCACCTCGACCGCGACCGTGTGACCGCCACAGCAGTCCGGCTGATCGACCTCGGCCTGTTCCGGATCGGCGGGGAGAAGTACGCCGAACTCGATCACCACTACGGGGTGACCACGTTGCGGAAGAACGATGTCACGGTGATCCGCGGTGGCGTCGCGTTCGACTACATCGCCAAGGAAGGCAAGCGCCGGACGATCACCGTCACTGACAACGCCGTCCGGTCCGTAGTACGAGCGCTGGTCAGCAGCGACAGCACCTTCGAGTCGCTGTTCTGCTTCCAGGATCGGGAGGCGTGGCGGCCCCTTCGTTCGCACGAGGTGAGCAGCTATATCGCCGCCGGCGCCGGCGGCCACTTCACCGCCAAGGAATTCCGCACCTGGAACGCCACCGTGCTGATGGCCCTGCTGCTGGCGAACGCCGACCCGGCGCCGACCGCGCGGAGCCGCAAGAGTGCCGTAACCGCGGCCGTCCGCGGGGTGGCGGACTGGCTGGGAGACACCCCGGCCGTGGCGCGCGCGTCCTACATCGACCCGCGGGTGATCAGTCGGTACACCTCCGACGGACAGCTAACCGCGATCCCCCGGTTGCCCGCCGTCCTGCCCGCCGCGGCCGAGGCCGAGATCGCCGTCGCCGCGTTGCTGGCCGACGACGCCGTCAAGGCTGACTAATGATACCAAGGAATCAAGTTCTAAGGAAGCATATTTCGTCAGGGCCGCGCCCCGCGAGGCGGCAAGGAGGACGCGGATGTCCACGGGGCTGCCCGAAAGGCCATCCCCGTCCCGTACTCGCCGAGTGCCAGCTCCGCCAGTGCTGAGGTTCTTCGATATCATCGGCGTCCTGAGGAGCCCGTTGTTCAACATTCACATCACCCGCTGAAACGGAACACGCCATGGCTGCGCTTATCACCGCCGCCGACCTCGGCATCGACACCAAAACCGACCAGGGCCTATTCGACTGGCTGCTGGCCAGCATTCTTTTCGGGCGCCCCGTGCCGCAGCAGACCGCCGCCAGCGCATTCCGCAAGTTCAAAGAAGACGGCTGGGACACCCCGGACCACTTCACCGCAGACGATAACCATCCGCTCTGGCACGAGCTGTGGGACGGCGACTATCACCGGATGAGCTCCGTCATGAGCGAGGAGCTGCGCGACGTGATGCGCGCCCTCATCGCGGACTACGATGGCTCAGTCGCCAGGCTGGTGCGCACCGCCCGCACGCGAGATGAGGTCAGCCAGCAGCTGCAGCGCTTCAAGGGGGTCGGACCCAAGACCGCCGAGATCTTCCTCCGCGAAGTCCCAGACACGCTCATCGGCACCGCCTGAATCGCGACGAAGGCGTCGGCCGGGCCGGGTACCGCCATTCCTGCCCCGGTGCTCGCCGAGGGCAGGCTGACGGCGGGTCGCGCCCCTATTGACACTGCTGTGCGGCGGAGGGACTATTCGCTCGGGCCGGGACAAAATCTCGCCATTCCGAACAAGGCCGCACCTCACCCGGAGGTGTCGGGTACCACAGCCTGGTCACCCTGGATACCGGACTGAACACGTTGAATGCGGTGGCGGTGGACACGTCCTACGACGTGTTCGTCACCGACCTCCTCAACGATCAGGTGGTGGAGCTGCCGGGTGCGGCGCTTCCCCCCGCATCCCGGGCCCGCCGAAAATCACCAGCGCGACGGCGGGTGACGGTAGGGCGGCTGTCTCCTTCACCGCGTCGCAGTCCGACCTGAACTCCGCGAACCCGATCACGGGCTACACGGTCACGGTCCGGCGGGGATTTAACGTAACCTCCGGACCGGCCGTCGAAACGGTTCCCGGTACCACCAGCCCGATCGACGTCACCGGGCTGACCAACGGCACTTACTACACCGTCACGGTCTACGCCAGCAACGCGGCGGGCAACGGGCCGGAGTCGGCGCCCGCGGTCGTTTTCCCGGACACCACGCCCGGCGCGCCGACCAACGTGACCGCGACCAACTCCTCGAACGGCACGAACACCGCCACCGTTGACGTCACGTTCACCCCACCCGCCAGCGACGGGGGCCTGCCGATCCGGAACTACACCGCGGTCTCCAGCCCCGGCGGCATCATCGGCACCTCCGGAAACGGCACCCCCAGCATCCAGGTCACCGGCCTGACGTACGGGACCAGCTACACCTTCACCGTCTACGCCACCAACGAGGACGGCAACGGCCCGGCCTCGGATCCGTCCAACGCGGTGACCCCGGTGCCGGTGCCGAGCCCGCCGCTGGTCCCCGGCGCCGCGGCCGTGGACATCGCCCCGCCACAGCCACCGTCAGCACCACCGCCACCCGACCTGGGGGCGGCGTATGTGTCGCCTGCCGCCCGCAGATGACGGTGGCAGCGCCATCGTCTCCTACACCGTGACCTCCAGCCCCGGCGGCATCACCGCGACCGGGTCGTCGTGCCCGGTCCTGGTCACCGGGCTGACCGACGGCACCCCGTACACCTTCACGGTGACCGCGACCAACGCGGACGGCGGCACCAGCCAGCCCTCGCAGTCCACCACCAGGGTCATCCCGCGCGTCGCCCCTGGCGGCCCGGAGCCGGCCAACGACAACTTCGCCAACGCGCGGCCGATCAGCGGCGCCTCCGGATCGGTGAGCGGGACCAACATCGGCGCCACGGTCGAGACGAACGAGCCGACCATCCAGGACAACCGCGGTGGCACGTCGGTTTGGTACAAGTGGGTCGTTCCCGCCACCGGCACGTACCAGTTCGACACGTGCACCGCCAACCCGGGCGTGGCCGGGACAATCGGAGCGTTTACTGGCAACAGCGTCGGCAACCTGACCGAACTCCAGGACGGCCCCAGCCAATTCTCCTGCCCGGCTAACACGGACGGCTCCGGGGAGGCCGGCTCTACCATCATCATCAGCCCGATAGCAGGCCAGACGATCTACATCAAGTTCGACGGCTTCAACCCGGATACCAACGCGAACCCACCGTATGTAGGAGTGTTCACCCTGGAGTGGAAGCAGATTTCCTGACGGCGGCCCGGCCAGCACAAGACGCCGGCCTCCGGGAACTGGAAGATAACTTCACGGAATCTACTTCCTTGGAAAGCTTACTAGCGGCCGGTGGCCGACGCGACTGCGGTATGCCGGTCAGGGACCGGTGGCCTTGTCGATCGGGGTGGTCGGCTCGTAGGGAATCGCGTCGAGGAAATCGCGCAAGCCCAGGCCGCGGTGCAGTCCGGCCTGGTTGTGCCGTTCGGCCAGGGAATGAGCGAGCAGGACGCTCTCCTGGTCGGCGGAGGCCTCGGTGAACGGAGTGTCCCACGGCCCGTGCGTGCCGAGCCGCCTCAGCATGGCCAGCGGCAGCCATACGCCGTCCAGCGTGATGCCGTATTCCACGACCATCCGCTTCTCGATCTGGGCCGGCTCGCCGCCGCTCGTCATGGCCATCTCCCCGGTCGGCATCAAAGCGCTGCTAGAGGCGTAACGCCACGGACGTTCGGATAATTCAAGATTTTTGCCGAACGGGACGTGGCACTTGTCACCGGACCGGAGGTGGCGTGCCATCCGCGGAGGCGGCCAGGGTCACGTCCCACTCGCACACGGCACAGGCCTGGCGGAAGACCGTGCGCGCGAACTGCAGGGCGGTCGCCCGCGGGTCAGCGGCCGATCGGACGTCGTCCCAGTCCAGGATGTACTCTCCCAGCACCGGATCCCAGTGGGCCGCAGGCGGGGACAGGGCCATGCTGCTGAAACCCTCGGCCGCCGGGAAGGCGTAGGCGTAGAACGCGGCCCGGCCGTAACGGGCATCGCCGGGCCACCAGCCGACGGCGACCTCCTGGGAGTCCATCGCGTTGCGCATGATGAAGTCATCGGATGGCGGGTCGGCCGGAACGCCCGAGTACAAGCTCACGGCCAGGTCGAACGAGCCCCACCAGGCGTGCACGGGCGACGAACGGCCGCGGTACGGAGCGCGGAACGCGGCCAGGACCTGCGCGGCCTGGGTCGCCGCGGCGAAATAACGAGCGACCTCGTCCGGGTCATAGTGCGCGTGCTCGGTGTCCTGATCCAGCGGCACGCTCCACGGGACTTCCTGCGGAGTCGGGTCGATCTGCACCGGTCCGCCGAGACGGCTGACCGCCGCCAGCACCTCCCGCGTCACGTCGCCGACCGGCCGGTTCGGGGTCAGGGCGATCTGGTCGGAAGGCCCGGCGCTATGCTCGACCAGCGCCTGATGGCGGTGCAGGTCGAGCGCCACGACCAGGGCGCCCGAGCCGTCGGGGGTGGGCAGCGGCGCTGTCTCCCAGCCGCGCGCGGTCAGGCGCAACGCCGCGTGCTGCAATTGAGGCTCAGGCGGCGCGAGCTTGACCGCCAGTTTGCCGAGGACCTGGGTGTGCGCGTGCAGCGTGTCGCATGTCGCGCGCCAGTCTTCATACGAAGCCGCCGGCCATGCTGAGACCATGGCTGGCAGGCTATCGGGAGATGATCACGCGCTCAACCCGGCCCCGATAGGTTCGGTGACTTGGAGGAGAACCCATGGTGGTGATGCCTGCGGGGGCCCGCGTGGTGGCCGCGGTAATCGGCGGGCTGCTCGTGCTCACGTCCGTGCTCAGCGTGACCGGAACGCTGATCGTGTCCCGCTCGGTCAGCAGCCACCTGACGCGGTGGGTGGACAAGTCGGTCGACTGGGCCTATCAGCTGGTGTTGGCGCGGGTTTCCGAGTACCGCCGTCGCGACCGGATACTCGCCACCCAGGCGGCGACGATCTTGCTGGCCCAGCTGGCTACCTGGCTCCTCGTGGCCTACGTCGGGTTCACGCTCTTGTTGTGGCCGTTCGCCCACCGCGGCGTGGTGTCCGCCTTCATCGACGCCGGGTCATCACTGTTCACCTTGGGCTTCGCGGTGCCCTCCGGGGCGGTGCCGGCCGTGATCGTGTTCCTGGCCGCCGCGGTCGGCCTAGTGATCATCACCCTGCAGATCGCCTACCTGCCGACCCTGTATGCGGCGTTCAACCGCCGCGAGACCGAGGTGGCGCTGCTCAACGCCCGGGGCGGCATACCGGCCTGGGGCCCGGAGTTGCTGGCCCGCACCCACTACGGGCTGGGCGGCATTTCGACCCTGGACACGATGGGGGACCTGTATTCCCAGTGGGAACGCTGGGCCGCGGATGTCGGCGAGAGCCATACCACCTACCTGGGGCTGGTCCGGTTCCGCTCACCGGGCGCATTGTCGTCCTGGTCGACGTCGCTGCTGTCGGTGCTGGACTCGGCCGCGTTGTTTCTGACCCTGTCCCCCTCGGCCGCGCCGGTGGTACCAGCCCGGCTGTGCCTGCGCAGCGGGTTCCAGTGTTTCTACCGGATCGCCACGGCCATGGGCTTCGACGTTCCCTTTGAGGCCGACCCGGCCGCCGGGATCAGCCTGACCTACGAGGAGTTCCTCGACGCGGTGACCCGGATGCGCGAGGTCGACTTCGCGATCGAACGTGATCCGGAGCAGGCCTGGCCGGAGTTCGTCGGATGGCGGGTCAACTACGAGCAGGCCGCCTACGCGGTGACCGCCGCCGTCTACGCCGTGCCGGCCCTGTGGTCAGGTCCGCGTCGGCACCCCATCACACCCATCCCGCCCATCCGCCCGGGCGCCGGCCGCCCACCCAAGTAGTCGGCCCGTTCCCACCACGTGCCACAGCAGCCGCAGGGATGGGGCCCCGAACAGCGGGACGCGTCAGCGCCGGGACATCGCCTCGTGCATGGACCTGACCGCGTCGAAGTCGGCCGGGCCGGCCGGGCGGATCTCGACCGTG
>Ga0302184_10001812_pt1 | contig 13751 bp, 8 predicted proteins | sample I_Palsa_N3_3_FD_200233 | JGI IMG/M metagenome (GOLD analysis project Ga0302184, IMG submission 200233) | Peat permafrost microbial communities from Stordalen Mire near Abisko, Sweden - I_Palsa_N3_3 | ecosystem: Environmental > Terrestrial > Soil > Palsa > Peat permafrost | place: Sweden: Abisko...
CCTCGTAGGTGTCATAGGAACCGCTGGCGGGCAGGCCGCCGTTCGCCCCGTCAACGTGACGCCAGCCGGGGGTTGTGAACTGGGTGGTCTGGGCGATCACCCAGGTCAGGGGCGTCACGTCGTAGGAGCCGTCCCAGGGCTGGTCGGCCCAGACCAGGCCCCGGCGCTCATGCGGGAGGTCCTGCGGCATCGCGTCAACCAGCGGCCAGACCAGGATGCCGGTGACTCCCGCCTCGTTGTAGGCGTTGTTGAGCGCCCGGGCCAGCCCACCGGGCCCGGGCCGCGCGGGATCGGTTCCCGCCGACGGGGTAGCCCCGAGCTCGGATTCCCACAGCGGCTTGCCCAGGCGAGCCGCCAGGGTCCGCGCATTGGCGGCCATCACGCACTGGTACCCGGTGGTAGGCAGCCCGCACGTATCGTGCATGCCCACGACGCTGACCGCCCGGGCGAAGGCCGGGTCTTCGGTCATGTCCTCGGCGACGGTCCCCGAGGCAAGCAGCGGGAAATACCCCAGCCCTCGGCCGGGCGCTAGCCGGCGTTGCGGGGTCTGGTCGGCGGCGACGATCTGGGTGCCGGTAAACCCGGCCAGGTCCAGCGCCCGGCGCAGGTTCACGAACCAGGCCAGCTGGACCGGGGTGCCCTGGAAATGCTCGTTCCAGCCGCCGACGTAGCTGACGGTCAGGCCGTTGTCCCTGGCACACCTGAGCCAGTCGACGACGTAGTGCACGTCTGCGGTGCTCCACAGGCCTCCATGCCCGTCGCTCACCCAGGAGGGGGCCGACCATTGCAGGCCATACAGCTTGATCGCCGGGTTGCGCGCCAGGGCCTGACGGGCCAGCCAGAACTCATAGCCTGCCCCGCAGTCCAGCCCGCCCCGGACGGGCTCCACGGACGGCTCCGAGCCATCGGAGGAGAAACCACCGCCGCCGATCTCCAGCTTCAGCATCTGCAGCGAGGCCCCGAAGTGCGGCGTGAACAGATAGTCGAGGATCTGCTCGCGCTCGGGCGCGGGATAGTCGATCAGCAGCCGGGAGTTGCCGCCACCCCCGCTGATCGCGCCGATGCCCTGAAACACCGGGCCAGGGCGGCCGCCGTCGATGACGATCGTGGCCCGAGCCTGCGTGCGGACCAGCACCAGCGACGCGGATGACGGCGGTGACGGCGGTGACGGCGGTGACGGTCGTGACGCCGGTGACGGCGGTGACGGCGCACGGTGAGGTTGCGCCGCGACCGCAAGGCCACATCCGGCCACCAGCGTGACAGCTGCCGCGACCATGACCACGACTCTCGCGATCCGCCCCGCGGTGTCCCGCGGCTTCGGCTCGCGATCGGCGCGTTCCCCCCGTAGTTCCTCATCCATGCTGTCCCCCGGATCAGCGTGGCGGCCTCAGGTCCCGTGGCGCGTACCGTCGCGGCCAGCTCGAGCGCCGACGTCGAGGCGGCCGCCGCGCAGATCGCTACCACAGTCCAGGCCACCGGGATGGTGCTAGCTGGGCTGCGCACTGATGCACCCACCGGGTAACGATCGGCACCAGTCGCCCGGTTCCAGCCCACCAGTAACGAAATCATGACGATGGGGGCCGGGGCCGGGTGCCAGCATCGGTACTGAGGGTCCGGCAGTGACCCGCTGGCCTGGCTTCCGGGTTCGGTAGAGCCCCGGCCTGCCATCACGTCAATTTCCCGTTGGTTGGGCCAGCGGACCCCAGTTGTAAGGGTGCCGCCCTCAGGTCAGCCGGTGGATCGGCATTTGCGGAGTGGAAGGCCTCGAGCGCCTCGCCGGGAGTTTCGTAGTAGGCGCCGGGGCCGAGGGAGGCGCTGATGCCGTAGCGGTCGAGTTGCTCGCGCACCGGGCCAAGGACGCTGCTGACGGCGAGGCGGATGTGTCGTTTGCGGAGGTGTTCGATGATGCGGGTGAGGACCGTTGACGCGGTGTAGTCGACGTCGCCGATGGCCGCGCCATCGAGAACCATCCACCGCAGCGGGCTTCCCTGCTCGGCCAGGACAGTGACGTCGTCGATCAGGCGGGAGGCGTTGGCGTAGTACAGGCTGGTGCCGAACCGGTAGATGACCAGTCCTGGCTCGGTCCGCGCACCGGGCAGGACCGGGACGGGCTGCCAGTGCCCGGCCGGCGACTTCACCAGCACGCTGTTGCGTGGGTTGTAGCTGTGGCGCAGATGGTCGATGACCGAGGCGACGACGGCGAGCACGATGCCTTGCTCGACCCCCAGCATCACGACCGCGGCGGTGGTGAGCAGGGCGATGGCGAACTCCAGGCGCCGGCAGGCCAGGATCCGCCGCATCCCGGTGACGTCGATGAGTCCGGCGGCGATGAGGAAGACGATCGCCGCCAGGGCGGCAATGGGCAGGCTGGCCAGCGGCCCGGTGAGCAGCAGCAGGACGATGAGCACCACCGCGCCCGTCGTGAGCTGGACCAGCTGGCTGCGCCCGCCCGCGCTGTCAGCCACCTGGGTCTGGGTCGGGCTGCCGTTGACGACGAAGCTGCCAGAGAACGCGGCGGCCACGTTGGCGGCGCCCAGGCCGACCAGGTCGGTGTCCTCGCTGAATGCCTCCTCGTACTTCCCGGCGTACGCGCGTGAGGTCGCCGCGCTCTGGGCCAGGATGACGACGAACAACGACACCGCGGTGCCGAGGAGCGCGGCGGCGTCGTGCCGGCCGAGCGCGGGCAGTCCCAGGTGCGGCAGCCCGCGCGGGACGGGCCCGAGCACGGCCACGCCGCGCCTGGCCAGGCCGGCCGCGCGGCTCACGATGATCGCGGCGATCACCGCGATCAGCAGGCCCGGGATCCTGCGGTCGACCCAGCGGGCAGCCAGCACGATCACGATGACCCCGGCCGATACCGCCACATCTGCCCCGTGTACCTGCGGCAGCGCCCGCGCGACATCCAGGAGCTTGGCCGGGGTGCTCTTGGCGGCGACAGTCACCCCGAGCATGTCGGGGAGTTGCCCGGCGGCCACCTGGATTCCGACGCCGGTGAGGAACCCGATCAGGACGGTCCGGGACAGGAAGTTCGCCAGGAATCCGAGCCGGGCCAGCCGCGCCAGCAGCAGCAGGGCGCCCGTGAGCAGGGCCGCGAGCCCGGCCAGCCGGACGTATTGCGGCGAGCCGACGGCCGCCAGCCCGGCCAGGGCCGCGCCGAGGATGGCCGCGGTGGCCGAATCCGCGCCGACGACGAGATGGCGCGAAGAACCGAGGATGGCGAAGAGGGCCATCGGGAGCAGCAGCGTGTACAGCCCGGTTACCACCGGCATCCCGGCGATCTTCGCGTACCCCAGAGACACCGGGATGCTCACGGCGGCCAGGGTGATACCGGCAAGCATGTCCGGCGCTATCTGAGACCGGCGCAGGGGCAGCAGCCCGCCCATCACAGGCGGTGCCCGCAGCCGTGCTCGCAGGGAGCGGACACGCGAATCCGGCACCGTCACCTCCGCCTGTTCGCCCGGCAGTTCCGTACGCGGTAATCATCTCGCTGCCACAGCGTTTCATGGCTTGCCCCGGCCTGGAATTCCTTTCCGGCCGAGAGCCCTGGACTGGCCGCCACGCGGGGCCTACAGGCCATCGCCGGCCAGCAATGGCAGCCGGCGTGTTTCAGCGGTGTTCCCCGGCGATGAGCGTTCGTCAGAGCGCTGGTGCCTGACCGGCCGTCCGCAGCGGCGGGGCGGCGGCGGTGTCAGACGCGCTGATGGCGATGTCCTCCAGGCTGCGCCCGGAGGGCTCGGGCAGCACGAGGGTGAGCGCGAAACCGGATACGGCGACCCCGGCGGTGAGCAGCAGCGTGCCGCGCAGTCCCAGCGAGGTCTGCAGCACGGGGAACAGGAAGACCCCGATGAACGCGCCCAGCTTGCCGATACTCGCCGAGATCCCGTGTCCGGTGGTGCGCATGCTGACCGGGTACAGCTCGCTGGGCAGCACGAAGGTGGTCATGTTCGGGCCGAACTCGGTGAAGAAGTAGCTCAGCCCGTACACCAGCAGGAACGGGGCAACCATGGTGGTCATGCCCGGCACCGCCGCGATGACAGCGAAGCACAGCGCCATCATCGCGAACCCGACAAGCTGCAGCCGCCGGTGCCCGATCCGGTCCAGCCGGGCGATCGCCAGTATGTAACCAGGCACTGCCGCCACTACGAAGATTGCCAGCTGCAGGGTGATCTTGGTCATGGTCGAGGCGTGCGGGGTGATCAGGCTGAGGATCTGCGGGGTGGAGATCGTGTTCCCGTAGTAGGCATAGTCGAGCAGGAACCAGCAGCCTGCGGTCCCGGCCAGCGTGATGAGCCACCGGCGGCTGGTGAGAAACGCCCGCAGCCCCAGTTCGGGCTGCATGTCACCGGAACTGTCGCCGTGGACCTGCACGCCGTTGAGACCGGGTATCCGGCTGGCCGCCTGCGCTGCCCGGCCCTGCACCTGGGCCCGGTAACGCGGCGATTCCGGCATCCGGCAGCGGAGGTAGATGACGGCGGCGGCGGGCACCGCGCCGAGCGCGAGCAGGACCCGCCATGTCACATCATTACTGGCACCCGAGCCGAGCAAGGCCAGCGCGATCAGCGGCCCGATGATGAGTCCGAGCGCCTGGGTCCCGAACACCATCCCGACGAGCTTGCCGCGGTCCTTACGGTTCGCGTACTCGCTCACCATGACCGCGCTGACCGGGTAGTCGCCGCCGACACCCAAGCCGAGCAGGAAACGGAACCCGATCAGCACCCAGAACGAGCCCGACAACGCCGATCCCAGTGCCCCGGCGATCATGAGCACGGCGACCAGCCAGTACACGCGCTTACGGCCGACCACATCCGCGTAACGCCCGAACACCAGTGCACCCAGGCACGCGGCGGCCAGCATGGTGCTGTTGAGCACGGCCAGCTTGCCCGAGCTCAGGTCCCAGTCCTTGTCGATCAGCGCCGAGGCGATCCCGATGACGAACAAGTCGTAGGCGTCGGTGAAGAACCCCATCCCCGAGGCCACGACCGCCCGCAGATGGAACCTGCTCAGCGGTGCCTCGTCCAGCGCCGCGACCAGGTCCCCGGACTGGATGTCAGCCACCGCATCACCCCGCCGCTCACGCCGCCTGACACGTACCTGCATCCGGCCGCTTTCTGCCACTGCAGCGGAGGTTATCCGGCCCAGGCGGCGCGCCGCCGACCTGCAAATGAACGCCAGATGAACGCATAATGACCGGTAGGCGAACTACCCGCCGCCAGTCCGGCAGGGGACACAGCAATGGTCGGGCCCCTACCCCGGACGAGGCAACTCCGCCTACGGTGGCGGCATTTGAGCTGGAGACATCGCTTACCGTCGATTGAGCGGCCGTTCAGGCCAGGGGCGTGCCTGGGCGCTGATATCTGTGATGGAGGTTGCGTCCGCGGCGGCTAGCTTGAGGAATTCTGCAGCCCGCCCGAAGGTCGCCCCGATGGTGTGGCCTGCCAGCTGAGCCTGGTACGCCTGGTACCGCGTTATCTCCCACGCCTGCGCGCGCTGTGCAAGCGAGCCCAGTGCCGGTACCGGCGCCGGCTTCCAGGTCCAGCCCCTGATACGCCCTTCGCCCGCGCCGGGGCCGGCGTCGCCGGGTTCGATGAACTCAGCAAGATCGGCTTCGTCGCCGATCCTGTTCCGGACAAAACGCAGCCCGGCCAGGATCCCCTCGGTCAGCTGGCGCTCTGCCTGGGCCTGGCCTGCCAGCACGCTGTCGTAGGCATCTGGGTGATGGCGCACCAGCGTGGCGTCGACGATGGTGATCCACCACACCGCCTCACTAATCACCGCGAACGCCCGCGGCCGGTCTCCCGCCCGCGTCCGGGGAAGCCGCCCGGTCGTCTCACTCATCGCGGTGACCGACCACTGCAGCGCGCTCGCCCCGGCCGCCGCATCGCCCGAATGCTCGCGGTTCCATGCGGCGCGGCAATCAGCAGAGCAGAACCGGGCGTGCTCACGGCGCGGCACGAACGAGGTGCCGCACTGCTCGCAGTTCCGGTGATCAGCCACCGGGTCATTTTACGCGTCGGGCATGTCCGTACCGGCCGCAGCGGCGCGAACGCGAAAGGCCGCCTGCGCCCGGATGATCATGGTCAGTCGCCCGGTCTGACTCCCGCTGTGGCACGACGTCCCGTCCTCTTCGTGCCGAAGCCAGGATCCGCACTCCGGGACCCGGCAGGACGGCGGGGCGATAGGCTCTGAGGATGGTCCGGCAGGAATTTGACGGTGAGCTGGAGGCCATCGAAGCCCGGGTCATGAAACTGTTCGCCATGGTCGCCGAGGACCTGCGCGGGGCGACCCAGGCCCTCCTGAGCGGCGACAACGAGGTGCTCGGGAAGCTGGCCGAACGCGAGCAGGTTATCGGGGTCCTGTACCCGGAGATCGAGCAGCTGGTCAACCGGGAGATCTTGCTGCAAGCGCCTGTGGCGTCCGATCTGCGTTTCTTGCTCTCCGTGCTGCGAATCGTGCCCGATCTCGAACGTTCCCACCACCTCGTCCTGGACATCGCAGCCCGGGCCAGCCACATGCTCAGCGAAGACCTCGCGCCGCGCAGCCGAGGGCTCCTGGAGCGGATGGGAAGCCTCGCATCGGACATGTGGCGCCAGGCAGTGCACTCCTGGTACCAGCGGGACCGTACCGCCGCGGCTTCGCTTCGCGAGCGCGATGCCGAGATGGACGTGCTTTACGCCAGCTTGATCGGCGAACTTGCCTCCGGGTCGATGATCGCGCCGGTGACGATGGAGCTGACGCTGGTGGCGCGCTTCTACGCGCGCCTAGGCGACCACGCCGTCAACATCGCCCGCCGCGTGATCTACCTTGCAGGATCCACCCCGCAGTAGCCCAGGCCCTCATCCGGTCACGGCAAGTAGGAAACCGGGCCGACCGGCACCGTTGCCCCGCCCAGACCCCGAACCGCGACCTCTGGGTTATGAGTAAAACGGTCGCCATCCCGGGTGTCAGGCGAAATGCCGGATGGTCGCCGGGTTGGCGGGCTGGTACAGGCGCCACTGATCTGCGGCAGGCCGGCCAGTAGCTACGAAGGCCGCTACCGCGTGAGAGAACGTGTAGCCGAGAGATCGGGCCGCGGCGGTGGCCTCGCCGAGCATGGGGCTGTCGGGGTAGGCGTCGATGGTGTCGAAGAAGAAGGGGAGTTCGACGCAGTGCGCGGCGCCCAGGTGTGCGGGGTCCTCGGCCGGGGTGTAGTCGAACTGGTAGACGTAGGTGGGGTTGCTGGCTGCGGCGTGGTGATCGCCGATGGCGAGGGTCCCGTCGCGGAAGATGATCTCGGTCTCGACCTTGGTGAGGACGCCGCCCGGGGTGGCGTGAGGAAGCCGGGCGGCGGTGCGGCCGTACCGTTCGGCGCCGCCGTCGATCTGTCCGGCCACGATCGAGCTGGCCTGGTCGGCGGTGATGGCTTGGATGCGCGGGTCGAAGGCGAAGAACGCCGCCATCTCGTCCCTGGTGGTCCCGGTCAGTAGCTGCTTGCCGTCGAGGCGCCCGCTGGCCAGCGCCTGCTGCCATGCTTTGGGGATGCCGAAGGCGCCGAGGACGGGGTACATCGGCGGAGCGACGCTGCCCGGGCGGGAGATGTCCTGGGCAACCTGCTGGTAGGCGGCGAGGAGCTGCTCGGCTGGGACAGCCCGGAGGGCGGCGGGATCCAGCCCGCGGTCCAGACCGAGGATCTTGAGGAATCTCTGGGCGTGGTCGGACGCCTCCCCCGGGTGTTGCGGGGGGAGCCCCCAGGGACCGCTCTGGGTGATGACCCGCTTGATGTGCGGGCCGGTGACCGGTGAGAGGGCGAGGTAGAGGGCGGAGAACGCGCCGGCGGACTGGCCGCCCACGGTGAGGGTGCCGGGATCTCCCCCGAAGGCGGTGATGTTGCGCTCGACCCAAGCGAGGACGGCGGCCTGGTCCTGCACACCGAGATTCTCGATGCCGAGTTCCGGGAGGTAGAGGTAGCCGAGGGGGCCGATACGGTAGTTGGCGGTGACGACGACGATGTTGCCGGCGGCGGCCAGGTTCCGGCCGTCGTACCACTCCCAGCCACCGGATCCGCTGGTGAATCCGCCGCCGTGGAACCACACCAGGACCGGGAGGGCGCGCGGGGCGGGTCCGTCGACCGGCAGGCGGGGGGTCCACACGTTGAGGGTGAGAGAGCCGTCCTCGTCCCAGTCGGGGGTGCGGCGTCCCATGACCGCTTCGAGCCGGGAGGGACCCTGCGGGACGGACGGGCCGGGGCGGGTGGCGTCCCGCAGGCCCGGCCACTTCGGGTGCTGCTCGGGGGCGGCGAAGCGCCGGTCCCCCACCGGCGACGCCGCGTAGGGAATGCCGCGGAACGCGGCCACGCCGCCCTCGAGGGTGCCCTGGACGCTTCCCGACTCCGTACCTACGACAGGGCGTTCCATGAGGATCATTGATGTCACGCTCACGAATCTATTCCGCAGCTCGGCGTTCTGTGCGTCGGCGTGGCGAACGAGAAGGCGGAGCCGACCGTGGAAGCCGGTCAGGCTGGCGGCGTGAGTTCGTGCCGTTTGGATAGCCAGTTGATGATCTCGGTGGCGGCCAGGTCGTTGCCGGTGGGTGCTCCCTGGGTGATGGGTCCGCCGAAATGCAGGCCGCGGACGGTGGCGGTGGTGAGATCCTTCGCGCCTGCGAGCCGGGCACGTGCTCACCGGACCCGCGATCGTCGAGGTCCCGACGACCACTGTGGTCGTCCCGGGCGGCACCACCGGCACGGTGGACAGGCTCGGCAACGTGAGCATCCGGCCCGTTCCGTTCAAAGCCAGCACTGCCGCCGCCCCGGCCGCGTCTGTCACCCCCGTCGCCACTGTCCCCGCTGGGAGCGCGTCATGACCATGTTCATCCCTGGCTCCGAAGCGTTCTCGAGCCGGCCCGTCGACCCGGACGAGCTGCAGCGCTCGCTGCCCTCGATACTGCAGACCCACACCGTCAGCCGGCACCAGGCCGACCAGCTCGACCCGCTGACCTACGAGGTCATCCGGCACCGGCTGTGGTCGGTCACCGACGAGATGGGCGAGGCGCTCAAGCGCATGTCCGGCTCGCCGATCGTCACCGACGCCAACGACTTCGACTTCGCCATCTGCGACGAGCTCGGTCAGGAGGTACAGGTCGGCCTCTACAACACGATGCTCGTCGGCGCGGTCGACCTCGCGATCTACTGGACGCTGCGCAACCGGGCCGCCAACCCCGGCATCACCGAGGGCGATATGTTCCTGTGCAACGACCCCTGGGTCGGCGGCGGCCTGCACCAGAACGACGTGATCGTCTACCAGCCGGTCTTCCACGACGGCAAGCTGTTCGCCTGGACCAGCGCGATCGCCCACCAGCCCGACCTCGGCGGCGTCGGGCTCGGGTCATTCTCACCCGCCGCCCAGGACGTGTTCTCCGAGTCACTGCCCACCCCGCCGGTCAAGATCGTCCGCGGCGGGCAGCTCCAGCGCGACGTCGCCGACCTGTGGGTCCGCCGCTCACGCGTCCTGATGCTCATCGGGCTGGACCTGCGCGCCAAGATCGGCGCCAACAACGTCGGCCGGGAACGGCTGCTCGCGCTGATCGACCAGTACGGCGCCGACACCGTCAAGGCCGTGATGAAACGCATGATGAGCGACGCCGAGGCCCGGCTGCGCGGCAAGCTCGCCAGCCTGCCCGACGGCAGCTGGTCGGCCACCGGGTACCAGGACCAGTCCCACGAAGGCGACCGTGGCCTGCACAAGATCACCGTCACCACCACCAAGACCGGCGACCACCTGACCTTCGATTTCACCGGCACCGACCCCCAGGCCGGCGTCATCAACTGCACCTACGCCGGCATGCGCGGCGGTGTCATGCTCGCGCTGCTGCCCATCCTGGCCGGTGACATCCCCTGGGCCGCGGGCGGGCTGATGCGCTGCTTCGACCTGATCGCCGAGGAGGGCACGCTGAACAACGCCACGTTCCCGGCCGCGGTGAGCCGCGGCCCGATCGGCCCGGCCTGGCTCACCGGCAGCCTCGTCGCGGAGTGCCTGTCCGGCATGCTCGACCGGTCCCTGGAACTGGGCAAGAACGTCCAGGCCACCTGCTGCGGAACCTGGGACACAGCGATCATCGCGGGCCTGGACGAACGCGGCGAGCAACCCGTGCCGTTCCTCAACATCATGGAGCCGATGGCCGGCGGGTACGGCGCCCGCCCGCACGCCGACGGCATCGATACCGGCGGGCTGTTCTGCATCCCGATGGGCCGCATCCCCGACGTCGAGATGACCGAGTTCCTCTACCCCGTCCTCACCCTGTGGCGGCGCGAGGTCCCGGACTCCGGCGGACCCGGCCGGCACCGCGGCGGCGTCGCAGCCTCGGTAGCGATCACTCCGCACGGCACCAGCGTGCCGATGGGCCTCATCCTGGCCTCCGCGGGCAAGGCCATCGCGCAGAACTCCGGGCTTTGCGGCGGCCATCCCGGCAACACCGGCCTCGACGTCATCGCCCGGCGCAGCCGCGTCACCGAGATGCTCGCCGCCGGCCAGATGCCCAGCACGCTGGCGGAAATCAGCGACACGCTCGAGCCGGGCCAGAACTACGCGTCGAGCTTCCTGGCCCCGGGCGAGGTGCTCGCGATGACCTGGCAGGGCGGCGGCGGCTACGGCGACCCGCTGACCCGCGAGCCCGACGCGGTCGCGCGGGACGTACGGGAGCAGAAGGTAACCGCGGAAGCAGCACGTACCGTGTACGGCGTCGTCCTCGACGATGGCACCGTCAACACCGCAGCCACCTCAGCCGACCGCGACCACCAGCGCGCACGCCGCCGGGAACAGTCCCGGATCCCGCGCGACACCGGCGGCAAGGCCGACCTGAGAACGGCCAGGCGGATCGACGGCAACCTCGTCGAGACCGCGGTACCCGGCCGGGCCGGAACCGTCGTGGCCTGCCGGCACTGCGCCGAGATCCTCGGCGGGACCGCGGCGGACGCCGAACTCGCGCTCGCCATCCACGAAGGCCCCTCCACCGAGGCAGGACCGCAAATCATCGCCAACCCGGCCGACTACGTAGACGCCCCCATCGTGTTCCGCCAGTACTGCTGCCCGAGCTGCTGGACAGCGCTCTACTCGGCCGTCGTCCCGGCCGACCACGTCGACACGATGACGACCCTCGGCCGGCTGACCGCGACGACGGCCTGAAGTGACGCGCAGGCGGCCTGACCTGCGGCGCAAGCTGTTCGTGAGTGACCGCAAGAGACCGCTCGTCGCCGGGGTTAATGGCCCGCTAACGGCCCGGCGTTCCGGGTCGCTGATCTCCCCGGGCCTGGAATTCCTGCCACTCCCGAGCGCCGCCTGGCGACGTGCTCTTGAGGAACACGATGACCAGCAGGGCGACCGCAACCGCCGAGGCGGCCAGGACCTGACCCGCCTGATAGAGATACACGGCACCGGCGATGGCCACCACCGCCACCGCGTGGCCCTCGGGCGAGGCGGGAGAGTGGCTGTGCTCCGCGCGTGCGGGGCCGTACCATGCTTTGCTGCCCAGCAACGGCCTTGGCCGCATGGTCATCGGCTCCGGCGATCGCTTCCGCAGACGCTGCGCGAGCAGGTAAACGAGGCCCCCGATGGGGCTGGTAACCACGATGAGAACGGCCCAGACGAACCTGGGCACGATATGCGCGGTGGTGGCTGTCCCCAGGCGCAGCAGGCAGAAGACGTCGAAGACAACCACGAGCAGGACGCCGAGCAAGATCGCAATCAGCACGACCGATGCCAAAAGCCCTTCCATGTCCCGAACGTTACACCACGCTCCCGGCCGGGCCGTAGCTCGCGGGCAGGCCTTACTCAAGCGGCTGCCTGGCGACCGCTGGCGGCTCACGCCCGGCGAATATCCAGCCGCCGATCGCGGCGACCAGCGGCAGCCCGATCAGCAGGATCAGGATGTCGCGTGGCGGCACGCCGCCGGCCGTTGCGGACAGGCCGCTGTGCGTCCAGGCCATCGCGGCGATCACCGCGCCCGCCGTGCCGAGGATCGCGCCGAGCAGGCCGAGCGCGGCGGCGGTCGCCGCGGTGATCGTCCGCCGGGTCATGCCGCTGGCGCCGGCGGCGGTGAGGGTGCGCAGGTTCGGCGCGGTCTCGCTGCGGATCAGGCCGACGGACATGGCCAGCACGCTGAGCGCGATCGCGATGCCCAGCGCGGTGGCCCCGTCGGTGAAGTCCACCAGGCTCGGGTTATAGGTTGCGGTCTGGACCTGCACCTCGTTGGCGTTCCCGAATTGCCGTACGGCGCTGAGCTGCGCGGCGGTGAGCGGGGCAGGGGCCTGGATCAGCCATCCGAACAGCTGAGGATGCATGTGGTACTTGCTCACCGCGTACTCGGTGACCACCGTATTCGGCGCCGATGTGCCGCTGGGCAGGCTGCTGACCGTCTGGATCGCGGGGCTGGCCAGGCAGTGGTTGCTCAGCGTGCAGGACGAACCGCCGGCGCTGCCGGGATAGGGCGGGGGGCTGGAACCGTCGCTGACGAAGCCGAGGTTCCAGAACATCTCCACGTGCGGCAGGCCCGCCAGCCCCGGCCGCATGGTGAGGATGTCGGTGCCTGGAGCGATCTGGCCGGCCTTGATTCCGGACGTGGCCAGCAACTGCGGGGTGGCCACGTACACGGTGCCGGTGAAATTCTGCACACCGTGGGCCGGCAGGCCAACCTGGTACAGCGTGCTCGCGGATTCCAGCGGCACCGCGGACGCGTGCAGGCTGGCGGCGAGAGTATTCACTCGCGTGGTCAGGGTGGCGAGCTGGGCGGCGCTGAGCGGCGTGCTCTGTCCGGGGGTCGGGCTCTGGGTCGCGCCGACGGTCACCTGCTTGCTGGACAGGTTCGGGCCGATCCAGTTGAGCGGACTGTCGAACCTGATGCTGGCGACGATGCAGATCCCCATGGCCAGGAACACGGCGAACGTGGTGGCCGCCAGCGCAGCACCAGACCGGGCGCGGTAGCGGACCAGGTCGCGCAGCGCGATCCGGATCGCGACCGGCAGCCGCGGTGCCGCCCCGGCGGCCAGCAGGCTGATGGCCAGCGGGGCGAGCAGGCAGACCCCGGTGATGGTGATGACCAGGCCGGCCAGCAGGAACAGCGCGTGCCCGCCGCCCCCGCCGCCCCCGCCGCCACCGTGCGGCCCATTGCTGCTGGCCACTCCGTTGAGGCCGCCGGCGGACGCCAGGCACGCGAGGCCTGCCGCGAACACGATGACGCCGGGCAGGGCAGACCGGTGCACCGCCCTGGGCGGCGCCGGGCGGCCGGACAGCGCGGCTACCACGGGGACCGCGGCCATCGTCTTAGCCGGACGGCGGGACGCCAGCGCCGACGTGGCGATCGCGAGCACGATCCCGATGGCGAACGCCCACCACGGCAGGTTCGCGGCGTCCACCGCATGGCCGGTGTCCCGCTGCACGGTCGGCGCGTACGCGATCCAGGCGGCGAGGCCGAGCACCGCCCCGGCCAGCGCGGCCGCCGCGCCGACGACCAGGCCGCCCGCGATCATGACCAGGCGGAGGTTGCGTTCGGTCGCGCCGATCGCACCGAGCATGCCGAGGGCGCGGAGCCGGCGCTGGGCCATCACGGAGAAACTGGCGACCGACACCAGGCCGATGAACGCCAGGCCGAGTACCTCCACCACAAGAATGAGCACCGCCGGCGAGACCCCGCTCACCTGCTGATAGGGAAGCGACACAGTTGCCGCCGGGACACCGGGCACCGTCACGCCGCTGAGCTTCTGTGCCGCGGCCGTGCCGAGCAGC
>Ga0302184_10001816_pt1 | contig 13711 bp, 11 predicted proteins | sample I_Palsa_N3_3_FD_200233 | JGI IMG/M metagenome (GOLD analysis project Ga0302184, IMG submission 200233) | Peat permafrost microbial communities from Stordalen Mire near Abisko, Sweden - I_Palsa_N3_3 | ecosystem: Environmental > Terrestrial > Soil > Palsa > Peat permafrost | place: Sweden...
GACGCGTTCGTGCTGTGCTCGGCGTCCAACGACCGGCAGGTCAGGTCCATCGTCGATGAGATCGAGCTGCGGATGCGCCAGGCAGGCGCGGGACTGGTCCGGCGCGAAGGTGAGCGGGAGGGCCGCTGGGTCCTGCTCGATTACCTGGACGTGGTGGTCCACGTACAGCACTCTGAAGAACGTACCTACTACTCGCTCGAGCGGATCTGGAAGGACTGCCCGCTGATTCCGCTGCCCGAGCTGGTCGTGAATCCGGGGAGGACGCGCTGAGCGATCCGGTCCGGCTGGTGCTGTGGCGGCACGGCCAGACGACGTGGAACGCCGAGCGACGGTTCCAGGGGCAAAGTGACATCCCCCTCGATGCGACCGGGCAGGCGCAGGCGGAGCGGGCGGCCCGGCTGCTGGCCGGCCTGCGCCCCGACATGATCGTCTCCTCGGACCTGAGCCGCGCGGCGAGCACGGCCGCCCCGCTGGCCCGCCTGACCGGGCTCGACGTGATCCTCGACAAAGACCTGCGCGAGCGGCACGGCGGCTGCTGGGAAGGGCTGACCGACACCGAGATCCGGGAGCGCTACCCGGCCGAGCACGCGAGCTGGAACCCGCCCGACGGCGAGCCGTCCCTGGCGGTTGCCGACCGGGTCGCGGCCGCGCTGCGCCGCATCGCCACCGCGGTCAGCGAAGACACCCGGACGGGCGGCAGCGGGCTCGGCGTGGTGGTCAGCCACGGCGCGGCGCTGCGGCTCGGCGCCTCACGGCTGCTCGGCCTGCCCGAGGACGTGTTCAGCGCGCTCGGCCCGCTGTCCAACTGCTCCTGGTCGGTGGTCGGCCAGCGGCGCGACCGCTGGCGGCTGCTCGAGCACAACGCCGGCACCCTGCCCGAGCCCATCCTCAGTGACGACCGCTAAATCATGAACAATTTTCCCGAACGATCGGGCCATCAAGTCTCCGTCACCTGGTACGGCCAGGCGGGTTTCCGCCTCGTGGCGGGGGATAGCCGGGTGCTGATCGATCCGTTCCTGACCGATCGGGCCGACCGCCGCTACCAGCCTCCGGCCAAGGCGGCGGATTTCGCCGACATCACGCTCGTGCTCTGCACGCACGAACACGTGGACCATCTCGACCTGCCGTTCCTGCGGGAGTTCTGCGCGGTTAATTCCGGTGCCCGGATCATCGTGCCCGCGCCGGTCATCCAGATCGCGGTCGAGGGCGGTCTTGACCGCGAGCGGCTGGTGGGCGCGGCTCCGGGGCAGGAACTCACCGACGGGGACGTGACGGTTAACCCGGTCCCGGCCCTGCACGGTTTGGGCGGTGACAAGCCCGTGGTCTACGAGTTCTCGCCGGAGGAGGGGGAGTCCGGCCCGGTCCGCTTCCTCGGCTACGCGGTCGAGGTCGGCGGCGTCCGCTTCTTCCACGCCGGAGACGGCCTGGTGTACCCCGAGCTTCCCGGCACCGTGTCCGCCCTGGCGCCCGACGTGCTGATGATCCCCATCAACGGCCGCGACCACATGCGCGAGGCCAAGGGCATCGTCGGCAACATGAACGAGACCGAGGCGGCCTGGCTGTGTTCCCAGGTCGCCCCCAGCTACGTCATCCCCATGCACTACGAGGCGATCGCCAGCAACACCGGCGACCCCGGCCACTTCACCTCGCTAGTCCACGATTCCGCCGCCGCCACCGTCCTGGTCCCCCCGCGAGCCACGCCCATCACCCTGGCCCTGCCCTAGAACACAGCGCTAGCAGAACACGGCGCCTCAGCTCAGCCGGGGCAGCGCCTTGATGACCCGCCGCCGACTGCGTTTTGCGAGTACTTTGGCCAGGCTCCGGGTGTCTACGCCGCGCACGGCCTCCTCGGGGCTCTGACCGCCTGCGCCGCCCGCGATCAAGGCTCCCAGGACGGCCAGGGCGGCCGCTTCGAGCGGGACGACGGACCCGCCAGGCGGAGGATCCCCGGTCGCTGGCGGGTCCGCCGGGAGGCGGCCAAGCGCCGAGATGTCGCCGACGATGTTCACGCCGAGCGCGCTGATGTTCGCGGCCATCTCGGCGCTGATCTCCGCCGCGCGAGTGAGCGCCCAGGCGGGAGTCGCGATCCTCGGTTCGTCCGGCGCCGGGTGACGGGCGGTCTTCATCTGCTCGACCGCGCCGTACCTCATGAACCTGGCGTAGTTGCGATCCGGCCATTTCCGGCGGCTGAACTCGGCGTTGAGCAACCGGACCAGCTCGGCTTCGGCGACGGTGAGGGACCGGTTCGCCGTCCCTTCCTCGGGAACCAGGAAACCGTCAGGCAGCCCGAGCATCGATTCGAACGTGCGCAGGAGCATGAGCCGGTCGGATTCGTCGACCACGACGGCGGTCAGGTTCTGCGTCCCGACCACGTTCACCCAGCGGGTAACGAGCGCGTCATGCCGGTGACGGCGCCAGAAGCCGGGAGTCGGCGTCCGCGGTGGCTCGCTGAGTATCCCGTCGAGCCATTCCAGATATGGGAATTGGTAGCCATTCTGCAGGTATTGCTGCCATTGCGAGGGCAATATCCGGATAAGGGAGCGCAGCGTCACCACGACATGGACATCGGGACCGCCTAGATCCTTGATGACGCGGCGGGCCGTCTCGTCGTCCGCCTCGGCGAAGAACTCACTGCTCAAGACAACGCGCTGCTCGCCCGCCGCGCGGATATCGCGGACCAGCCGGTCCCAGTAGGCCATCTCGGGGCTCGGCTCGCCACGGAGGGCCGGCTGCCCGGTGACGGCGAGGATGGGCCACAGCGGCTGCCTGCCCCGGCCTGGGTAGACCACGCCCTGCCCGGCCAGCCGCTCCCGGGCCAGGCGGAAGGCGCCCTGGACGGCGGTGCTGCCGGTCTTGTGCGGGCCAATGTGCAGCAGACGGGCGCCCGCCCGCAATCGCACCTGCTGGTCCGCAACCATAGATCCCCCGGATTGCTAGCCGCCCCGCGTTTGAAACTATAGAGAATCGAATAGGCCGCAGGGGTGTAATGGCGACGCAGGAGCGCGTGTTGCGCCGGCACCGACTCAAACGCAGCCGGGCGCCCGGAAATCTGCGCGGCCCTGGAATCCGGAGAAAGTAATCTGCCCGGTCCCTTTTCTCCTGTCAGCTACCGCTTTACGTCCGCGCCTAAATCCAGGCAACTAACGTGCAATTGCTATTATCGGGCAATTATCCTAGCCCCGTGGCCGCCCTCGTCGTCGGTGCCAGCGCCCTGGCCGCCCGCTTCCGCGCCGCCGTCCGTACCGAGGCCACCGCGGACGCTGCCACCGCAACTCACCGCCCATTACCCTGATCACCATGCCCACCCCGCCCGACCAGACCCCGCCTGGGCTGACGACGCCCAACCGGACCCCGCCCGAGCCCACGCCGCACGTCCAGACGCCGGCCGGCAAGCCACGGGCCCGCGCGCTGAAGATCCCGTTCGGCGGCCGCCCCGGACCCTGGAACGCCATCACTGACGTACCGGGGGTACAGGTCGGCTACGTGACGCTGATCGAGGGCGACCGGGTCCGGACCGGTGTCACCGGCATCCATCCTCGCGGTCCGGCCGGCACCGGCGACCCGGTAGCGGCCGGCTTCCACGCCCAGAACGGCAACGGCGAGATGACCGGGGTGTCCTGGATCAACGAGTCCGGAACGTTCACCGGGCCGATCGCGATCACCAACACGCACGCGGTCGGCGTCGCGCACGCCGGCATCATCGAGTGGACCCTGCGGCACCACCCCGAGGTGGCCGAGTCGTGGCTGCTCCCGGTGGCCGCCGAGACCTGGGATGGCTACCTGAACGACATCAACGGGCACCACGTCACGCAGGACACCGTGGTCGCGGCGCTGGACGCCACCCACTCCGGGCCGGTCGAGGAGGGCTCGGTCGGCGGCGGCACCGGGATGAACTGCTACCAGTTCAAGGGCGGGTCCGGGACGGCCTCGCGGCTGGTCGCCTTCGCCAGCACCGACTATGCGGTCGGCGTCTTCGTGCAGGGGAACTTCGGCGCCCGCCACGAGCTCGTGCTGGCCGGGGTGCCGCTCGGCACCGAGCTCGCCGGGGACAACCCGATGGCCGACTTCCGCTTCGCGCCGGGCGCCGGCTCGGTCATCGCCGTGGTGGCTACCGACGCGCCGCTGTTCCCGCACCAGTGCCAGGCGCTCGCCCGCCGGGTCACGGCCGGGCTGGCCCGGACCGGGGCCAGCGGGTCGCATTTCTCCGGCGACCTTTTCCTCGCCTTCTCCACCGCTAATCCCGGCGCGCTGCGGCCCGCGCCCGAGCGGCTGCAGCAGCTGTCGTTCATCCCGTGGGGCAGCCTGGACCCGTTCTTCGAGGCCGTCGTCCAGGCCACCGAGGAAGCCGTGGTCAACGCCCTGGTGGCCAACGAAGACATGATCGGCCGCGACGGTCACCGCACCCCGGCCCTGCCCCGGCGCAAGGTCACCGAGCTGCTAACCCGAGCCCGATGACCCCAAAACATGATCGTGGCCAGAAACGGGCGCATATTGCAGAAAACTGGCCACGATCATGAAATGGGCTCGCGAGCCGGCGGGGGAGGGCCGAACATCGCGACCGGATTCTCCCAGCACACCGCGCGCAGCCACGCGTCGCCGAAGCCGAGCCGGGTCAGCCCGGCGATCTGCCGGGCGTACGGATAAGGGATGTTCGGGAAATCGCTGCCGAGCAGGATCTTGCCGGCCAGCCCGAGCTCGCGCGCCAGCGGCAGCGCGGCGGGCGGGAACGGGGCCAGCTTGTCGAAGAACTCGGTGAAGATCATCGTGGTGTCCAGGGCCACCCGCTCGTAGTCCGCGGCCAGCCGCAGGAACGCCTGGTAATCCGGTGCGCCCATGTGCGCGACGACGGCGGTCAGCCGCGGGTGCCGCGTCAGCAGTGTGCCGAACGGGCCTGGCCCGGTGTGCTCGGTCCCCACCGGCGCGTGCCCGGCGTGGACTACCACCGGCACCCCGGCGTCGGCGAGCAGACCCCAGACCGGTTCGAGTTGCGGGTCGTCGGCCGGGAACCCGCCGACCTGCAGGTGGATCTTGAAGATGCGCGCCCCCGAGTCCAGCGCCCGGCCCACGTATTCCGTCACGCCGGGCTCGGGGTAAAACGTCGCCGACGGCAGGCACCCCGGCGTGGCGTGCCCGAACGCCAGCGTCCACGCGTTCAGGTCGGCGGCCATCTCCGGCCGGTGCGCGTAGGCCAGCGCGCTGAACATCCGCACGCCCATGCTCCGCAGGTGCGCCACCCGCTCCTCGTCGCTCCACTTGTACCGGATCGGCCAGCTGACCCCGATCAGCGGTCCGGCCGTGTCGAAGTACTCCCAGACCCGGCGCAGCATCCGCGGCGGCAGGAAATGCGTGTGGATATCGGCCAGCCCCGGCAACCCAAGCGCCTGCCAGAACGCTGGGATGTCCGCGTCGTCGCCCGGCAGCAGCACGTCGTCCATGACTCGAATTTAACCTGAAACCCCGGCCGGATTTGTCTCAGGCACACGCAGGAGAAGCGTTCCCGGTCGGATGGTGATGACGAGCTGGCGCGTGCGGCCCATGACCTCGCCGTCGAGTTCCCACAGCTGCGCACGATCCGCCGAATCGTTTCTTCACGGGCTCACTGGTGCCGTCGAGCATCTTGGCGTCGAGACCGAGTCCGGCCACGACCAGAAACAGGCTGCCGTTCGCCGTACCGGCGTCGAGCCGCCGGACGCTGCCGGCGAGCGCGACGGTCAGAGCGCCGCCGAGATCGATGGGCAGGCCGAGATTGCGAGCGAGAAGGTTCCCCGTGCCGAGCGGAATGACGGCGAGCGGGATTCCGGTGCCGGCCAGGCCTGCCGCGCATGCGGTGACGGTGCCATCGCCGCCGCAGGCCAGGACCAGATCGGCTCCGGCCTTCGCCGCCATCCGGGCCTGCCCTTCACCGGGATCTTCGGCGTCGTTTCCAGCCACATCGGCTCGCTCCACCCGTGCCTGGCCATGGCGGAGCGGACCGCCGCCCTGAACTTGTCCGGATCGTCGAGTTTCACGGGGTTCACCACCACCGCCGCCCGGCTCACTGGCAGCCGGTGCGGGGTCGGTCCATCATGGCCATAGCGGCGTTGGCAGGAGCATGGCTGGCAACCTGTCCAGACAGCCCTTATCCAAACAGCTCTCATCCAGGCAGCCCTTATCCAGACAGCGCGGCGGCGAAGCGTTCCCTGACTGTGGCGGCGGTCTGGTCCGCGGGCGCATTCCAGATGTCGGCGTTGAAAATCTCGACCTCGACGTAGCCGTCGTAACCGGCCGCCGCGACGCTGGCCGAGATGGGACCGAAGTCGATCACCCCGTCGCCCAGGTGACCACGGCCGAGCAGCGCGTCGGCCGGCAGCGGCAGCACCCAGTCGCCCACCTGGTAACTGACGATCCGCGGTCCGGCCCGGGCGATCTCTTCCGGCAGCCGGGCGTCCCACCAGACGTGATAGGTGTCCACCACCACGCCCACGGCCTCGGCGGGAAACCTCATGGCCAGGTCGATCGCCTCGCCCAGACCGCTGATCACGCACCGGTCGGCGCAGAACATCGGGTGCAGCGCCTCGATCCCGAGCCGGACACCCAGCCGCTGCGCCTCGGGCACGAGCTCGCCGATCGCGTCCGCGACCAGGCGCCGGGCCAGGCCCAGGTCCCGGTGGCCGGGGACCAGCCCGCCGCACACCAGGACCAGCGCATCCGCGCCGAGCTCCGCCGCCTCGGCGATGGCCGCCCGGTTGTCCGCCAGCGCGGCCGCCCGCCCGTCCGGGTCGCCCCGGGTCAGGAATCCGCCCCGGCACAGGCTGGAGACGTGCAGTCCGGCCGCCCGCACCGCCGCCGCGCTAGCCTTCAGCCCGGTTTCCGCGACCCGGTCCCGCCACAGCCCGATCGCCGGGATGTCGTGCCGCACGCACAACGCCACCGCGTCTTCCAGCCCGAGGTGCTTAACCGTCGCCTGGTTCAGCGAAAGCCGCTCCATCCCGATCCCGCCCACCCCACCCCACCCCTCTCCTTGATCCCCACCCACCCCACTGACTCGGTGCCGGTCACACGCGCTCGGGGCCGGCTAGCTGGGCGAGCAGGTCGGTAAGCCGCTCGGCGGCTAGGCCCGGGTTGGTCAGGGCACGGGCGGCGGCGGCCAGCTCGGCCACCCGGAGCAGGTGCCTGGCCGGCCGCTCCCGCTGCAGCCCGCCCAGCATCGCGAAGTGCGGCTGCCATCCGTTCAGCCAGGCCAGGAAGGCCACCCCGACCTTGTAACGGGAGGTCGGCGGCTCGAAGATCAGCCGGCTGAGCGGCACCGTCGGTCCTATCGCCGCGTCGTAGCCATCGGTGTCGCCGCGGTCCAGGGCGGCCAGCGCCGCGGCGGCCGGCGCCGTGATCGCGGCGAACGCCCCGAGCAGCGCGTCGCTGTGCCCGGTCGCGTCGCCCCGGATCAGCTCGGCATAGTTGAAGTCGTCTCCGGTGTAGAGGCGGACGCCTGCTGGCAGCCGGCGCCGCAGCGCCACCTCCCGGCCCGCGTCGAGCACGGACAGCTTGATGCCGTCCACCTGGCCGCCGGCCCGCTCGATCAGCTCGACTACCGTGTCCGCCGCGGTATCGAAGTCAGCGCTGCCCCAGTAACCGTGCAGCGCCGGGTCGAAGGCGTCGCCCAGCCAGTGCAGGATCACCGGCTGGTCGCCCTGCTTGAGCAGCTCGCCGTACACCTCGAGGTAGTCCCGGGCGTCGCGGGCGCTGACGGCCAGCGCCCGGCTCGCCATCAGGATCACCCCGGCCCCGGCGGACTGCACGAACGCCATCTGCTCGGCGTAGGCGCCGATGATTTCTGGGAGCGGATAGCTGTGGCCGTCGGCCAGCTGGTCGGTACCCGCCCCGCAGGCCAGGGCGGCGGCGGACCCGGCCGCGCGACGCTGCGCCGCCCGGGCCGCTGACCTGGTGATCAGCTCCCTGGCCTGCTCCCAGGACAGCCCCATGCCGCGTTGCGAGGTGTCCATCGCCTCGGCCACGCCGAACCCGTGCGCCCACAGCTGATCGCGAAAGCGCATCGTGGACTCCCAGTCGATAACCGCATCCCCAGCGGCCGGCCGCGCAGCCACGTGGGCGGCGGCGAAGACCCGCCGGGACACCGGCGGCGGGTAGCTGGCCGCCCAGTCCGGCTGGGGGATCACCAGCGGCTCGTCCCGGCCGGGCAGCCGGACCTGCGCGGCCACCTCAGATGCCCAGCGGCGGCACTTCGAGCCGCCGCCCCTCGGCGGAGGACTGGAGCGCCAGGTTAGCCAGCTGCACGCCCTTCGCGCCCTCGACCAGATCCCAGGCGAACGGCCTGCCTTCGGCCGCGCACTTCAGGAACAGCTCCCATTCCACCTTGAACCCGTTGTCGAAGGTCATGTTGTCCGGCACGTCGGACCACAAGGCCTGGTAGTCGATCGGGTCGGGCAGGTCCGGGTTCCAGACCGGCATCGGCGTCGATACCCGGTGCTGCACGGCGCAGTCACGCAGGCCGGCCACCGCGCTCGCCACGGTGCCGTCCACCTGCAGCTCAAGCAGCTCACGCCGGTTGACCCGGACCGCCCAGGAGGAGTTCACCGAGGCGAACACGCCGCTGGCGAACTCCAGCAGCGCGTACGCCGCGTCATCGGCCGTCGCTTCGTAGGGGCGACCCGACTCGTCCCAGCGCCGCGGGATATGCGTGGTGTTTCTCGCGTACAGCGCGCTGATCGGCCCGAACAGATCGGTGAGCAGGTACTGCCAGTGCGGGAACATGTCGAGCACGATCCCGCCGCCCTCCTCGCTGCGGTAGTTCCACGAGGGCCGCTGGGCCGGGATCCCGTCGCCCTCGAACACCCAGTAGCCGAACTCCAGCCGGACCGAAAGCACCCGGCCGAAGAACCCCTCGTTCATCAGCCGGTGCAGCTTGATCACCCCGGGCAGGAACAGCTTGTCGTGCACGACGCCGTGGGTGATGCCCGCGGCCTTGGCCGCGCGGGCCAGCCGGAGCGCGCCTTCCAGCGACTCGGCCACCGGCTTCTCGGTGTAGACGTGCTTGCCCGCTTCGATCGCCTTCAACAAGGCGACCTCGCGCGCGCTGGTGACCTGCGTATCGAAGTAGACATCGACCTCGGGATCGGCCAGCACCTCGTCCAGGTCGGTCGTCCAGCGCTCCAGCCCGTGCCGTTCGGCGATCGCGCGCAGTCGCTGCTCGTTGCGGCCGACCAGGATCGGCTCGGGGTACAGGGTGGTCCCGTCCTCGAGCCGCACGCCGCCCTGCTCACGGATGCTGAGCAGCGATCGCACCAGGTGCTGCCGGTAACCCATCCGGCCGGTGACACCGTTCAGGGCAACATGAATGACCTTGCGCGTCATGTGATTAGCCTTCGATCGGCGACGAGTGCGATGTTAACCTACTCCTGCGGGAAAGTGCTTTCCACATTAAGCTGGCCCCGGATTACGGGTCAAGCGCGGCACCAGGAACGGTTAGGAGGGCCCGTGAACCAGGCCCACCCGGAGCCGGCCAACCCCCAGCCGGCCAACCCCCAGCCGGCCAACCCCCAGCCGGCCAGCCCTCAGTCAGCCAGCCCCCAGCCGGCCGGGCCGCGGACGAAAGTGACGCTGCAGGACGTGGCGGACCGGGCCGGCGTCTCGCTGACCACCGCCTCCCGGGTGGTGAACGAAGGCGCCCGGCGGGTCGGGCCTCGGCTGGCCGACCGGGTCAACAAGGCGGTCGCCGAACTCGGCTACACGGCCAACCTGCAAGCCAGGGCCGTCGCCACCGGGCAGAGCACGATGGTGGGCATCGTCGTGCACGACATCGCCGACCCCTATTTCTCCTCGATCGCGGCCGGCCTCATCGAGGTCGCCGACGCGCAGCAGCTGCTGGTCTGCATGTCTCCCGCGTCGGGCACCGAGGCGGCCGAGCGCGCGTACGTCGCGCTGATGCGCGCGCAGCGAGCTCGCGCGGTGATCCTGATCGGCAGCCGGTCCGATGACGTCGCGGCCAGGGACGCGCTGCGCGCGGAGATCGCCGCCTTCACCCGCTCAGGCGGCCGGGCCGTGTGCGTCGGCCAGGACCTGCTGGGCGTGGACACGATCCTGCCGGAGAACGCCGCGGGCGCGCAGGCCCTGGCCAACGCCATGGTCGCGCTCGGCCACCGCCGCTTCGCCGTGCTGGCCGGACCGCGCGGCCTGCTCACCGCCCGGGACCGGCTGGCCGGCTTCCTGGCCGGCCTCGCCGCCTGGTCGGTGCCGCTTGAGGCGGCCCAGGTCGTCCACGGCCCGTTCAGCTGGGACGGCGGCTACGAGGCGATGAGCGCGATCCTGGCCGCGACCGAGCCGCGGCCGGACTGCGTGTTCGCCGTCACCGACGTCATGGCCCTGGGCGCGCTGGCCCGGCTGCGGGCCAGCGGCCTGCAGGTGCCCGCCGACATCGCGCTGGCGGGGTTCGACGACATCGCCACCCTCCGCGATGTCTACCCGCCGCTGACGACGGTGCGGCTGCCGCTCAAGCGGATGGGGGAGATCGCCGCGGGCCTGATCCTCGCCGAAGCCGCGGACGCCGGACGGGGACAGCCGCGGGTCATCCCCGTCCCCGGCGAGGTCATCCTGCGGGACAGCACCGTCCCGCGGCCGCCGCTCGGCTGACCGGCGTCATCCCGCTGGTCACGAGCCGGACTCGCCGCACCGCCTACCCTTGCGCACCCAGGCGCACATCAGGTACGTTTCGCAGCAATTGGAAAGCGCTTGCCCATTGACGGGCCTGACGGTAGTCCCGCCCGGACCGCAGTCGGCCCGGCGCCGCCCCGATGAATGCGGCCCCGATGGATGCGGCCGCCAGAGCGGCCCGGGAAAGCGGTCCACGAAAAGAAGCCCGGGAGAGCGACCCAGGAAGCGGAGGGTGGCGTGGGATCAGCGCAGTGGCAGGACGCGGTGTTCATCGACGGGGAGTTCCGCAAGCCGGCCGGTGGCGGCACCCTCGGCGTGCGGGACAAGGCATCGGGGGAGATCTTCGCCACCGCGGGGCTGGCCAGCGAGGCCGATGTCGACCGGGCCGTCGCGGCGGCCGCGGTAGCCCAGCCGGACTGGGCGATGCGGACCTACGCCGAGCGCGCCACTGTCCTGCGGGATGCGGCGGCCGTCCTGGGCGACCGGGCCAAGGAGCTGCGCGAGCTCATCATGCGCGAGACCGGCTGCATCGGAGGCAAGGCCGACTACGAGATCTCCGCCGCGGGGAGCGAGCTGATCGAGGCGGCCGGCCTGGCGTCCCGCGCAACCGGCGAGGTGCTCTCGACTAGCCACGCCGGGCGGTTCTCGTTGTCCGAGCGGATTCCGGTCGGCCTCGTCGGCGTGATCACGCCGTGGAACTTCCCGCTGGTCCTCGGCATGCGGGTGATCGCGCCCGCGATCGCACTCGGCAACGCGGTGCTGATCAAGCCGTCTCCGGAGACCCCCTTGTCCGGCGGCCTGGCGATCGCAGAGCTGTTCGAGGCGGCCGGACTTCCGGCCGGCCTCTTCGGTGTGCTCCCCGGCGACGTCGAGGTCGGTCAGCGGCTGGTCACCCACCCGGACGTCGCGATGATCCACTTCACCGGCTCGACCACCGTTGGCAGGCAGATCGCCAAGACGGCGGGTGAACTGCTCAAGAAGGTGTCGCTCGAGCTTGGCGGCAACAACGCGCTCATCGTTCTCGACGACGCCGACCTGGACCAGGCCGCCATGATCGGCGCCTGGTCGAGCTTTCACTACCAGGGCCAGACCTGCATCACCGCGGGCCGGCACATCGTCCAGCGGGGGATCGCCGAGGCGTACACGCAGACGCTGGCCGCCCGCGCCGAGGCGATCACCGTCGGCAACACGGTCACCGAGGACGTCGGCCTCGGCCCCATGATCAACGAGCGGCAGCTGGACCGCGGCAGGCAGCTGCTGGCCGAGGCCGTGGCCGCCGGGGCCAGGGTCGTGGCGGGCGGGACGACCGACGGGCCGTTCTTCCGGCCCACGGTGGTCGCCGACGTGAGCCGGGACTCCCGGCTGTGGACCGAGGAGATCTTCGCGCCGATCGCGCCCATCGTCGTCGTGGACGACGCGGACGAGGCGGTCGCGCTGGCCAACGACACGAATTACGGGCTGGTCGACTCGGTGCTGACCGGCGACGCCAACGCCGGACTGCAGATCGCCAGGCGGCTGCGCGCCGGGATGGTGCACGTGAACGACGCGACGCCGCAGGACGAGGCGCTGGCCCCGTTCGGCGGGATCGGCCAGTCTGGTTTGGGCGGCAGGTCAGGCGGTGATTCCAACATCGAGGAATTTACCGCGCGCCGCTGGTTGACCGTCAACCCCGGGCCCGCGCATTATCCCTACTAAATCATTACAAACCATCAGCCCAGTCAGCCCCTTGAGGGAGTGTGCATATGAGCGAAGCGGCACCGGTTCCGTTCACCGAAACGAAATCGCCTGAGTCCCCCGAGCGGCTGCACCGCGGCGCCCTCAGCCTCGTCGACATCTCCGCGTCGACGATGGCCAACATCGGCCCGGCCTACAGCTTCTACTTCGGCTTCGCCGGGATCGTGATCCTGGCCGGCATCGGCGCACCGCTGGTGCTGGTCGCGGCCATCATCGCCATCGCGCTGCTGGGCAACACGCTGTCGCAGTTCTCCCGGGCCCACCCGAGCACCGGCGGCTTCATCACGTTCGTGGGGAAGACGTTCGGCGGCACCAGCGCGGTGACCACGGCGCTGCTGTGCGGCGCCGGGTACATCATTGCGATCGCGTCGGTGCTGGTCATCTCGGGCGGGTTCCTGTCGATGATGATCACGTTCTACCTGAACGTGAACATCCCGTGGATTATCTTCTCCGCCGTCTTCACCGCCGGCGCCATGGTGATGATGTTCCGCGGCGTGGCCGTGTCGACCAAGCTGGCCGGTTTCTTCTTCAGCTTCGAACTGCTGGTGCTGCTCGTGGTCGCGGTGGCCACGCTGATCAAGCACGGCGGCCACCTGTCCGCAGTGCCGTTCAACCCCAGCAAAATCACCCACGGCTTCAGCGGCCTGGCGGCCGCCTTCCCGCTGGGCATCTACCTGTTCATCGGCTGGGAGAATTCCGCGGCGCTGGCCGAGGAGACGAACAACCCGCGGCGCAACGTGCCCCGGGCCGTGTTCATGTCCATCGCCCTGATGGCGGTCACCTACCTGGTGGTGGCCTACGCCACCGTGTCCGGCTTCGGCTACAACGGCACTTTGCTGGCCGCCGCGGCCATCCCGTTCATCAGCGTGGCCCACGACGTGGCGGGCTGGCTGGCCTTCATCGCCTACCTAGCCGGGCTGACCTCCACCCTGGGCGTGCTCATCGCCGCGGTGAACTCGCAGTGCCGGCTGGTCTTCAACGCCGGGCGCGAGGGCCTGCTGCCACGCTGGATCGGCAAGGTGCACCCGGTCCGGCGCACCCCGGTCAACGCCATCATCACCTTCGTCGCCGTCGCCAGCGCGATCACCCTGATCTGGGCGATCGGCCACTGGATCGGCGGGCACGGCAACAGCCTGAGCGCGCTGAACTTCTTCTTCGAGTCCAGCACGATGGGCACACTGCTGATCCTGGTCGTGTACTTCGTGGCCAACCTGGCTCTGCCGTTCTATTACCGGAAGTTCCGGCCCCAGGAGTTCAACGTGATCAAGCACCTGGTGCTGCCGGTACTCGGCATGGCGGCGATCGCCGTCCCGGTCTACTACCTGTGCAAGCC
>Ga0302184_10001818_pt1 | contig 13700 bp, 13 predicted proteins | sample I_Palsa_N3_3_FD_200233 | JGI IMG/M metagenome (GOLD analysis project Ga0302184, IMG submission 200233) | Peat permafrost microbial communities from Stordalen Mire near Abisko, Sweden - I_Palsa_N3_3 | ecosystem: Environmental > Terrestrial > Soil > Palsa > Peat permafrost | place: Sweden...
CGCGCGTGTTGATCGAGGCAGCATCGATCGTCACGGTGATCGAGCTCGGGATGTAGCCGTCCGCCGGAAGTTGGAGCGTGCCCGAGATCTTCTCGAAGGTTCCGCGCACCTTCGAAATCATGAGGTGACGGACGGCAAAGTGGACGGCCGTATGGGCCGGGTCGATAACGTAGGTTCTCACGGAAGTCGTAGCAGTCATGAAGATCGTGGTCCTTGTCGTGATGGAGTGAAAGAGGCAGATCCGAGAGGTCGTCTGAGACGGCATTTGCCCGGGTGGCGTTACATGCGGTATACTACGGCTCAAATAGCCAAAAAGATAGTAGTGACCAAATTGTCACCTAAGTACCCGTTTGTCACTAAGGCCAATACATGAGCTCCGAAACCCGCCTCACTTGCCCGATCAACCGCGCCGTCGCGGCCCTTGCCGATAAGTGGAAGATCTTGCTCATCCTCACGCTGCAGGAGGAGACCTGGCGCTTCGGCGAGCTGCTCGCGTCGCTCGAGGGGATCGCGCCTAAGGTGATGGCTCGCCAATTGCGCAGCCTCGAAGCTGACGGCATCGTCCGGCGTCAAGCCTACGCTGAAGTACCGCCCCGGGTCGAGTACTCGCTGACCCGATCCGGTCGCACCCTGCTGCCGATTCTCGTCACGCTGCAGCAATGGGTTACCGAAAACGCAGATCAGCTCTCGCCGCAGATTACCGGCGACGATTCGGCGCGCCATATGGAGCACGCCGCGTCCGCGTAAAGCCCAGGATTCGCAGCGCTAGCGGCGGTAGTGTGCCGCCGAGGTAACTGCCGTAGAGCCCTCGTCAAGTTCTGTCGTGGGCGCCGGTTCTTTGGAGCCGGAACTCGCGTCGCTGGTCACGCTCCTCGAGCGCATACCTGACTTGTATGTAGACTCGTGGGATGCCATTGTCGTCTACCGCCTCGACGGCACGATCGTAGCGGGAAACAGAGCCGCGCGCGCGTTCGTCCCCGACGAGGTCAACTTGCTGGGGAGCCACTTCTTCGTCCACATGAGCCCGGACGAGCGGGTGAAAGCGCAAACCGAATTCAACGCCATCATTCGAAACGGCGAGCCGCGCAACTTCGAGAGCGTGTTCGCGTTGCCCGGCGGCCGCCGGATCAACGTCGATATTCGGCTGCTCCCCGCGCGCATCGACGGCGTGATGGTGGGCGTGTACGGCATCGCGCGCGATGTGACCTCACGCAAACAGTTCGAGCGCGAGATGCACGACAGCCAGCAGCGGCTGCTCTCCCTGTTCGAGAATCACCCCGACTCGATCGCAATCCTCGACGTCGAGGGCCGTTATCGCACGGCGAACCGCGCGGCGGAAACGCTATCGGGTTTCTCCGTCGAGCAATACCGCGGCAAGACGACCGGCGAACTGTTCGATCCCGAGAGCCCGCAACATTTTGCGTTCCTGGTCGACGCGATCAGCGCAGGCCGCCCGATCTCGTACGAAAGTTCGATCATTCGAGCCGACGGAAAGACGATTGCGGTCGAGGGAACGACGATCCCCATCCGCGTCGACGGTGTCTTACAAGGCGCCTTCAACGTGCTCAAGGACGTGACGGAGAAGCGACACTACGACGCCCGGCTCATTCGCGACAGCGAACGGATGCGGCATCTCTATCAGATCGCATCGTCGGTCGGGACGACGCCGCGACAGCGCATTCAGCGGGCTCTCGGCGACGGCATCGTGCAGCTCAACGCCGATTGGGGGTTCGTGGCGCGTGTTCGAGAGGACGAGGTCACGGTCGAGCAGAGCGCAGGCGACGGTGCACCGTTCCATGCCGGCGATAAGCAGAAGCTCAAGTCGTCGATCATTCGCCACGTCGTCGCCGCCGATGAGCCGCTCGTGATCGGCGATCTGAAATCGGAGCCTTGGAACGCCGACGTATCGAGGCGCCACGAACTGTGGACCGGTTTCGCGGGCGTCGCACTGCACGTTGCGAACCAATTCTACGGCGTCGCCGGCTTCACGACGCTGACGCGGCAACTCCATTTAGAGACCATGGATCGAGAATATCTGGCGGCGGTCGCCGCCCTCATCGCGTCGGCGATCGAGCGCGACCTGCAGTACCAGCGCCTCAACGATCTCGCCCATCAGGATCCGCTGACCGGCCTTCCCAATCGCGCGCTGCTGCTCGACCGCCTCGACCAAACGCTGCTGCAAAGCCGGCGCTACAACCGCGTGTTCGCGCTTCACTTCCTCGACTTCGATGCGTTCAAGCAGGTCAACGATCAGTTCGGACACGCGGCCGGCGACGAACTGCTGATCAAAGCGGCCTTTGCGATGTCGAAAGTACTGCGCGAGAGCGACACGCTCGCGCGCGTGGGCGGCGACGAGTTCGTCGTCTTGCAGCCGGAGATCTCGGGGATCGCCGACGCGACGCGGATCCGCGATCGCCTGATCGCGTCGGTCGAAAACCCCTTCTCGCTCGAGAAGACGACCGTGCGCATCGGCGTCAGCGTGGGCACCGCCGTGTTCCCGCAAGACGGGAGCGACGCGGCGGACCTGCTCGAACACGCGGACCGAGCGCTGTATCGCGCCAAGGACGAGAAGCGGTCCGGCGAAGAGCTTCCCCAGCCGCACCCGGTCGAACCGCCGCCGATGACGAGCTACGCCAGCCTCCACCACCTCATCTGCGCCTGCGGCCACACGGCGTTTTCGCACGGCGCGCGCGGCTGCCGCGTCCCCAAGCGCGTCGGCGGGCGACTGGTGAGCTGCCGCTGCCACAAGACCCTCGAGCAGATTTACGCCGGCAGTGGCCACCCGCGGCGCCGAAAGAACGAGGTCGACCACCCGCTGGTCGAGAGCTAAGGAAGGGATCGGCGTTCGTCGGAGTTCAGGGTATCGGTCCCACCATGGAGGCCTGACCCATGAGCCGTGCATTTATGAAAGAACGCGACGACCTGGCGGAACCCGCCCTCGTCGTCGAGCGTCAGGGTCCCGTGCCCATGACCCCCGCCGGCTTCGCCGTGCTGCGCAGTCAATTTGACGCGGCGTCCACCGAGGCGGAGCGCGCGCGCCTGGGCCGGCTCTTGGATGCGGCGGCGGTCATCGAACCGCCGCCGGATCGCGAGATCGTCGCGCTTGGCGCGGCGGTCCGTGTCGAGGGCGCCGGCCCCAAGCCGCAGACGTTCACGCTGGTGGGCGATGTCGAAGCCGATCCGGCCGCCGGGCGAATCGGCGTCAGTTCGCCGCTCGCCGAGGCACTGCTCGGTCATCGCGCCGGCGACAGCGTCGTGTGGCACCGGCCGGCCGGCGACCGGACGCTGTCGATTCGGAGGGTCGCGTACTGACGACGGGACTTCCGCCGGAAGCTCCCGTCGCCGTCGTCGGCGCCGGCACGATGGGCGCGGGGATCGCGCGCGTCGCCGCGACCGCCGGACATCCGGTGCTGCTCTTCGACGCGCGCGCCGCGGCCGCCGCGCTGACGGTGACGCGCTCCGATCTCGACCGCCAGGTAGAGCGCGGGAAGCTCTCGCGCGCCGACGCGGACGCGACCGCCGGGCGGATCGCGGTCGTGGACGCGCTCGTCGAACTCGCGCCGGCGCGTCTGGTGATCGAAGCGATCGTCGAAGATCGCGCGGCGAAGATCGCGCTTTTCCGCGAGCTCGAGGGCATCGTCGCCGAGTCCGCACTGCTGGCGACGAACACCTCATCGATCTCGGTGACCGCAATTGCGGGCGGCCTGCGGCGGCCGGAGCGCTGCGTCGGCATGCATTTCTTCAACCCGGCGCCGGTGATGAAGCTGGTCGAGATCGTGCGGCCTCTGGCGGCGTCGCCGGCGGCGGTCGACACGGTGGTGCGCACCGCCGAAGCGTGGGGAAAGCGCGCGCTGATCGTTCCATCGACGCCGGGATTCGTCGTCAACCGCGTCGCGCGGCCGTTCTATGCCGAAGCGCTGCGCACGCTCGCGGCGCCGGCCGAACCCGCGGATATCGATGCTGCGCTGACCGAAGCCGGCGGCTTCCGGATGGGTCCGTTCGCGCTGATGGATTTGATCGGCAACGACGTCAACTTTGCGGTGACGCGGTCGGTGTTCGAAGCGTTCGCATACGAACGTCGCTTCGCGCCGTCATTGGCGCAGGAAGCGCTGGTCGATGCCGGTCGTTTCGGGCGCAAGACCGGTCGCGGCTTTTATGACTACTCCCCCGAGGCGACGATGCCAACCCCGCGCGACGCGCCCGCAGGGCCGGCACCTGCGTGCGTCGTCGCGCACGGCGATCTCGGTCCCGCATCCGCTCTGCTCGACGCGGCGGAAACGAACGGCATCGCGGTGCAGCGGTCGGAGGGACGCGAGCCGTACCTCGACGTCGACGGCGTCGCGCTGCGCCTCACCGACGGTTCGCTGGCGGCCGAACATGGCGCGCGCCCGACCGTCTTGTTCGATTTGGCGCTGGACTACGCAGCCTGCGCGCGCATCGTCATCAGCGCGGCGCCCGGCAACGAGGCCGCGCTAGCGAGCGCGGCCGGCTTTTTACAACGGCTCGGCAAACGCGTCTCGATCCTGCCCGACTTCCCCGGACTCGTGGTCATGCGCACCGTCGCGGCGCTCGCGAACGAAGCGGCCTCGATGCTCTCGGAAGGCGTGTCCGCCGAAGCAATCGATCTCGGGATGACGCTCGGCACGAACTATCCGCTCGGGCCGCTCGCCTGGGCAGAACGCATCGGCTGGGAGCGCGTTCTACGCGTTCTCGAACACGCGAGCCGGCTGCTCGGCGCCGAACGCTACCAGCCTGCCCTCGCCGTGCGCGGATTCGCGCTCGCGCGTACGAGCGCGGCGTGAGCGGCGCCGAGTCGACCCTGCTCGACGAGCGCTCGTTGCGCGACGCGGTGCGCAACGTCTGCGCCGCCTTCGGCGATGCGTACTGGCGCGAGCTCGACCGGGAACGCGCCTATCCCGAGCGTTTTGTTGCAGCCTTGACGGAGGCCGGCTTTCTCGCCGCCCTGATCCCCGAAGAGTATGGCGGAGCCGGACTCGAACTCGACGCCGCCGCGCTGATCCTCGAAGAAATCAATCACTCGGGCGGAAATGCGGCCGTGTGCCACGCGCAGATGTACACGATGGGGACGCTGCTGCGACATGGAAGCGCTGCCCAGAAGCGAGCGTATCTCCCGCAGATCGCGAGCGGCGCGCTGCGGCTGCAAGCCTTCGGCGTGACCGAACCGACCGCCGGCAGCGACACGACCAAGATCCGGACGACCGCTGTCCGTGAAGGCGACATCTATCGCGTCGATGGACAAAAAGTGTGGATCTCGCGCGCCGAGCATTCGGACTTGATGATTCTGCTGGCCCGCACGACGCCGCTCGAACGCGTGCGCAAGAAAAGTGACGGACTCAGCGTGTTCCTGGTCGACATGCGGGCTGCGGTCGGACACGGGCTCACGATCCGCCCCATCGAGACGATGATCAACCACGCCACCACCGAGCTGTTTTTCGACGGGCTCGAAGTCCCGGCGGAGAACCTGATCGGCGAAGAAGGGCAGGGCTTCCGGTACATCCTCGACGGGATGAACGCGGAGCGCATTCTGATCGCGGCCGAATGCGTCGGCGACGGGCGTTGGTTCGTCGAGCGCGGCACGCGCTACGCGAGCGAGCGCGAGGTGTTCGGGCGACCGATCGGTGCGAATCAGGGCGTCGCTTTTCCGCTCGCGCGCGCGCACGTCAACGTCGAATCCGCCGACCTCATGCGCCGCCACGCGACCGCCAGGTTCATGGCCGGCGAACCGTGCGGTGCCGAAGCGAACATGGCGAAGCTTCTCGCCGCCGATGCCTCATGGGAAGCCGCGAACGCGTGTCTGCAGACGTTCGGCGGCTACGGCTTCGCATCCGAGTACGACGTCGAGCGCAAGTTCCGCGAGACCCGGCTCTATCAGATCGCGCCGATTTCGACGAACTTGATCCTCAGTTACGTCGCGGAGCACATCCTCGGTTTGCCGCGCTCCTACTGATCCTCTCAGGCGGGAACGAACGTTAGCCTGAGCGCGTCCTCGCCGACAGCAGTCGTATCGACGAGACGGAGTGGTTTTGGGACGGCTGCAAAGTACGGTTTGCCGCGGCCAAGAACAAACGGCCGCAGGTACAGCTGATACTCGTCGATGAGCCCGAGCTCACCGACGCTCGCCGCGAGATTAGGACCGGCAACGGCGATGACGCCGTCAACCTCCGCCTTCAGCCGCCGAACGAACGCTTCGAGATCGTCGCCGACGAGTGTGGCGTTGGGACCGACCGACTTCAGCGAGCGCGATGCAACCCACTTCGGCTGCGCGCGCCAAACCGCCGCGAATGCATGCTCGGCCGCGTCCCACTCCGGCCGATCCTCGTCCCAATAGCGCATGACCTCGTACATGCGACGGCCGTAGAGACTGCCCGCGAGATCGCGAACGTAATCGATCCAATACCGAAAGAGTCCGATGCCGGGAGCAGGGAGCGGGTCCAGCTCCCCATCGACGCCGGCAACGTAGCCGTCGAGCGACTGGTTCATTGCGAAGACGATCTTCGCCACGTGTGCCTAGACGTTGGCCGGTTCGCGCATCGTGGCTCGCGGACCGATCGCGCGGCGATACTGCGGCGGCCACGGCCCTTCTTCGCCGAGCTCGCGCGCGGCGAAGAGCGGCCAGTACGGATCGCGCAGCAGTTCGCGCGCCAAGAACACGACATCGGCTCGGCCTTCGGCGATGATGGCTTCTGCGTCGAGCGGTTCGGTAATCATCCCGACCGCGCCGGTCGCGATGCCGGCGTCGCGCCGGATGCGTTCCGCGAACGGCGTTTGATAGAGCGGACCGACGGGGATCGTCCCCGGCGCGACCGGCACGGCGCCGCCCGAACTGACGTCGATGAGGTCGGCGCCGTCGTCGCCGAGCGCTGCGGCCAGCGCGACCGACGACTCGAGATCCCAGCCGCCCGCAACGTAGTCGGTCGCCGAAATGCGAACGAAAAGCGGCAGTTCTTCGGGCCACACGCGCCGCACCGCGCGCACGACCTCGCGCGCGAGGCGCGTGCGGTTTTCGAACGAACCGCCCCAACGATCGGTGCGCGTGTTGACGAGCGGCGATAGGAACTCGTGCAGCAGGTAGCCGTGCGCAGCGTGGATCTCGATCACGCTGCCGCCGGCCTCGCGTGTGCGGCGCGCGGCGTCAGCGAAGGCGCGCACGATCGCGGCGATGCCTTCGTCGTCGAGCGCTTTCGGGATCGGATACGTCGGATCGAACGGCTCGTCGGTTGGCCCGACGGGCGTCCAGCCGCCGCTGGTGACCGCGCCGCTTCCGTCCCACGGGCGTTGCGTCGAGCCTTTGCGGCCGGCGTGCGCGAGCTGCGTTCCGAACGCGGCACCGCGTTCGCCGCAGAAACGCGCGATACGCGCCAGCGCCTCGACGTGCGCGTCTTTCCAAATGCCGAGGTCGTTCGGTGAGATCCGCCCTTCAGCGGTGACCGCGATCGCTTCGGTCAGCACCAGGGCCGCGCCGCCGACGGCCCTGCTCCCGAGGTGGACGACGTGCCAATCGTTCGCGAACCCGTCGACGGACGAGTATTCGCACATCGGCGAGACGGCGACGCGATTGCGCAGGCTCACGCCGCGCAGCGTGAGCGGTGAAAAGAGGGCAGACATCTCGCTCACAACCCGCGCTGCGGACGCGGGGTGGCGGCGACGTCGCTTACGGTGTAAGGGTCAGGCGCGGGCGCGGACCACGGGCAACGGCACGCTGGCGCGCGTCCCGCCGCCTGCATCGCGCTTTAAATGTACGCGGCCGGTGAGGGCGCTGAGGATCGCGTACGTGTGATGCGTCGTCTCGGCGGAGGTGTCGTCCGGAGAGAAGGGCCAGGTACGCAGCCGTTCGCAGGCATCCGTCACGATCAGCGTCGCATCGTTCCAGCGAAATTCGACCCGGATCGCGCCGGGCGCGTGCTGCACGCAATTACCGATCAGTTCGCCGAAGACGGCTTCCGCGCCGTCGAAATCACTCGCCGGGTCGCCGTACGCTTCGAGATAATTACGGAAGGCGCGACGCCAGCGAAGGCCGTCTCGAGCCGCGGACGCCGACAGCGCCCAGCCGAGTTCGTCCTCTTCGAGCATGAGTCGTCCACGCTCGGATGTGCGCGAACCGACGGCGTGTTCAAGCGTCGTCATGCTGACCTCCCTCCCGCCGCATGAGGGGCGGGCCATGGTATGCCCGCGAACGGCCGGTGATCCCTGCGAACCAACCGTCACACCTGCGCAGGTCGGTGCAGCGGCCCCAGAGTAGCCGCGCTAGCCATGCGACGTCGGTCCTTCCTCATAGTAGCGGCCTGCACGGTGGGCGTCGCGAATCTTCCCGCGCGCGCTCGAGCGCAGACCAAACCGACCGTAACGGTCTTTGCCGCGGCGTCACTCCGCGAGGCCTTCGAAGCGGCGGGGCCGGCGTTCACAAAGGCCTCCGGCTTTCCGGTCAGCTTCGACTTCGGCGGCTCCGACACGCTCGCGACGCAAATTCTGCAGGGCGCTCCGGCCGACGTCTTCGCTTCGGCGAACACCGCGCAGATGCAGCGCGTCACTGCGATGGTGCGCGTCCCGAAGACGCTCGCCCGCAACCGCCTCGTCGTGATTGCACCGGCCGGCGACCCCGTCGTCGCGAGCGTTGCAGATCTCGGGAAGTCCGGGACGAAGGTCGTCTTGGCAGCCGCAAGCGTCCCCGTCGGCGCGTACGCGCGCACCGCGTTCGGCACGCTCGAGCGCGACCCCGCGTACGGAAGCGGTTTCGCGGCGCGCGTCGCCGCCAACGTCGTCAGTGAGGAAACCGACGTCAAAGCCGTGGTCACCAAGGTCGCACTCGGCGAAGCCGACGCGGGCGTCGTCTACACGACCGACGTGACGCCCGCGGTCGCATCGAAACTGCGCGTGCTCCGCTTCCCGGCGGGCGCCGCGCCTGAGGCGGTCTATCCGATCGCGGTCGTAAGCGCGGCGCCGAATCCCGCCGGAGCCGCTGCGTTCGTCGATTTCATCACGTCGCCCGCGGGGCTGGGCTACCTGAAAGCCCGCGGTTTCGAAGAATGATTCGCGCCGCGGTTGCGGCCGCTGCGGCGCTCTTGATCCTGTTCATCGTCGTGCCTTTGGTCGCCCTGTGCGTGCACGTGGCGCCCGATCGCATCGTGCATGCCGTGACGACGCCGATGGGCCGCGACGCGCTGCGTCTCTCGCTGACCACGACCGCGTGCTCGCTGGCGCTCACGCTGGCACTCGGGACGCCGCTTGCCTACGTCCTGGCGCGCTCGACGGTCCCCGGCCGCTCCGTACTGGACGCGATCATCGACCTGCCGATCGTCGTGCCGCCGGCAGTGGCAGGCTTGGCGCTGCTGTTCGCGTTCGGTCACTTCGGCGTGGCAGGACCGCTGCTCGACGCGCTGCACCTGCGCATCGCGTTCACGACCACCGCGGTCGTTCTCGCACAGCTCTTCGTCGGTGCGCCGTTCTACGTGCGGGCCGCGCGCGCGGGCTTCGTGTCGGTATCGCGGACCTTGGAAGAAGCGTCGGAAACGCTGGGGATGGGGCCGCTGCGGACGTTCGCGCGGATTACGGTCCCGTTGGCGTTTCCCGTGCTTGCCGGCGGAGCGATGCTCGCCTGGGCGCGCGCGCTCGGCGAATTCGGGGCGACGATCATGTTCGCGGGCAACCTGCAAGGCGTCACGCAAACGCTCCCGCTGGCCGTTTATCTCGGACTGCAGAGCGGCGACCTCGAGCTGTCGGCGTCGCTGGCGATCGTGCTCGTCGCGATCGCGCTCGCCGTGGCCGGCGGCGTTCGCGTGCTGGAACGGCGCGCGTCATGATCACCTTCACGATTCGCAAGCAGTTGCGCTCGTTCGCGCTCGACGTGTCCGGCGGGTTCGCGCGGGGCGTCAACGTGCTGAGCGGACCTAGCGGCGCGGGGAAGACGACCTTGCTGCGCATCATCGCGGGTCTCGACGTCCCGGACGCGGGCCGTGTCGTCATCGACGACGAGGTGGTGCAGGATGCGGGACATCGCGTTCCGGCGTTCCGCCGCGGCGTCGCCTATGTCTTCCAAGAATACGCGCTGTTTCCGCACCTCGACGTGCTGACCAACGTCGGCTACGGTTTGGCGGCACACGGCGTCGCGCGCGCGGAGCGCGAGCGCGTGGCGCACGGCTGGCTCGAGCGACTCGGGCTGGCCGCCGTGGCGCATGCCCGGCCGGGTACGCTCTCAGGCGGCGAGCGTCAGCGGGTCGCGCTGGGCCGCGCGCTCGCCGGCGCTCCGCGCGCCGTGCTGCTCGACGAGCCGTTCGCCGCGCTCGACCGCGTGACGCGCGAACGCGTCCGCGCGGAACTTGCCGCGCTCGTTGCGACGCTCGACGTCCCGGTCGTGCTGGTGACCCACGACGACGAGGACGCGGCGGCGTTCGATGCCCCGGTCCTGCGGATGGAGCAGGGGGCGTTCGTCAACTGAACGGAAGCCACGCGGCGTGAAACTGTGCAGCTTTCGCGGCGATGACGGCTCCGAGCGGGCGGCGGCCTGGACCGATCGCGGTATCGTCGATCTCCATGCCGCGGACAACGCCGTGCCGGCGTCGATGCTGGCGCTCCTGGAGCGCGGTGAATCGATCCTCCCGCGCGTGCAGGAGGCAGCGAAGACCGGGCCGGCGCAGCCGCGTGACGCCCTCCGCCTGCTGGCGCCGGTTCCGAACCCCTCGAAGATCGTGTGCATCGGACTCAACTACCGCGATCACGCGGCGGAGGTGAAACTGCCGCTCCCCGATTTCGTGACCGTCTTCGCGAAGTGGCCGAACACGCTGATCGGGGACGGCGACGAGATCATCATCCCCGCCGAATCGCACCGCGTCGATTACGAAGCGGAACTCGCGTTCGTCGTCGGCCGGCGCGCGCACCATGTGGCCGAAGCGGACGCGCTCAGCTACATCGCCGGTTACACGTGTTTCAACGACGTCAGCGTGCGCGACTATCAGAACCGTACCTCGCAGTGGACGCTCGGCAAGGTCTTCGATACCCACGGACCGTGCGGCCCGGTGCTCGTCACTCGCGACGAGGTTCCCGATCCGCAGGCACTGCGGATCCGCTGCTCCATCGACGGCGAGGTGCTGCAGGATTCGTCGACGTCGGAGATGGTGTTCGGCGTGGCGCGGCTCGTGGCAGAACTGACGTCGGTCATGACGCTCATGCCCGGAGATCTCGTCGCGACGGGGACACCGGCCGGCGTCGGGACGTCGCGCACGCCGAAACGCTGGATTCGTCCCGGCGAGCGGGTTCGGGTCTCGATCGAGCGCGTCGGCGAGCTCGAGAATCCCGCCGTGGCGGCTCCGTCTTGACCGCACGGGCGGCCCGTGTTACGGTTCGCTCTGCATGGCGTCGCACCGCAATCTGCTTCCGGTTTTTGGAATTCGCGTCGGGCGTTGCCCGGCGGCCGGATCGTCGTTCGCGTAAACTGCGCCACAACGCAACCGCAACGAACGCCCCGGCCGCATCGGCCGGGGCGTTCGTCGTCCTTCAGGAGTTCCGTTCGTGACGACGCGTACCGCTACCACGGTGTGGTTCGACGGCCGGCTGCTCGACGACGAGCAGCTGCGGCTGCATGCGCTCACCCACGCGCTGCACTACGGTTCCTCGATTTTCGAAGGCATCCGCGTGTATCCCACCCCTCGTGGCCCGGCGATCTTCCGGCTGCGCGAGCACGTCGATCGTCTGCTCGCCGGCGCGAACGCGTACGGGATGGAGATTCCCTACGACGCGGCTGCGCTCTCGCAGGCAATCGTGGAGACGGTGCGCGCCAGCGGTCGCGACGCGGCCTACGTGCGCCCGCTGGTCTTCTTCGGCGGCGAGACGGTTCGCCTCAACCCTGGCCGTGAGTGCGAGGTACACACGCTGATCGCGGTGCTGCCGTTCGACGGGCTCTTCGCCGGCGGCGTAGCGCAGCTCAGCGCGACGATCTCGCCGTTCATGAAGACGCCGACCCGCGCGCTTCCCTCGACCGTGAAGGCCGGCGGCCATTACACGAACTCGATCCGCGCGCTAGCGGAAGCGCACCGGCGCGGGTTCGACGAGACGATCCTGCGCAACGACCGCGGCGACGTCGCCGAAGGGTCGGGAGAGAACGTCTTTGTCGTCCGGGACGGCGTGCTGATCACGAACGACGCCGATGCCGACATCCTGCCGGGCATCACGCGCGCGAGCGTGCTGGCTCTCGCGCGCGAAGCCGGCATTACGTCGCGCGTGCGGCCGCTGACCGTCGAGGATCTGCAGCTCTCCGAAGAGGCGTTCTTTACCGGCACCGCTGCCGAGGTCGTCCCGATCTCGCGCGTCGATGACCGCATCTTTGAAGGTGAAGGTCCGATTACCGAACGGCTGCGGCTGACGTATCACGACGTCGTGCGCGGAGGCCGCGACGCGCCCGGTCCCTGGTTGACGCAGGTCTGATAAGGAAGAAGAAGGTACGGGCCGGGATGTCCGGCGCCCGTCCGTTCGTCGTCATCGCGCTCGTACTGGCGATGCTTCCGCGCTTCGCGGCTTCCGCCGCCGGCGGACCGCGCCCGCTCGATTACAAAGCCTACGACGGCTGGAACGCGATCGCGACGCCGGTGATCTCCGACGACGGACGTCGCCTGGCCTACGCGCTCACGCCGGAAGACGGCGATCCGACGCTGGTCGTTCGCGATCTCGATGGCGGCGCCGAACGACGTGAACTGCGCGGCGCAGCGCCGGTGTTCGCAGCGAACGGACGCTTCGTCGTCTACAAGCACGTTGCTCCGAAGCGCGACGTCGACGCCGCGAAAAAGGCGAAGAAGCCTGCGGATCAGCTGCCCAAAGACGGCCTCGGCATTCTGGATCTCGACGGCGGGGACGCAACGATCATCGTCGAGCGCGTCGCGAGCTTTGCGGTCGCCAAGAACGGCGGCGCGGTGATCGCCTACCGCGCCGAACCGTCACCGTCTGCGAGCGCCTCACCGACGCCGGCGCCAAGCCCGACGAGCGCGGTTGCCGTCCCGAGCGCCGCCGCTTCCTGGTCACCATCGCCTTCCGCGTCCCCGTCGCCGGCGCCGGACAAGTCCAAAGAGCCCGGTGCGACGCTGACGGTCGAAGACATCGCGACGCATGCGACGTTCCGAGCGCCGGATGCGACGCAGTATGCCGTCTCCGATGACGATCGTTGGGTGGCCTACGCCACGGAGACGCGGGACGGCAGGGGTGACGGCATCCGCCTCTACGATGCGGTACGCGGCACCGCGCGCGATCTGCTGACGGGCGCCGGCCGCTATCGTAGTCTCGCTTTCGCGCCCGACGGATCGACGCTGGCGTTCTTGAGCGACACCGCAAGTTACGCGGGCGATGCGCCGCACGACGCGCTGTACGTGGTCGATCTGCGCGCCGACGTGCCCGTCGCTCGGTGCGCAGTCGATGCCGGCACTGCCCGCGTCCCTCCGCATACGACGCCGAACTCCAACGGCACGCTGCATTTCTCGCGCGACGGCCGGCGCGTGTTCTTCGGCACCGCGGCAGCGCCGGCGCCGGAGCCGAGCGACACGCCCGAACCGCTGAAGGTCGATCTCTGGAGCTGGAGCGACCCCAAACTGCAGTCCCAGCAAAAACACGATGCCGACACGGAGCGGAAGCGCACCTATGCGGCCGTCTACGATCTGGAGTCAACGCGCTTCGCGCAGCTCGGGTCGCCGGATCTGCAAGAC
>Ga0302184_10001822_pt1 | contig 13676 bp, 15 predicted proteins | sample I_Palsa_N3_3_FD_200233 | JGI IMG/M metagenome (GOLD analysis project Ga0302184, IMG submission 200233) | Peat permafrost microbial communities from Stordalen Mire near Abisko, Sweden - I_Palsa_N3_3 | ecosystem: Environmental > Terrestrial > Soil > Palsa > Peat permafrost | place: Sweden...
GATCGTCTTCGCAGTCCTGGCCGGGCCGGCACTGCTGTACCAGTTCTTCGGCCCCCAGCACGTCAGCGGCGTGATCGTCACGTCGGGACGCTACGTCAACGATCTCGAGAGTTTCGTCGTCCCGAATGCCGCTCAGTTGTTCAGCAGCGCCGGCTCACGCCAGATGACCGGTGGCTTCTCGGGCTACAACGGAGAAGACGGCGGTTACCTCGGGCTCGCGCTGATCGCGCTCCTTGTTTTGGCTGGATGGCGGCTGCGGCGGCGAGCGCTGCCAGCAGGTCTTCTGTTGCTCTGCGCCGCCGTCTTCAGCTTGGGGCCGCACCTTCGCGTCGGCGGCCACGACACGGGAGTCCTGCTGCCGTGGGTTATCCCCAACCACCTGCCGCTGTTCGAGAACATCGTCCCCGACCGCTTCAACCTCTACATCTGGCTCGCCGCTGCCGCGCTGCTCGTGCTGCTGATCGACGATCTGCGCTCACGCCCGCTGCGCGGTTCGGCAGCGCTCAGCGTCGCCGTTTGCGCCGCCGCGCTGATCTCGGTCCTCCCCACCCTCACACCGTCGGAGGCCGTGAGCGCACCGTCGGTAGCGGCGAACGCCGCAACCTTCCGACAGATCCTGCCAACGGCCAAGACGGTGCTGATCACGCCAGCCGCCGACGGCCAGTTCGCGATGTACGCGCAGGTCGAGGCGGACTTCGCCTACAAGATCCCCGACGGCGCGGTCTTTGTGCCTACTGCGCAGGGCCCTTCCTATGGGATGCGCCACGGCCCCCTGCTCTACGCGCTTGCGGCCCTCGCCGGCACCGTCAGCACCAAGTCCGGGCGAACCTCAACGGACAGGCTGTGCCTCGCGCAGCTCGCTCGCGGCAACCAGCTCGATCAGACCTGCAGATCGCACTACCGCCATGCACTGCAAGCGCTCCGCGTTAACGCCGTGATCGTGTCGCGCGTCGGCTCGGCGATCGCACGACGACGTTACGACTGGTTCTTTGGCGCTCTGCTCGGGCCGGCGAAAGCGACAGCCGGCGCAAGCGTTTTCATCGTGCGCCCAGGTAGCTAGTCGCACGATCGTCTACCCTCCAGCGCGTCATCCGGAGGGGTGGCAGAGCGGTTGAATGCGGCGGTCTCGAAAACCGTTGTGCGTCTTAATGGCGTACCGAGAGTTCGAATCTCTCCCCCTCCGCTATGGCGGGCGAAGTCCCGGATTTTAGGCGCCTCTGGCTGCTAGCGGGTCTGCGCGCTCGACGAATCCAAACACCGCAGAAGACCGCAGAGCGTCGCACGACGACGTAGGCGACTGGCGCACCAACTGGCGCACGACGGCGGGCTACAGCCCGTCGAGTAGGTCGCCCCAATAGCTCAATAGGGCATCTGTCAGGATGGGTGGTGAGACAAGCCGGGGGGAGCTGCGATGCGCCGCTCATCGCCCGCGACCACCTTTGCGACAAGGCACACTCTGATCCTCCGCCGCGCAGCGATCGTCGCAGCATTCGTCCTCGCGCTCGCCGCAGCGCCCGGTCCCGCCTGGGCAACGTCATTTACTTCGACCGACGAACCGCCAACCATCACGATCCCGAGCGTATCGACGTTGGCGGGAGCTGAGGGCATCTTGAACATCACCGTGGGTGTTGGCTTTACGTGTCCTGATGATCCGCCAACGCCATACACCGTGACGTTCAGCGATCCGTCTGGCACTGTGAGCGTGACCACAAGTGACCCATGCGACGGCACATGGGGAAGCGTTACCCCAGCCGTGCCGCCGCCAGATGTATTGCTCGATTTCACCCCGGAGCCGGGCGAGAACCTCAGCTTTCTCGACGGGACTGGCGAGCAGTTTGCTCTCTCAGCCCCGCCAGAGGTTCTGATTGGTCTTGAGCCCGATCAGACAACGCCTTTCCTCTATCAGGTGAGCACACCTGCGGGCATCGTCGCTCAAGCAGCCATGACGCTCGATGTCACGACGACCGCGTACACCGAGATCGACGAGAAGAACAACATCGACGAGTTCATCAACGTGTGCATCGACGGCAACCACACGCTCTACTCCAAGGACAACGGCGACCTGTACTGCGAGGTTGGCGGCGTCACGACCGAGTCGTTCGTGAGTGGCTGGCCAGCGCCCCCACCACCGACGCCGCCCGTCCTCGCCGGTCCCTGGGCACCGAGCCAAGAGGGCTACGGCCACACGAAGCCGAGCACCGTCTCAAGCGGTGGCGATCCAACGGGAATCGTGCGCCACGTCCACTGGACGAGCTGGGGAGGCACGCAGGCAGTCGGCTCTGGCATCTCCGACTACGTAGGCCCACATCAGACCGTTGCCGGCGGTAAAGAGGAGAAGGCGCGAATCGTTGCCTTCGAACCGGGCATGTGTCACGGCCGCAGTGCGTACAACGCGATCGAGTGGTACTTCCCACAGCACGGGCAACACTTCAGCGCTGGTACCTACATCAACGCCTGCACGGGTACCTACTATCAGGGCGGCAAACCGATCGCCTGACCCTTCGCGGGCGAAGCGGCCGTGACCCTAGCCGTCGCGTGCCGGGCCTGCCGGTGGATTAGGCAGGCCGTCTGCGTGCTGGCCGCCGGATATGGGGCGGGTGGGTTCGACTTCTCCTAGACGATGGGCGATCACCCTCGCAGTCACCAAATTTCCCTCCCCCGCGCCTATAGGGGTTTTTGCGGCTACGCGGTTGGATGGCCGTCACCGTGCGATTCGCGGCGGAGAGGCAAAAGTCCATTCGGCGCGGGCGTGCTGACCCGTAGCGGCACTTTTCTACGCCCGCAAAAGTCGAAAACGCCCCGGGGCCGGCAAAACTCGGGAACGTACAAGCACGACCGCTGGGGTCGCAGAAAAATCTCCCCGCGACGATAAGGCGGCATTTGGACCACCCCGGGCGGGTCGAAGTTCGGACCTTGCGCGGCGCGACCCTGGCTGTCGCGGTTCCCCCCCTCGGCGTAAAAGGCCCGCCAGGGCACCTACGCGGGGGTGGTGCATCGGCGTGACCGCTCGGATCACGCGTTTCTGGCCGAAGGCCAAGAGGCTTTGCCTCGTATCGCGAAACGCCGCAAATCCGGGGCGAAACTCGCAGAATCGGCCTTATGTTATTCGGGGGGGGAAATCCATGACCGTGAGGGTCATGGCTCGCGCGGCCCGAAGTTTGCATCCCCCCGGGGTCAAATCACGCGGCAGCGGTGCTCGGCTCAGCCTTCGCCGTAGATCTCGGCGGTACGGCGAGGACGCGTTCGCGGTAGGCGCTCCGGTGATGGTGCGGGCGCCGGGCGCGGTCAGGCTCCCCCCTCAGCGTGAAAAGGCTCCGTAAGCGGTTCAGGCCGCGTGAAACGAGGCCAGAATGTCGGCCACCGTCTCGACGTCGAGGCCGGCCTCCTGCGCTACCTCTGCGTAGGTTGGCCCTGGGCGGCTCAGGCCGAGCTCGGCATGGCGTACGAGGACGGCTCGCACCTTGCGTTGCGGCTCGGTCAGTCCATCCTCGAGAATCGGGGGACCGTGGATCAGGCGTCCAGGGTGGTCGTGTTGCAGTAGCCGCGCGAAGAACGTAGGGTCACGGTCGATCTCGGCGTACCACGTGTGGAGAACCTCCAATAGATAGTCCATGATGAGCAGCTTGTCGTCGATCCGGTCTGGCGCGACGACGAGTACACGGACGCCGCGCCGCTCCTCCTCCTGATGGATTAGCGCCGCGAGCTGATGAACGCCCGAGGCGCTGACCTTGACTCGCTGCCCGTCGAGGAAGATCAACGCCATAACGCCCGGCTCGCCGCCGATGCCTTCGCCGAAATAGTCGGCCGGACGCGGCACCGTCTCCGACGAGTCGAGCGTGATCGCGAGGCGTGCGAGGGTGTCCACGCGTTCGTCGTCGTTGACCGTCGCCAGGATCATCGCTAGCTCCTCCTCACGGCTACACGGGTCACGCGGCACGTCCGCGATGGCGGTCGGTTCGGGACCGATTCGAGCGAGTGCGGCGTCGCCTGTGATGATCTCGATTCTCGGTTCGGTGGGCCTCGGCGGCCGTGACGCCTGCGCCCGTTGCACTCGCACTCGCGCGCTGTCTTCCTTGATTGACCAACCCGCAGCAATGTCGGCGCGGCTGGCGCGGTACTTGGTCGCGACCACCGCAGCACGCCCGCCGAGCGCCTTGGAACGGCCCGGCGTGCGCGGCCACGAATGGAGCAACGCGAGACACAGCCTGCGCCGCTCGGCTGCGTCATAGCAGTGGTGGAACACGTAAGCGGCGATCGGGTACAGCGGGTGCTCCTCGGTGATTGCGTCGAGCCGGTCTGGCTCCGGCGTGGGATAGACGAGCCTCAGCGGCGGCTGGCGTACGGATTGCTCGGAGCTTTTGGTACTCCCACGGGGCGGTCGGATGATGTTCTGGCTCATGGCCGCATCTTCCCCTAGTGACCGGACCGCGCTGTACACGCCGGCTGAGGTCGCCCGCAAACTGCGCGTCTCGGAGCGAACCCTCCGCCGGTGGGCCCACGAGGGACGGATTAGGCGCGTACGCCTGAGCTACCGGGTGTCTCGGTACACGGCGGCCTCGATCGAGGCGCTTGTCTCTCCCGTAACGAGCGAAGCCCAGGGGTCGAGTCCTGAGCGCGAGGCGAAGGGGGCAGGCCCGTGAACGGCGAGAGCCCGCTGGCAGGCGGGCCCCCGAACAACTCGCAGCCGGAGCGTAGCGCCCGCGGTGGTCGGCCCGATGCGCACCAGGGCCCGACAGGCGACCTCCTGCGCGATGTCGCTGGGTTCATCCGCTGCTACGTCGTGTTGACCGGCGCCCAACTCGTGGCGCTCGCGCTCTGGGTCTTGCACACGCACGCGATCGAGGCCGCGCAAACGACGCCCTACATCTCCGTTTCCTCGGCGGAGAAAGAGTGCGGGAAGACACGGCTCCTCGAAGTGCTGGACCTGCTCGTGGCGCGGCCGTGGCTCACGGGGCGTACGACGGCCGCGGCGCTTGCGCGCAAGACGGACGCTGAGCAGCCGACGTTGCTGCTGGACGAGTCAGACGCCGCTTTCAAGGGCGAGAAGGAGTACGCCGAAACGCTCCGCGGTCTGCTCAACAGCGGGTATCGCCGCGGCGGGAAGACAACCGTCTGCGTGGGCCAGGGCGCCAACATCAACACGCGCGACTTCTCGACGTTTGCGGCGAAGGCCATCGCCGGCATCGGCGACTTGCCGGACACCGTCGCAAGCAGGTCGATCCGCGTGCTACTCAAACGCCGCACAGCTGCCGAACACGTCGAGCGGTTCCGCCGGGCGACCGCGGATGCGACTGCGACCGGGCTACGCGAGCGACTCGCTGATTGGGCCGAGCAGCACGAGTCGGCGCTCGCGATCGCGGAGCCGTTGACACCGGACGAACTCGGCGACCGCTCGGCGGAGTGCTGGGAGCCGCTCCTGGCGATCGCTGACCTCGCGGGCCAAGAGTGGCCGGCGCGAGCGCGCTCTGCGGCCGTCGTTCTGAGTGCCCGCAGCGACGAGTCATCCCCGAGCACCGGCGTGCTGCTGCTCGGTGCCATACGAGCCGCGTTACGCGGACGCGAGAACGTCCCGACCGACGAGCTGCTCGACGATATCAACGGAAACGACGAGCTGCCCTTCGGCGGATGGGCACCAAGCGGCCTCACCCCGAGGAGACTCGCCGCGCTGCTCAAGCCGTACGAGGTCCGGCCGGGCAAGTGGCGGGACGGCGACAAGACGGCCCGCGGCTACGTCCGCGACGCGAAGCTCGAAGACGCCTTTGCGCGCTGGCTACCACCATCCCCCCAGGAAGCGCCACAAGCGCCACACACCACCAACCAGCCACGCGAAAGAGCCCACGAACACAGGCTCGTGGCGGATGTGGCGGATGTGGCGGAAAGCCAAGGCGTGAACGCCCCCAAGTCGGCACGTAGCGGCCACGCCACCGACTGCGTGCGACCGATTGAGCACGCCGACGACCACCGTCCGCACGCGATCACAGGGCGGCTGGTATGCCGCAAATGCCACCCGCCTACTGATGGGTTTACCGACCGGTCGGGGCTGTGACCGCATCGGCTCGGGGCGACGTTCTAGCGATCCTCGCCGAGCTCGTCGCCGATCGGGTCGCGGAGCGGGGTCCGTGCGCCGAGCGCGTGGCCTTGACGCGGCAGGAAGCGGCCAACGCGATCGGGGTGAGCGTCGATCACTTCGAGCGACACGTCCTGCCACAGCTACGCGTCATCCGGAGCGGTCGGCTCGTGCTCGTGCCGGTCGCCGAGCTACACCGCTGGGCTGACCGTGCAGCGGCGCTCACGCTCGGAGGCAGCCGGTGACGATCCCGCAACGATCATGCGCTCTCGTCGGGCGGCTGCTGGCGTCGATAGGGTCGCACGGCGTCGCTCTCGGCGAGTACCTGCTGTACCCGTGCGACTGTCACCCCGGCCGCAGTCGCAATGCTGGCGCGACTCGCGTTCGCCCGCGCAGCCGCAACGATCGCCGCGTCGCGCTCGCTAACGACGTGCTCAAGCGACACGCGTGCTCGGTCGTAGCGGCGGCCGATCGCGCGCAAGGTCGCCAGCTCGGGACTCATCGTTCGGTCGCTACCGGGCATCGCGCAAACTATAACCGCTATAGAAATCTGCTAGCCTCCAGGGACAACGCAAAGTGCCCCCGCACCCGCTGTAACGGGCCGGGGGCTGACACCGAAGGAGTGAGCTTCGATGCAACCTGAGCCTAACGCGGGCGAGCCAGTGCCGCCCACCAAGTCGGCCCGTCGATCGACCGGAATCGTGAAGCGTCACTCGGGCGCCTGTCGCTCTCGAGACGGTGGCCGGTGCGACTGCAACGCCGGATTCGAGGCATGGGTCTACTCGGCCCGCGATGGCCGGAAGATCAGACGCACATTTCCCACCCACGGAGCTGCCCGCTCGTGGCGCGCCGACGCACAGCGCCAGGTCGAGCGCGGCGCGATGCGCAGCCCGACCGCGACGACCGTGCGTGAGTCCGCCGAGGCGTGGCTGGCCGGCGCGCGTACCGGCGCGATCCTGAACCGCTCGGGCGACCACTACAAGCCATCGGTGATCCGAGGCTACGAGCAGGCGCTCAGACTTCGCGTTCTACCGGCGATCGGCGCGAAGCGTCTTTCTCAGGTCACGACGTCCGACCTGCAAAGGCTCGTCGACCGCTGGCGCTCCAACGGACTGGACCCATCGACGCTACGCAACACGCTCCTGCCGCTGCGCGCTATCTACCGGCGCGCCGTCAACCGGGACGGCCTGCCCGTCAACCCGACCCGTGGCGTCGACCTGCCGGCCGTACGCGGCCGACGCGACCAGATTGCCAGTCCCGAGCAGGCGGCGCAGATGATCGCCGCCCTACCTGTCGGCGACCGGGCCTTGTGGGCGACTGCGCTCTACGCCGGCCTGCGTGCTGGTGAGCTGGCAGCGCTGCGCTGGTGCGATCTCGACCTCAAGGCTGGTGTGATCCGCGTCGAGCGATCCTGGGACAAGCGCGAGGGACCGATCGAGCCCAAGAGCCAGGCCGGCAGACGCGCGGTCCCGATCGCCCCACAGCTCCGTGCCCACCTTGCCGCCCATCAGCTCGCCTCCCAGCCGACCCCAGACGGGCTCGCCTTCGGACGTACGCCAACAGTCCCGTTCGGTCACGGGACCATTCTCCAGCGGGCAGCGCGCGTTTGGAAGGCCGCGAACCTGCCGACGCTCGGCCTGCACGACGCACGCCACACCTACGCGAGCCTGATGATCGCTGCAGGGGTCAACGCGAAGGCGCTCTCAACGTTCATGGCGCATAGCAGCGTCACGATCACATTCGACCGCTACGGCCACCTGATGCCCGGCAGCGAAGCCGAGGCCGCGACCCTGCTCGATGCCTATCTATCCGGCGCCATCGCGGCTGGTGAGCCGGTGCCGCTGCGCCGTTAACGAGGCTGGCAGAACGGCTGGCGCCGGCCCGCAACGGAACGGGTGCAGCCCGACCTTGCTCTAGGTTGCCACTGACCCGCGCCGTCCGCTGATGACGAAATCGGCGATGGCGCGGACGGCCGGCGAAAGATGTTGAAAGTCGACGCGACCAGTCTCGACGAGGTCGGAGTCCAGCTTGGCGAAAAGTTCGTCGGCGAATGACGGGGACATCGTCAGGACGCGCGAGAAATCGACGACGACGTCGTCGGCGCGCGCGGCATCCTCGATCTCCTCGCGCAGCGTCTGGGCATGCGAACGCCCGGCGAGGACGGCACCGTCGCGGGCTGCATCAATCTGGGTCATAGTCGTGCGCATCGCTATTGCGTGGGTGTTCGCGTTCCAGCTGCTCGTATACCGCGTTGATATTCAGCGGCCTGTCAGACCGAGCGCGTATCGCTACCAGCGTACCGGGCATGCGGGCGTTCTCCAATGTCGCGTGCTCGCCTGCTTCGTCAGATGTCACGGCACCATACCCCGATCGCACGAGTAGGGCGCCGCCGTTCGCGCGCAGAAGCATTTTCGTGATGAAGAGGCCGATCCCTCCGTTGCGTTCTGGCGTGGCCGTGACGCGCGGCTGCAGGGCTGTCGTGATCGCGTTTGCATCGTCGGTTACATCGGCATACCGCGGGTTCTGCGTGAGGCTGGCCCTGATGCCAACCCCGAGATCGACGATCCCGATCTCGAACTCCCCAGAAGCCTTCCAACCCTGCGCAGCCGCAAATCCTCCGAGCGGCGTCGCGGCATGGTTGACGACGTTCTCGGCGATCTCATCAAGGCAGACCCGAATCGAGGCTCGAGCAATCTCATCCGTCTCGCACCGCTCGGTGAGCGCCTTGGTAAGACCAGCCGCCACCGCAGCGTAATCGTGCTCGCCGGAGAAATGCTCGCACGGCCTGAACCCCACGGCTGGATTGCGGGCAATCGAATCGTCGAGATCGTCGTCGTCGAGCAGAACCCGGATCATGTTCATGCGCTTGAGGTAGTTGGCGACCGGCGGCGACCGCGGAGGTGTTACGAGGCTCCCGTCTGCAATCAGCTCATGCTCGGCGACGTACTTGATGGATCCGGTCAGCAGGGCGAGAGCTGCAGGGCTGACCGCCACGAGCCGGTCAAGCTCTATGCGAATGACCGCCGGTTCCTCCAGCTCGAACAGAGGCGCGAGCAGCCGGATCAGGCGCTCCAAGCGCCCCTGTCTCAGGCTGAACGCACCAGACAACTCGACGCGCACCACGGCGGGGCTAGACACGAGCGGATCATCTCAAGCGAGATGGTCACGACACGACGATCGGGCGCCGACGCAGTGGTCGGCAATGGTCAAGCGCACGTCGCTGGGCCTCTCGAAGTACGAGGTCAACAGGGACGATTGGCGCACCAACTGGCGCACCGCTGCCCACAACATGCCGATTTGCAGGACACTTATGCCCATCGGTGCGGGTCTCGAAAACCGTTGTGCGTCTTAATGGCGTACCGAGAGTTCGAATCTCTCCCCCTCCGCTCAGCTTGCAGATCACTCACGACGAGAGCATCGCGATAAGCGCGGCGCGGCCGTGGCGGCGCAGGCGGGATGATCCGCGACGGCCGTGTCCAGCGAACTCTTCTCGGTGTCACGCGCGCGGCTCGCACTCGACGTCCTCACACCCCGGCGTGCCCACCGCTACGGGAGCGCGCAGCGCTGCCAGTGCGCGGAGCTCTGGCTGCCGCGGGGGCCGGGGCCACATCCGGTGATCGTCACGATCCATGGCGGCTCGTGGGCTGCGCTCTACACGAAGCGCGTGATGCGAGGAATCGCCGGCGATCTCCGACGGCGCGGGTGGGCGGTCTGGAACATCGAGTACCGGCGCGTCGGCCGCGGTCAGGGCGGCGGCTGGCCGGCGACGTTCGAGGACGTCGCCGCGGCGGTCGACCATCTGCAGACGCTCGACGCGCCGCTCGACCTCGAGCGCGTGACGCTGCTCGGCCACTCCGCCGGCGGCCAGCTCGCGCTGTGGGCCGCCGGGCGCGCGCAGCTACCGCCCGGCGCTCCCGGCAGCGCACCGGCGATCGTTCCGGTGGCCGCGATCTCGCAGGCCGGCGTCAACGACCTCGCCGAGACCTATCGCGAGCGCCCCGGCGGTGCGGTCGGCTGGCTGATGGGCGGCTCGCCCGAGCAATACCCGGAGCGCTACGCGCTCGGCGACCCGCTGGAGCGTGTGCCGCTCGCGATGCCGGTGCTGCTGGTCCACGGCAGCGATGACAGCACCGTCGCGGTGCGCCGCAGCCGCAACTACGCCGCAGCAGCCCGCGCCGCCGGCGGCACGGTCGAACTGGTCGAGCTCGCGGGCGCCGACGGCGGGCACCGCCGCCACGTCGACCCCGACAGCGCCGCCTGGGCGGTTGTGATCGGCTGGCTCGAAGAGCACCGGCGCGGGAACCACATCTAGGCGGCCGCGATCAGCAGCTCCGGCCCCTCGGCCGCCCCGCTCACGACCTTGTTGAGCAGCGGGTTGGCGGGGGTCGCGATCATCAGCTCGCCGGGCAGCGGCAGGCAGAGCGCCTTGGCGGCGGCGGCGGCGGCGTCGAGCTCGGGCGACAGCCACGCGAGCTCGCTGTCGCGATCGGGCAGGATCACCGGCATCCGGTCGTGCAGGCGGGCGACGACCGAGTTGGCGGCGGTCGTCAGGATCGTCACCGTGGCGATCTCCTCGCGCTCGCCGCCCTCCTCGGCCGGCGGCAGGAACGCGGTTGTCCACAACGCGGCGAAGGCGAACAGCGAGCCGTCGGCGAGCGTGAAGCGAAACGGGATCCGCGGCTGCTTGCGATCCTCGGGGGCCAACCACTCATAGAAGCCGTCGGCGGGCAGCAGCGCGCGTCCCGACGCGGAGGCGAGCAGCCGCCGGTAGGCAGGCTTCTCGTCAGCCGTCTCCGAGCGAGCGTTGATCATCTTGTAGGCGATTTTCGTGTCCTTCGCCCAGGACGGGATCAGCCCCCAGCGGAGCGCGCGAGCGACCGGCAGGCCGTCTTCACCGCGGACGATCGCCGCGACGGTCTGCGTCGGCGCGATGTTGTAGCGGCGCGTGCCCTCGCTGAACGGGATCGTCACACCGAAGCGCTGCTCGAGCGCTGCGGGGTCGGCGACGTTGGTGTAGCGACCGCAGATCGCTGCAGGCTAGCGACCAGGCGACCCGTGATGAGAAAACAACTGCACCATCGGCGTGGCGATTAGCAGTAAAACTATTCACCAGCGTCGAGCACGGCATTGTGAAACCAGCACATTTACGGGGGTACCACCGTCCGCGTGATCCACACGAGGGACTCACGTTCACGTGCGCGCGCGAGCGGCGGGCACGGAGGCCGGCATGACCGAGGTCCGGCCCGACGCTCCAGCGGCGGCCGCACCGGCGCGGCGCAGCCGACCGGTGCGGCGCGCCAGCACGCGCCGCACCCGCTCGCTACGGCGCCGCGTGGGCGCATTCGCGGCGCTGGCGATCGGGGCGCTGGCGATCGTCGCCGTGACGCTGGGGACGCTCAAGAAGCTGCCGTTCCATCTCTCGACCACGGCGACGAACACCCCCGTTACGCTCACGCCACGAACCGCGAAGCGACGGACGACAACACGGCCGGGCGTGACGACGTCGACGCTGGCGTCGCTGAGAAGCGCGGTCAGCTCGCCCGCGGCGCTCCCGTTCGGCGCGCACGGTGCGCTGCTGTTCGGCGGCCTCGACTCCGCAAGCACGCCGATCGCGACCGTCCAGAGCTTCGACGGCTCGAGCACGAAGGCCGTCGCCACGCTGCCGGAGCCGATCAGCGCGGCGGGCGCCGCGCAGCTTGCCGGCGTGCGCTACCTCTTCGGCGGCAGCGCCAGCTCGGGCCCGAGCTCCTCGATCGAGTCCGTCACCGACGACGGCACGAGCGTCACCACGATCGGCTCGCTGCCACAACCGACCAGCGGCGCGGCCGTCGCAGCGGTCGGCGACAGCGCCTATGTGATCGGCGGCTACGACGGCAGCGCCGACCTCGACTCGATCGTCTCCTTCACGGCCCAGGCCGGAGCGGCGAGCACGGCGACGCTGCCGCAGCCGCTGGCAAACGCCGCCGCCGTGGCGCTCGACGGGGACATCTACGTCATCGGCGGCGCCAACCTGAACCGGACGCTGTTCGCCATCTACCGCTTCGACCCGGCGAGCAAGACCGTGAGGAAGATCGGCACGCTGCCGGTCGCGCTGACGCACGCAGCCGCCACGAGCCTGGACGGCAAGATCTACGTCGTCGGCGGCGAGCGCAGCGTCGGCGCCAACCTCACCAACACGATCTATGCGATCGACCCGAGCAGCGGACGGGCGACGCTGGTCGGCGCGCTGCCGGCGAAGCTCGCCGGAGCGGTCGCGATCCACACCAGCGAGGGGATCCTGCTCGCCGGCGGCGTCGGGCCGGGCGGCCAGGCAAGCTCACAGATCTACCGGATCGAGCCGCGCGTCGTTACGGCGAGTCGCAGGCGGCACGGCTAGAACGCGTCAGGACCCGAGGCGGCGCTGGCGCTCGGCGCGGTACTCCTCGTTGCGCTGATGCTCGCCGCGGACCTGGATGAAGATGTAGACCAACAGGATGTTGACGACGATCCCGATGCCGCCAAAAGTCGCCAGCAGGCCGAAGGTCTCGTTGAATGCCTTGCCGAATGCGAGCATGTGCGCAGGAGAATATCGCGTGGCGTAGCCTTGAGCGCGCTGACCCCAGGAGAGGTGCCGGAGCGGTTGAACGGGCACGACTGGAAATCGTGTGACGGGGGAAACTTCGTCCGAGGGTTCGAATCCCTCCCTCTCCGCTGAAGCGGGCGAAGACTGGGTCGCGGGCCTTAGAGGTCCTAACAGAATGAAGGGTTATGTAGTGCTGTGTTGAAGCACGCGGCATGGCGAAGCCTCTTGTCAGTGACGGGTTGTGGGCTCGGATCGAGCCGGAGTTGCCGGTGATCAAGCGTCGTGCGCGCTATCCGGGGCGCAAGCGGATCGCGGATCGGCAGGTGCTGGCGGGGATCTTGTTCGTTTTGAAGACGGGGATCCCGTGGGAGGACCTGCCCCAAGAGATGGGCTGCGGGTCGGGGATGACCTGCTGGCGGCGCCTGGCGGAGTGGAACGACGCGGGCGTGTGGCAGCGGTTGCATCACGTGCTGCTGGACGAGCTTGATGATCTCGGCCAGATCGACTGGTCCAGGGCGGTCGTTGACAGCTCGCACGTGCGGGCCAAAGGGGGGGCGAGCAGACCGGGCCCTCGCCGGTCGACCGCTCGCGCAAAGGCAGCAAGCACCACCTGATCTGCTGCGGCAACGGGCTGCCGCTGGCCGCGACGCTGACGGCCGCGAATCGCAACGACATCACCCAGCTGATCGAGCTCGTTGATCGTGTCCCACCGATCGGCGCGCACAACCGCTTCCGGCCCAAGGCGCTCTTGGCCGATCGCGCCTACGACTCGGCCCGCCACGCCCGCGAACTGCGCGCGAGGCGGATCACGCCGCGGATCGCCAAACGCGGCAGCGCCCAGCAACCAACCGAACACGGCTCCGGTCTGGGGACCGAGCGCTGGGTCGTTGAGCGCACGATCTCCTGGCTGCACAACCACCGCCGCCTCGCCCGCCGCTACGACCGGCGCGCCGACATCCACGAAGCATTCCTCACGATCGGCTGCGCCCTCATCTGCCACCAACAGCTCACCCGACACCAACAATCATTTTGTTAGGGCCTCTAAGG
>Ga0302184_10001826_pt1 | contig 13659 bp, 7 predicted proteins | sample I_Palsa_N3_3_FD_200233 | JGI IMG/M metagenome (GOLD analysis project Ga0302184, IMG submission 200233) | Peat permafrost microbial communities from Stordalen Mire near Abisko, Sweden - I_Palsa_N3_3 | ecosystem: Environmental > Terrestrial > Soil > Palsa > Peat permafrost | place: Sweden: Abisko...
GATGGTCCCGGCGCGGATCGCGGCCGCGAAGGGCGGCAGGTCTCGCTGGCGCAGCTCGGCCAGGCCGCCCTCGATGGTGGCGATGGCCGCGTGCGTGTCGGTGCCGGTCCGGCCGTGGCCGGGAAAATGCTTGGTGCACGCGGCCACGCCGGCGCCCTGCAGGCCAGCCACGGCGGCGGCCGTGTGCCGCGACACCAGGTCGGTGTCCGCGCCGAATGAGCGAGTGCCGACCGCCGGGCTGTCCGCCGAGCCGAGCACGTCGGCGCACGGCGCCAGGTTGAAGTTGATCCCGAGGGCGGCCAGATCAAGACCGATGGCCCGGTGAACGGCCTGGGTCAGCGATACGTCGTCCACCGCGCCGAGCGCCGCGTTCCCCGGGTACGGGCTGCCGTCCGCGTACGCGACCCGGGTGACGTCCCCGCCCTCCTCGTCGATCGCGATCACCGGATCGGAAACAGAAGCGGAGGAAACCGCCAAACGCAGCGCCGTGGTCAGCGCGCTCACCTGCTCTGGCGCGGCGATGTTCGGGCCGAACAGCGTCACGCCCGCCAGCCCCCGCGACAGTGCCTCCAGGATCCAGCGCGGCGCCGAACGCCCGGGGAACGGCGGGATGAGGATCGCGTCCGCGAGCCGGGCCAGGGCCGGGTCCGCCCCGGTCTCCAGCGCGGTCATCCCTTCACCGCCCCGGCGATCAGGCCCGCGCGCAGGCGTCGCTGGACCAGCAGGAAGAAGGCCAGTACCGGGACCGTGAACAGAGTCCCACTGCTGGCACTCCTTCCGGGGTGATGAACTCGGCGTCGAGACTATGACTATCCGTAGGGGGAAACTAACAGGAAACTTTCCTATAAGATAGCCTTCGTGGCCATATCGAGACGAAAGCTGCTTCCGTGACGTAAGAGGGCGGGGGCCGAGTGTTTGTGAAAAAGTTCGCATTATGCAGAACCCGCCGAAGGGATCACGATGCAGCACCCAGTCCAGTCACAGCCGGCGGCTGGAACGCGTGGCCGCCCGGGCACGCCGAGCCTGCTACGTGAGCTGAACGACCGGGCCGCCCTGGACCTGCTGCTGCGCGGCGGGATGCTGACCCGCTCTGCGATCAGCGAGTACACCGGGGTGTCCAAGGTGACGGTGTCCCAGATGCTGACCCGGCTCGAAGAACGCGGCCTGGTGACGGTGGTGGGGGAACAGGCCGGGAACCGCGGCCCGAACGCCGCGCTGTACTCGGTAGTCCCGTCTAGCGCCTACGTGGCGGGCCTGTATATGGATTTCGACCTGGTCAGCGCCGAGGTGGCTGACGTCACCGGCCGCCAGGTGGCCGCGGTGAGCGTTAACCCGAACGGCGCCGACGACCCGGTGGAACTGGTCCGCGGGGTCATCGAGCGGGCCTGCGCCAGCGCCGGGGTGGACCTCGCCCGGCTCAGCGCGCTGGTCATCGGTAGCCCCGGCGTGGTCGACCCGCAGACCGGCGACCCGCAGCTGGCGGTGAACCTGCCCGCGTGGCACGAGGGCGCGCTGGATGCGCTGCGCGACGTGCTGCACAAGCCGGTCGTGATCGAGAACGACGTGAACCTGGCCGCGATGGCCGAATGGGCCGCGGGCGCCGCCGTCGGCACCGATGATTTCGTCCTGGTCTGGATGGGCGTCGGCCTGGGCCTGGCCACCATGCTCGGCGGCCAGCTGCACCGGGGCACGGCCGGGGCGGCGGGCGAGATCGGCTACCTGCCGGTGCACGGCGCCCCGCTGCACACCGACATCAGGCACCCGGCCAGCGGCGGTTTCCAGTCGCGGGCCGGCGGCGCCGCGGTGCGCGCGCTCGCGGCCCGTCACGGGTTCGCGGTCGCGACCGCCGCCGAGGCAGTGCAGGCCGCGGCGATCGCCCAGGACGGCGGCGCGGCGTTCCTCGATGAGCTCGCCCAGCGGGTCGCGGTCGGGGTGGCCTCGGTCTGCGTGGTGCTCGACCCCGGCCTCGTCGTGCTCGGCGGCGAGGTGGGCCGGGCGGGCGGCACCGCCCTGGCCGCCCGGGTGGCGGCCGACGTGGCCGCCATCTGCCCCGCCCGCCCGCGCGTGGTCCCGACCGGGGTCCCCGGTGAGCCGGTGCTGCGCGGCGCGATGCTGGCCGCCGTAGACCAGGCCCGCGCCGCCTTGCTGGCCTCGGTCGCCACCCCTGGGCGATAGGAGTTTTACGCCGAACGGGCCGTGGCGCGTGCGGTCCGCAAAGACACAGCGCAATCCGCTGGTCACGCTCGCGTATCGGGCGTCAATCCGCCTAAATGACCCGCCGGATGCACGTACATCAGTCCGCTTTGCACGTGCATAATGGTGATGTCAGCAAGATCCAGATACGGAGAAGGCTCCCCGTGCCTGAACCTCCCCGTGTTACCTATTGAGCGTTCCGAGGAGGTTTCGGCACAGCGGAATAGATGGGAGTTGCGGGCTGTGCCCTCGAGAGGACTACCGACTGAGCAATCAGTGCGGTTCCGGGTGGGCGACATGCCTCCGCTGGCCGAGGGATTCAGCGATCGGCCCGATACCGCCCGGGGCATCCTGGACGGTCTGATCCCTGGTTCGACCATCGTGCTCGTGCCCGGCTCGGAATTCGCCGAGGGCAAGCAGAACTGGCTGGGCGCGTCGGGCAAGACCCAGATCGCGGTGATGCTCGCGGAAACGCTGTGGCGGTCCGGCGCCGTCGACATGGTGGTCTGGATCTCCGCGACCAGCCGGTCGGCGGTGCTCGCGGGATACGTCGAGGCGTGGGTGGCGGTCACCGGGATCGAGCCGACGGGCACGGCCGAATCGGTCGCGGCCCGCTTCGTCAGCTGGCTCGCCGAAACCCGTCAGCCGTGGCTGGTCGTGCTCGACGACCTGCCGAACGCGGACGAGCTGGACGGGCTCTGGCCCGAAGGCCCGGCGGGCCGGCTCCTGATCACCAGCACCCAGTCGGCCGTCGCGGCCACCCGGCACGGGACGCGGGTCTTCCCGGTCGGCTTCTTCAGCGTCCGCGAGGCCCTCGGCTGCCTGACCGAACGGCTCAGCGTCAACCCGGCTCAGCGCCAGGGCGCCATCGACCTCATCGAGGCGCTCGGCCGCGAGCCGCTGGCCCTGGCCCAGGCCGCCGCGGTGATCGCCAACTCGAGGCTGGCCTGCCGGGACTACCGGGACTACTTCGTCCGCAGGCGGCAGCAGATCGGGGTGGCGGCGGGCGAAGTTCCCTCGGCTGCCTCGGTCACCTGGACGCTTTCCCTCGGCCAGGCCGAGTTGCTGCTGCCGGGCCAGTCGGTCCGGCTCATGCTGGTCCTGATCGCCCTGCTCGACGGCCACGGCATCCCCGGCACGGTCTTCGGCACGCAGTCGGTGAGCGCCTACCTGAGCGGCACCACCGTCGCGTTCGGCGCGCCCGTCGACCCCAAGCCCGCCTGGGACGCGCTGTTGATCATCGAGCGGGCCGGCCTGATCAGCATCGACCGCGCCGAGGCGCCGCCGACGATCCTGATGAACCCGGTGGTCCAGGCCGCGATCCGGCTGGCCGCCCCCGCGTCGTTCTGCGACCGGGCGGCCGGGGCGGCGGCCAGCGCGCTGCTGGAAGCGTGGCCGGCGGACGAGCCGGAGCCGTGGACGGCCGCCGTCCTGCGCGCCAACGCGGGCAGCCTGCAGAGCGCGGCCAGGGACATCTTGTGGGCCGACGGGTGCCATCCGCTGCTGCTGCGCGCCGGGCAGAGCCTGGACCGCGCCCGCCTGGCCGGGCCGGCCGTCGAGTACTGGCGTGAGCTGTCCGTCCATTGCGACAATAAGCTGGCGCCGGGACACCCCGACGCGCTGGTCGTCGCGGCTCAGCTGGCCGGCGCGTACCTGGCGGCCGGGTACGGGGCCGAGGCGGTCACCTGGTACCAGCGGGTCCTGGCCGAACGGAGCGTCGATCTGGCGCCCGGGCACCCGGCCATCATCGCGGCGCGGGTCAGCCTGGCCGACGCGCTGGTCGTCGCGGGCGAGCCTGCGAACGCGGTGACCATCTTGCGCCGGGCCGTGGCTGAATCCGAGCAGTTCCGCGGCCCGGGCCATCCGGACACCCTGGCGGTCAGGGACGAGCTCGCACGCGCCTACGAGGCGGCCGGCGACGTGGCGGCCGCGATCGGACTGCTGACCCAGGCGCTGGCCGAGCGCGAGCGGTTCCAGGGGGCCCGCGACGTGCATACGATAGCCACCCGCGATCAGCTGGCCTTGGCCCTGCTGGCCGGCGGCCAGATCAAGCAGGCCATTTCCGGCTACAAGCGGGTGCTGGCGGACCGGGCGGCGGTGCTCGGGCGCGACCACCCGGACACCATCGCGACCAAGGCGAGCCTGGCCGGCGCCTACCATATCTCGGGCAAGATGCCCTCGGCGGTGCAGTTCTCCGAGCAGACGTGCTCCGATTCGGAGCGGGTGCTGGGCGCCGATCATGCCGACACGCTGGCCCGGCGCGTCCAGCTGGCGCACCTGTACTACGCCGTGGGCCGGGTCGGCGACGCGGAGATGTTGCTCCGCGACACGGTCGCCCGCTGCGAGCGGGTCCTGCCCTATGGGGACCCGCTGACCCAGGCCGTCCGCCAGAGCCTGGCCAGCATCGCGGGCGACGGCTGATGAGGCGGCGTTCAGTGGCTCTTGTGACCAAATGACAATAGAGTGAATTAAAACAACCAGTGCTACAGGTCGCCTAAGCGCGGTGAGTCAGTCGTCGGGTACATACAGAAATCGAAAGGTCAGGAAAGATCCCAATATGGGCAAAGTTGTCCCAGGTCCGAGCCTTTGCGTGTTAGTTAGATGTTCAGAGGAGGTCCCAGGGACAGCAGCATCGATGGGGGTGGTGGGCGGTGATGCCCGATGGGAATGCCGGCTGAGCTGGCGCGGCGATTCCGGATCGGTGAGGTGCCTCCGCTCGCCGAGGGCGTTACCGACCGTCCCGACACCGCTGGCGGCCTCGCGGACGTCCTGGTTCCGGGTTCGGCCATGGCGCTCGTGCCGGACCCGGCCGTGGATGAGATCCTGCCCAACTGGCCCGGCGCCTGCGGCAAGACCCAGATCGCGGTGATGATCGCAGAGTCATTGTGGCGGTCGCGCGCCATCGACGGGCTGATCTGGATCTCGGTAACCGACCGGGCGGCGATCCTGTCCGGGTTCGTGCAGGCGTCGGTGGCGGCCACCGGCCTGCAACCCACCGGCACCGCCGACTCGGTCGCGGTCCGCTTCGTCAGCTGGCTGAGCGAGACCAGGCAACCCTGGCTGGTGGTCTTCGACGACCTGCCGGAGACCGCCGACCTGACCAGACTGTGGCCCGACGGGCTGGCGGGCCGGTTGCTGATCACCAGCTCGCGGATTGTTCCCGCGCTGGGCCGCCGCGGCCCGCGGGTCATCCCGGTCGGCTTGTTCAGCACGCGGGAGGCGCTGAACGGAGTGGCCGAACGGCTCAGCGCGAACCCGGTCCAGCGCCAGGGAGCTATCGACCTGGTCGGGACGCTCGGCCGCGAGCCGCTGGCGCTAGGCCAGGCGTCCGCGGTGATCGCGAGTTCCAACCTGACCTGCCGGGACTACCGGGAACTGTTCATCCAGCGGCGGGACCAGATCTGGACCAGCGCCGACGAGATTCCGTCGGCGGCCATGGTGACCTGGATGCTGTGCCTGGAGCGGGCGGAATCGCTGCTGCCCAGCTCGTCCGTGCGACTCATGCTGGTTTTCCTGGCCCTGCTCGACGGTCACGGCATCCCGGGCGTCGTCTTCGGCGCGCAGGCCCTGATCGCGTACCTGGGCGGGGCGGCCAACCCGTTCGCCGCGGCCGCCGACCCCAGACGAATCTGGGACGTACTGCTGGCCCTCGAGCGAGCCGGCCTGATCATGATCAACCGCGACGTCACGCCGCCGACCGTGCTGGTCAGCTCGGCCCTGCAGACGGCGATCAAGCTGGCCGCACCCGCCGAGGTCCAGGAGCCCGCGGCGCGGGCGGCCGCGGCCGCGCTGCTCGAGGTGTGGCCCGCCGACGAGCCGTCGCCGTGGGCGGCCGCCAGCCTGCGGGCGAACGCGGGTCGCCTGCAGGACTCGGCTCTCGATTCGCTGTGGGCCGACGGGTGTCATCCGCTGCTGCTGCGGGTCGGCCGGAGCCTGAACGAGGCCCGCCTGGCCAGCTCGGCCGTCGAGTTCTGGCAGGACCTGGCCGCGCGCTGCGACGCCAAGCTGCCCCCCGGCCACCCGGACGCGCTGGTGGTAGCCGGTCAGCTGGCCGCCGCGTACCTGGCCGCCGGGAACGCGGCGGAGGCCGTCCAGTGGTACCAGCGCGTGCTGGCCGACCGGACCCGTGAGTTGACGCCGGGCCACCCGGCCATCGTGGCCGCTCGCGTCAGCCTGGCCCGGGCCTTGATCATGGCCGGCGAACCCTCGGACGCGGTGACCGTCATGCTCCGCGTTGTCGGCGAGTACGAGCAGGTCCGCGGCCACGGGCACCCGGAGACCCTCAGCGCCCGGGACGAGCTGGCCACCGCCTACCAGGCCGCGGGCGATATCACCACGGCCGGCCGCCTGCTGACCCGCAGCCTGGCCGATCGTGAGCGGCTCCTGGGGCCGCGCGATCCGCTGACCATGGCTACCCGGGAGCGGCTGGCGGCGGCCTGCCTGGCCGACGGGAGAGGAAAGGAAGCGATCGCGCTATACAAGCGGGTGCTGGCCGACCGCGAGAAGGTGCTGGGACGCGGTCATCCGGATACGATCGCGACCGCCGGGAACCTGTCCGCCGCATATCAGGCGGCCGGGCGCATGCCTGCCGCGATGCAGTTGGCCGAGCGGTGCCGCGCGGATTCGGAGCGCGTTCTCGGCCGCGACCATGCTGATACGCTGGCCCGCGTAGTGAACCTGGCCCACCTGTACTACGTCGTAGGCCGGGTAGGAGACGCCGTGGCGCTGCTCCACGAGACGGCCGTCCGCTGTGAGCGGGTCCTGCCGGCTGATGACCCGTTGACTCAGACGGTCCGCCAGAGCCTGGCCAACATCGGCGACGGCTGACCGTCAATGATGGCGAAATGTACTTGTTTGCCGGGTAGATCATAATCGGCGCGCGCCCGCCGGTTACGAGTTAGAGTTAGCCTCGGTTTTTGCCATGCCGTATGCACAGGTCAGGGCGACCGGGGATACCGATCAGGAGAACAGATGACGGATCGAACCGTAACTGCCATCCCCATAGCCGGTCAGGCCCCCACGACCCGGCTGGAGCCCGACGCGATCGGGGCCGCCCAGGACACCATCATCGGCATGGGCAACTCGGCGCCCACCGTGGCGCTGGGACTGGTGCTGGCCTACCTCGCCGCGTCGTCAGCCTACGGCAGCGGGCCGATCATCGTCCTGTGCGGGATCCCGATGCTGATCATCGCAAACGCCTACCGCAGGCTGAACCTCTGGAGCGCGAACTGCGGCGCGTCGTTCGAGTGGGTCGGCCGCGCGATCAACCCGTACCTCGGGTTCATGACCGGATGGCTGATGATTGCCGCTAGCCTCATCGCGGCCGTCTCCGGCGTGGTGGTTCTGGGTCCGTCGGTCCTCGCGATTGCCGGCGTCAACGCGGTCAGCACCTGGCCCAACATCTTCATCAGCACGGCCGTCATCGTGGCCCTGCTGGTGATCGCCGTCGTCGGCATCCGACTGACCGCGCGCAGCCAGGTCGCGATGGGGGTGATCGAGTACGCGATCCTGATCGCCTTCTCGGCGTGGGGGCTCGTGTTTGTGCTGACTCACCACCATGGCACGGTCCCGATCACCAGGGGCTGGTTCAGCCTCACCGGCATCGGCGGGCACGGCGACGTGGCAGGGTCCCTGCTCTTCGCGGTGTTCATGATCGCCGGCTGGGACGCCACGGTCTACGTCAACGAGGAAGTAAAGCATCGGCGGCAGAACCCGGGCAAGGCCGCCGTCATCGCGGTCGCCTTGCTCATCGTCATCTACACCTTCTGCCAGATAGGCCTGCAGGGAGTGGTGACGCCGGCCAAGCTGGCGGCCAACGCGACCGCGCCGCTGGTCTACATCGCGCAGGCACTGGGCGGCGGCAGCGCGGCCAAGGCGATGGCGCTCGCTCTGGCCCTGTCGGTGATCGCGTCCACCGGGGTCAGCATCGTCATCCTGGCCCGGATGCTCTACGGAATGGCGAGTCACCGGGTACTCCCGGCCATCCTGGGCAACGTGAACACCCGCTTCGCCACGCCCGCGATCGCCAGCATCGTCATCGGCATGATCCTCATCGCCGTCACCTGGGTGTACCTGCTGGCCAGTTCGGTCGCGAACGCCTTCACCGCGCTGATCGACGTGAGCGGCGTGCTGTACGCGAGCTTCTACCTGCTGACCGCGACCTCCGCCATCGTGTACTACCGGCGCCGTATCTTCAGCAATGTCTGGGACGGGGTTCTCGTCGGCATTCTTCCCCTGGCCGCCACCGGGTTCCTGGTCTGGATCGTCGTCAAGTCGGTCCAGAACGCTCCCCAGTCGCAGCGGTGGTCGCTGATCGGCGTCGTCGCGGCTGGCTTGGTCCTGATGCTGGCCGCCCGTTTCATCCTGCGTTCCCCGTTCTTCCGCATCAGGCTGGAGAGCGCGGCCAGATAAGCACCTCACGTAAGACGGCGGTTCCGCGCGGCAGCCCGCGCTGATACTGGCCGGCAAAAACTGCTGTTGTTCGGATTGTTACTGGGTGTGACCGCCGTTGGGGTTGCGACGTATGTTTCCCCTTTGATTGGATGTCACCCGGAATCCCCGGAGGTGCGACGTGTCTCAGACAACCGGCGCCGAGTTCGTCTACGAGACGACCGCCACTGCTGTAGAGGAGAAGAAGAAGCTACGCCGGAACTTCCGGCGCTTCGACATGTTCTTCTACCTGATCTGCACGGTGGTGACGCTCGACACCATTGGCGCGGTCGCGGCTAACGGGGCACAGGGTTTCACCTGGTTGATCTTCCTCGGGATCTTCTTCTTCCTGCCCTACGGGTTGTCCATTGCCGAACTCGGGTCGGCGTTCCCGCAGGAAGGAGGCCCCTACGTCTGGAGCCGGCTGGCGTTCGGACGCCGGGTGGCAGCCGTCAACTCGGTCATCTACTGGATCTCCAATCCGATCTGGGTGGGCGGGTCGCTCACGATCGTGTCGTTCGCCGCGATCGAGGAGTTCTTCGGGAACGTGCCCGGCGCCTGGAAGTACGTGTACGCGGTGGTCTTCATCTGGTTCACCATCACGGCGGCCATCGTGTCGCTGCGGTACGGCAAGTGGGTGCCGACCCTCGGCGCCTGGGCGCGCGGGCTGATCATCGTATTCTTCGCGATCACCGTGCTCGTGTACGCGGCCAAGCACGGGGTGCACGGCTTCGGCGGTCACGCGTTCGTGCCCACTTACGCGATATTCATCGCCGTGGTCCCGGTCCTGTTCTTCAACTACGCCGGGCTGGAGGTGCCCTCGGCGGCGGGCGAGGAGATGGTCAATCCCCGGCGAGATGTGCCCTTCGCGGTGCTCTGGTCAGGTGCCGGGGTGATGGTCGCGTACGGGCTCCCGATCCTGCTCATCCTGATCGTCCTCCCGTCGAGCGCGGTATCCGGGCTAACCGGGTTCCTGGACGCGATCAAGGCCGTGTTCACCGTCTACGGCGGTCATGTCGCCTCCGACGGGACCGCGACGCTCACCGGGGGCGGCCTCCTCCTAGGCCGCATAGCGGCCGTGGTATTCATCTTTGCCCTGGCCAGCGCCGGGACGACCTGGATCATGGGAGCGGACCGGGCCGAGGCCGTGGCCTCCTTCGACGGCGGCGGTCCGCGGATACTGGGCCGGTTCTCGGCGCGCTTCGGGACCCCGGCCGGGATGAACGTGCTTTCCGGCCTGGTCGCGACCGTCCTCATGATCGCCGCGTTCGAGATCAACGGGGCCAATTCGAGCAGGTATTTTGCCGCCGTACTGGGGCTGACGATCTCCACCACCACGATCTCGTACCTGTTTATCTTCCCGGCGCTGATAAAACTCAGGTACACCCGACCCGATGTTCCGCGGCCCTACCGGGTACCGGGGGGCATGGTAGGAGCGTGGATCTGCTCGATCCTTCCGACCCTCTGGGCGCTGCTGGCGACCGTGGCGCTGCTCTGGCCTGGGTTCGGTGTCAACTGGTTCGGCGCGGGCGGGAACCCCAACGACTCTCTCGCCGCGCTCAGCTTCTCCCACGAGCGGCTGGAGTATGAGCTCAGCCAGATCGTCCCGCTGCTCGTCATCGTCGTGATCGGCGTCATCTTCTACTTCCTGGGCAGCAGCACGCGCAAGCAAGAGGTCACCGAGCCGGTGGCAGCGGCCCTTGCGGGAGTCGGCGGCACGGCCGGTGCGGTCACGAACTCTGAGGCCCCGGTCAAGGACGCGGACCCGACGCCCTAACAAGGAGGTCGCGGGTCTTGGACGAGCGTGCTTTTGACGAGCGGTACCGCACCTGGGCACGGCATTCTGGTGAGCTGTTCACCCAGGCCAGCCGTTATATTCCCGGCGGCGCGGGCAGTAGCGCACGCACGGTGAAGTTCGGCTGGAAGCCGTATCCCCCGTTCATGGCCGAGGGCTACGGGTCGCGGCTGCGCGACGTGGACGGACACGAGTACGTCGACTACCTGCTGGGCCTGGGCCCGATGATCCTGGGCCACCGGCATCCGGCCGTGACCCGCGCCGTCACCGGTGCCGTCAGCGAGCTGAGTACCTGCTTCGGCCTGCCGTACGAGCTGGAGATCGAGGCCGCGCGCAAGGTCACCGAGGCGGTGCCGGGGATTGAGCTGGTCCGGTTCTCCAACTCCGGCAGCGAGGTCGTCGGCACGGCTGTCCGGCTGGCCCGCGCGCACACCGGCCGCCCGCTGATCATCCGCTTCGAAGGGCACTACCACGGCTGGCAGGACACCGTCTACTGGAGCAACCACGTGGACCCGGAGCTGGCAGGCCAGGCCAGCCGGCCTCGTCCGGTTCCGTCCGGCCCCGGCGTCCCGGCCGAGCTGGAGGCCACGCTCATCGTGCTGACCTGGAACGACCCGGACAGCTTCGTAGCCGTGATGGAGGAGCGCGGCGACCAGGTGGCCGCGGTGATCACCGAGCCTGCAATGTTCAACACCGGCTGCATCCTGCCCGAACCCGGCTATCTGGAGCTGTTGCGTGAGCAGACCCGCCGGCATGGCGCGCTGCTCATCTTCGACGAGGTCATCACCGGATTCCGGTTCGCGCGCGGCGGTGCGCAGGAGTACTTCGGGATCACGCCGGACCTGACCACCATGGCCAAGGGGCTGGGCGGCGGCTTCCCGGTAGCGGCCATCGGCGGGTCCCGCGAGGCGATGTCGATGATCGCAGAGGGACGCTATTCGCACTCGGGCACCTACAACGCCAACGTCATCGCGTGCGCCGCGGTCAGCGCGACCATGGACGTGCTAGCCGAGCCGGGCCTGTTTGAGCGGCAGCGCGCGCTCGGTGAGACGCTGATGAGCGGGCTGCGCAAGCTGGCGGCCGAGGCGGGCCTCCCAGTTATCGTGGAGGGACTGGGCACCGTGTTCCAGGTCTGGTTCAGCGAACGCCCGATCCGGAACTGGCGGGACGCGCAGCGCTACGCGGACGAGGATCTGTTTACTCGGTGGTGGCAGGAAATGTTGCTGCGGGGGGTCTTGTTCCACCCCAGTCAGTACGAGAACCTGTTCCTGTCGCTCGTGCATACCGCCGACGACGTCAACGACATGCTCAGCGCCGCGCAGGAGGCCTTCGCCGTTATCGGACGCAGCCGATCCGGTCTGCGTTCCCGCGACTAGCTAGCCGATCCCCACCACCGAAGAGCCTCCGAGCGAGACGGAGATGCGCCATGTCATCGCCAGCCAGCACTGATCCGGCCCCGGCCAGAGCGCAGTCCCCGGGCGGCACCCTGAAGGATGCTGCTCTACGCGCTGGCGACATCGTCGTCATCTCCATGGCCAGCTCCGGCCCGACGCAGAGCATCGCGGTCACCCTGGCTGTCCTGCTGTCCACCGTCGCCTATGCCAGTTTCCTGCCGATCGTGATCTGCCTCATCCCGATCCTCGGCATCGCCATCGGCTACCAGCGGCTCAACGCCTGGCAGCGTAGCGCGGGCGCGACGTACTCCTGGGTCGGCCGCGCCCTCAACCCGCACGCCGGCTTCTTCGCCGGCTGGATCATGCTGATGTACTACTGCGTGGGCACGACCAGCCTGACGGTCCCGCTGGGCACCTACATGCTGACCTTCTTCAGTAACACGCTGCCCAACAACGTCTATGCGGTCGCCGCCGTCGGCACCGGGTTCGACATCTTCGTCCTGGTCATCGCGGCGGTCGGGATCCAGCTGTCGGCCCGGTTCTCGTGGGGCTGGGCCATCTTCGAGTACGGCCTGCTGGTCGGCTTCTCCATTGCCGCCCTGGTCGGCATCTACGGCCACAGCCTGCACCACACCGTGCACATCCACAGCTCGTGGTTCACCATCAGCGGCGCGGGCGGGTTCAGCGCGCTGGTCTCCGGCTGCCTGCTGGCCATCTTCTTGTACTCCGGCTGGGACAGTGCCGCGTACGTCAGCGAGGAGGCCAGGGGCAAGCAGGCCGGCCGGGCCGGGATAGTCAGTGTGCTGATCCTGTTCGTCATCTACGCCGGCGTCATCTTGTGCCTGCAGGGCGTCGCGCCCAACAAGTCGATGCAGAACAACGCGGCCAACATCCTGGCCTACGTCGGCGACCTGATCGGCGGCACCGGTTGGGGGAACGTCATGATCGTCGCCGTGCTCGGCGGCACGCTGGCCTCCCTGCTGGCCGCCATCGTCAGCGCGGGGCGGATCTCCTACGCCATGGGCCGCGACCGCACCTTCCCGCGCTGGTTCGCGAACGTGAACCCCAGGTTCCGTACCCCGTGGAACGCCACGATCCTGTTCGGCCTGCTCAACATCGTGTTCCTGTGGGGCACCACGCTGGCCGGCTCGATCGGCAAGGCCCTGTCCGACATCGTGAGCACGCTGGGCCTGATCGCGGCGATCTTCTACCTGCTCACCGCGAGCGCGGCGATCTGGTTCTACCGCCGGACGATCATGAGCAGCGCGTCGGACTTCTTCCTCGGCGGTTTCCTGCCCGGCCTGGGCGCGGCGTTCATGCTGTTCGTGATCGTCTACACACTGGAGCAGGACGAGCTCAACGCGGTCGAACTCGGCTTCGGCCTGGGGCTCGCGGCGGTCGGCCTGGCGCTCTCGTTCGTGTCCCAGTACGTCGGGAAGTCGCGCTTCTTCACCGACCCGACCACCAGCTACGGCGACCGGGTCGAGGAGGAACTCGCCGAGCCCCCGTTCAAATGACCTCAGGCGACCCCGGCCAGGACGCCGCCGACGTCTACATCGGCCTGGATCTCGGCACCTCCGGGCTCAAGGCGATGGCGCTCGCCGCCTCCGGCGCGATCCTGGCCCGGGCCAGCGCCGCCTACCCCACGCACCGGCCGGTCGCCGGGGCCTACGAGCAGGACCCCGGCGACTGGCTGCTCGCGGTGCAGCAGGTCGTGGCCAGGCTCGGCGAGGCGGTCCCGGCCGGCCGCTGGCGGGCCATCGGGCTGTCCGGCATGCTTCCCACACTCGTCACCCTGGGCCCGGACGGCCAGCCGACCGGGCCCGCCATCACCTGGCAGGACGCCCG
>Ga0302184_10001830_pt1 | contig 13650 bp, 12 predicted proteins | sample I_Palsa_N3_3_FD_200233 | JGI IMG/M metagenome (GOLD analysis project Ga0302184, IMG submission 200233) | Peat permafrost microbial communities from Stordalen Mire near Abisko, Sweden - I_Palsa_N3_3 | ecosystem: Environmental > Terrestrial > Soil > Palsa > Peat permafrost | place: Sweden...
CCTTGGCTCGAAAATGAGCCAATTCGGTTTGCATTCTGGACAATTAGCGAATTTCGCATGGTTGGCGCGCTGGCGTCTGCCTCATGACGCCAACCGTTCACCGGGTTGTGGTTGAGGTCACATCTAACCTGCTGAGCGCAGGGCCGCACACGGTCGCTAGGCTGTGGTTGCGCTCACAGTCCAGCCCATAGACCACAGTGAGGAAGCGTCGTCGCGGGATGAATCTTTACCTACCCATCCTCGTACTCGGAGGGATCGCCGCAGCCTTCGCGCTCGGCTCGGTCGCGCTCGCCCAGATCACCGGCCCGTCGCGCTTCAACCGCGCCAAGCTGGAGGCATACGAATGCGGGATCGAGCCCAGCGACCAGCCGGCCAACGCGCCGCACGCCGGCAGCGGGCAGCGGTTCCCGGTGAAGTACTACCTGACGGCGATGCTGTTCATCGTCTTCGACATCGAAATCGTGTTCCTGTACCCCTGGGCGGTCAGCTACGACCAGCTGGGACTGTTCGCGCTGATCGAGATGGTGGTGTTCATGCTCACCGTCTTCGTGGCCTACGCATACGTGTGGCGTCGCGGCGGCTTGACGTGGGATTGAGGTAAATCGTGGGTCTGGAAGAGAAACTGCCGAGCGGCTTCTTGCTGACGACCGTTGAACAGCTGGCGGGATACTTTCGCAAGAACTCGTTGTGGCCGGCGACATTCGGACTGGCCTGCTGCGCGATTGAGATGATGGCCACTGCCGGCCCGCGTTTTGATATCGCACGCTTTGGCATGGAGAGGTTTTCGGCGACACCCCGGCAGGCCGACCTGATGATCGTGGCCGGCCGGGTCAGCCAGAAGATGGCCCCGGTGCTGCGTCAGATCTACGACCAGATGGCCGAACCCAAATGGGTACTGGCGATGGGCGTCTGCGCATCGTCTGGCGGCATGTTCAACAACTACGCGATCGTGCAGGGCGTCGACCACGTCGTGCCGGTGGACATCTACCTGCCCGGCTGCCCTCCGCGTCCGGAGATGTTGTTATACGCAATCCTCAAGCTGCACGACAAGATTCAAGAGATGCCGCTGGGTGTCAACCGCGAGCAGGCCATCGCCGAAGCCGAGCAGGCGGCTCTTGCCGCCCGGCCGACGATAGAGATGCACGGGCTGCTGCGATGAGTTCACCGGGGCACGATCCCAAGCGCGCAGCCAGCGAGGTCGGCGGAACACCCGTTGGTACCGAACCCTCTGACGCCGAGCTGATCGGCGTTCGTCACGGCATGTTCGGCGTCCGGGGCAGCGGTGACACCTCGGGCTACGGACGATTGATTCGCCAGGTCACGATCGACGAGGGAAGTCCGCGGCCCTACGGCGGATACTTCGACGAGCTGGTCGACCGGCTGGCCGAGGCGCTGAAAGCCGACGATGACGTCGAATTCGCCGACGCCGTCGAGAAAGTCGTCGTCTACTGCGACGAGCTGACGCTGCATGTACGGCGCGAACTGCTGCCGCAGGTCGCCCGCCGGCTTCGTGACGACCCGCAGCTGCGCTTCGAGCTGTGCCTGGGCGTCAACGGCGTGCACTACCCGGACGAAACCGGACGCGAGTTGCACGCGGTGTACCCGCTGAGCTCGATCACCCACGGCCGTCGGGTCCGACTGGAAGTTGCTGCGCCAGATGGTGATCCACACATCCCCTCGCTGTTCGGGATCTACCCGACCAACGACTGGCATGAGCGCGAGACCTACGACTTCTTCGGCATCCTCTTCGACGGCCATCCGTCGTTGACCCGCATCGAGATGCCCGACGACTGGCAGGGACATCCGCAGCGCAAGGACTATCCGCTCGGCGGTGTCCCGGTGGAGTACAAGGGCGCGCAGATTCCCCCGCCCGACCAGCGGAGGTCCTATAACTGATGAGCGACACCATAAACGCGGCGCACGAGGATGAATCGGACACCTTGATCGCTCTCACGGGCCAAGATTGGAACAAGGTCGTCGAGGCCGCCCGGCGGAGCGGCGAACCCGGCGAACGGATCGTCGTCAACATGGGACCGCAGCACCCGTCCACCCACGGCGTGCTGCGACTGATCCTGGAGATCGAAGGCGAGACCGTCACCGACGCCCGATGCGGAATCGGCTACCTGCACACCGGAATCGAGAAAAACCTCGAGTACCGGTACTGGACGCAGGGCGTGACGTTCGTGACCCGAATGGATTACCTGTCACCGTTTTTCAACGAGACCGCCTTCTGCCTGGGCGTCGAGAAACTGCTGGGCATCACCGACGAGATCCCCGAACGCGTCAACGTCATTCGGGTGATGATGATGGAGCTCAACCGGATCTCCTCGCACCTGGTCGCCCTGGCGACCGGCGGTATGGAGTTGGGCGCGATGACGCCGATGTTCGTCGGCTTCCAGGGTCGCGAGATCATCCTGACGCTGTTCGAGTCGATCACCGGGCTGCGGATGAACAGCGCCTACATCCGGCCCGGCGGCGTCGCGGCGGACCTGCCACCCAACGCGCAGACCGAGATCGCCGACGCCCTCAAGAAGCTGAAGGTCTCGTTGCGCGACATGGGCGACCTGCTCAATGAGAGCGCTATCTGGAAGGCGCGGACCAAGGACGTCGGCTACCTGGACCTGACCGGCTGCATGGCTCTGGGAATTACCGGGCCGTGTCTGCGATCCACTGGGTTGCCGCATGACCTGCGCCGCGCCGAACCCTACTGCGGATACGAGGACTACGAGTTCGACGTGATCACCGACGACGGTTGTGATGCCTACGGCCGCTACATCATTCGCGTCAAGGAGATGTCGGAGTCGGTGAAGATCGTCGAACAGTGCCTGGACAAGTTGCGGCCCGGCCCGACCATGGTGGAGAACCGCAAGATCGCCTGGCCGGCTGATCTGACAGTCGGTCCGGACGGCCTGGGCAACTCGCCCCAGCACATCGAGAAGATCATGAGCGGCTCGATGGAAGCGTTGATTCACCACTTCAAGCTGGTCACCGAGGGCATCCGGGTTCCGGCCGGGCAGGTCTACGTCGCCGTCGAATCACCACGCGGCGAGTTGGGTGTGCACATGGTCAGCGACGGCGGCACCCGCCCGTATCGGGTGCACTACCGGGACCCGTCGTTCACCAACCTGCAGGCCGTCGCCGCGATGTGCGAGGGCGGCATGGTTGCCGACGTGATCACCGCGGTGGCCAGTATCGACCCGGTGATGGGCGGGGTGGACCGATGACCGCAGCACCCAGTCCCGGCGCCAACAACGGCGAACGGGTGTTCCTCCGACTCGGCCCGCCGCCGGAAGAGCCCGGGCAGTTCGTCACCGACGGCGCACCCCAGTCGTACCAGGCCGACGTGCAGGCACGTTTGGAGGTCGACGCCAAGGAGATCATCGGTAAATACCCGGACCCACGCTCGGCGCTGCTGCCGCTGCTGCACCTGGTGCAGTCCGAGGACGGCTACATCACGCCGGCCGGTGTGGAGTTCTGCGGAGCGCAGCTCGGGCTGACCGGTGCCGAAGTCGCCGCTGTCGCAAGCTTTTACACCATGTATCGTCGCGGACCCACCGGTGACTATTTCGTCGGCGTGTGCACCAACACACTCTGCGCGGTGATGGGTGGCGACGCGATCTTCGACTCGCTCAAAGAGCATCTCGGTATCGGCAATGACGAGACCACCGAGGACGGATCGGTCACCCTGCAGCACATCGAGTGCAACGCGGCGTGCGACTTGGCGCCGGTGGTAATGGTGAATTGGGAGTTCTACGACAACCAGACCGTTGAATCGGCACGCGATCTCGTCGACGGACTGCGCTCCGGGCAACCGCCGGCCCCATCGCGCGGACTCGCTCCACTGTGCACGTTCAAGGAGACCGAGCGAATCTTGGCGGGCTTCCCCGACCCACGGCCGGACGCAGGCCAAGGCGGAGCCGCTGCGGCCACGTTGGCTGGCCTTCAGGTCGCCAAGGAGCAGAACATGACTGCGCCGTCACCGGAAAACCCTGGGGGGAAGCAGTAATGGCCCAAACACCGTTGGCTCCGGTGCTGAGCCGGTACTGGGACGACCCGGAGTCGTGGACGCTGGAGACATATCGCCGCAACGACGGTTACAAGGCACTAGAGAAGGCCTTGAAGATGGACCCCGACGCGGTGATCACCGCCGTCAAGGATTCCGGGCTACGCGGTCGCGGCGGCGCTGGATTCTCGACCGGAACGAAGTGGTCGTTCATCCCGCAGGGCGACAGTGGCGCGGCCGCCAAGCCGCACTACCTGGTGGTCAACGCCGACGAGTCGGAACCCGGTACGTGCAAAGACATTCCGCTGATGCTGGCCACCCCGCACGTCCTGGTCGAGGGCGTGGTCATCGCGTCGTACGCGATCCGGGCTAGCCACGCCTTCATCTATGTGCGCGGTGAAGTGCTGCCCGTGCTGCGACGCCTGCAAAACGCGGTGGCCGACGCGTACGCCAACGGCTACCTGGGCCGCAACATCGCCGGCTCGGGCTACGACCTCGAGTTAGTGGTGCACGCCGGAGCCGGCGCGTACATCTGCGGCGAGGAGACGGCGCTGCTCGACTCGTTGGAGGGCCGCCGCGGCCAGCCACGACTGCGTCCGCCGTTCCCCGCGGTCGCCGGCCTGTACGGCTGCCCGACGGTGATCAACAACGTCGAGACCATCGCCAGCGTCCCGCCGATCATCCTCAACGGCGTGGATTGGTTCCGGTCGATGGGCAGCGAGAAATCGCCTGGCTTCACGCTGTATTCGCTGTCGGGACACGTCACTCGCCCAGGCCAGTACGAAGCGCCGCTGGGCATCACGCTGCGCGAACTGCTTGACTACGCCGGCGGCGTACGGGCCGGCCACCAGCTGAAGTTCTGGACGCCGGGCGGGTCGTCGACACCGCTTCTCACCGACGAGCATCTGGATGTGCCGCTGGACTACGAGGGCGTCGGAGCAGCCGGGTCGATGCTCGGCACCAAGGCTTTGGAGATCTTTGACGAGACAACGTGTGTGGTGCGGGCGGTCGGACGGTGGATCGACTTCTACAAGCACGAGTCATGCGGCAAGTGCACGCCGTGCCGTGAGGGCACGTTCTGGCTGAGTCAGATCTACCACCGCCTCGAAGCCGGTCACGGCACTCCCGAAGACCTGGACAAGCTGCTGGACATCTCCGATGCGATTCTCGGTAAGTCGTTCTGCGCCTTGGGCGATGGCGCGGCGAGCCCGGTCGCGTCGTCGATCCAATTCTTCCGCGACGAATACGTTGCGCACATCGAGGGCGGCGGCTGTCCGTTCGACCCCAAGCTGTCCATGCTCGCCCCGAATGGAGCCTCATGACGCAAACCGCGGACACCGGAGAGAAGGTTACTGAGCCGGAGCTGGTGACTCTGACCATCGACGGCACCGAAATCAGCGTTCCCAAAGGCACTTTGGTGATCCGGGCCGCCGAATTGATCGGCGTGCAGATTCCCCGGTTCTGCGACCACCCACTGCTGGACCCGGTCGGCGCCTGCCGCCAATGCATCGTCGAGATCGAGGGGCAGCGCAAACCGATGGCGTCGTGCACGATTCCGGTCGCCGACGACATGGTGGTTCGCACGCAGTTCAGCTCGGAGGTCGCCGACAAGGCGCAGCACGGCGTGATGGAACTCCTGCTGATCAACCACCCGCTGGACTGCCCGATGTGCGACAAGGGCGGTGAATGCCCGTTGCAGAACCAGGCGATGTCCAACGGCCGCCCGGATTCTCGGTTTCACGACGTCAAGCGCACGTTCACCAAGCCGATCAACATCTCCTCGCAGGTGCTGCTGGATCGCGAGCGCTGCATCCTGTGCGCGCGCTGCACCCGGTTCTCCGACCAGATAGCCGGCGACCCGTTCATCGAGATGCTGGAGCGCGGCGCGCTGCAGCAGGTCGGCATCTACGCCAACGAACCGTTCGAGTCGTACTTCTCCGGTAACGCCGTGCAGATCTGCCCGGTCGGGGCCCTGACCGGCACTGCCTACCGCTTCCGGGCCCGTCCGTTCGACCTCGTCTCCAGCCCGAGCGCGTGTGAGCACTGCGCGTCGGGATGCGCGCAGCGCACCGACCACCGCCGCGGCAAGGTGCTGCGCCGGCTGGCCGGCGACGAGCCCGAGGTCAACGAAGAGTGGAACTGCGACAAGGGCCGGTGGGCCTTCAACTACGCCACGCGGGGTGACCGGATCACCACTCCGCTGGTCCGCGATGCGGACGGCTCGCTAATGCCCGCGTCGTGGCCGCATGCGGTGGCCGCGGCCATCGAGGGGCTCACCACTGCACCCGGCGGTGCCGGTGTGCTGCCGGGTGGCCGGCTGACCGTCGAAGACGCGTACGCCTACTCCAAGTTCGCCCGAATCGTGTTGGACACCAACGATATCGACTTCCGCGCCCGCCCGCACTCCAGTGAGGAGACGCAGTTCCTGGCGGCTCGGGTCGCGGGCAAGCTGATCACGACCAGCTACTCCGATCTGGAGTCGGCACCGGTGGTCCTGCTCGCCGGCTTCGAACCGGAAGAAGAGTCGCCGATCGTGTACCTGCGGCTGCGCAAAGCCGCCCGCAAGCACGGGCTGGCGGTGCACGCGGTTGCGCCGTTTGCCAGCAACGGATTGCAGAAGATGGATGGCACGCTGATCCAGACCGCGCCCGGTGGCGAGGCCGCCGCACTGGACGAGCTGGCCGGCGCAGGCGGGGAGCTGCTGACTCAGCTTTCTAAGCCCGGGGCGATCATCCTCGTCGGCGAACGACTGGCCGACGTGCCCGGCGGATTGTCGGCCGCGGCCCGGCTCGCCGACAGCACCGGCGCGCAGCTGGCCTGGGTGCCCCGCCGCGCCGGCGAGCGCGGCGCGCTCGAGGCCGGCGCGCTGCCGGGATTGCTGCCCGGTGGCCGGCCGCTCAGCGACGACACCGCCCGTGCGCAGGTGGCCCAGAGCTGGAACGTCTCCGAGTTGCCTTCTGCGCAAGGCCGTGACGCCGACGGTATCCTCGCCGCGGCCGCCGACGGCTCGCTGGGCGCGCTGCTGGTCGGTGGCATCGAGCCCGACGACTTCGCCGATCCCGCCGCGGTACTGGCCGCATTGGACGCCGCGGGTTTTGTGGTGAGCCTGGAGCTGCGGCAGAGCGCGGTGACCGAGCGCGCCGATGTGGTGTTCCCGATCGCGCCGGCGGCCGAGAAGGCAGGCACCTACATGAACTGGGAGGGTCGCCAGCGCAGCTTCTCGGCAGCGCTGCCGCCTGCCGCCACACCAGACCTGCGAGTACTCGACACCCTGGCCGACGAGCTGGGCATCGACCTCGGCTTCCCCACGGTGGCCGCCGCGCTCGCCGAACTGAATGCGATGGGCACATGGGACGGCACGCCCGGCCCGGCGCCGACCGTCGCCGCGGCCGCGGCACCCACACCTGGTGCCGGTGAGGCCGTGCTGGCCGGCTGGCGGATGCTGCTCGACGACGGACGGCTACAGGACGGCGAGCCACACCTGGCCGGCACCGCGCGCACCCCGGTGGTGCGGCTATCGGCGGCGACCGCGGGCGCTATCGGCGCCGCCGACGGCGACAACGTCACCGTCAGCACGGCGCGCGGCACGGTCACCCTGCCGTTGACGATCACTGACATGCCCGACCACGTAGCGTGGCTGCCGCTGAACTCGCCGGGCTCGGCGGTGCACCGGCAGCTGGGCGTCACGCCCGGCGCCGTGGTGAAAATTGGGGTGCACAAATGATGACTGGCTTCGGACACGACACCTGGTGGCTGATCCTGGCCAAATCGCTTCTGGTCTTTGTCTTCCTGGTCCTGACCGTGCTGGTCGCGATCCTCGCCGAACGCAAGATCCTGGGCCGGATGCAGCTGCGCTGGGGACCCAACCGGGTCGGGCCGCGCGGCTATCTGCAAAGCCTGGCCGACGGCATCAAGCTGGCGCTGAAGGAGCCGATCACCCCGTTCGGCGTCGAGAAGCCGATCTTCTTACTGGCTCCGGCCATCTCGACGATTCCCGCGATCACGGCCTTCGCATTCATTCCGTTCGGGCCGCAGGTTTCGGTGTTCGGCCACTGGACGCCGTTGCAGGTGACCGACCTGCCGGTGGCGGTGCTGTTCATCCTGGCGCTCTCGTCGATCGGGGTCTACGGCATCGTGCTGGCGGGATGGTCGTCGGGCTCGACCTATCCGCTGCTGGGTGGGGTGCGCTCGACCGCGCAGGTGATCTCTTACGAGGTCGCGATGGGCCTGTCGTTCGCCACCGTGTTCCTCTTCGCCGGAACGATGTCCACGTCGCAGATCGTGTCGGCCCAGGACCGGGTCTGGTACGTCTTCTTGCTGTTGCCGTCGTTCACGACCTACCTGGTGTCCATGGTCGGCGAGACCAACCGGGCGCCGTTCGACCTGCCCGAGGCCGAAGGCGAACTGGTTGCCGGTTTCCACACCGAGTACTCGTCGCTGAACTTCGCGTTGTTCTATCTCGCCGAGTACATCAACATGACCACGGTGTCGGCGCTGGCCGCCACGCTGTTCATGGGCGGCTGGCACGCGCCGTGGCCGCTGAACATGTGGGCCGGGGCCAACAGCGGCTGGTGGCCGTTGCTGTGGTTCATCGCCAAGGTGTGGGTCTTCTTGTTCTTCTACATCTGGCTGCGCGGCACCCTGCCGCGGCTGCGCTACGACCAGTTCATGGCGCTCGGGTGGAAGCTGCTGATCCCAGTGTCGCTGATCTGGGCTCTGATCGCTGCGGCGATCCGCACCCTGCGGAACCAGGGTTACCCGCACTGGACGCCGGTGCTGGTCGGCGCCAGCATCGTCGTCACCGTCGTGCTGCTCTATTTGCTGCAAAGACCGTTCAGCAACAGGCAGATTCGCAACAGACGCCGCCGCAACGAGCCGGTGGAGGCAGGGTCCTCAGCGTCCTTGGCGCCGGCATTTCCCACGCCGCCACTGCCCGGCCAGTCGCCGGTGACGGCGAGCAAGGAGTCTGCACATGGCTAAATTCCTGAGTTCGCTCGCCGGATTCGGCGTCACGTTCGGCTCGATGTTCAAACGGCCCGTCACCGAGAGCTACCCGGAAAATCCGGGCCCGGTGATGCCGCGCTACCACGGCCGTCATCAGCTCAACCGCTACGCCGACGGCCTGGAGAAGTGCATCGGCTGCGAATTGTGCGCATGGGCGTGCCCGGCCGACGCGATCTACGTCGAGGGCGCCGACAACACCGAGGAACAGCGTTTCTCGCCGGGCGAACGCTACGGCCGGGTCTACCAGATCAACTACCTGCGCTGCATCGGATGCGGGCTGTGCGTCGAAGCCTGCCCGACCCGCTCGTTGACGATGACCAACCACTACGAAATGGCCGACGACAATCGGGCCGACCTGATCCTCGAGAAGCACCAGCTACTGGCTCCGTTACTGGAGGGCATGACCCCGGCGCCGCACCCCAGGGCCGAAGGATCCACCGACGCCGACTACTACCGCGGCAACATCACCGCAGAAGGCCTGCGCAACATCCCGATCACGGACGTCACAAAGTGACCACCCTGCTGGCCGCTGACGCGATCACCCGCACGTCCACCGGTGAGGCGGTGACGTTCTGGGTGCTGGCCACGCTCGCACTGATCGGTGCGCTGGGTGTGGTGATGGCCGCCAACGCGGTCTACTGCGCGATGTCACTGGCGATGACGATGATCGTCCTCGCAGTGTTCTACATGATCGAAGACGCCTTGTTCCTCGGCGTCGTACAGATCGTGGTCTACACCGGCGCGGTGATGATGCTGTTCTTGTTCGTCCTGATGCTGATCGGCGTGGACTCGGCGGAGTCGCTGGTGGAAACGCTGCGCGGGCAGCGGGTTGCCGCCGTGGCGGCCGGTCTGGCATTCGGCATCGTGCTCATCTCCGGCATCGGCAACGCCGCCACCCAGAGTTACGCCGGATTGACGCAGGCCAACGCCGGCGGCAACGTTCAGGGTCTGGCGGCGCTGATCTTCTCCCAGTACCTGTGGGCGTTCGAGCTGACCAGCGCACTGCTGATCACCGCAGCCATCGGCGCGATGATCCTGGCGCACCGGGAGCGCTTCGAGCGTCGCAAGACACAGCGCGAGATGTCCGTCGAGCGATTCCAGCCGGGCGGGCACCCGACCCCGCTTCCCGGTCCCGGTGTGTTTGCCCGGCACAACGCGGTCGACACTCCGGCACGGCTCCCCGACGGCTCTCCCTCCCGGTTGTCGGTGCCCGCGGTCTTGGAGTTGAGGCCGGTCCATGATCGCGACCTGCCGGCCAGTCACGGTTCCAACGGTTCTGGAAACGGTGCGTCATGAATCCGCAGAATTACCTGTACCTCTCCGCGCTGCTGTTCACCATCGGCGCTGCCGGTGTCCTGTTGCGGCGCAACGCGATTGTGATGTTCATGTGCGTCGAGCTGATGCTCAACGCGGTCAACCTAGCCTTCGTCACGTTTGCCCGGATGCACGGTCACCTCGACGGCCAGATGGTGGCCTTCTTCACGATGGTCGTCGCCGCCTGCGAGGTGGTGGTCGGACTGGCCATCATCATGACGATTTTCGGTGCCCGTAGATCGGCTTCGGTCGACGACGCCAACCTGCTTAAAGGTTAGAGGCCCGTGACATCACTGACACATCTGATCTGGCTGCTCGTCGCGTTGCCCGCGGCGGGCGCCGCGATATTGCTGGTCGGTGGCCGGCGGACCGACGCGTGGGGACACCTGCTGGGCTGCGCGACGCCGCTGGCGTCGTTCGGAGTCGGCCTCGCGCTGCTGTCCGACATGCTCGGCCGGCACGGCGACGCCCGGACCATCACCCAGAACTTGTTCACCTGGATACCGGTCGGCGGCCTGCAGGTGGACTTCGGTATGCAGATCGACCAGTTGTCGATCTGTTTCGTGCTGTTGATCACCGGAGTCGGGTCGCTGATCCACATCTACTCGATCGCGTACATGGCCGAAGACGCTGACCGCCGACGGTTTTTCGCCTACCTCAACCTGTTCCTGGCAGCGATGCTGCTGCTGGTGGTGGCCGACAACTTCGTGGGCCTCTACGCCGGCTGGGAAGGCGTGGGCCTGGCGTCCTACCTGCTAATCGGATTCTGGTACCACAAGCCGACCGCGGCCACTGCGGCCAAGAAAGCCTTCGTGATGAACCGGGTCGGCGACGCCGGGCTGGCACTGGCGATCTTCGTGATCTTCGCCAATTTCGGCACGCTGTCCTACTCCGGTGTGTTCGGCCAGGCAGCGGGCGCCAGCCACGCCGCACTGACCTGGATCGGGCTGCTGCTGCTGGCGGGCGCCTGCGCCAAGTCCGCGCAGGTTCCGCTGCAGGCCTGGCTCGGTGACGCAATGGAGGGCCCCACCCCGGTGTCGGCGTTGATCCACGCCGCGACGATGGTGACGGCCGGCGTGTATCTGATCGTGCGATGCAACCCGCTGTACAGCCTGTCCCCCGACGCCCGCCTCGGCGTGATCATCGTGGGAGCGGTCACGCTGATGTTCGGGGCGATCATCGGCTGCGCCAAGGACGACATCAAACGCGCACTGGCGGCGTCAACGATGAGCCAGATCGGCTACATGGTGCTGGCCGCGGGCCTCGGGCCGGCGGGCTACGCGTTCGCGATCCTGCACCTGCTCACCCACGGCTTCTTCAAAGCCGGCTTGTTCCTCGGCTCCGGCGCGGTGATCCACGCGATGCACGAGGAGCAGGACATGCGCCACTACGGCGGTCTGCGTAGCGCGCTACCGGTGACCTTTGCCACCTTCGGCCTGGGTTACCTGGCGATCATCGGCGTGCCGCCGTTCGCGGGCTTCTTCTCCAAAGACGCCATCATCGAAGCCGCGTTGGGAGCGGGCGGAGCCGGCGGCTGGATCCTGGGCGGGGCGGCCTTGCTGGGCGCCGGAATCACCGCGTTCTACATGACCCGGGTGATGCTGCTGACCTTCTTTGGTGAAAAGCGTTGGGCGCCAGATGCACATCCGCATGAAGCGCCAGCGTTGATGACCTGGCCGATGATCGTGCTCGCGGTCGGATCGGTGTTCTCCGGCGGGCTGCTGGGCTGGGGCGGCACGCTGCGGCACTGGCTGGAACCGGTGACCACCTTCGAGGAGACCTCGTCGGTGGCGCCGTCGTGGGTGATCAGCGCGGTGGCCGTCGGTGTCGTCGCCGTCGGCTTCCTGATCGCTTTGTGGCGCTACCTTGGCCGCCCCGTGCCCGAGACGGCACCCGCCGACGTGTCGGTGCTGACCGTCGCCGCCCGCAGAGATCTGTACGGCGATGTCTTCAACGAGGAGGTCTTCATGCGACCGGGTGCGCAGCTCACGCACGCGCTCGTCGAGTTCGACGACCAGGGTGTGGACGGCTCGGTCAACGCGCTGGGCAACTTGGTGGCTCGCACCTCCGAGTGGCTGCGCGGATTCCAGACCGGATTCGCCCGCAACTACGCGTTGTCGATGTTGGCGGGAGCGGCGCTGGTCGTCGCCGCGATCCTGGCGGTGCAACTGTGGTGACGTTCCCTTGGCTGTCGGTGCTGTGGCTGGTGCCGTTGGTCGGTGCCCTGGTCATCATTCTGGTGCCGGCCAGCGGGCGGCAGTTCGCCAAATGGCTCGGCGTGACGGTGTCGGTCGTCGTGCTGGCGCTCTCGATAGCGCTCGCGGTGGAATTCAAGGCCGGCGGCCCGACCTATCAGTTCGTCGAATCTCACACGTGGATACCGGCTTTCGGTGCGGGATACACCCTCGGCGTCGACGGCATCGCATTAGTGCTGGTCTTGCTGACCACCATCTTGGTGCCGTTCCTGTTGGTGGCCGGCTGGAACGACGGCGGTGAGCGATCACGCGGGACCCAGGCCTACATCGCGCTGACGCTGACCATCGAATCGATGGTGCTCATCTCGGTGGTCTCACTGGATGTGCTGCTGTTTTACGTGTTCTTCGAAGCCATGCTCATCCCGATGTACTTCCTCATCGGCGGTTTCGGTGGTGGCGCACATCGCTCCCGCGCCGCGGTGAAGTTCTTGCTGTACAACCTGTTCGGCGGTCTGATCATGCTGGCCGCCGTGATCGGCCTGTACGTGGTGACCACTCAGAACGGCTCGGGCACATTCGACTTCCGTCAGATCGTCGCCGCCGTCACCTCGGGTTCGCTGGGCGCGTCTTCGGCCGTGACCAAGGCGCTGTTCCTGGGGTTCATGTTCGCCTTCGCGATCAAGGCTCCGCTGTGGCCGTTCCACCGCTGGCTACCCGACGCGGCGGTGGAATCGACACCGGCGACCGCAGTCCTGATCACCGCGGTGATGGACAAGGTCGGCACGTTCGGCATGCTGCGGTACTGCCTGCAGTTGTTCCCTGACGCGTCAACGTATTTCCGCCCCGTCATCGTCACGCTGGCAGTGATCGGCGTCATCTACGGCGCCATCGTGGCGATCGGGCAGACCGACATCATGCGGCTGATCGCCTACACGTCGATCTCGCACTTCGGCTTCATCATCCTCGGGATCTTCGTGATGACGACGCAGGGCCAGAGCGGATCCACGCTGTACATGCTCAACCACGGCATCTCCACCGCAGCGGTGTTCCTGATCGCCGGATTCCTGATCGCGCGCCGCGGCACCCGGTCGATCGCCGCCTATGGCGGTGTCCAGAAGGTGGCCCCCGTACTGG
>Ga0302184_10001837_pt1 | contig 13629 bp, 11 predicted proteins | sample I_Palsa_N3_3_FD_200233 | JGI IMG/M metagenome (GOLD analysis project Ga0302184, IMG submission 200233) | Peat permafrost microbial communities from Stordalen Mire near Abisko, Sweden - I_Palsa_N3_3 | ecosystem: Environmental > Terrestrial > Soil > Palsa > Peat permafrost | place: Sweden...
GCGCTCACCAACGCGATGGCGTTCGAGGAAGTCGTCAGGCAACGGGCCCACGAGCGGGCGGTCATCGACGGCAGCGCGGACGGCATCGCGGTCCTCGACGAGGCCGGCCTGGTGCGGCAGTGGAATCCTGCCGCGCACCGGATCACCGGGATGGCCGCGCAGGACGCGATCGGCAAGCCGCCGTCTTTCCCGCTCCCTGAGCCGGGCGCGACGCTCAACACCAAACTGCCGAACGGCCGCTGGCTCAACGTGCTGTGCACCGCACTCGCCGGCGGCGGCGAGCTGGTCATCGACTTCCGTGACGTCACCGCGGCCAAGGAGCTCGAGGAGGCCAAGGACTTGTTCCTGGCCACTACGAGTCACGAGCTGCGCACGCCGATCACCGTGGTGCAGGGCTTCGCCAGCACCCTGGCCAGCCGGTGGGACCAGCTGGCGGACACCGAGCGGCGGGCCGCGGTCCGGACCATCGCCGAGCGGGCGGGCTCGCTCAGCAGGCTGGTGGAACAGCTGCTGCTCGGCTCCCGGGCCGGCGCCGACCAGTTTCCGGTGAGCAACGGCCCGTTCGATCTCGCCGCGGTCCTCCGCGGCGCCGTCACCGCCTTCCAGCCGCTGTCCGACAAGCACGTCTTGGTGGCCGACATCGCCGTGGGCCTGCCGACCGCCAGCGGCGACACCATGGCCACCGACATCATCGTCGGCCAGCTGCTCGAGAACGCCTTCAAGTACTCACCGGACGGCGGCACGGTCACCGTCCGGGCCCGGCCATCCGGCCGGTGGCTCGAGGTCACGGTGGAAGACGAGGGCATCGGCATCGCCGACGGCGATCACGAGCGCATCTTCGACCGGTTCTTCCAGGGCGAGGCCGGTGACCGCCGCCGGTTCGGCGGCGTCGGCATCGGCCTGTTCATCGTCCGGCGCCTGGCCCAGGCCCAGAACGGCGAGGTCAGCGCGAGCTCACGGACCTCCGGGGGCACGGCCATGCGCCTGCGCCTGCGGCCGGCTGACGATACTGCGCCTGCGGCCGGCTGACGATGCCGCGGTCGCGCTCAGGGATGAGGACGGAGTTACGACGTGACGGCGTTGATGTCTACGGGCACATCCCGCTTGCGCGGTTGGCCGCCGGTGGCTTCCAGGTACGCGTCCACGATCCCCGGGACGTCGTAGCCCTGCTTCATGATCGTGCCTTTTTCCAGCCAGATCACCCGGTTGCAGCTCGCCTCGATCTCGGCCAGGTTGTGCGCGACCAGAAAGACCGTCGCCGCCTCCCCGCGCAGAGACATGATCTTCTCGTGGCTCTTGGTCCGGAAGTTCGCGTCGCCGGTGGCCAGCGCCTCGTCGATCATCAAGATCTCGTGGCTCTTGGCCGAGGCGATGGAGAACCGCAGCCGCTGGGCCATACCGGTGGAGTAGGTGCGCATCGGGTAGTCGATGAAGCTTCCCACGCCGGAGAACTCCACGATGGCCTGGTAGGCGTCCTTGGTCTCCTGCGGGCTCATGCCCATGGCCAGGCAGCCGAGCACCACGTTGCGCTCCCCGGTCAGGTCGTCGAGCAGCGCGGCGTTGACCCCGAGCAGGGCCGCCTGCCCGCTGGTGTAGACGCAGCCCTGCTCGGGCGGCAGCAGGCCGGCGATCGCCTGCAGCAGCGTCGACTTGCCCGATCCGTTCCGGCCGATGATCCCGACCGCGTCGCCGTGGTTGATCACGAAGGAGACGCCCCTGATCGCCTCCACCTCGCGGACCGAGGGGCGGCGCTGGCGCCTGAACACCCGCATCAGCGCCGTCGCCGCGGTGCCCTTGTCGCCGCCCGCTCCGTACACCCGGTAGACGACGTGCAGGTCGTCGACGATCACGGTGGGATTAGCCACGGCCGTACCTCGTTTCGGCCTGCCAGAAGAACAAGAACCCCACCACGAGCGCCAGGACCGCCCAGCCGATGCCCCACAGCCACAGCTGATTGATGGTCACCGACCCGTGGCAGTAGGCGCTGAACTCGAGGTTCTTGCCCTTCTTGTCGTAAAGCGCGCACTTCGCCGCGTTGTACGGCTGGCTGCCCGGCCAGGCCAGCCGCTCCGTCTTCAGTATCGCGTTGCGGACCAGGCTGATGTACACCGCGGCCGGGTTGATCTGCAGGATGTAGACGATCGTCGGGTGCTTTTTCAGGGTGCTGATCGTCTGGATGCTGAACATGACGCCCGAGGTGTACATCCAGGTCCGGACCAGGAACGGCATCAGCTGGCCGAAGTCGTCCGCGCCGGAGCCCAGCCGGGCCAGGAATAGGCCCATGCCCATGTTGAACACGGTCTGCAGCGCCAGTGCCGGGAGGGCCAGCAGCCAGTACCAGGTCAGCGGCTCGCCGGTGCCCAGCACGATGGCGGTGAGCACGATCATGGAAAAGACCAGCTGCTGGAGCTCGATCAGCACGTAACCGATCGGCAGGCTGGCGCGCGGGAACGGCAGCGCCCTGATCAGCGGCAGGCTGTCGACGATGACCCGGGAGGAGGTGATGAACGCCCGCTGGGTGAAGTTGAAGATGAAGATGCCGGTGATGAGGAAGGACAGGAAGTTCGGCACCCCCCGGCTGGTGTCCAGGATGACGCCGAAGATCAGGTAGTAGACGGCGGCGTTCAGCAGCGGGGTGAGCACCTGCCACAGCTGGCCGAGCCTGGCCTCGGTGTACATCGCGACGTTGCGCGCGGTGGCGAAGCCCATGATGAAGTGGCGCCGGGCCCAGAGCTGCCCGGCGTAGGCCAGCACGCTAGGGCGCGCGGAACTCGGCCTGAGGTTGTACTCGGCGGCCAGCTCGGCCAGCGACTCACCCGGCGCTGGCTCCTCGGTTAGGTCGGGAGTCGCGAGTTCATCGGTCAGCGTGCCCGGGCCGCCCTGGTCGCGTGCTCGGTCTTTCATGGACGCGAGCCTATGGCGTACAGGCGTGCCCCGGTGCCGGGGAACGGGGCGGGGGGAAGCGGGCTGACAACCTTCACGGACAGACGGTACCGTGCCCGCGGCAGGTGCCGTGGCCACCGCGGGTTTCTGCTGAGACGTCGTTACCGTCCAGATACGCAGGGGCTGCCGTGTTTCCGGAGGGCCGCGACGGGGCATTTCCGCTCGTACCGGGTTCGATCAAGATTCGGATAGACGGGCTGGGGCTGGCATGGAGGTGACTAAGTCGAGCGTCCTCATGCTCCCGTTCGCTGCTTCAAGCGTCGGGGCGGCCCGCCGGCGCCTGGTGTCGGACCTGATCGCGGCCGGTATCTGCGATTCGGCCGTCTGTGACGTCGCGCTCGTCGCCAGTGAGCTGCTCAGCAACGCCCTGCGGCACGCGGACCCGCTGCCCGGCGGCAGCATCGAAGTGTCCTGGCGCCTCGACGGCGACTGCGTCCAGGTCTGGGTCGCCGACGGCGGCGGCGAAACCCGCCCTGAGCTGGGCGAACCGACGCCGGGGGCGACCGGGGGCCGCGGCCTGCGGATCGTGGCGAAGCTTTCCAGGGGCTGGGGAACCAGCCACGGCGACGTGGGCACCACCGTGTGGGCGCAGGTGCCGATCAGCCGGGGGCCGCCGCAGGTGGCGCCGGCCGGGGTCCCCGTGGTGGTGGCCGAGAGCGGTTAGGCGAACCAGAGAGACTACGCACGGCCGGGGGGAACGGTGTCGCGGTTTCACGGGGTGGACAGTGAGGTGGGGACCCTCCGGACGGTGATCGTGCACCGGCCGGGAGCCGAGCTGAAGCGGGTGCTCCCGCGCGATACCGGCCAGCTGCTCTTCGCGCAGCTGCCGTGGGCGGCCCGAGCGCAGCAGGAGCACGACATGTTCACCCAGGTCCTGCGCGATCATGGGGTACAGGTCCTGTACCTGACGGAGCTGCTCCAGGACGTGCTTGAGTACTCACCGGCTCGGCGGCAGGCGATCGAGGCCGCGCTCGGCGCGGTCACGCTCGGCGACGAGCTCACCGGCCAGGTCCGGCGCCATCTCGACGGCCTCGATCCCGAGGCACTCACCGAAGTGCTGATCGCGGGGCTTACGGCGGGCGAGTTCGGCGGCCGCGGCGTCGTGTACCAGCTCCTGCCCGGCTCGGACTTCCTCATCGAGCCGCTGCCGAACCTGGTGTTCTTCCGGGATTGCGGCGTGTGGATCGGCGACCGCGTCGCGGTGGCCAGCCCGGCCGCGCCTGACCGGCGGGTCCACGCGCAGCTGACGGACGTCATCTACGCGCACCATCCGCTGTTCGCCGGGACCAAGTCGCTGTACCGGCCCGGCGCCGAACCGATGGAAGGCGGCGACGTGCTGCTGCTGGCCCCGGGCGTCATCGCGGCCGGATCATCGCCAGCGGGAGTCGCCCGGCTGGCCAGGCACGTCTTCGACGCCGGGCTGGCGCACACGGTGCTCGTGGTCCCGCTCGGGCATCCGGGCCGGCGCCTGGACACCGCGTGCACCATGGTGGGCGCGGACATGGTCCTGATGCGGCCGGCCGCCGCGTACTCCCTGACCACCCGGGTGCTGACCCCGGGAGGCGACAGCCTGCGGGCGTCGCATCCGCAGGCCTTCCTGGTCTCGGCGGCCCAGGCGGCGGGCCTGGACCGGCTGCGGGTGATCGAGACCGGCCTTGGCCCGGCGGCAGCGGGCCGCGAGCAGTGGGACGACGCCGGCAACCTGCTCGTGCTCGGCCCCGGGCTGGTGGTCTCGCACGAACGCAACGTGGCCAGCCACGCCAGGCTGGAACGATGCGGTGTCGAGGTGATCACCGTGCCCGGCAGTGAATTGTGCGGCGTCCGCGGCGGTCCGCGCAGCTTGTGCTGCCCGGTCAGCCGAGACCCGGCCCTGCTGCCCGGCGACTTATATCCAGAAAGCTCTCAGGGTGTGCTAAGCGTAGTTGCCTGGAATCTAGACGCCCGGCACGATAGGGTTCGGCACGTGGAGCTAAATGTCTCAAGTCGATATCACGATGATCACACAATCGTGACCATTTGCGGTGAGATCGATCTCTACACCGCTCCGCGGCTGCACAGCGAGCTTGCCGCCGTACTGGTCGACGGCATGCCAGCCCGGGTGGTGATTGACATGTCCGGCGTGGAGTTCTGCGACTCGACCGGCATGAACGTGCTGCTCTCCTGCCTGCGCCGGGTGCGCGAACGGGGCGGCGAGCTGGAGATCGCGTCCCCGAAGCCCGCGGTCCGCAAAATACTTCAGGTCACCGGCCTTGACTCAGTATTCACGCTGGTAGACGACGCGAACATGAGTCGGCCGAAGCCAGCGGTTCCGCAGTGAAGAATCCGCGGTGAAGCGGATGGGGACGCGGGCCGAGGTCCGTTGACCTAAGATCGGCGCCATGTCAGCACCGTGGATGCCCGGCGACGTCGCGGTGGTCATCGCGGCGCGGAACGAGGCGGACCGGATCGCCGCGACCGTCGCCGCCGCCGCCGGGCTGGCAGGCGTCGGGCTCGTCGTCGTGGTCGACGACGGTTCGGCGGACGCCACGGCCGCCGCGGCCCAGCGGGCCGGCGCCGCGGTCATGCGGCACCCGCGCAACCGGGGCAAGGGCGCCGCGATGGAGACCGGCGCGGAGGCGGTCCTGCTGGTCGACCAGCGGGAGCATCGGGACCGTCCGCGGCACCTGCTGTTCCTCGACGCGGACCTTGCCCAGACGGCCGGACAGGCCGGGCCGCTGATGGACCCGGTGACCGCGGGCACCGCGGACATGACCATCGCCGTCTTCGCCGCCACCGTCAAGCTCGGCGGCCACGGCCTGGTGGTCGGGCTCTCCGGGGCCGGCATCCGCCGGGCTACCGGGTGGCAGCCGAGGCAGCCGCTGAACGGGCAGCGCTGCCTGACCCGTGCGGCGTTCGAGGCCGCGCGGCCGCTGGCGCACGGCTGGGGGGTCGAGACCGCCCTCACCATTGACCTGCTGCGCCAGGGACTGCGGATCACCGAGGTTGAGGTGGAGCTGGCGCACCGCGCCACCGGCACCGGTCTGCGGGCCCAGCTGCACCGCGCTCACCAGCTCACCGATGTGGCCAGGGCGCTCGCCGCCCGCCCATGACCAGACGGCCGGGACGCGCGGGGCCAGCGGGGTCGGCGGGGCCGGCGGGGGGCGCGAGGTCCAAGGGAATGCATGCGGGCCGGGCGGGCCTCATCGCCATCGGCGTCAGCATCGTGTGCACGTTCGCCGTCGCGGTGGCCGGCCCCTCGGTGATGGAGCCGGTGCTGCCCGGCCGGCCCGGTCAGCCGCCGTGGTCACTCGGCCTGCACCCCTCGGCTTACCTAGTGGTCCCGCTGACCGCGGCCGGGCTCGCGGCCGGCACCCTCGGGCTGGTGCTCGTGCTGCGGGCCAGCCGCGACGGCTGGTCGGTTCCGGCCCGGGCCATCTTGATCGCCGGGCTGCTGGCGGCGGCCGCGCTGACCCTGGTGCCGCCGTTCGGGTCCTCAGACCAGCTCAGCTACGCCGCCTACGGGCGGATGTTCGTCACCGGCCACAACCCGTACACGACGACCCCCGCCCAGCTGGCGGCGCTCGGTGATCCGGTCGCGCGGGCGGTCCAGGACTGGTCCGGGTCGCCGTCGGTATACGGGCCGCTTGCGACCGCGATCGAGGCGCTGGCGTCGCTGGCCGGCGGCACCTCCGTGCGGCTCACCGTGTTCGTGCTCGGCCTGGCCAACCTGATCGCTTTCGGCGTCACCGCGCTGCTGCTGCACCGCGTGACGCGGGATTCGCCGGGCCGCCAGCTGCGCGCCGCCTTGCTGTGGGCGGCGAACCCGGTGCTGCTCCAGGTGCTCGTCGCGGGCGCCCACGTGGACAGCCAGGCGGTGGTGTTCGGCGTGGCCGGGGTGGCGGTTGTGCTGGGGGGCCCTTCGGGGGCCCCCGGGGCGGGGTGGGTGCCTCCTTGGCGACGCATGGCGGTGGCGGGGGTGCTGGTGGGGCTGGGGTTTGCGGTTAAGGTTTCGGTGGTGCTGGTGGGGGTGGGGCTCGGTATCGGGCTCGTGCTGGTGATGGGACGGCAGTGGCGGCGGGTGGCGGGGCCGCTGGTGGCGCTGGGGGCGGGGTTCGCGGTAACGGCGGGAACGGCGGTGGCTATCGGGGGGTCCGCCATGCTCCAGCAGTCGTCGCGGGCGAGTGACATGGTGTCGATCGGATCGCCCTGGCGGGTGATCCGGACCATCATCCAGCTGGTGGTCAAGGGGCCGGCCGCGACGGACATCGTGAAGTTCGGGGCCATCGCGCTGACCGTGGTGCTCGCGGTGCTGATCATCCGCGGGCTGCCCGGGATACTGCCCGGACGCGATCTGGCTGCGGGTGACCCGGGCGGGCCTGGCTACGCGGTCGCGGGCGTCGCGTTCGCGCTGGTGCTCGCGTGGCTCTTGGCCTGGCCCTACGTGCTGCCGTGGTACGACGTGCTGGGGTGGGCGCTGCTGCCCCTCATCCCCGTGGTGTCCGCTCCGGTCGTCGACGGGATCGGCTGGCTGCTGCTCGCCCGCACGGCGGCCCTCGGCTTCGGTTACCTGCCCGCCCGGGCGACGGACGTGCGCTTGCCGCCTGGCCTGACCTGGCTGCAGCCCGTGATCAGGCACGGGGTGACGCCCGTGGTCCTGGCCGCGGCGACGGTCGGGCTGGTGGTCCTGATGGTGCGTTCTGGCCGTCGGCGCAGGGACCCGAACGACCCGCGGGCTCCCGGCAACGCCGCTGACCCCAGAACCGCCACGACGAAGGCCGGGTGAGGAGGATGAGCACCGCTACCGGAGCCCCGGCGCAGCCGCAGGCCGGCCACCGGGGTCCCGCGAGCTGGCCTGGCCGGGTGGCCGGGCGGGTGGCCGCCTGGCCGCCCTGGGCCGTCAGCGCGCTCGGGGTGCTCGCCTGGGCCGCGGCGCTCGCCGCCGTCGCACCGCTCGTGGTCGGGTACCTGACGAACGCACCCGACCAGCGGATGGTGGACCTGGCCGTCTACCGCACCGGCGGCCTGAGCGTGCTGCAGGGTCAGCCGCTTTACACCATGCTGACCCAGCCGCCGCAGCTGCTGCCCTTCACCTATCCGCCGGCCGCGGCGCTTTTCGCGGTGCCGCTCGCGCTGATGCCCGCCTCGGCCGCCCAGCTGGTCTGGGTGCCCGTCATCTACGGGCCGCTCGCCGTGGTGATCTGGTTCGCGTTCGCGCCGCTGCTGCGCCGGGCTTCTGAGCCGGGCCGGATGCGGGCCGTCGTGTTCGCGGCGGTCTTCGCGGCCTGCGCCTACCTGTTCCCGCTGCGCGACGAGCTGCGGTTCGGCCAGGTCGACATGGCGCTGCTGGCGATGTGCGTGGCGGACTGCTCGGCGGCCGCGCCGCGCTGGCCGCGCGGTGCGCTGGTCGGCCTGGCCACCGCGATCAAGCTGGTGCCCGGGGTGTTCATCGTGTACCTGTGGGTATCCGGGCGGCGGCGCGCGGCGGTTACCGCGGCGGTCGCGGCGCTGGCCTGGACCGCCGGGGCCTGGCTGGTGCTCCCGCACGACTCCGTGACCTACTGGACCAGCGTGATCTTCCAGTCCGGTCGGCTCGGATCCAACTCCGGCACCTCCAACCAGTCGCTGCGCGGGATGCTGCTCCGGGAGTTCCTGCCGGGCCAGGCGCCCGGCGCGGTATGGGCCGCCCTGGCCCTGGTCGTGGCGGTGGCGGGCTTCGCCGTGGCCCGGCGGCTGGCCCGCCAGTCCAGGGAGATGGAGGGGATCGCGGTCACCGCGCTGCTCGGCGTGCTGCTCTCGCCGGTATCCTGGATCCATCACTTCCTGGTGGTCGTGGTGGTCATCGGCGCCATCCTGGGCGACGGGCGGTCGCCGCGCCGGGTGGCCATCGCGGCGGGGACCGCGGTCTTCTTCGCCCTGACCATCCCGTGGTGGGGGCAGTCCCTGCTGGGCCAGCACGACGCGGCGGCCCTGGCGAGGATCGTCCAGGACGCGTTCGGGATCGCCGCGCTCGCGCTCCTGGTCATCCTGGCCAGGCTTCGCGCTCCTGGCCGGGGCGTTCCCTCGACCTGACCTGCCGTCATCACGACGTCCCTGGTGACCGCGCGGCCCGCGCACTCCCGCGATGCTGGCATCATGTGGGCTATGCCTTACGCCTACCTGGGCCCGGAGGGCACCTTCTCCGAGGCGGCGCTGCGCGCCGCCGACCCCGCGGCCGAGCCGCTGTCCTGCCCGACCATCCAGGCCGCCCTGAGCTGCGTGCGCGACGGCACGGCGGAACGGGCCGTGGTCCCGATCGAGAGTTCGGTCGAGGGAGTGGTCACCGCCACCCTGGATGACCTGGCCACCGGGAACGACCTGGTGATCGTGGCCGAGCTGCAGATTCCCATCGCGTTCGCCCTGCTGGCCAGGCCGGGTACCGCCATCGGCGACATCAAGAAGGTCGGCGGCCACGCGGTGGCCATGCCGCAGTGCCGGGGCTGGCTGGCCGCCCACCTGCCGGACTGCGAGTGGGTGCCGCTCGCATCCAACGCCGAGGCGGCTCGCCAGGCCGCGGACGGGCAGGTGGACGCCGCGCTGGCGGGCGCCTTCGCCGCGGACCGGTACGGCCTGGCGGTCCTGGTCCCCGACGTGCACGACCGGGTCAACGCCGTCACGCGGTTCGTCGTCGTCTCACCGCCCGGTCCGCTGCCCGCGCGCACCGGGGCGGACCGCACGTCGCTGGCCGCGTTTCTCATCGAGGACCACCCGGGTGCCCTGCTCGAGATCCTCACCGAGTTCGCCGTCCGCGGCATCAACCTGACCACGATCCAGTCCCGGCCCACGGGCGACCGGCTGGGCCAGTACTACTTCTTCATCGACTGCGAGGGCCACGTGGACGACGCCCGGGTCGGCGAGGCGCTGATGGGGTTGCGCCGGGTCTGCCAGGACGTCCGCTTCCTGGGCAGCTACGCCAGGTGCGACGGCGCCGCCACCGCGATCCGGCCGGGCACCTCAGACCCTGAGTTCGCCGCGGCCGCCGCCTGGCTCGGCCGGCTGCGCTTCGGCCGTCCCTAGGAGCAGCGGGTAGCAGCCACCCTGAGTTCAGGGTCTCTAGGATAGGCCGGCCGGCGATCGCCGCGCCGCATAACCGGCCCTATGTTCCACCGGTCCGCCTCACTCGGTGTTGTCGGGGAGGGCGCTTCCCTGGGACGGTCGAAGTCTTCCTGGCGCAGGTGCCAGGTCCGTTCAGAAGAAAAGGTTTTACAGGTACGGGCCCGAGGTGGGACGCTGCTGCTGTGGCTCCTGATCCGGGATCATCCCGGGCGGGAGGGCACGGCGCATCTGCTCCAGCTGGGAGCGGGCCGCCATCTGCTGGGCGAACAGCGTGGTCTGGATGCCGTGGAACAGGCCCTCCAGCCAGCCCACCAGCTGGGCCTGGGCGATCCGCAGCTCGCTCTCGCTGGGCACCCCGTCCTGCTCGAACGGCAGTGACAGCCGCTCGAGCTCCTCGACAAGCTCGGGCGCCAGGCCGTCCTCGAGCTCCTTGATGGAGCTCTCGTGGATCTCTTTCAGCCGGGCCCGGCTCTTCTCGTCAAGCGGCGCCGCCCGGACCTCCTCGAGCAGCTGCCTGATCATGTTGCCGATCCGCATGACCTTGGCCGGCTGCTCGACCATCTCGGTGACCGGACGCTCGCGGCTGGCGTTCTCGTCCTGCTCGGCCGCCGGCCTGATGCCCTCGGGGCCCACCACGAGGATCTGCGGGTGCTCTTGTGATTGAGGGTTCATCCCGTCGCTCATTCCCCTAGTCTGTCCGATCACACGTGCCGCCAGGGCCCGGGGGGTCATTCGGGCGGTCATTCGGGGCACGAGCAGCGGGTATCCGCCTAGCCGCGAGGGCCCGTTTCGCCACTCAGTGCCACCGAGCCAGTGCACTGGGTGTCGAAATCGCGAGTACTTTGGCTTAGGCTCTGATAGATGCACGAATCCCACCCGGATGCGCCCCACCCCATGAGGACCAAGGGGGACCCGTGACCACCAACAAACATACGCCGAAGATCTCCGGCCCGGCGCCCCAGGATACTGACGCCTTCTCCGCTGGCGACCTCCCCGCAGACCGGCCCGATGATGCGGCCGGCCGGTCCGGTGCGATACCCAAGGAGGCCGGCTCCGTCGCCGGCCAGGCCGGCCAGGCCGGCCAGGAGGCCGATCCTGCGCCGCCCGGCCCGGCCCGGATCTCCCCGGCCTATCCGCGGCCCGCGTTCTATCCGCACGACCTGGAGTATCCGCAGGGACCTGGCTACCTGCCCGTCTCGACCGGCCAGGCCGGCCCGAGGAACCGCCAGCCGGCTCCGGGGCAGGCGGCGGCTCCGGGGCAGCCGGGCTATCCGTCTGGACCTGGGTACGCGCTGGACGCTGGCTATGAGTTCGATGTCGGCTACACCCGGCAACTGGGCTACCCGCAGGACCCTGGGTACGGGCCAGACTCCGGGTACGAGCTGGAGGACGGCCCGGCCGGGGACCTCGGTTACCTGCCGGACCTGGGCTTCACCCAGGACGCGGGTTCCGGGCCGCAGATGGAGCCGCTCCCCGACCTCGAGGTCCCGGAGCGGACCGGACCCGCCGCACCGCAGGACACAACCCGGCGGTGGGATCTCATCCCGGCGCAGGCCAAGGGCGGCGTCCGCCCCGAACTCTGGGAGGACGTGCTCGCCCCGCCGCCGGGCGCGGCACCGGTACCGGCACCGGGGCCGGCCGACGTGCACGAGACCTCAGACGCCCTGACCACCGAGTCGCTGCTGCACGGCAAGCGGCCGGCACCCGGACCGGGCTGGCGCCGTAACATCTACCGGGCCACCGGCGGGCTGGTCAGGTTCGGCGAATCGCCGGCCGAGAAACGCCGTCGCGATCTCATCAACCAGGTGCGAACCCCGGTCGCGGGCGGCCACCACCGGGTCGCGGTGCTGAGCCTCAAGGGCGGCGTCGGCAAGACGACCACGGCGGTAGGCCTCGGAGCGACGCTCGCCACGCTCCGCGGCGACCGGGTGATAGCCGTCGACGCCAACCCCGACCGCGGCACGCTCTCGGACAAGGTCCGCCTGGAGACGGCCGCCACGATCAGGGACCTGCTGAACGAACGGGACCAGGTCCGCCGCTACGCCGACATACGGGCTTTCACCTCCCAGGCGCCGAGCCGGCTCGAGGTGCTCGCCTCCGATCGTGATCCCGGGGTCTCCGTCGCCTTCGGCGCCGACGACTACTGTGACGCGGCCCGGATGCTCGAGCACTTCTACTCGATCTGCATCACCGACTGCGGGACCGGCCTGCTGCACTCGGCCATGTCCGGGGTGCTCCGGCTGGCCGATCAGATCGTCCTGGTCAGCTCGCCGTCGGTGGACGGCGCGCGCAGCGCGAGCGCCACCCTGGACTGGCTGGAGGCCCACCATTGCGGCGACCTGGTCCGGAACGGCGTCGTCGTGCTTTCGGCGATCCGGCCGAAGAGCAAGAGCACCGTCGATCTCGACCGGCTCGAGCATCACTTCGCCGCCCGCTGCCGCGCGGTAACGCGGATCCCCTACGATCCGCACCTGGAGGAGGGCGCGGAGGTCGAACTCGAGTTCCTCAGCAGCGAAACGGCCGATGCGTACCTGTCCCTGGCCGCGATCGTAGGTGAGGGGCTAGCCCGGCCGCGCCGGCTGATTTCCCGCTCGGCGTTACCGTAGGCTGTTACGCACAGGAGGGCTCGCCTAGTGGCCGATGGCGATGGTCTTGAAAACCATTGTGGCGGCAACGTCACCGTGGGTTCGAATCCCACGCCCTCCGCTCGACCTGGTAAAGCCATGACCGAGTTCATCTGCTGGCCCGCGGCACGTTCTTTAAAGAGCGCGGAAGCGTACGATTAGGGACACGCGGAGTGAGCTCAGGGTGCAGGAGGCTGCGATGAGGCTGCGACCACATCGGCGGACCCGGGTGGTGTGGAGCAGCTACCGCGGCCCAGACAGGTACGGTCTGCCGTGGTTCACGCAGGTCCCGCGCAGGCGGATCCGCAGGCGTATCCGGACTGGCGCGCTGCTCACGGTCATCGGCCTCATGCGGTTGGCCCGCGCCGTGCTTGCCGACTGGCGGCTCATGGCCGGAGGCGTGCTTACGGCGGTTGGCGTCCTGCTGCGCAGCGGTCCGGTCGGCGTGGTTATGATCCCGGGACTTCTGTTGCTCGTGGTCGCTCTACTCGCCCCGCCCAGTCCTAAGCCGGCCCGAACCCGTCGCGCTGAGCTAGAGCGGGAGCTGGGCGTATACTCAACCCCGGCCGAGCGGCGCGATCTTGAAGCAATTCTTGACCTGTACCCCGACGGCGCCACGTACGAGCTACGCGACATCCTCGCCAGGCAAGTGGCGGGCCGCACGTAACACCGGAGCGGCCGAGGTTCGCTGGGCCTGACGGCGGGCTAGTAGTCTCTGCGGCATGGGAAGCCAGCAACTGCCACCCTTCGGCCTGCTTCAGGTCGTCACCCGGTGGCAGTTCGCCCCGGTGGTCACGGGCTTCGTCGTGGTGGCGGCGGCCCTGTACCTGTGGGGCGCGCTGCGGGTGCGGCGCCGCCATCCGGCGCGGCCGTGGCCGCTGTGGCGGACCGGGCTGTTCCTCGGCGGCCTGGCCGTGGTCGTGATCGCGACGCAGAGCGGCATCGGCAGCTACGACGACGTGCTCTTCACCGATCACATGATCCAGCACCT
>Ga0302184_10001841_pt1 | contig 13598 bp, 7 predicted proteins | sample I_Palsa_N3_3_FD_200233 | JGI IMG/M metagenome (GOLD analysis project Ga0302184, IMG submission 200233) | Peat permafrost microbial communities from Stordalen Mire near Abisko, Sweden - I_Palsa_N3_3 | ecosystem: Environmental > Terrestrial > Soil > Palsa > Peat permafrost | place: Sweden: Abisko...
CAGCGCATAACGTGGTGGGCCAGGGAGCTCCGCGCCGCGGGCCTGGACGGGGATATGGACCAGCTGAGGGCGCTGGCCTACATGGACATCATGCTCGGCCGGGACTCCAGGCTCGTTACCTCACCTGAGCCCCCGGCAAGCACCGACGCCACCGGCGGCGGGCAGGACGGTCCCGGCCGCCAGACGCCAGATGATCCGCGCGACGCCGGTCCGGGCGATGCCGGTCCGGGCGATGCCGGTCCGGGCGATGCCGGTCCGGGCGACGCCGGTCCGGGCGACGCCGGGTCAGGCCCGGATTCCGACGGGACCTGGACGCCACCGAGGTCCGGCGTGATCCCGGCCGGGTTCATCGGCTGCATCAACCTCACCGTCCCCCTGGCTACCATGCTGGGCCTGGCCGACCGCCCCGGCGAGATCTCCGGCCTGGGCCCCGTCGACCCGGCCCTGGCCCGCGACCTGGCCCACGCCGCCGCCCAGAACCCCAAGACGACGTACTGCGTCACCGTCACCGACGAGCAAGGACACGCCATCGGCCACGGTTGCGCCCGACCCGGACCCACGAACCGCACCCGCACCGCCAGGCCACCGGAACCCCGCCCACCCAGCGACCACAGCCCGCCCGCCGGACCCGGCACCAGTCCGGGATTCACCTTCACCGCCTCCGGCGAGGACGGGCCGCCCGGCGGCTACGGCGCCTGGCGGCTGTCCACCGGGACCCCCGGACGGCCGGACCTGCTCATCGCGCTTGACCCGATCGCCCTGGACACGTGCGACCATCGCTTTGAGGCCCGCGGTCATGATCCGGGGGTCAAGCTGCGGCACCTGTCCCAGATCCGGCATGCCACCTGCACGGGCCCGACCTGCCGCAGACCTTCCCGGCAGTGTGATTTCGAACATAACATCCCGTACGAGGCGGGAGGCCGAACGTGTTTGTGTAATTCGGGTCCTAAGTGCAGGCATGAGCACCGGCTGAAGCAGGATCCCAGGTGGAAAGTGGAGCAGATCACCCCGGGAACCTTCCGCTGGACCGCCCCGTCCGGACGCCAGTACACCACCGAGCCAACCCGGTACCCCATCTAACGAAGGTGAGCCGGTCGAACGCGGCTCAGCGTTCCCTAACGCCAGCTACCAGATACCCATCGCGGCCTCTGACCGCATCGCCTGTGTCTTGACCGGTCGGCCGAGGCGGTCCGAGGATAGCCGGATGAAGCGACGCGGCGGCCGGACCGCCACCACGATGGGCTACGCCACGGTACTGGCGGCGGTGTCGCTGGCAGCGGCGGGTTGTACGTCGGGCACGACGGCCTCGAACGCCACCGGCACCGAACAGCCGCCGTCACCGTCCACCGCAGCCTCTTCCCCGGCCGGGCCGGCCTCGCCGGCCTCCCCCAGTGCCGCCGCGGGCGGCCAGGATGCGGACTGGCCGACCTACGATCGCACCGCGGATCGCAGCGGGGTCTCGGTGAGCTCGCCGGCGCCAGGCACGGTGCGGTCGTCATGGACTGCGGCCGTGGACGGCGCGGTGTACGCTCAGCCGCTGGTCATCGGCTCCGAGGTGATCGTGGCCACCGAGAACGACACCGTCTACGCCCTGGACGCCTCTACCGGCGCGGTGCGCTGGTCACGGCACCTCGCCACCCCGGTTCCCAGCGGGCTGCCGTGCGGCAACGTCGATCCGTCCGGTATCACGGGCACCCCGGTGGCCGACGTGGCGACGGGGCGGCTCTGGCTCGTCACATTCACGGCCCAGCCGACCTACCGGCACACCCTGTGGGAACTCAACCTGGTCACCGGGCAGACGGTGGCGCAGCGTCCCATCGATGTCAGCGGCAGCGATCCGCGCGCCCAGCAGGAGCGCGGCGCCCTGGTCGTGCTCGGCTCCCGGGTGTACGTGCCGTTCGGCGGCCTGGACGGGGACTGCTCCGACTACAAGGGACGTGTGGTGGGCGCGCCCCTCTCGGGGTCGGGTCCGCTGGTCAGCTTCACCACGCCCAACCAGCGCCAGGCGGGTATCTGGGCTCCGCCCGGCGAATCCGTGCGGGACGACAGCCTTTACGTCGCCACCGGCAACGGCATGCCGTACGACCAGGTCGACGACTCCGACAGCGTCCTGCGTCTCAGCCCGGACCTGACGGTCCAGGATCGATTCACCCCCGCGAACTTCGTGTCGCTGTCGTCCGGCGACCAGGACCTCGGCTCGACCGCCCCGGCGCTGCTGCCGGACGGCCTCGTTTTCCAGGTGGGCAAGGAGGGGGTTGGCTATGTGCTCGACGGCACCCGGCTGGGCGGCACCGGCGGGGAGCTGACCTCCGCGAGCGTGTGCGAGGGAGGCTTCGGCGGTGACGCGGTGGACGGCAGCACCGTCGTGTTCTCCTGCTACGACAGCCTGCGCGCTCTTCAGGTCACGCCCGGTCAGGGCGGCGCCGCGGCCAAGCTCAGCGTCCGCTGGTCAGTGACCGGCCTCAACCCAGGGCCGCCGATCATCGCCGCCGGCGTGGTCTGGGACGTCGGCCGCAAGGGCACGCTGGCTGGCTACCGTCTCTCCGACGGCCAGCAGGTGTTCTCCGCCCCCATCGCCCCCGTCGACACCGATTTTCCCAGCCTGTCCGCCTCCGGTCCCCGCCTGTTCGTCCCCGAGGGCAACAAGGTCGTGTCCTACCTAGGCATCTGAAGCCCGAGCGAGCCCTCATCCGAGTAGCGAGCAGAGGCAACGCGCCTGGCGCCATCATGGTGTCATCTGAGTGCAGCTCGGGCGGTGATCGGCGGAGGGACGTGCATGGCAGACCCTGATTACCGGGCCTGGGCGGCGGCCGGAATCAACGCCCTGCAACGGTGGTATGACCCGTCGACCGGTCAGTGGAGGAGCACGAGCTGGTGGAATGCTGCTAACGCGCTGACGGCGGTGATCGGGTACACCAAGCTGACCGGGGACGGCACCCACGCGGGCGTCATCGGGACGACGTTCACGGGCGCGCGCAAGCAGCACGCGGATTTCATCAACGACTACTACGACGACAACGGGTGGTGGGCGCTGGCCTGGGTCGCGGCTTACGACCTGACCCGTGACCGCCGCTATCTCGACGCGGCCCGGACCATCTTCGCCCACAACGTGGCGGGCTGGGACGATACGTGCTCCGGTGGCATGTGGTGGAACGAGTCGAAGACCTACAAGAACGCAATTACGACCGAGTTGTTCCTCACCCTCGCGGCCCTGCTCCATCAGCGCACGCCGGACGATCACGGGAGCTACCTGACGTGGGCGCTGCGGGCCTGGCAATGGTTCAGCTCGAGCGGCCTGATCGGCGCCGATGGCCTGGTCAACGACGGGCTCACCGCGACGTGCGAGAACAATGGCGGTCCCACGTGGACCTATAACCAGGGCGTGATCCTCGGCGGGCTCGGCGCCCTGTTCGAGATCACCGGGGATCACGCCTACCTGACTCAGGGGGAATCCATCGCCAGCGCGGTGCTGAGCAAGCTGACCACCCCGCCGTCCGCGACGATACCGGGGATCCTCACCGAGCCTTGCGAGGCAGGCGAGCAGGGGTGCAACGGAGACCAGGTGCAGTTCAAAGGGATCTTCGTGCGTTACCTGTACGACTTCTGGTTGCGGAGCCGCCAGCCCGCCTACCGCGAATTTATCCTCGGCAACGCCCGGTCCCTGTGGGCCGGCAACAAAAACGTGAACCACGAATTCGGCTTGTGCTGGACCGGTCCGTTCGATCAGGGCGATGCGGCCAGGCAGAGTTCGGCCCTGGACGGGCTCAACGCCGCCGTCGCCCTCGCGCCGGGTCCGTTAGGTGCCGACCACGAGGTAGGTGCGGTCAAGGCGCCAGCCGGCCTGACTGTCGGGCCGGCCGGCATGGCAGTAGGGACAAGCGTCGTCGAGATCGGAACGGTAAGGGCCACCGCAGTCGGCGCATGTCCGCGGCAGCAACACGGCTCCCGGGTCGGTCCTTTGGCCAGCGGGTCGGACGAAGTCCCAGTCGAACCGCGTGACCTGGTCGGTCCTCCGCCAGCCCGGCCCCGCCGCCCCGGCGATCACCGAGGCCAGCCGGACCGTTATCCGGTCCAACCCCTGGTCGCCAAGCGCGACGTTCTTCACCTCTGGCTGGCGCCAGCTTATGTCCAGCACCACCCGGCCGCGGTTCGTCGCACCCGGCCGGTCGCCCGCGTAGCGCCGCCACTCGGCTACCGCCGCGGCCAGCGCCTTACCGTTGGGCGTCTGCCAGTAGCCGGGCGTGGTGATGCGCCGGAGCAGCCGGTCGTCTTCCGCCGAGTGGGCCATGGCGTAGGCGCCCACCGCTACCCGGGCGCTGTCAAGGAAGGCCGTCACGTCGAAGCCGGGATCAATCGACTGCAGGTCCCTGATAGCGGTGGCCGGAATGGGTGAGCCGGCCCTCCCGGCCGTGTGCACCGCCCCATGCGGGGCTCCGGCCGCTACTGCGCGGCGGAACACGTTCCGCACGGCGTCTGAACGCCCGCGCGAGACGGCGAGCACCAACGCCAGGAACACGATGAAAGCCAGCGCCAGAGCCCAGGCCAGAGCGTAGAGGACGAGGATGCCGCCGATGACGCCTTCGACGATTACCACGGCGCCTCCTCAATGCTCCACACGACCCAGTCTCGCCCGCCGGTCAGGACCAGGGCCTGGCAATACGCACAGCTTCCGTCCGCCTCGACGCGGAGGGCCGCGCCGCATTGCGGGCACCGGCCGCTCAGGACGCCGCCGCTCGCGGGCGTCGTCGCGTCGGCCGAACGGCGGATGATCCAGTCCTCATCCCACCTTTGCTGCCCGTACTGGCCGCGCAGCACCACCCCGGCGACCTCGCACCGCTCACCCTGGCAGGCGAGCCGAATGCGGAGCTGTTCGGCTAGCCGGTCGCGGGTCGCCGCGACCACCTCGGCACCGACGACCACCGATGTCCCGTGACGGCGCACACCGTGAGCGGCGCGCTCGGCCAGGAGCAGGACAAAGACTCTCCACAGACCGTCGGACATGACCTGGCGAGCGGCCGAGGCATCGCCCGCCTGCCGGGCTAGGTCCACCACCTCACGCGCCCGCACGACCCCTCTCGTCGTGGCCGCAAGGTCAAAGCCGCCGTCCCGGGACTTCAGCGTCGCCAGCGCGGCCGCTACCATGGCCTGATCATCGGCGGGCGTGAGTTCTTCTCCCGAACTCCGGGCCTGCACCCCGGAGTCGGTGGCCGCTTCGCCGCGCAGGATACCGCCGACATGCGGTATCACCCGCAAGATCATGAACGGCAACCTCACCATGAGCCACAAGCCCCCGGCACAGCCCGCTCTGTCTGGGGCTGCCTGCACAACTCTTTGGCCGGACATGACAGCATTATCGCCAGCCTGAGCCGCACGCCCGACGAACGGGTAACCGATTGTGTAGGCAGGCCAGCAACGTCGAGGCGATCAGCGCACTGAACCGCAACGAGTGGACCGGCGCTGACCCAGACAAGTTCGACGGCCGCTAAGACCAGCGCAGGGTGAAGTCCACCAGAGTGTAGCCGAGCGCATTCACCGTCGGCTGGATGAAGTTGTCCCGGATAATCTGCCCCGCCTCGGCCTCGGCTGTGCTTATCAGCGGACGCGTAATCTGCGGATTGGTCCTGACTTGGCTGAACGCCACGCTCTGGGCCTGGGAGTAAAGCACCGACTCGGCAAACTGCGGACGGATGAGTCCGCCGCAGCCGAATCCGGGATAGGTCCAGCTGTGCTGGGTGTCGATCGGATGCGACAGGGTGTTGTCGATGGTGACATCGTGCACCGACTGCGGGAGCTGCGGTTGCGGCAAGACCATGACGACGCTGACCCGGCCCGGCTTGCCGGTGACCGGGCTGCTCAGGACCTGCAGCTTATAGTGGCCAGCCGACGGCGCCCACCAGGTCGCCCCCGGATTGAGATCGACCGTAGCCGACGCGTGGCCCGCCGTGTCGAAGGTGCTCGAGTACCAGCACGGCCAGATGCCGATGTTCTTTGAGACCTTATGGGTAAAGGTGAAGTTGAAGTTCTCCGTGCCGAGGGCCGGCCTTGAGATGCCCTCGATCTTCTGCAGCACCCACGGGCCCAGATCAATGTTGGTGCTGGTGCCTGCGCTGATTGACTGCCACGGCCACGAAAGCTTGAGGTGAGGCAGATGGGCATTTATCCCCACGAGATGCAGCACCGCGGAAAGCCCCAGCAGCACCGCCCACGCGACCGCTTTGCGAAAAATCAGGCCGATCAGGAGAATGGCCGCTCCCCACTTCACCGGCAACGGGATCCAGCGGCGCCGACCCCTGAACCCGTAATGACCGTTGGACCCGTCCCGGCCGACCCTGCTCCCCTTACGAGGGCCTTGCCTAGGAGCGTACGGACCGCCCTCAGGCAGCCCCGATGGCGATTCATCCGGGGCGGGCCACCACTCCCTGCCGTCGCCATACCGCTGAGCAGACGGTGGTCCGCTAAGCGATCGCTGAGCAGACGGTGGTCCGCTACGCGCACGAGGGCCGTGCGGGGCACTGCCGCGCTGCGGGCCAGACGGATTCGGCAGCTCCCTCGTGCTGGCTGAATCCTCATCCCGGACCGAGGTGAACCTCGGGCTCCCGGGCCGGCTCGTGGTGAGCATTCCCAGCAGAAGAACAAAGAAGCGGAGCATGTTGGTTTCCTTTATATGCGTGCTGCGGATAACTCATCGACCGCCGGGTAATCGAGGCTCAGAACGACCGGTACTGCCCCGAATAGCAGGCGAGACCGTGAGCCGGGCTTATCCGGCGCGTTCCGCTCCCTGATATCGGGCCACCGCATCTTCATGTGCTGCGCCGTCAGGCCTTCTACCGAATACGGAAACTCCATGGCGGATATGTTGTGCAGCTTGAGCAGGCCTCCCCACCGGAACGCCGCGAAGACGTTCGCCAGATTACGCACGGAAAGCGCGCGGCGGGCCGTGATGTCAATCCAATAGACGGCCATCGCTAGCTCTATAAGGTCGTTGGCGCACTGTCCCAGCGCCTCAGACTTGGTCCGGTAGACCGTCCCGTCGGAATTGGCCGTTCCTAGCTTTTCCCCGTGGACCGGCGAGTTGCGCGGCTGCGCCTTGCACTGCATCCAGTCGCATGCCGCCAGCAACTCCCAGCGAATGCCGCTGCGGGTGGCGACGTCCTGGTAGAGAGGCTCGGCGCGGGTCAGCGGAGCCTTGGCCGTCGTCACGAACGCGGTCGTGACCGTTCGGGGGATCTGCGGTACATACCGACGGGTGCCGGCCCGAGCACGACGAGGCGCGATCCTCGGCGCCGGCTGGCGCGCTGTCCGAGGTCCTGCTGCGGTCGCGTCGCGGGCGTTCGCGGGCGTGGCGGCCGCCGTGGTATAGGCATCGAGGACGCCAGGGATGGTAGCGCCACCCTGGCTGTGCGTTCCCCCGCCGCGGTTAGCCGCCTCGCCTTCACTCGGCGTCCCGCCTTCGCTCGGCGCCCCATTCGGGCTGGCTGTCCCGTTCGGGCTCGGCGTACCGCTCGGGTTGGCGGTGCTGCTCGGGTTGGCGGTGCTGCTCGGGCTCGCCGTGCTGCTCGGGTTGGCGGTGCTGCTCGGGTTGGCGGTGCTGCTCGGGCTCGCCGTGCTGCTCGGGTTGGCGGTGCTGCTCGGGTTGGCGGTGCTGCTCGGGTTGGCGGTGCTGCTCGGGCTCGCCGTGCTGCTCGGGTTGGCGGTGCTGCTCGGGTTGGCGGTGCTGCTCGGGCTCGCCGTGCTGCTCGGACCGCTTGTGCTGGCCGCCTGCGGTGACCCGGGAGCCGCGGAGGTCCCAGGCGTCGAGGTGTCGTACTGGTAGAGGTTGTAGAGCTTCATGAGTGCGATGAGGTTCGCGCCGTAGTCGGGATCGGTCGCGTAGACCCCGCTCAGGTCCGCGGCGAAGGCATCGGGAACGTGCCGGTCGGCCATGGCCTGCTGGTAGCTCGCGCCCGTGGCGAGAAGCTGACTGTGATCGGCGATGCTCTCCGCGATGTTGTGGTACACCTTGAACGCGGCGGTCTGCGTCAGCCAGCGCCCGTTCTCGTACTCGCGTGTCGGCTGCATATCGGCACCAGCCGGGCCCGTGCCCTTGATGCCGAACAGATTGTGGTCGCGGACCGCGAGCACGCTCTGACCCCATCCTGACTCCTCGATGGCCTGGGCAATGGTCACCGCGGCCGGAATGCCGTACCTGCCTTGCGCCGCCACTGCGCCCGGCGCGACCTGGCTGATGAACGCCTGCTGCGAGGCCGTTTCAGGGACCTGCGTCGTGGCCGACGGCGCATTGCTCCTCCGGTATCCGGACGCCGGTGACGCGGAGGACGTGGACGAGGCCGACGATGCGGACGAGGCGGACGGACTGGACGAGGCCGGCGAGAGCACTGGAAGGTCGTCCTCTATGGCCTGGATTCCCGGTATCGAAGCCGCGCCGTGGGTCCTGGCGGTGCCCAGCGTCGCGGCTGACCGCCGCGGGCGGGAAGATGCGTTCCCGGCCTGCTGATTGCTGGCGCCGCTCAGCGCGGCCAGCAGCGTGCCGGGAATCGCGGCCTGTCCTTGGTGCGCGTGACCTGGCGTCGGCGTGGCCTGCGAGCCTGGCAGCGTCAGCACGCTTCCCGTCGCCTGACCTTGCTGGTTCGCCGACGACTGGCTGACCGACCCGCTCCCGGCGCTGGTCAAGTCGCCGTTGTCGACGAATCCGGAGACGCCCTGGTCCGCCAGCGAGCCGCTGTACTGGTGAGCATTGACCGAGAAATTAGGCAGTGAATCACCACCGATCGTGTACAGCACTCCGCCTGCGTACTTCGTGACCACCTCGACGTGACCGTCGAACAGGGCCCAGTCGCCCGGCTGAGGCTGGTAACCGTCGCCCAGCGGGTGCCAGCGGTGCTGACTCTCGGCGTCCTGAAGAACGGACATCACATTGGGCGAGGCCGGGTTCGGATCGACCCGGACGTCGGCCCACGAGTGCAGCGGCCACGGGTACGAGGTGCCTCCGGTCACCCAGCTTTCCTGGCCTGCCGCCTTTGCCCCAAGCTCCAGCGTGAGGCTGGCGAAGGCGGCGCACGATTCGCCGTGGTCGACCCCGTCTGCGCTGTCGCTCTGCCAGATAATCGCCTCCATTTCAGCCGGTGTCTTGGTCTGCGCCATCCGAAGGTAGTAATTGGCGACATTGACGATGGCCGATCGCAGCGTGCTGGCGCCCGCCGATGCCGATGCCGATGCCGATGCTGGCGCCGCGGCCGACGTCGGCGCGAGGGCCGACTCCGTCCGAGCGGGCTTGTTGAATTCCACCAAGTGAGCCGGCATGCTCGTCGGCGACGTCATATCAGCCACCGTTCCGTGGGTGAAGGAGAGTCCGGTCATCGCTCCGCATGTACTGAGGCTCACCAGCGCGGTCGCCTGCTGCCAGGTCGGTTTCCTAACGGGATGCACAGAATCACCTTCTTCCGCTGCTTCACGTGGGATGTTGTTTGGCGGGACTGGCTTATGGGCCCGTCCCGAAGCCCTTAGCCGGCACCGGGCAAGGTCCGCAGGATGGCTTGGACTTGGGGATTACCAGGGTCATTCGCGTTCTGGAACAGCACGCTGACGTTCCTGGCTTCATTGGCGGTAGCGCCGACCAGCCACTCCTGAAAGGCGTCCGCCGCCAGTGCCGCCTGTCCGGAGGTGCTGGTCACAGGCTGAGCGCACACGTCGGGGAATCCTGCCCGGGAGATGACAGCCGACGAGCCCGTGTACTGCTGACAGTTCGCCGGGCTGCTCTCCAGCCCGGGCTGCACCGCGGGGTCACCCTTGGCGTTGGTGAGCGTAGCCCCGCCGACGATGTTATTGATAGCCCGCGCCGCGACCTCGATGCTGTCCACCGGGTTATACGGGTTGTAGGGGTGATGAAGGTCCAGGGACCAGGCGACCTCACCGCCTTGGGTAGCGGTAATGGGCTCAAGTCCCTCTCTGCCGGTTTTGCTATCCGTGTAATTTGGATTGTCAGTGCTCGTCATCAGCGCAAAGATCCAGAGAATCTGGCTCGTCGTCTTTCCGCAGGAAAAGTTCACCTGTCCAGGTTCCGACGATACATTGGGATTCTGGCAGGCGGTGGTTATCTCGCTTTGCACTTTGGCCACGCTCGGAGGCCAGGAAGGGCCATTCCTGAAGATTACGAGGACCAGAACCGTAACCAGAACTAGCGCGGTGGCCGTCACGATAGTTATCTTGCGGCCGCGGGACCTGCGGGCCCGATCGACGCTGCGCCGCCCGTGATCAATGAGGGCCCTGGTACGTTCTTCGCCCGGATGCGGATGCGCCCCGGCACCAGCGCGCCCACGCCCGCTATCGGTTCGCGCCGCGGTACGCACGGCTGAGGTCTTGCCGCCGGCACGCACCGCGCTCAGGTCGTCCTGGGCGGACCCCAATGCGGACCTCGCCTGGTCCGGTACGGATTCCCTGCCGTAGACGGACTCGGTGACCTCGCGCGCCCGCGACTCACGCCAGTCGAAGAGCTCTTTCTCCAGATCTATGGCCCTTGTTTCTAGTTCGGAGAGCCACTCGTCATCCTTATCGTTAAAACTTTCGAAATCCTGGCTCATTGTTTTCACCTCCAGCGTGTGGCCTGACTCCGGACTGATGACCGGCGTGAAACGTGCCGAGCGGTAACTCGCTACGTGCGAGCACGTAGCCAGCGCGCAGCCCGGCTCGGCGCGGGCGACCGCGCGGCGGAGCCTGCGTCACCGCGATCTGGGTGTCCTGGCTCCGCGCCGGCGCACCTCCCGCGATAACCGGGTTCACACCCGCACCGTCCGCCCGTGCTCCCGCCGCACCGCTCTGACTCATGAACCAATTAGAACACAAGTACGATCGAATTGGAAGAGGTTATTGCCACAGCTCAGCTGTGTTCGGGTAACAGGATACGGCGCCGGGCTGTTAATCTGGCCGGGCCCCACCACGGAGCCGGGTGAGCGGCGAGGTATGCAGGAGGTAGGACGGGGCAAGCGGGGATACAGGGGAGACAGAGGCTGGGGAGGTATCTGTGTCGAGCGGCGAGAGGCTATCTCGCGCCAGGGATGGCCGCGAAGCCGCGGGTGTCACGGGCGTCGTGGTGGTGGCCCATGGTGGCAAGTCGGTCAGTTCCGAGCCCACTACGGCCGTCCAGCCCGCCGTGCTGCGCATGGTGCCGCTGGCCCGGGCCATCCGGCGCGCGTTGCGGGGAAGCGGCGCGCTGGTCGTCCGGCCGCGCTTCCAGCTTCGCGGCTGGAATGGCGAGCAGGCTCTGCCGGTGCATGACCTGAGCGGGATCCTGGACGACCTCGGCCGCCGGTTCGGTCCGGTCCCCGTCGTTCTCGTCGGGCATTCGATGGGAGCACGTGCCGCTATGCGGGTCGCCGGGCACCCCGCGGTGCACGCGGTCGCGGGCCTGGCCCCCTGGCTGCCGCCCGGGGAGCCGGTCGGGCCGCTGGCCGGACGACGGGTCCTGCTCGTACACGGGAACGCCGACTTCATCACCCGCCCCGAGGACACCTGGGCTTACGCGGAGCGCGCTCGTTCCGTGGCCGAGGTGACGGCCATCGAGATACGCAAGGGCGACCACGCCATGCTGCGCCGCCCGGGCCTGTGGCACAGCGTCGCGGCCGAATTCGCCTGCAGCGTCTTCGGTCTGCCCGCGAGAGCGGGTCGGGTGGCCGACGTCCTGTCCAGGACACCCGATGATCCGCATCGCGTGGTGCTATGAGCGCTGCCTGCCGGGCGGCCTTCGGCCGTTCCCGGCCGGAATAGAGATAGTAGGACGGAATTGCCCTTCCTAAAGTGTCGCGGTATGTCGTCCTTAGCCTAATTATCCGTTATACGGCCAGTTGAGCCAGGGAATCTAATCGGGAAAGATCCGTATATGTTCCGAATTGTACCTAGGCGGTGAGCCCGAGTTATTACGAAAAGCACCCGATGCATCGCTCAGTGTGCTATATAACAATGGGAAATGCGGCTTGCCTCGTCTGCCGGAGTGCGGGGAGGGGTGTACGAATGGCAGAGTTAATCCGTGTTCGGCAAGAAAGCGGCGCGCCAGCGCGAGGCGTCCTTACCCGTGCGGTACCGCTTGCCGGGAAGAAGGCTCGGGCGCGGCGTGGCGCCCGGCACGTACGCAGTGGCCTCGCCAGGCCAGGCACGCGGCCGTCGCTGTCAATCCGGTCCGCCGAGGGACGGTGGGCCGCCGACCTGAGCGGCCCGGGCGCGGCCGGGCTCGTCGTCTACGGCATGGGCGGTATCGGCAAGTCCACCCTGGCCCGCCAGATCGCGACGCGGGTCGGCCGGCTGCAAGCCGGCCGGGTCGTCACCGTCGTCGACGGCGAAGTATCGGCGGCCGACCTCGCCGCCGGGCCGGGCGAGGCGGACTTCATCATCCTGCAACACTTTGATGACAACCTGTCGAAGGAAGCGGGCCAGTGGGTCTTCCGCGACCCGGCTCTTCCCGCGCTGCTCGCGAACTGGACCGGAAAGCTGCTGATCACCTGCCGCCAACCGTTCACCTTCCCCGCCCCAGGCGGAGCACAAGCCACACCTAACGCACCATGGCTCGCACCATCGCCGACAGCCCCGGACAAGGTCGTGTTCCGCCAGCTCGGGCCGCTGACCCGTTCCGGCGCCGCCGAGCTGACCCTGTCGCTGCCGGCGATCAGCCAGCTCGGCGACGCCGAACGTGATCGCGCCTGGCGGCTGACCGCCGGGCATCCGCTGGCCCTTGAGTACCTGGACTCCGTCCTGGCGCTGGGCGAACGCTACCCCGCCGTGGCCGGTCGTATCGAGGCGATGGTCGAGGCCAGGACCGGTCAGCCGCTGCCCGGGGCCGAACCCACCGAGTTGCCTACCCCAGCTGCGGAGCTGATCGCCTGCGCCGCGCGCGATCAGATGTTCGGCGAGCTGTTCGACCGCCTCAGCCACGGGGCCAGAGCGCTGCTGGTACGCGCGTCGGTCTTCCGGCTTCCCGTCGCCGCGGAAGTCGTGGCCGGCCGGGCGGGACAGATCGCCGAAATCGGGGCCGTCGGCTTGCTGGCCGTCGATGGCCGCGGTGAGCTGGCCGTTCACCGTTGGACCGCGGATGCGCTGGACCGCCGCCTGGCCGAAGCCGACCTCGGTGCCCAGGTCGTGGCGGCTCACCGCCGGGCAGCCCGGTACTGGCAGGTCCGCGCCCCGGGCTCGCCTTCTGCTCATCGGGCCGAGCTCGAAGCCGGCTATCACCAGCGCCAGTCCGCGCTGGTCGCGGAAGATGGACGGCCCGAAGGTCGCCAGTCAGGCGACGGCGGCGGCGCCGGGCGCCGCCGCCCAGCGCTGACCCGCGCTGGCCGGCGTGGTGGGGCCGGCGCATTCCTGGCTGGCGCACTCGCCACCCTGACGGTGTTCTTGACCGTCGGGGCGACCCGGGCCGCCTCCGTCCCGCACCTGGCGTCCGCGGACGCGCCCGCCCGGATGTCGGCGCAGCCGCCGGCCGGGACGTCGGCGCAGGCGCCGGCCGGGACGTCGGCGCAGCCGCCGGCCGGGACGTCGGCGCTGGTACCCGTGAGCCAGGCGGTCGTGGCCCGCGCCCAGGCGGCGGCCTGGGTCGCCAGCCAAGTCAGCGGAGG
>Ga0302184_10001849_pt1 | contig 13580 bp, 4 predicted proteins | sample I_Palsa_N3_3_FD_200233 | JGI IMG/M metagenome (GOLD analysis project Ga0302184, IMG submission 200233) | Peat permafrost microbial communities from Stordalen Mire near Abisko, Sweden - I_Palsa_N3_3 | ecosystem: Environmental > Terrestrial > Soil > Palsa > Peat permafrost | place: Sweden: Abisko...
CAGGAATAGTCTCGGTCCTCGGCAAGGCACGCTCCTTTAGCGAGATCGGCGTGCCTTGCCGATTCAGCCCAAGGAGACATAACTCCTGCTACCCCACCGAGTTCTCGGATGATCTCTAAACACCGAGAGGCTCGTTCGCGGCGTTCAGAAACGCGCCGCGACTGGTCAGCTTGCCGGTCCGTCGGGATTCGCCGCATCGCAAGGCGCGCGGACGCCGGTCCCGTATGGACCGCGGCCTCTCAGGCATCGCGGGGCCTTATACGTCCCCGAGCTGCGCCACCATGGACCGCCGATGCCGCTCACCCTCGTCACCGGCCCGGCGAACTCGGCCAAGGCACAGGTAGTCCTCGAGCGCTACCGCGCCGCGCTGCCCAACTCGCCGATCCTCGTCGTCCCCCGCTCGGCCGACGCCGAGCATTACCGTCGCGAACTCGCCGACTCGGGCCTGGTGCTCGGCGTGCGCGTCGAGCCATTCGGCGGCCTTATGCGTGAGCTGGCAGCCCGTGCCGGGGTTGACGCGCGAGTGCTCGGCGAGCGCGCGCGTGAGGCGGTGCTCGCCGCAGCGCTGGTCGGCACCGAGCTCAGAGCCCTCCAGCCCGCGACGCGCGCCCCGGGATTCGTCGGCGCGCTGGCTGGCTTCATCGCCGAGCTCGAGGCGCGGCGGATCGAGCCTGCGCGCTTCACGCTCGCCCTGCGCAGCTGGGCCCGGTCGGGCACCCGTCGGCGCGCCTACGCCGAGGACCTCGCCGCGCTCTACTCGGCCTACCGGCGCCGGCTCCAGCGGCTCGGGCGCACTGATGCGGAGCTGCACGCGCTGGCGACGCTGGACCAGCTCGTCCTCGCGCCCGAGCGCTGGCGCGCAACGCCGGTCTACCTCTACGGCTTCGATGACCTCGAGCCGCTGCAGCTCGCGGTGGTCGAGACCCTCGCGCACAGGGTCGGCGCCCCCGTCCTGGTTTCGCTGCTGGCCGAGCCAGGCCGCGTCGCGCTCGCCGGACGCGCCGCCACGCTCGAGGCGCTCCGTCCCGGCGCCCAGGAGATCGTGGAGCTCGCGGCTCAGGCCGCCTACTACGAGGAGCCTGTGCTGCACCACCTCGAGCGGACGCTGTTCGAGCCACCCGGCGAGCGCCCGCCGCCCGGCGCGGCGATCGGGCTGCTCGAGGGCGGCGATCAGCGCGCCGAGGCGGAGCTTGTCGCCGAGGAGGTTGCGGAGCTGATCGCGCAGGGCTTTGCGGCGGGCGAGATCGCGATCGTCACGCGCGGCGGTGACGATGTCATTGCCGATGCGCTCGAGCTGTTCGCGATCCCTCACAGCCGCGCGCGGCGCGGCGGCCTGGACGCGAGCGCCGTCGGCGCCGGTCTGCTGGCTGCGCTGCGCTGCGCTGCGGGCGGCGAGGCGGCCGATCTCGTCACCTGGCTGCGCCTCAGCGGCGCCGAGCAGGTCGACGAGCTCGAGGCCTGGGTGCGGCGCTGCTCGAGTGGCGCGCTCGCGCCTGCCCGCGAACGCTGGCAGCGCCGCCACGGCGGTGGGCTCGCGGAGCTGCGTGCGATCGAAGTGGCGGCCGACGCCGGCTCGCTCCTCGCTGCCGTGGCGGCCGCGCTCGAGACGCTGTTGGCAGCTCCGTTCAGGCGCGCGGCCGCCCGGCTGGACCCGTGGGAGGCGGCGGCGGCCGTCGCGGCCCGGCGGGTCCTGGCCGAGCTTGTCGAGCTCGCCCGCAGCGAGCCGCGCCTGCTGGGCGGGATCGCCGGCGTCGCGCACGCGCTCAGTCAGGCGACCGTCGAGCTCGCTGCGGCGCCCGACGCTGACGCGGTCAGCGTCTGCGACCCGCTGTCGCTGCGCGCCAGGCGCGTGCAGGCACTTTTCGTCTTCTCGGTCCAGGAGGGCGAGTTTCCGGGCGCGCCGCGCGAACCGCCGTTCCTCGGCAGCGTCGAGCGCGGCGAGCTGGCGCTGGCGAGCGGCCTCGTCCTCGACAGCCCGCGCGACCAACTCGCAGCGGAGCGCTACCTCTTCTACGCGCTCTGTTCGCGCCCGACGGCGCGTCTGCGCCTCAGCTGGCATTCGGCGAGCGATGACGGGGAACCGGCTTCGCGCTCGTTGTTCATCGACGACCTCTGCGAATGCCTCTCACCGGAGCTGTTCGCCTCGCGCCGACTGCGCCCGGCGGGCGCGCTCGACTGGTCCACGCCGCCAGCGCCCGCGCGGCGCCTTGGCGCGTTACTCGAGCAGCCACGCCGGCGCCCCGCCGCGCTCGGCGCGCTGCGGGAGCCCGCTGCGCTCAGCGGCTTGCGGGCGAGCACCGCGTTCTCCGCATCGGCGCTCGAGCGCTGGGCTGGCTGCCCAGTCGCCTGGTTGCTCGACCGCGGCCTGCGGGCGCAGCCGCTCGAGCCCGACTCGGTCGCGCAGCTACGCGGCAGCGCCGCACATGACCTGCTCGCGAGCGTCTTCGAGGGCTTGCGCGAGCAGACCGGCAGCACCCGACTCGACGCTGCCTCGCTGCCCCGCGCGCTCGCGCTGCTGGACGGCGCGATCGCCGACTCGACGCTCGACATCTCGCCCCGGCCAGCGGTCAACGCGACCGAGCGCAGGCGCCTCGCGCTCGACCTCGGGCGCTACCTCGCGGTCGCGGCGTCGAGCCCCGGCACGTTCCGGCCACAGCGCTTCGAGCTCTCGTTCGGCATGGGCGAGGACGACGAGTTCGCCGCCGTCGAGCTGGACGCCGGCCTCGTGTTGCGCGGCCGGATCGACCGCATCGACGTCGACCCTGGCACGCGCGAGGCGATCGTCGTCGACTACAAGACCGGCAGTGACACCCCGCCGCTGGCGCGCTGGCTGTCCGAGAGCAAGCTCCAGCAGGCGCTCTACATGCGCGTCGCCGAGCAGCTGCTCGACGTGACGGCCGTCGGCGGCCTCTACCAGCCGCTGCGCAAGGCCGACCTGCGCCCGCGCGGCGCAATCGTCGTCGGCGTCGATCCGCAGGCTCCGGAGCCCGTCGGCACCGACAGGGTCGAGCTCGACGAGCTGCGGCGCGTGACCGGCGAGCTCGTCGCGCTCGCGGGGGCGATCGCGCGCGAGATCGACGACGGCGCGATCGAGCCGCGTCCCGCGACCTGCGCAAGCCGCGGCGGCTGCATGTTCCCGACGTTCTGCCGTTGCGAGTACGTGTGAGCGAGCCGCGCTTCAGCCCGCAGCAGCGCGACGCGATCGAGCTACGCGACGGTTCGCTCGCGCTGGCTGCCAACGCCGGCAGCGGCAAGACGAGCGTGCTCGTCGAGCGCTACGTGCTGGCGGTGCTCGATGACGAGATCGCGCCCGGGCGGATCCTCGCGATCACCTTCACCGACCGCGCCGCCGGCGAGCTGCGCTCGCGGATCCGCGAGCGCCTGCTGGCCGCCGGTGCTCGGGCGGCGGCGACGGACTCGGCGGGCGCCTTCATCTGCACCTTCCACGCCTTCGCCGCACGGATCCTGCGCTCGCATCCCCTGCTCAGCGGCATTGCCCCGGGCTTCACCGTCCTCGACGACGGCACCTCCGGCGAGCTGCGAGCCCAGGCCTTCCAGGGAGCCCTCGCCGCCTGGCTCGAGCGTGACGGGGCGCTCGATCTCGGCGCGACCTTCGACGCCCGCGACCTCGAGCAGTCGGTCCAGCGAATCTACGACGAGCGGCGCAGCCGCGGCGAGCTTGCCCCGCGACTGCCGGCGCTCGCCTACGCGGCCGACACCACCGGTACCCGTGAACGCTTCGACATCGCGCGCGCGGCATTCGCGCTCGAACTCTCGCAGGCCACGCTGATCCCGACCGTCGAGCGCGCTCTGGCAATGCTCGAGCGCGCGGGCGAGCTGCTCGCGCGCGGCGGCGCGCACGCGCCTGCCGAGCTCTCCGGCCTGGCACCCGGCCGCCAGGGCAAGGCCCTGTCCACGCCGCTCGCAGACGCCTACCGCACCGCGCGCGACGACTACGAGAAGGCGCTCGCCGACGAGCTTGCGCTCCACGCCCTGCCGCTGCTCGACGAGCTGCTCACGCTTTTCGGCCAGCGCTACACGGCGCTGAAGACCGCCCACGGCGGTGTCGACTACGACGACCTCGAGCTGCTCGCACTGACGCTTCTGCGTGAGCATCCGGACGTCGCCACAGGCTGGCGCAGCCGCTTCGAGCGGCTGATGGTCGACGAGCTGCAGGACACGAATCCGCGCCAGATGGAGCTCCTCGGGCTGATCGAGAACGACAACCTCTTCACCGTCGGCGACGGCTTCCAATCGATCTACGGCTTCCGCCACGCCGATGTCACGATCTTCCGCGAGCGCTTCGAGCGCCTCGCCGGCGGTGGCCGCGCGCGAGTCCTATCAGCCAACTACCGCGCCCGGGCGCCGCTGATCGCAGCCGTCAATGCCGTGTTCGAGCCGCTTTTCGGCCCCAGCTTCGTCGCCCTCGAGCCGGGCCGCGAGGATGCGGCGGGTGGCCCGCCGGTCGAGCTCCTGCTGTGCGACACCGAGGGCCTCGCCGACTACGAGCAGGATGGCGCCCGCGAGCTCGGTCCGACCGAGCTCGGGCGCCGTGCCGAGGCGCGCCTGCTCGCCGCGCGCTTCGATCAGCTGATCAGCACCGGCGCGGCCGCGCCCGGCGAGGTCGTCGTGCTGCTGCGCGCCGGCACGAACGCCGACATCTACGAGACGGCGATCCGCGAGCTCGGCTACACGACCCTGGCGGCCTCCGGCGAGGGCTTCTACTCGCGCCCCGAGGTCGGCGACCTCTGCGCCTATCTCTCGGCGCTGGCCAACCCGCTGGATGAGCGCGCGCTCTACAGCGTGCTCGCCTCGCCGCTGTGCGGCGCCGACAGCGACGGCCTGGTCGCGCTTGGCAGCGCCGCACGGACCAGCAGGCGCCCTGCGCACGAGCTGATCGAGGCCGCCGACTCGCCCGCGATCCAGGACTTCGCGAGACGCTTCGCGGCGGCCCGCGCGGCCGCCCGCACGCGGCCGCTGGGAGCGATCGTCGCGAGCGCGATCAAGGACCATGGCTACGAGCTCTATCTCGCCCAGCTGCAGGCGCCGGAGCGGCGGATCGCCAACGTTCGCAAGCTGATTCGCCTGGCCCGCGAGTTCGAGCAGCGCGAAGGGCGCGACCTGCGTCACTTCGCCGACGCGCTGGCCGGCGGACGGATCGGCGCGCGCCACGAGCCCGAGGCGCCGCCGCCGGTCGGCGATGCGATCCGGCTGATGTCGATCCACGCCGCCAAGGGTCTCGAGTTCCCGGTTGTCGCCGTCGCCGACCTCGGCTCTCAGCCCCCCAACTTCCCGCCGCGAATCCTTGCCGACGGCCGCCGCGTCGGGCTGCGGCTGCCGAACGTCGAGCGTGACCGCGCTGCCGAGACGCTCGACTATGCGGCGCTCGCGCAGGAGCGCCGTGAGGCCGAAACAGCGGAGGAGCGGCGCGTCTACTACGTCGCGATGACCCGCGCTCGCGAGCGGCTGATCCTCAGCGGGACGCTGCGCTTCGCCGGCTGGCAGCCGGGCGGTTGCGCCGCCGCCTGGCTCGCACCCGCGCTCGTGCCCGATGTTCGCGAGCGCGCGCTCGAGCCCGGGCGGGCGGGCGAGATCGTCGCCGGTGCCGGCGGCGTACCGGTCCGGCTGACGCTTGCCCGCGCCGGGGACTCCTTGGCGCCGGCGCCCGTCGGCCAGCTCCCCGAGCTGGCCGGGACGCTCGCGGGCCCGCCGGGCGGGGCGAGCGGCACGGCGCTGGCGATCGAGGCGCGACTCTCCTACACCTCGCTCGCCGAGTACGAGCGCTGTGGCTACCGCTACTACCTGCAACGTGCGTTGGGACTGCCGGATGTCGAGCCTCCCGGTGGCGGCGGCCGGCAGGCGGCGGGCGACGGCGCCGCGCGCGGGGTGATCGTTCACGCCCTGCTCGAGCAGCTCGACTTCGCCGATCCGCGCCCACCCGACGCGGCGCGGATAGCGAGTGCGGCGCGCGCCCACGGAGTCGATCCGGCGCCGGCCGGCGGCGCCGACATCGCCCAGCTCGCGAGCGCGATCGTGCGCAGCCCGCTGTGCGCCCGGCTTGCCAGGGCGCGCGGGCTCGAGCGCGAGCACGCCTTCGCCTATACGCTCGACGGCGAGTTGCTGCGCGGCGTGATCGACGTCGCGGGCAGCGAGCCTGACGGGACTCTGCTCGTCGTCGACTACAAGACCGACATGATCGAGCCGGACGAGGATCTCGCGGCGCGCATCGAACGCGACTACTCGCTGCAGCGGCTCGTCTACGCGGTTGCCGGTTTGCGCGCCGGGGCCGCCCGCGTCGAGGTGGCGCACTGTTTCCTGCGCGCGCCGGAGGACCCACTGAGCACGATCTACGAGGCGTCTGATCTCGCGCGACTCGAGCGGGCGCTGAGCGAGCGGATGGCGCCGCTTCGCGCCGGTCGCTTCGAGGTCAGCCAGCGACCTGGCCGCGAGCTCTGCGCAAGCTGCCCGGGGCGCTCGCGCCTATGTTCGTACGACGAGTCGCGGACGCTCGGAAAGGTCGCCTGAGCAAGCCTTCTCGGCGCTGGGCAGGGGCATCGAAAAGCCCCTGGACTGCTAGGATTTGCGCCCGCCTCAGGTGCCCGTTTGCCCCGGTTGGGCCTTCGAACGTCGGGACTCTCAGATGACCAGGACAAGCCAGCCACAGGAGGCCGACGGCCTCTACGACCCCCGTTACGAACACGACGCCTGTGGCGTCGCCGTCGTCGCGCGGCTGAGCAACGTGCCCGGCAACGACGTCGTGCGCCTGGCGATCGAGGCGCTCGAGAATCTCGAGCATCGCGGTGCCGCCGGCGCCGACCCCGAAACCGGTGACGGTGCGGGCATTCTGATTCAGATGCCGGACGCGTTCCTGCGGGCGGTCGTCGACTTCGAGCTGCCGCCGGTCGGTCGCTACGGCGTGGCGATGTGCTTCCTGCCCAACAACCTGAGCGAGCAGGCGCAGCTGCAGGCGATGCTCGAGCGTACGGTCGCCGAAGAGGGGCAGGTCGTGCTCGGCTGGCGCGACGTGCCGGTCAACGAGCGTGCCGTCGGTGCGACCGCGCGCGCCTCGCGGCCGACGATCCGCCAGCTCTTCATCGGCGCCGGTCCCGCGCACTGCGATGACCAGGATGCCTTCGAGCGCAAGCTGTACGTGATCCGCCGCGTCGCCGAGAGCGCTGCCGGCCCGGGCTTCTACGTCCCCAGCCTGTCCTCGCGCACACTCGTCTACAAGGGGATGCTGATCAGCTACCAGCTGGCGCGCTTCTACCCGGACCTCGCCGACGAGCGGATGGCCTCGGCGATGGCGCTCGTCCACTCGCGCTTCTCGACCAACACCTTCCCCAGCTGGGAGCTCGCGCACCCCTACCGGATCATCGCCCACAACGGCGAGATCAACACGCTCCAGGGCAACGTCAACTGGATGCGCGCACGCGAGAGCACGCTGGCATCCGAGCTGTTCGGCGACGACCTCGAGAAGATCCTGCCGCTCGTTCGCCCCGGCGGATCGGACTCGGCGACGCTCGACAACGTGCTCGAGCTGCTGATGCTCGCGGGACGCTCGCTACCCCACGCGCTGATGATGATGATCCCCGAGGCCTACCGGAACCGTGATGGTGAGCTCGCGCCCGAGCTCGGCGGCTTCTACGCCTACCACTCGTGCCTGATGGAGCCCTGGGACGGTCCCGCCGCGGTCGCCTTCAGTGACGGCCGCGTCGTTGGCGCCACGCTCGACCGTAATGGACTGCGGCCGGGTCGCTGGGTGCTGCGCAAGGACGGCCTGGTTGTGCTCGGCTCGGAGGCGGGTCTGCTGCCGGTCCGCCCGGAGGAGATCCAGCAGCTCGGTCGCCTGCAGCCCGGCAAGCTCTTCCTGATCGACCTCGAGCAGGGCCGGCTCGTGCCGGACGCCGAGGCGAAATACGCGGTCGCCACACAGCAGCCCTACGGCGTCTGGTTCGACGAGAACACCGTCAGCTTCGATCAGCTGCCGCGGGCCAAGGCCGCCACGCTCGAGCAGCCGCTGCGCTCGCTCCAGCTCGCCTTCGGCTACAGCCGCGAGGACCTCACGGCGGTGCTGCCGACGATGATCCGCAGCGGCGAGGAGCCGATCGGATCGATGGGCAACGACACCTCGCTCGCCGTCCTCTCGGACACCTCACCGGCGCTGTTCAGCTACTTCAAGCAGCTGTTCGCGCAGGTCACCAACCCGCCGATCGACCCGATCCGCGAGAGCATCGTGATGAGCATCTCGGCCGGCCTCGGCGCGGAGCGCAACCTGCTCTCCGAGACGCCCGAGCACGCCCACCAGATGACGCTCGAGGGTCCGATCCTGCGCAACCACGAGCTGGAGACGCTGCGCAGCGTCTCCCACGACGTCTTCCATGCCCGCACGATTGACATCACCTGGCCGGCCGCCGACGGGCCCGCGGCGATGGAGGCGGCGCTGCACCGCGTCTGCGACGAGGCGCATGCGGCGATCGCCGAGAACATCAACATCCTGATCCTCTCGGACCGCGCCGTCGGCCCCAACCGCGCGCCGATCCCGTCGCTGCTCGCCGTCGCTGCCGTGCATCACCACCTGGTTCGTGAAGGCACCCGCCTGCGCACCGGCCTCGTGATCGAGTCCGGTGAGCCGCGTGAGGTGCACCACGTCGCGACGCTGATCGGCTACGGCGCGAGCGTCGTCAACCCGTACGTGATGCTCGAGACCGTCGGCGAGTTGGTCGAGGGCGGCTGGGTGACCGACGCCGACGGTGCGGCGATCGATCGCGACACGGCCGAGCGCGCGGTGCGCCAGGCGATCGGCAAGGGCCTGCTGAAGACGATCTCGAAGATGGGGATCTCGACCGTGCAGTCCTACTGCGGCGCGCAGATCTTCGAGGCAGTCGGCCTCAGCCGCTCGGTGATCGACCGCTACTTCACCGGCACCGCGTCGCGGCTCGGCGGCGTCGGGCTGACGGTGCTCGCCCAGGAGGCGCTGACGCGCCACGCCCGCGGCTACCCCGAGAAGGCCCAGCCCGAGCCGCTGCCGGTCGGTGGCCAGTACGCCTGGCGACGCGACGGTGAGCGCCACATGTGGAACCCGGACACGATCGCGCTGCTGCAGCACTCGGTCCGCCACGGCGGCGCCGAGGCCTACGCCGAGTACGCACGCGAGGTCAACGCCGACGCGGCGCGTCGCGCGACGCTGCGCGGGCTGCTCGCGATCCGCACCGACCAGGTGCCCGTCCCGATCGACGAGGTCGAGCCCTGGACCGCGATCGTCAAGCGTTTTGCGACCGGTGCGATGAGCCTCGGCTCGCTCTCGCGCGAGGCGCACGAGAACCTGGCGCTGGCGATGAACGAGATCGGTGGCCGCTCGAACACCGGCGAGGGTGGGGAGGACCCCGCCCGCTTCACCGACCGGCGCCGCTCGGCGATCAAGCAGGTCGCCTCCGGGCGCTTTGGCGTGACGATCGACTACCTCGTCAACGCCGACGAGCTGCAGATCAAGATGGCCCAGGGCGCTAAGCCGGGTGAGGGCGGCCAGCTGCCGGGCATCAAAGTCGACGAGTACATCGGCAAGATCCGCCACTCGACGCCCGGCGTCGGGCTGATCTCGCCGCCGCCGCACCACGACATCTACTCGATCGAGGACCTCAAGCAGCTGATCTACGACCTGCGCTGCGCGAACCCGCAGGCGCGGATCTCGGTCAAGCTGGTCGCCGAGGTCGGCGTCGGGACGGTCGCCGCGGGTGTTGCCAAGGCCAACTCCGACCACGTGCTGATCGCCGGCCACGACGGCGGTACCGGCGCCTCGCCGCTCTCCTCGATCTACTCCAGCGGCGTCCCCTGGGAGATCGGGCTCGCGGAGACCCAGCAGACGCTGCTGCGCAACGACCTGCGCTCGCGGATCTGGGTGCAGACCGACGGCCAGTTGAAGACCGGTCGCGACGTCGCGATCGCGGCGATGCTCGGCGCCGACGAGATGGGCTTCTCGACTGCGCCATTGATCGCGAGCGGCTGCATCATGATGCGTGCCTGCCACCTCAACACCTGCCCGGTGGGGATCGCGACGCAGGATCCCGAGCTGCGCAAGCGCTTCGCCGGCACGCCGGAGCACGTCATCAACTTCTTTCACTTCGTCGCCGAGGAGGTCCGCGAGATCCTCGCGAACCTCGGCCTGCGGACGATGGACGAGCTGATCGGCCGCGTCGACCTGCTCGAGACCGCACACGCGATCGAGCACTGGAAGGCACTCAACCTCGATGTCTCGGCGCTGCTGACGATGCCGCAGATGCCGCCGGGCACGCCGCTGCGACGGGTCCGCGACCAGGAGCCTGTGCTCGGCGACGCGCTCGACTGGGGGCTGATCGATGAGGCGGGTGACGTGATCGAGCACGGCGGCCAGGTCAGGATCGCCCGCCCGGTGCTTAACGTGAACCGCTGCGTCGGCGGCCTGCTGTCCAACGCGATCACGCGCCGCCACGGCGCCGCCGGCCTCGAGGAGGACTCGATCAATGTCGAGTTCCGCGGCTCCGCCGGCCAGAGCTTCGGCGGCTGGCTGGCCCCGGGCGTCACCTTCACGCTCGACGGTGAGGCAAACGACTACACCGGTAAGGGGTTGTCGGGCGGCACGGTCGTCGTCCGCCCGCCGCACGGCGCCGGCTACGTCCCGGAGGAGAACGTCATCGTCGGCAACACGGTGCTCTATGGCGCGACCGACGGGCACGCCTACTTCCGCGGCATCGCCGGCGAGCGCTTCGCCGTGCGCAACTCGGGTGCCTGCGCGGTCGTCGAGGGCGTCGGCGACCACGGCTGCGAGTACATGACCGGTGGACGTGTGGTCGTGCTCGGCCCGACCGGTCGCAACTTCGCCGCCGGGATGAGCGGCGGGATCGCCTACGTGCTCGACGAGATCGGCGATTTCAAGTCGCGCCGTGCGAACACCGCGGTCGTCGGCTTCGAGGAGATCGACGCGGGCGACGAGATCGAGCTGCGCGAGTTGATCGAGCAGCACTACGCGCGTACCGATTCGACCGTGGCCAGGCGCGTGCTCGACGACTGGGAGGCGAGCCTCGGACGGTTCGTCAAGGTGATGCCCAACGACTACCGCCGCGTGCTCAACGAGCAGGCGACCCAGGCCGGCGTGCTCGTCGAGGCCGGCTAACCGTACCGCTGCTTGATGGGCGAGCTGCGAGGATTCATGCGGGTCGACCGCGCGCCGGTCCAGGAACGCGACCCGGCGGAGCGGGCGCACGACTACCGCGAGTTCACGCTGACGCGCCCGGTCGGCGAGCTGCGCGACCAGGGCGGGCGCTGCATGGACTGCGGCGTGCCGTTCTGCCACAACGGCTGCCCGCTCGGCAACCTGATTCCCGACTGGAACGACCTCGTCTACCGCGACCGCTGGCAGGAGGCGATCGCGGCGCTGCACCGCACGAACAACTTCCCCGAGTTCACCGGACGGCTCTGCCCGGCGCCCTGCGAGGCGGCATGCGTGCTCGAGATCCGCGAGGGCGACGCCGTCACGATCAAGCAGATCGAGAACGCGATCATCGACCGCGCGTTCGCCGAGGGCTGGGTGGTGCCGCTGCCGCCGAGCATCGAGACCGGGCACCGCGTCGCGGTCGTCGGCTCGGGCCCGGCCGGGCTCGCTGCCGCGCAGCAGCTGCGTCGCGCCGGACACGGCGTCGTGCTGTTCGAGCGCGACGAGGCGGCCGGCGGGCTGGTGCGCTTCGGCGTCCCCGACTTCAAGATCGAGAAGGCGCTCGTCGAGCGGCGCGTCGAGCAGCTCCTCGCCGAGGGTGTCGAGCTGCGGCTCGGCGTCGATGTCGGTGTCGACGTGACCGCCGAGCAGCTGCGCGCGGAGTTCGATGCCGTCGTGCTGGCGGTCGGCTCACGCGTTCCCCGCGACCTCGAGGTGCCGGGTCGCGAACTGCCGGGCGTCCATTTCGCGATGGATTACCTCTACACGCGCAATCGCTGGGTGGCCTCGGAGTATGGCCCCGAACCAGCGCTGGCTCCACCACCGCCGTCGCAGATCAGCGCTGCCGGCAAGCACGTCGTCGTGATCGGCGGCGGCGACACCGGCGCCGATTGCGTCGGCAATTCGGTCCGCGAGGGCGCCGCGTCGGTCACCCAGCTGGAGATCGTCCCGGAACCGCCACAGCACAGGCGCGACGAGCTGACGCCATGGCCGCTCTGGCCGGTGAAGCTGCGGCTCTCCTACGCGATGAAGGAGGCGCGCGAGACCGCCAACGGCGAGCTTGATTTCTCCGTCGTGACAACCCACTTCGCCGGCAACGGCCGCCTTGCATCGATGCACATCGCCGAGGCCGCCCCGGCGCCCCCGTTCGCGGCGCTCGCCGGCACCGAGCGCGAGCTGCCGGCCGATCTCGTGCTGCTCGCGATGGGCTTCCTGCATCCCGAGCACGGCCTCGCGGAGCAGCTCGGCGTGGCCCTCGACCCGCGCGGCAATGTCGCGGCCCCCGCCTACGCCAGCTCGGCGCCGGGGGTCTTCGCCTGCGGCGACGCTCGCCGCGGTCAGTCGTTGATCGTCTGGGCGATCAACGAGGGCCGCCAGTGTGCGCGCGCGGTCGAACGCCATCTCGCTGCGCTGCCGCGCTGAGATGCGCCACACTTTCGCTACAACACGCGCCTCGGCGCGTTGCAACAATCGCCGCGGTCGTCGACCCCGCCGCGCCTCCCCGCTCTCCCTACGCTCGCTCAGAAGGAGCTGATTCATGCGCCTGAACCGCACGCTCGCCGTCGTCCTCGCCGCCCTGCTTGCCGTCTTCGCCGTGGTCGCGGCAAGCACGGCACTCGGCCGGTCGACCGACGGCAGGCAGCAGGCCCATACGAGCTCGGCTGCTCGCGAGGTCGGCATCGGTGACGAGGACCCGACGATGTTCGCGAGCCCGCAGTACAGGGCGCTGCACCTGAAGATCGCGCGTTACTTCCTGCCCTACGACATCGCCTCCGGCAACGATCCGAGCGGCCTCGCGACGTTTACCGGCTGGCTCTACGCCGCGCTGCAGTCCGGCGTCCAGCCGCTCGTCGCCTTCTACCACAACGAGTCATCGCCGGAGAAGATGCCGAGTGTCGCGACCTACACGAAGGACGTCAAGGCCTTCCTGACGATGTTCCCGCAGGTCACGGTGCTGACGCCGTGGAACGAGGTCAACCGCGGCGACGTGCGGGCGCCGGGCGACAACTACGACAGCCCGACGCCGGAGCAGTCGGCCCAGTACTACCTGGCGCTGAAGAAGCTCTGCCCGACCTGCACGATCGTTGGTCTTGACGTGCTGGACTCGACGGATCCCTACGCCACGATCGCCTATATCAACGACTTCAAGGCCGACGTCGGCAGGAAGAACATGCCGAAGATCTGGGGCCTGCACAACTACAGCGAGACGAACCGCTTCGAGGACAATGGGACGAAGGAGATCCTCGACGACATCCCCGGGCAGCTCTGGCTGACCGAGACCGGTGGCCTCGCCGAGTTCAAGCCGAGCTTCCCGTTCAACCTCAAGCGCCAGGCGAACGCAACCAAGTACATGTTCGCGCTCGCCGACTCGAGCTCGCGGATCACGCGGCTCTAC
>Ga0302184_10001857_pt1 | contig 13567 bp, 11 predicted proteins | sample I_Palsa_N3_3_FD_200233 | JGI IMG/M metagenome (GOLD analysis project Ga0302184, IMG submission 200233) | Peat permafrost microbial communities from Stordalen Mire near Abisko, Sweden - I_Palsa_N3_3 | ecosystem: Environmental > Terrestrial > Soil > Palsa > Peat permafrost | place: Sweden...
GGTCGGTGTCTAGGTCCAGGCGGGGCCGGCGGCCGGTCACCAGGGCGAACACGCACCACTTGACCAGGGCCTTCATAGCCCAGGGGAAGTAGTAGTGCAGGCTGGTCAGCGCGACGTCCGGGCAGGCGTTGGCGTAGTCGATGGGGTATACCTGGTCGCCGTAGACCAGCGTCTCGCACGAGTTGAACTCCCACCGGAAGAACGCGTTGACCAGCCGCCCGATCGCCACCACCTCGGAGCCGACCTCCGGGGTCAGGAAGCTGTGGTCGACCGCGTAGCGCGAGTGCATGGGCTGGTCGGGCTGGAAGCGCATGACCATGGTCTCGGCGCCGATCGACAGCGAGCGGGCGAACACGTCGTAGTCGATGGCCTTCTGCAGGTGCATGAGCATCGCGCCGCTGGCGTCGTAGGCGGCATGCAGGTCGGCCGGGGTGCCGATGCGCGAGACACCGCGCCAGGCGCCGCCGTCGTACGGCTTCATGTACAGCGGGTAGCCAATCTTCTCCGCGATGGCGTCTAGGTCGAAGGACTTGTTATAGCGGGCCGCGGTGTACGCGTAGCGGGCGTTGTCGAGCGGGTTCTTGAACGGCACCAGCACCGTCTCGGGCACCTTGAGCCCGAGCCGCATCATCGCGCAGTAGGCCGCGTGCTTCTCCATCGACTGGAAGGTGAAGGGGCTGTTCAGCAGGTAGACCCCGTCCATCATCGAGATCTTCTTCAGCCACTCCCGCGGGTGGTAGTACCAGTACGCGAGCCGGTCGATGACCAGGTGGTACCGGGGCCGGTCACGCAGGTTGAACGGCTCGATGGTGATCCGCTCGGTGTCGAAGGCGTGCTGGCTGCCGCCCGGACCCGGCACCGGGCCCAGCCGGCGCAGGATCTCGGTGAACGCGGTCGGCCAGTCATCTTCGGTACCAAGCAGCATCCCGATCAGGTGCCTAGTGCTGGTCGTGGGCACGGTCAAGGCAGGCTTCCTCTCAGCAGAACCGCGGCATGTGATGGGCGAACTGAGCGCGCCAGGACGGCCAGTCATGCGGCACGTCGTAACCCCACACGTCCAGCTCGTGCTTTATCCCCTTGCTGGCCAGCAGCGATGCGAAGCGCTGGGTGCTGGCCTGCGCCCCGGTGGTGTCCTCCCACTGACCCTGACCGCACACCAGCAGCAGGCTGACCTGGCTGCGCAGCCACTCCAGGTGGTCGCCCGCCAGGTGGCCGACGTAGTCGACCGGGTTGTTGAAGTACACCTCGTTGCCCTGCTCGCCCCAGGCGTGCCAGGCCGACGGGTCATAGTTGCCGGAAAAGCACATGGCCAGCGGGAACAGGTCAGCCCGCTTGAGCGCGAAGTTGGCCGCGTGGAAGGCGCCCATGCTGCAACCCAGGGTGATGACCTCGGCCGGCCCGCCACAGTCCCGGTAGATCCACGGCACCACGTCGCCGACGATCCACGACTCATACCGGCCGTGCCTACGGGCGCGTTCCTCGAGTGGCAGGTCGCGGTTCGACCAGGACGCGGCGTCATAGCTGTCGACGCAGTAGAGCTTCAGCCGACCCTCGTCGATCAGCCCGCGCACCGCGTCGACCATGCCGTTGTTCTCGAAGTCCCAGGCCCGGCCCCGTTCGGTGGGGAACACCAGGACCGGGCGTCCCCAGTGGCCGTAGCGGATGAGCGTGCCCGCGGCGCCGAGAGCCGCCGACCATAGCTCGGTAATCTCCCGGTTCACGCGCGTACCTGCACTCGCACATCGTGCCTGTTCCGCGCGGGTCATGACAATAGCGCGGGTCCGGGCTACGGGAGGATGCCGGTGCGATCCGGTGCGACTTGGCCCGACGGCCGCCGGGCGGCCCTCGCCGGGGCAGAGGCGGGGGCGGGGGCGGAGGCGGAGGCGGGAGCAGAGGCCTTCGGAGCCCGTCCGACCTGGACGGCCAGCATCGTCACGTCGTCGAGCAGATCGCTGACCATGAAGTCGTGCAGGGCCTGGCGCACCGCCGCCACTAGCCGGTCGGGCGGGTAGCCGGCCAGGCCGGCCAGTTCGTCGGTCAGCCGGTCGTGGAAGTAGGCGTGGTCCGGGCCGCGCGCCTGGGCCAGCCCGTCGGTGTACAGGAACAGCACGTCGCCGGTGTCCAGGGTCAGTTCCTGGGTGGCCGTCTCGGCGTCGGGAAACAGCCCGAGCGGGAGGCCGCCGCCGTCCAGCATCCGCACCCCGCCGTCCGCCCGGAGCAGCACCGCCGCGGGGTGGCCCGCGCTTGCCACGACCGCCCGCAGCCTGCCCTTTTCCCAGCTCAGGTGGGCCAGGCTGGCCGTGACGAAGCCGCCGTCAAGGGCCAGCTCGCCGGCTAGGACGATCTCGTTGGTGCCGGCCAGCACCTGGGCCGGATCGGCGCACCTGCGCGCCAGCACGCGGATCGCGTGCCGGGCCGCCGAGGTCACCGCGGCGGCCTCCTCGCCCTTTCCGCACACGTCCCCCACGGCCAGGCCCCAGCCGCCGGGGGTCTGGTAAACGTCGTAGAAGTCGCCGCCCACATCCGGGCTCTCGGTAGCGGCCAGGTAGGTCGCCGCGAGCTTCACGCCGGGGATCTCTGGCATCCGCCGCAGCAGCAGGCTGGACTGCAGCGCGTCGGCGGTGTCCGAGCGCCGCCGGAAGATCCGGCCGGCCCGGATGGCCAAGGCCATCTGCTCGCCGAGCGCCTGGACCAGCCCCAGCTCGGCCATCGTGAACCGGCCGTCCTGGGGCCGACGGACCAGGGTCAGCACGCCGTACCCGGTCTCGCCGTCCGACAGCGGAACGGACAGCACCGACGTGGCGTTCAGCGCGGTCAGCAGCGGCTCTCCGTCCAGCCCAGCCCCGAGGATCCCGGTGTCTTCGACGTGGGCGACCACCACTGGGTGGGCGGATTCGTGCACCCGGGCCGGGATCGACCCGGGCGGCGGGTCGACCGCCGCGACCAGGCCAGCCTGGCCGGCCAGCCCCGGCTCGTCCGGGCCGACGGCAAACTGGCGCCGTAGCCGGTGCCAGCGCTCCAGGTCCACGATGGCCAGCGCGTCGAGCTCGGCGGCGATCAGCCGCGCGCACCGCTGCAGGGTCCGGGATTCGCTGAAGCCCTGGTTCTCGAGCAGCACGCGCGCGGCCGCGGTGACCAGATCCAGGTGGCGGGTAATGGTCTGCACCGAGCCGGCCGGCGGGCGGCGGGCGGAAGCGGAAGCGGAAGCGGGGGCGGGGGCGGGGGCGGGGGCGGAAGCCGAGGCAGTCTGGCCCGGCGGGCCGGGAAGGCCGGGGCGGCTGGGGCGGTCGGGGCGGCCGGGATCCACCTCGCGGACCGCCACGACCAGCGGGCCGGGCTCGTCGCGGACGCTCACCTGGCCGATCAGCAGCTCGCTGGGAACCAGGCCGTCCTCGCCCAGCAGGCTGGCGCGGACCAGGCGCGGCTGGCCGGTCCGGCTGACCGCGCCGAGCTGTGACTGCACCGCCGCGCGCGAGGGCAGGTTGACGAACGCGGCGAACTGGCGGCCGGTGGCATAGCCGGGCTTGGCCCCGATCAGGTCGCCCGCGGACCGGTTGACCCGCTGGACGGTCCCGTCCTGGGACACCAGGAACAGCGGCACCGGGGCGTCCTGGAAGACGGCGCGTAGCAACTGGCGTTCGGCGCTGTCCGCTCCGGAAGCCCCGCCGGTGACATGGCCTTCAGCGCTGTCACCGGCTGGCGCCTCGGCCTGGAGCAGCTCGATGGCGCCTTCCAGCTCGATGAGCGCGGCGTCGAGCATCTCGGCGGGCTCGGACCCGCGCGACCGGGCGGATCGGGCCAGCGCGGCGTAGCGTGCCGCCAGCTCAGCGACGCGCTCTGGGCGCGGAGTATCAGTCAACGACCCGGTCCGTCCGGGCTGGGGCCGCCCGGGATGCGGCGCAGGGCGATCATGGCTACGTCATCTTCCCGGGCACCGAAGATCGCCATCAGATGGTTGGCGAACGCCTCGACGTCCGCGCCCCGTACCTCCTGGGCGGCTACCCGCAGCTTCTCCAGGTTGACGTCGAGGAACACCCTTCGTTCCTCGACCAGGCCGTCGGTGAATAGCAGCGCGGTCCCGCCCGCCGCCAGGACGGCCGTTTGCGTGTGCGGGTCGTGCATGGGCAGGCCGAGGACCAGGCCGCCCTCGCCAACGTAGGCCGCCCCGGCCTGGTCGACGAGCAGCATGGGCATGTGGCCGCAGTTCACGATCTGCATCTGGCCGGTGGCCGGGTCGAGCAGGACCAGGCAGAGCGAGGCGATGATACCCGGGTGATACCGCTGCAGGACCTGGTTGACCAAGCCGGTGATGGCCAGCGGCGGGTGTCCTTCGGCGGCAAAGGCCCGCAGCGCGTGCCGCAGCTCGCCCATCACGGTGGCCGCGTGCAGCGAGTGCCCCTGCACGTCGCCGATCGCGACCAGGACCTGGTCCCGCCAGCGGAGCGCCTCGTAGAAGTCGCCGCCGACCTCGGCCTGGTCGCTGGCCGGGATGTACCGGTACGCCATGGCCAGACCGGGCACCTCGGGCAGCGCCGCGGGCAGGAAGCTGCGCTGCAGGGTCATGGCGACGAGATGCTCTTCGGCGATGGACCGCAGGGCCTCCACGGCTAGCGCGATCAGCTGGATGAGCTGGCGGAGGATCTGCAGTTCGTCGTCGCCGGGCACGCCCGCACGGTCGATCCCGATGGCCACCGGCGGCCGGCCCGGCTTCAGCCGGGCCGCGGCCACGTAGATGTCGCAGCGCAGGGTGCTGTCCGGGATCAGCCGGAGCCAATCGTCCCGCGGGATCACCGCCGCGGCGGTGCTCTGCCCGGGCCCGAGCACGCGCTCGGCGACCCGGTCGACCAGCCCGGACGGGGCGCCGCGCTGCCTGGGCTCCGGTTGCTGGGGCGACGCCGAGGTCCTGCGGGTCTGGCCGTCGGGGAAGGCCAGGACGACTATGACTTGAGCCTTGAACATCCGGGCGGCCCCGGCGGCGGCGACCCGGGCCAGCCCGTCGAAGGTGCCGGCCGCGTTGATGTCCAGGGTGACGCTGGTCAGCTCGGCCAGCAGGGCCGCCGATCGCTCGGCGCGCTGCCGGGCGCGGGAGTACCGCAGCGCGGCGACCACCACGGCCAGCAGTTCCTCCGGTTCGGACGGATCCACCAGGTAGGCGTCGGCGCCCTGGGTCAGGCCCTGCGCCCGGTCGGACACGGCCACTGCGGTGGCGGACACCTGGATCACCGGGATCGCCGCGGTCCGCGGGTCGGCCTTGATCTGCCGGCAGACGTCGAACCCGCTGATGTCGGGCAGGTGCACGTCGAGCAGGATCAGCTCGGCCTCGCCGGCCCGGGCCAGGCCCTCGCGCCCGGTGGCCGCCTCGATCACCGTGTGGCCCGCGCGTCGCAGCCAGGTGGCCATGATGTACCGCTTGGCCTCGTCGTCGTCGACCAGGAGCAGCACGGTCGGCTGGTCGGCCATCAGGGGCTCCGGATGACGCCGCGGATGGTGAACTCCAGCCGATCCCGGGTGAGCTCGTCCTTTCTCAGCATCGCGGAGGCCCGCGCCGGGGGTGCCACGTCGGCCCCGGTGACCAGGATCGCGGGAATGGACGCGGGCAGCCGGGACAGTAGCGTGCCGCCGTCCATCCCCGGCATCCGCATGTCGGCCAAGACCAGGTCGGCGTGGTTGCCGGTCACCACGGCGAGCGCCTCGTCGCCGTTGGAGGCCTCGATGACCCGATCTGCCATTCCCGTGAGCAATCCCCTGAGCAGCTGCCGGAAGCTGGCGTCGTCGTCAGCCACTACGACGGTACCGAGGACCGGGGTCTGATGCGGCAAATCGAGCACGACCGAGGTCCCGGTGCCCGGCTCGCTGCTCAGTATCAGGTTCCCGCCCAGGATGCGGGCCAGCCGACGAGCATACGGCAGCCCCAGCCCCGTTCCGCCCCGGCGAACCCCAGGCACCTGATAGAACTCCTCGAAGACATGTTCGCACAAGCCAACCGGAATGCCTATGCCGGTATCGGCCACGGTGAGCTCGAGCCGCGGGCCGAGGACCCGAGCGCTCAGCCGCACCTCACCCCGGTCGGTGTACCTGATCCCGTTGGACAGCAGGTTGCGCAGGATGCTGGTCAGGGCCACCTCATCGGTCAGGATGGTCTGCGGGGCGCCCGCGTCGTCGACCACCACCTCGATCGGCTTGCCTTCGGCCATCGGGCGGGCCAGGCCGCGCAGCCGGCCGAACAGCGCGTGCAGGTCGACCTGCGCGGGGTCGGTGTGCAGCCGTCCCGACTCGGCCTTGGCCGCGTCGAGCAGGTCGTTGACCAGCGACAGCAGCGTGCCGGCCGAGTTCTTGATGAGGTCCACCTGGTAACGCTGCTCGGGATCCAGGGCGCCGCCAGGGGCGGGCTCGGCCAGCAGCCGGGTCAGCCCGATAATGGAGTTCAGCGGGGTGCGCAGCTCGTGGCTGACGTTGGCCCAGAACCGGTCCTTGGACTCCGACGCCGCCCGCAGCCGCTCGGACTTCTCGTCGAGCTCCGCGTACAGGGCGACGACGCCGCGGTTGGTCTGCTCGAGTTCGGACGACAGCTCGCTGTACAAGGCCATGACGCCGTGGTTGGTCTCGGCCAGCTCGGAGTTGAGCAGCACTAGCTGGTCCTTCTGCTGCTGGAGGTCCTCGAGCGCGGCGATCAGGTCCTGGTTCTGCCGCCGCAGCTCCTCCATGGCCGACCGGGGCAGCACGGCGGCCAGCTGCTCGCGGACGAGCTCCAGGTCGGCCTGCGCGCCCGGCGGCCGGCGCTTGGTCATCCGGACGGCCCGGCCGTTGGTGTCGACGCGGTCCATGAGCCGGGCGGCGGCCGCCACCCCGTCGGCCGGCGGTTCCCCGTCGAGCGTCACGCTCAGCACCAGGTCCGCCTCGTCCACGCCGAAGGCGATGACCGCGGTCAGGCCGGCGGTCACCGCGCTGCGGCTGATCTCGCTCAGGGCGGTCGCCACCCGGATCTGATCCTGGCGGTCCAGCGACAATCCGGCGGCCAGCCCGCGGCCGACCTGGCGGGCCGCGAACACGCCTGACACGTCGCGGACCTCGAGGCGGGCGAGTTCGCTGGTCATGACTTGACGACCAGCACCCCGGCGTCGTCGCGGTGCTGGCCCGCCTCGGCCAGCAGCACCGCCGCGATGACCAGCGGATCCCGGGCCGCCAGGCCGGGCACGGCGGCGACCTCCCAGCGGCTGCTGATGCCGTCGGAGTGCAGGATGACCGCCGCGCCGGGCGGCACGTCGTATTCGAACTGGCGGATCACGCGGGCCTGGAAGCCGGCGATGCCGGGCACGGACAGCATGCTCTTGCGGGTGTCGCCGGACAGGATGGACGCCGCGATGTTGCCCAGGCCGGCGAATCGGGCCACCGAACCGGTGAGCTGGACGATACCCACCGCGCCCCCGCGGGTGCCGCTCATCCGCCGGTGCGCGCGCTCGAGCAGCGCGGCCGGCTCACCGCCCGGCTGGTCCAGGACCGCGGCCACCGCCTGGCTGGCCGCCGCCGCGGCCAGCGGGCCGTGACCCAGGCCGTCGCACAGGACGGCGGTCACGGTGTCGCCGGCCTGGACCGCCCCGAAGTCGTCGCCGCACTCGGTCTCGCCGGTGATCGGCCGGATCAGGCCTGCGCAGCGGATGACGGACGGCCCGGGCACGGGCCAGAACCGGGCCACCAGGGCCGTCCCGTGGCCCGGCACGGAGTACAGGTCGGTGAAGTCGGCCAGCCGCCGGATCGCGCCCAGGCCGATGCCCAGGGTGCCCGCGGTGGAATGGCCGTCCCGCAGGGCCGCGCTCACGTCGCTGAGGCCGGGCCCGGCGTCGATGGTGACGAGCTCGATGCCCGGCTGCTCCCGGTCCCGGTTGACGCGCAGCAGCAGCGTGCCCTGGCGTGCGTGCTTGTACAGGTTCGAGGCCGCCTCGGTGACCGCCAGCGCCACCTGGTCGGCCCGGGAGGACGGGAACCCCAGCCGGGCGGCCAGGGTCAGGCCCGCGGTCCGGCAGGACGCGACCGCGCTGGCGTCCTCCACCCACAGCCAGCGCATGTCCTGCGGAGCGGGGGCCCTGAGCGGCCAGTTCAGCGGGACCACTTGACCACCACGACACTGGTGCCGCGGCCGGGTTTGGAGTCCAGCTCGAACTCGTCGACGAGCCGGCGTGCCCCGGACAGGCCAAGCCCCAGCCCGCCGCCCGTGGTCCAGCCGTCGGTCAGCGCCAGGTCGACATCCGGGATGCCGGGGCCGTCGTCACTGAAGCCGATCCGGACGCCGGCCCGGCCCGCGGCGGAAGTGACCGCCTCGATGCGCGCGGTTCCGCCGCCGCCGTACACCAGGGCGTTGCGAGCCAGCTCACTGGCCGCCGTGACCACCTTGGTCTGGTCCACCAGGGACAGGCCGCTGTCCGCCGCCACCACGCGTACCCGCTGCCGGACACGCACCACGTCGTCGCCCGACTGGATCGGCAGCTCATCCATAAAGCTCTGCCGTTCAGCAGCTTCAGGCCTTTCTCGGCGTTCAGGGCGGTGCGCACGCCACGCAGCGACAGTCCCAGCTCGGTCAGCGTGATGGCCACCGCCGGGCGCATGCCCACCAGCACCGTCTCCGCGTCGAACAACCGGGATATCGACCCGATCATGGTCAGCATCCGGCCGATGAAGGAGTCGACGATCTCCACCGCGGTGATGTCGATGATCACGCCACTCGCTCCGGTGGCGGACAGCTCGGCGGCCAGGTCCTCCTGGAGCCGCATCACGCTGTCGTCCTGCAGGTCGATCTGAATGGAGACGAACAGCGTCCGCCCGAGCTTCAGGATCGGCACGCGTTCCATCAGGCCCGGTCCGCTTCGGTCACCTTCAGCCCCGAGCGGGTCAGGGCATGGCGCAGCGCGTCGGCCAGCGTGGCCTTGGTCGTGATGTCGCCGAACTCGATCCCGAGCGACACGATCGTCTGGGCGACCTGCGGCCTGATACCGCAGACGATGCACTCGGCCCCGAGCAGGCGAGCGGCGTTCACCGTCTTGAGCAGGTGCTGCGCCACCTCGGTGTCCACCGTGGGCACGCCGGTGATGTCCAGTACCGCGTGGTCGGCCCCGGTCGCCACCAGGGTCTCCAGGAGCTTCTCGGTGACCAGCTGGGTGCGGGCCGAATCGAGCGTACCGACCAGCGGGACGGCGATGATGCCATCCCACAGCCGGACCACCGGCGTGGACAGCTCCAGCATGGTCGCCGCCTGGTCGACGAGGATCTGCTCGCGGGCGGCCGCGTAGGTCTCGAACGTGTGCAGGCCGAGGTCGTCGACCATGCGGGAGAACGAGAGGTACTCCGGAACCAGGTCGGCCCCGTCCGCGATCAGCTCGTAGACGGCGTCCTTGAGCGAGAACACGGCCAGGGCCGTCTCACTGGGGGTGAACCCGTTCCGGGCGCGGGACCGGGACAGCTCGGCCAGGCCCGCCCGCAACTCGCCGGCCGCGTGCTCGTCCGCGCCGGCCATGACGCGCAGGAGGAGCGTGTACAGGTCCTCAAGCTCGGCCCGGATCTCCACGGCCGAACTGCGGCCGCGGACCCCGGCCGCCACGAGCTCGCACCAGCGGCCGACGACCTTATCCTGATGGTCGCGCATGTAGGCCGCCATCCGCCCCTGGCTGGTGTCATTTTCCATTAGTAAGCGTCCTATACATCAGTCGGGGAGAGCACGTTTGCGCCCCACAGTACATCTACACGGAACCCCGGCTACCACGTCCGGATTTCCCCTTAATCGCAGGCGGGAGGGCCGAATGGGCTGGGCGAACAGGAAAGTCTTGCCGGATTGAGGGCCGCCCGCGGGCTGCAGGCGGCATAATCCAGTCGACATAGGAGTTGATCGGGCCGACCATTCGGGTGACCCCGCTCACCCGCCCAAGCCCGAAGTTCCCCAAGCACGAAGTTCGGAGCGCAGGATGACCGAGATTCAGCTCTCGACGCAGACTCGCGACGCGACCGTGGTCGTGGCCGTCCGCGGCGAACTAGACGTGGTGAACAGCCAGCAGTTCGACGACTACCTGGCCGAGGCGAGCGCCGCTACCGACCGGGTCGTCCTCGACCTGTCGGCGGTGGACTTCATGGACACCTCGGCCCTAGCCGTCGTGGTCAGCCACTGGCGGCGTCAGGTCGATGCGGGCGGCCTGTTCCTGCTGGCCGGCGCGCGTTACCGGTACACCAAGGCGCTGTGGATCACGGGACTGGCCGACCGGCTGCCGCTGTACGACAGCGTGGACGACGCGGTGGCCGCGGCGCGGCCGGAGCCCGGCGCCGGTTCTGCGACCGGCGCCGGGCCCTCAGCTAGCGATAACACAGCCAGCGACAACGTAGCCAGCGACAATGAGACCGCCGGGTGAGGGCGGTCCGCCTGTAACCAGCGGTACCAGCGGCTCCGTGATCCGCCCTCGCCGACCCGGATGAGAAAACCGAGGATCCAGACGACGAGGACGACCAGGGCGATCCACCACAGGATGTGGATCGCGAAGCCCAGCCCGCCCAGCAGCAGGGCGAGCAGCAGCACGATCAAGATGAGCGCCATGGGTGTTTCCTTCTTTCTGGATGGCGGCCCAGGACTGCCTTCGCTTACCCGGGGGCTGGCCGTCCACACCTCCTGGCGGCAGGATGATGTTATGACCGTGCTCCAGGCCACCGATCAGCCCCGGTACACGCTGTTTATCGACGGGCGCCGGGTGGAAGCAGCCTCCGGGCGCCGGTACGACTCCGTGGATCCGTTCCTGGGCCAGCCGTGGGCCAGCGCCGCCGACGGGGACGCGGCCGACGTGGACGTGGCGGTGGCGGCGGCGCGGCGGGCGCTGACCGGGCCGTGGGGTCAGCTGACCGGGTTCGGGAGGGCCCGGTTGATGCGCAGGCTGGGCGACCTGATCGCCCGGGACGCGGACCGGCTGGCCGAGATCGAGACCCGGGACACCGGCAAGCTGCTGCGCGAGATGCGCGGGCAGCTGGGCAGCATCCCGGAGTGGTTCTACTACTTCTCCGGGCTGGCCGACAAGCTCGAAGGCACCACGATCCCGGTCGACAAGCCGAACTTCCTCGTCTACACCCGCCGCGAGCCGGCCGGCGTGGTGGGCGCGATCGTGCCGTGGAACTCCCCGCTGCTGCTGCTGTGCTGGAAGCTGGCCCCGGCGCTGGCCGCGGGGTGCACGATGGTGGCCAAGCCGTCGGACTACTCCCCCGCCTCGGCGGTCGAGCTGGCCGCGTTGATGGACGAGGCCGGGTTCCCGCCCGGCGTGTTCAACGTGGTGACCGGGTTCGGCCCGGCGGTGGGCAAGGCGCTGGCCGGCCACCCGGACGTGGACAAGGTGGCGTTCACCGGCTCGACCGCGGTGGGCGCGGAGGTGGCCAAGGCGGCCGCCGCGAACATCACCGGTGTGCTGCTGGAGCTGGGCGGCAAGTCCGCGCACGTGGTCTTCGACGACGCCGACCTGGACGCGGCGTGCAACGGCGTGCTGGCCGGGGTGTTCGCGGCCACCGGGCAGACCTGCATGGCCGGGTCCCGGCTGCTGGTGGCGCGCACCGTGCACGATGCGCTGGTCGAGCGCATCACCGAGCGAGCCCGGTCGATCCGGCTGGGCGACCCGAAGGCGGCCGGGACCGAAATGGGCCCGGTGGCCACCGAGCCGCAGTACCGCAAGGTGCTGTCGTTCCTGGACGGCGCGGCCGCGGAGGGGGCCACGGTGGCCGCGGGCGGCCGCCCCGAGGAGTCCCTGGGCGGGTACTTCGTCCAGCCCACGGTGCTGACCGGGGTCAAGCCGACCATGACCGTGGCGTGTGAGGAGGTGTTCGGCCCGGTGCTGGCCGTCATCGGTTTCGAGGGTGAGGACGAGGCCATCGGCCTGGCCAACGACAGCCGCTACGGCCTGGCCGGCGCGGTGTGGACCAAGGACGTGCACCGCGCCCACCGGGTGGCGCACGCCCTGCGCACCGGCACGGTGTGGATCAACGCCTACCGGGTGGTCGGGCCGGACGTGCCGTTCGGGGGGTTCGGGCAGAGCGGGCTGGGCCGGGAGAACGGCATCGAGGCCGTGCACGAGTACACCCAGACCAAGGCGATCTGGGTCGAGCTCAGCGGCGGCACCCGGGACCCGTTCACCCTGGGCTGAGGGGAGCGGGGGGCGGCGACGTGCACCAACGGCCGTTCGGCAGGAATTGAATTTTTCCGAACGACCCGCGGTGCCTGCCTACCGTTCGGGGGTCAGCAGGCCGCGGTTGAAGGCCTCGGCGACGGCGGCGGCGCGGTCGCCGACGCCCAGCTTGGCGTAGATGTTGAGCAGGTGGGTCTTGACCGTGGCTTCGGTGATGAACAGGCAGGCGGCGGCCTCGCGGTTGCCTTTGCCGGCGGCCACCAGCTCGAGGACCTCGAGCTCGCGGTGGCTGAGCGGGCCGGTGCCGGGGGTGCGGACCCGGCTCATCAGCCGGGCGGTGACGGCCGGCGACAGTACGGCCTGGCCCTGGGCCGCGGCCCGGACCGCGTGCATCAGCTCGTCCCGGGGAGCGTCCTTGAGCATGTAGCCGGTAGCGCCCGCCTCGATCGCGGGCAGCACGTAGCTGTCGTTGTCGTAAGTGGTCAGGACCAGCACGCGGGCCGTGACGCCGCGCCGGGCCAGCTCGGTGATGGCGGTCAGGCCGTCCATGCCGGGCATCCGCAGGTCCATCAGGATCACGTCCGGGTGCAGGGCCTGGGCCAGCTTGACCGCCTCGGCGCCGTCGCGGGCCTCGCCGAGCACCTCGAAGCCCGGGTCGCGGGCGAACATCGCGCTCAGCCCGTCCCTGACCACGGGGTGGTCGTCGGCGATGAGCAGGCGGATGGGAACGCCCGCGGCGCTCTCGCCGGCCGGCTCGGGGGTGCTCACGAGCGGGCCTCGGCGGAGGCGGCCGGGATGCAGGCCGAGATCCCGGTGCCGAAGCCCGGTTCCGATTCGACCTGCAGCGTGCCGGCCAGGCTCTCGATGCGCTGGCGCATCGCGACCAGGCCGAAGCCGCCGCCGTCAGGTGTGGCGCGGTCCGATGTGGCGCTGGCGGTTGGATGGCGCAGGCCGTCGCTGACGCTGAGGCCGACCAGGCCGTTGGCGTGGCTGACCGGGCTGTGGCCGTTGCCGTTGGCGTGGGCGGTGACGGTGATCTGGGCGCAGAGTTTGGCGAGGTCGAAGCCTTGGCCGTCGTCGCGCACGTCCAGGGCGACCTCGTGCTCCATGTACGAGAGGGTGACCCCGACCCGGGTGGCCTGCGCGTGCCGGGCTACGTTGGCCAGCGCCTCCTGCGCGGTGCGCAGCAGCGCGAACTCGGCCTCGGGCTGCATCGGGCGGGCCGTGCCGGTCGTGGTGACCTGGACCGGTATGCCGTGCAGGGACGACCAGCGCCCGGCCACGTCGCCCAGCGCCTCGCTCAGCCGGGCCGTCTCCAGCGATTCGGAGCGCAGCGCCTCCACCGACCGCCGGGCCTCGGACAGGCTCTCCCGGGCCAGAGCGGTCGCGGCGTCGAAGTGGCGGCGCCAGCCGGCTGGGTCGTCGGCGTCCTG
>Ga0302184_10001860_pt1 | contig 13558 bp, 9 predicted proteins | sample I_Palsa_N3_3_FD_200233 | JGI IMG/M metagenome (GOLD analysis project Ga0302184, IMG submission 200233) | Peat permafrost microbial communities from Stordalen Mire near Abisko, Sweden - I_Palsa_N3_3 | ecosystem: Environmental > Terrestrial > Soil > Palsa > Peat permafrost | place: Sweden: Abisko...
GCGGGAGTTCCGTTGGGGTAGTAGAGCTGGCCGATGACCGTCGCCGCGTTGAACGTCGCCGGCGGGTCCGCGGGTATCGCGCTCGCGACCGGCAGTTGGCACTCCCAGTCGTCAACCCCGAAAGAGCCAATCGGATCGGTGCTCATTTCACCGTCGCAGGGGTAGTTCGACGGGAAGCCGCTCAGCGATGTCGAGCCGGTGCTGTTGGGTGGGGTTGTCCCATCGGCAAACGCCGCCCCGGGAGCAGCCAGGCCGGCGAGCAGGAACAGCGCCGCCAGCACCGCCGCGGCGGTGCTCGAGCGCCGAGAGAGGCGACGGAAGCTCATCCGGCGCCAAACCTACGCACGTGCCGTCAGATCAACGTCACACGAGGCGGATCAGCCGTCGGGCCGGGACGATTAGGATGCCCGGATGCTTCGCTGGCGCAACCTCGTGGTGCTGTTCATCGTCGACGACGTCCTGCTCGTCCTCTCGGCGGTGACGCAGAAGAACAAGAACGACGCGGGGACCGCGAGCGACATCATCTACGTGATCTTCCTGATTGGCGTCGCCGCGCTGATCGCGGGGCTGATCGCGATGTGGGTCCGCTCGTCACGCTCGAAGCAGACCGACGGCTGACGCGGAGCGGCGCCGGCCGCAAGAGGCGGCGCCACCCAGCCTCAAGAACTGCGACATCCCGCCGATCGCCACGGTAGCGTTTAGGTTGGTCAGTGGGCGGTTCATCTACGCGGGGTGTGTGATGAGCGAGCAGCGCATCGATGGCAACTCGCATGCGGGCGGAGGAAGGGACTCCGCCGATGAGCTGCTGAGCCGCGCGCTGCTGGACCACGAGGCCTCAGCCGCGGTCGCGATGCGGGTCAGTGGCCTGACACTGTGCCGCGGGCTGACGATCATCTTCCACGGCCGCCGCGACCTGTCGGCGATCCAGACCTACGTGGCCCTCGGCGAGCACGGAGCCGGCGAGGCCCTCGACCCGAGCGAGCTGCTGCGCGTGCCCTGCTACCTCGACCTCGGCGGCGCCGCCTCGCGGCGCGACGCCGAGGAGCTCTACCGCGAGCAGGCCGGCGTGCTGCGAGAAGCGGTGCGCGCCGCCGACACCGTGCTGGCGGTCTGGTGGGAGCCGCTGCGCCAGCTGGCAGGCTCGCCGGTCAAGGTCGAGCAGGCCGGTGCGCACAGCGCCGACCTGCCGGCCCAGCTGCTGATGCCGGTGGCATTGCGAGCGGCCGAACGCGGGATCGTCGTCGCAGCGGTCTGCAGCGCGCGGACGCTGTCCGCGGGGGCTCCGCCGCTCGGCATCGCCTGCGTCCAGCAGGAGGTCTCGCACGTCTATCCGCTGACCGAGGACCCCGAGCGCTGCCTCGAGGACTTCTTCGAGCGGACCGCCGAGCACGCCCACCACCTCGCCGATCGGCTCGCCCACCAGGAGGCGTCGGTCGAGCGCTTCCTCGAGCTGTCCGGCGACTGAGGGGCTTCTCAGCTCGGCTGAGCTCTTGTCTCGGACGGGTGGGTGCATGCACCGATCGCAGCCAAAATCACGCAGTCGACTTGATCTCGGTCAGGTTTCGGCGCAGGTCGCGCAGCTCGTCGCGCAGGCGCGCGGCGTATTCGAAGCGAAGGTCGGCGGCGGCGGTGAGCATCTCCTCCTCGAGCTCGACCGCCAGCCTCTCGAGCTCGGACGGGGTCAGCTCGTCGGTCTTGGTCTTCGCGCGGCGGCGGCGGGCCGGCGTCTTGGACTCGGCGGTGAGGAAGTCGGAGATGTCGGAGACGCCCTTGACGATGCTCGCCGCGGTGATCCCGTGCTCCTCGTTGTAGGCGACCTGGATCGCGCGACGGCGGTTGGTCTCCCCCAGTGCCGCGGTCATCGCGGCGGTCTCGCGGTCCGCGTACATGATCACGGTGCCCTCGATGTTGCGCGCGGCGCGGCCGATCGTCTGGATCAGCGAGGTCTCGCCGCGGAGGAAGCCCTCCTTGTCGGCGTCGAGGATCGCGACCAGCGAGACCTCGGGCAGGTCGAGGCCCTCGCGCAGCAGGTTGACGCCGACGAGCACGTCGTACTCGCCGAGGCGCAGGTCGCGGATGATCTGGATCCGCTCGAGCGTGTCGATCTCGGAGTGCAGGTAGCGGGTGCGGAAGCCGAGCTCGAGCAGGTATCCCGACAGGTCCTCGGCCATCTTCTTCGTCAACGTCGTCACGAGCACGCGCTCGTCGCGGTCGACGCGGATCCGCACCTCGGCCATCAGGTCGTCGATCTGGTTGAGCGTCGCGCGGACCTCGACCTGGGGGTCGACGATCCCGGTCGGGCGGACGATCTGCTCGACGACCTTGCCCGAGCGGGTGCGCTCGAACTGGCCCGGGGTCGCCGAGACGAAGACGATCCGCGGCGCCATCTGCAGGAACTCCTCGAACTTCTGCGGGCGGTTGTCGAGCGCGCTCGGCAGGCGGAAGCCGTAGTCGACGAGCGTCTGCTTGCGTGAGCGGTCACCCTCGTACATCCCGCCGATCTGCGGGATCGTCTGGTGGGACTCGTCGGTGAAGGTGATGAAGTCCTTGGGGAAGTAGTCGAGCAGGCAGTAGGGACGGTCACCCGGGCCGCGCCCGTCGATGATCCGCGAGTAGTTCTCGATCCCCGAGCAGAACCCGACCTCGCGCAGCATCTCCATGTCGTACTGGGTGCGCTGGCGCAGGCGATGTGACTCGAGCAGCTTGCCCTCGGCCTCAAGCTGGGCGCAGCGCTCGTTCAGCTCGGCGCCGATCTCCGCGACCGAGCGCTCGATCATCCCCTCGGCGACGTTGTAGTGGCTCGCCGGCCAGATCGCGATGTGCTCGAGGTCGGGCGCGATCAGCTCGCCGGTCAGCGGGTCGAACTCGCTGAGCACCTCGACCTCGTCGCCGAACAGGGTCGCGCGGTAGGCGGTCTCGGCATAGGCGGGGAAGACCTCGAGCGTCTCGCCCTTGACGCGGAAGTTGCCGCGGCCGAGGACCTGATCGTTGCGGTTGTACTGGATCGAGACGAGCTTGCGCAGCAGGCCGTCGCGGTCGATAGTCTCGCCGCGACGCAGCAGCTGCATGTTGCGCTGATAGACGTCGGGCGAGCCGAGGCCGTAGATGCACGAGACCGACGCCACGATGATCACGTCGCGGCGCGCGAAGACGGCGGCAGTCGCGGCGTGGCGCAGGCGGTCGATCTCGGCGTTGACCGAGGAGTCCTTCTCGATGTAGAGGTCGCGGCTCGCGACGTAGGCCTCGGGCTGGTAGTAGTCGTAGTAGGAGACGAAGTACTCGACCGCGTTGTCGGGGAAGTAGGTGCGGAACTCGTTGCAGAGCTGCGCGGCGAGCGTCTTGTTGTGGGCGATCACCAGCGCCGGCCGCTGGACCGCCTCGATCACACCGGCCATCGTCATCGTCTTGCCGGTGCCGGTCGCACCGAGCAGCGTGGTGTAGCGGTCGCCGTTCTCGATCGACTCGGCGATCTCGGCGATCGCATTCGGCTGATCAGCGGCTGGCGTGAAGGCGGCGTCGAGCTTGAAGGCGGGCATCCATTGAGTATTCCAAGCCGCCGGCCTGGGCTCGCGCCGGTCCGGGGTGGATCAGCCGCGCACTGCGGTGAAAGCGAGCTGCCCGCTGTCGCAGTTGTAGCTCGTCGTGCCGTTCGAGCCCTGCGCGGTCACGTCGACGAAGCCGCTTGCCTTCTTCCCACTGACCTTGAGCGACAGTTCGGTGTCGCCGATGATCGTGGTGCCCTGGTAGGTGTAGTCCTTCACCACCAGCATGCCGGAGGGAGAGAGGCGGATGCCCGTGAGCTCGTCCAGAGACGCCTGACCGGCGACGCTGCTCGCCGGGGCCGGGCAGGTCAGGTTGACAGCCGGGGTCGCGGTCGTCTCGAAGCAGTAGCCGCGCTTCTTCGGTCCAGCGAGGGCACTCGGGTTGCTCGGATCGGGCGCCCCCTCGCAGCTGCCCTTCTTGATCGAAAAGCTGAAGGCGAGGCCGCTCTTGTTGTGAAAGGCGCCCGTCGCCGGGGCGGCGACAGCCACGGCGGCGACCGCGAGCAAGGTCACGACTGCGGCTGCCGCGATCGCGATCGGGCGGCGGCCGCGCTGGCGGGCGGTGCCTGGGTCACTCTGGACGGCGCGGCGAGCGGTCATCTGTCCCTCCCTGGACGCGTTGGAGGGCGTGAGTCTAGTGGGCGAGCTGGTAGCGGAGCGCCTCGCTCGCCTCGGCGGCGGTGCCGCGCAGCTCGACGATCTGCGGCTCGCCGAGCTCGCCGTCGGGATCGACGTGCTCGAGCGCCTGGCAGCAGATGCGGAGGCGGCTCGCGCCGAGGCTCGAGCTGCTGCCCTTCAGCTTGTGTGCCACGCGTCGCACCTCGGTGCGGTCGCCACTGCGAATCGCCACGTCGATCTCGGCCACGCAGGTCTTCTGCTGCATGTCGAAGGTGTCGAGCAGCGTCCTGTACTTCTCCGGCGTGAGGGCGTCTCGCAGGCGCTGGACGGTCGGCATGTCGAGCACGCTGCCGGTCACGTCGGCGTCGGCGTCGGGCTCGCTTTCGTGGTCGGGGTCGGCGGCGGGTTCGGCGAACTCGGTGTCCGGCAGACAACGCTCGAGCGCCGCCACGAGCGCTTCGCGGCGGATCGGCTTGCTGACGTAGTCGTCCATGCCGGCGGCGAGACAGCGCTCGCGGTCGCCGGGCAGCGACAGCGCGGTCATCGCGATGATCGGAACGTGCCTGTCACTTTCACTTTCACTTTCGGCAGCTCGGATCTGGCCCGTCGCCTCGAACCCGTCGACCTCGGGCATCTGGCAGTCCATCAGGATCGCCGCATAGTCCCCAGCGAGCGCCATCGCCGTGGCCTCACGACCATCGTGGGCGCTTGCCGTCCGCAGGCCAAGCGCGTCGAGCAGTGCCTCGGCGAGCGTGCGGTTGATCTCGTTGTCCTCGGCGAGCAGAACGAGCTGGCCGTTCCCGATCGCGACGTCCTGCGCCGCCGGCGCGGGTAGCTCGCGCGGGGAGCGCCCGGCGAGCGCATCGGTGATCGCCTGGTAGATGTCGCCCTGGCGCGCCGGCTTGGTCAGCGTCGCCGCGACCCCGATGCCATCGAGGCGGCTGCGCTTCAGTGGAGCTGAGCTGAGCATCACGACCTTGAGCGCGCCCAGCGCGGGACGGCCACGGATCTCGCGCACCAGCTCGATGCCGTCCATCTGGCTCAGGTGCAGGTCAACCACGGCGAGCTCGAACGGCTGCCCCTGATCGGCGGCATGCTCGAGTGCGGCGATCGCTGCGCTCGGCCGATCGACGCTCTCGCACGCGACCTTCCAGCTGCGCAGGTAGTACTCGAGGATCGTCCGGTTGGTCGCGTTGTCCTCGACAAGGAGGATCCTGCGGGCCTCGAGGTCCGGGCGGCAGGGCGCCTTGGTCGCCGGCCCGATCGCGGCGGGCATCGGAGCGGCGAACCAGAACAGGCTGCCACCACCATCGCGTGGCTCCGCCCCGATCGTGCCACCCATCAGATCGACGAGCCGGCGCGAGATCGCCAAGCCGAGACCGGTGCCGCCGTACTGGCGAGTCGTCGTTTGATCAGCCTGCGTGAACGCCTCGAACAGCGAGGCGGCCTGCTCTCTGTCGATCCCGAGTCCGGTGTCCGTGACCGCCATGTAGAGCTGGTCGTCCGCGCGGGGGGTGACGCGCAGCGTGACCTCACCTGTGTCGGTGAACTTGACGGCGTTGGACAGCAGGTTCAACAGGATCTGGCGGACGCGGGCGCGATCGGCGTGCACCGTCGAGAGTACGTCGGCGTCAACCCAGTGCCCGATCTCGAGACCCTTGGCGTGGGCCTGGCCGGCGAGCATCAGGGTTGCCTCCTCGATGAGGTCGCGCAGGTCGAAGTCGGTCGGGTCGAGCTCGAGGTGGCCGGCCTCCATCTTCGAGAAGTCGAGCACGTCGCTGATCACGGCGAGCAGCGCCTCGCTCGACGCGCCGAGGGCGCTGACGTAGGCGGTCTGGGTCGGGTCGAGCGGCGTGTAGCGCAGCAGATCGGTCATCCCGATCACGCCGTTGAGCGGGGTGCGGAGCTCGTGACTCATGCTCGCGACGAACTCGGACTTGAGGCGTGAGGCCTCAAGCGCCTGCTTTTCGCTTGCGCGCAGACGATCCTCCATCTCGCGGCGCTCGGTCACGTCCTTGCCGCTCGCGTAGATCAGGCCGCGCTCGTCGGCTCCGGTCGCGGTCCAGAGGATCCAGCGGTAGGAGCCGTCCTTGCAGCCATAGCGATTCTCGCGCCGCGTCACGTCGCTGCCCGCCAAGAGCTTGAGGAAGCGGTCCTCGCTGCGGGCGAGGTCATCGGGATGGATCAGATCGGTGATCTTTCGCCCGACGAGCTCCTCGACGGAGTAGCCGAGCATCCGCGCGAACGAGGGATTGACCCGAACGTAGTGGCCATCCGCATTCGCGATGATCATCGCGTCGAGCGACAGGCGGAAGAAGCGGTCGATGTCCGCGTGCGCCTGGAGCGTCTCGGCCTCCGCTCCCGCTTGAGCTTCCTCGCGCTCGCGGAGGGTGAACGTGAGACTGAGGACGAGTGCCGAGAACGCCACCGCCATCGCCCAGGCGAAGAGTGCGAACCCGGTGCGTGCGCTGTAGACACCGGCGTTCTCGCCAACGAGCGCGAGCGCGCCAAGCACGGCCGGAACAACCAGCGCCGCTGGCAACAGCCTGCGCGTCAGCTGGCCTGCCGTCCCGCGATGGACAAGCGTCAGCTTGAGCCCGCGGGTGACTCCCAAGGCGGCCAGGCCGAAGCACAGCAGCGTCGCCGTGAGCAGCGCGGGCAAAGTCATGCCAGTGAACGCCGAGATCGTGCCGGGCGTGCTCGCACCGTAGGCGTAGCCGATCGCGGAGAGCAGCGTACCCGCGAGCGCGAAGCAGACCAGCACGCGGTGCAGGCGGGGGCGGTTGGAACGGAGCGTCAGCAACGCTCCGGCGAGCAACGCGAGGACGATCGCGGTGTGGGGCACAACGTGCGCGGCGCTTGTCGTGCGCACCGGCGACGCCGGGAACAGCCGCTGGACGCCGAGCGAAGTCGTAAACGCCCAGTCCACCAGCGCTCCCAGCGTGAGGACCAGCACGACGCCGCAGAGGACGCTCGCCGTGCGCCGCCCGCGGCCGGCCGCCATCAGCACCAATGCGCCGCCAACAGCCGCTATCGACGCAGCAGTGCTCAGCTTCATCGCCGACCCGCCCAAACCGAGCTGTACGAGCGTGCCACTGCCGGAGAACCAACCGACGATGACAACGAGACCGGCCGCTACCGCGGCCAGCCCGGCAATCGGCGCAAGCAGCCCGATCGCCGTGGGAATGCCAAGCAACGCGCTCGCGTCGTCCGCCGGCCTATGCACGCCAGAGCGCAGACGAAGCCGCACCGGCTACGTCGCAGCCATGAGCGTGACCAGCGAGGGGCGCCGGCTGGCGCCCTGGCTCAGTGGAAAGGTAGACACAGATGTCTACCTTTCGTGTCGGCATCGCGACTGGGCTGCGTGAATTGGCGAGCCTCAGCCTGGCCGTTCCTGGCGCCACCTTGGGCGCGTCGGCGCCCTATTCCGTCAGCGCGTGGCGCAGCGCGTCGCTTGCCTCGTCCGCGATCACGCGCAGCTCGGCGACCTGCGACTCGCCGAGCTCGGCGTCCTCCTCGCGGTCGAGCTCCAGGTGCTGGCAGCAGGCGCGGAGGCGAATCGCTCCGAGGCTGGCGCTGCTGCCCTTGAGCTTGTGCGCGACGCGCCGGACCTCGGTACGGTCGCCACGCTGGACCGCCGCCTCGATGTCGCCGACGCATTGCTGCTGCTGAGCGTCAAATTTGTCGAGCAAGGCTGTGAACCTCACCGGTGTCATGTGTTCGCGGATCTGCGCGACCGCGGCCTCGTCGAGCACACCGTCGAGCGCTGCGGCCCCGTTGCTCACGGGTGCTGCGGATGTGCCAACAGGCCGTGCCGCGCCAGCCGGGAGGATCCGGGCGACAACCGCTTCCAGCTCGTCGCGGCGAACCGGCTTGCTCAGGTAGTCGTCCATCCCGGCTGCCAGACAGCGCTCGCGATCGCCGGGCATCGAGAGCGCGGTCATCGCGACGATCGGCACACGGCGTCCGTTCTCAGCTTCGCGGATCGCCCGCGTCGCCTCGAAGCCGTCGGCGACGGGCATCTGGCAGTCCATGAAGATTGCCGCATAGTTGTGCTCGATCGCCATCTCGATCGCCTGACCTCCATGTCGCGCGATCTCGGTGGTCAGACCCAGCGCGCCGAGCAGCTCCTCGGCGAGCATGGCGTTGATCTCGTTGTCCTCGGCGACCAGCACCGTCAGACCGCGTTCGCTCGAGCTGGCCCTCTTCGCTTGATTCGACGAAAGTCGGGGAGGCTTACCACTGAGCGCGCTGGCGATCGCGTCGTAGATCGCCGCCTGTCGCGCGGGCTTGGTCAGCGACGCCGACACGCCGAGACCGTCGAGCTCGCGGCGCCCGAAGGAGCCCGAGCTGAGCAGCACGATTCGCAGCGCGCCGAGCGCGGGACGCTTGCGGATCTCGCGCACGAGCTCGATGCCGTCCATCTCCGGCAACTGGAAGTCGAGCACCGCCAGCTCGAACGGCTGGCCCTCCTTCGCCGCGCGCTTGAGCGCCTCGAGAGCAACGCTCGGACGATCGGTGCTCTCGCAGGCGACCCCCCAACCACGCAGGTAGTGCTCGAGGATCGTTCGGTTCGTCGCGTTGCCGTCGACGATCAGGATCCGCCGGGCGTGGAGGTCTGTACGCGGCTTGGCGGCGGCGGTGCGACCGGCGACAGCCGGCATCAGCGCCGAGAACCAGAAAACGCTGCCGCCACCCTCGGCCGGCCCAGCCCCGATCTCGCCGCCCATCAGCTCGACGAGCCGGCGTGAGATCGCCAGGCCGAGACCGGTGCCGCCATACTCGCGGGTCGTCGATTGGTCGGCCTGTGCGAAGGCTTCGAACAGCGCCGCGGCCTGAGCCGCGTCGATCCCGATGCCGGTGTCCGAGACCGAGAAGTAGAGCGCGTCGCCGTCGCGGCTCTCGACGCGCAACGTTACCTCGCCCGACGCGGTGAACTTGACTGCGTTGGAGAGCAGGTTCAACAGGATCTGGCGCAGCCGCGCGCGATCGCCGTTGACGCTGACCGGCACCTCGCTGTCGACCCAGTGCCCGATCTGAAGGCCCTTGACATGCGCCTGTTCGGCGAGCATCAGCGTCGCCTCCTCGACCGCGTCGCGGAGGTCGAAGTCGGTCGGGTCGAGCTCGAGGTGGCCGGCCTCCATCTTCGAGAAGTCGAGCACGTCGCTGATCACGCCCAGCAGGGCCTCGCTCGATGCGGCGAGCGCGCTGACGTAGCCGATCTGCGCACTGTCGAGCTCGGTGTCGCGCAGCAATTCGGTCATCCCGATCACGCCGTTCAGCGGCGTGCGCAGCTCGTGGCTCATGCTCGCGACGAACTCCGACTTCAACCGCGAAGCCTCGAGCGCCTCCGCGCGCGCGGCGAGCGTACGGGAGACGAGCGCCAGGACGGCGATCGCAAGCAGCGCGATCACGCCGAAGACGATCCACGGCAGCCACATCGCCCAGCCGTCGATCGATGCGAACAGCGTGGCGTTCGGCTCCGCGATCAGCACCCGCCACGGTGTTCCCGACACCGCGCTGACGACGAACTGCGAGGCGGTGCCGCGCAGGGTCACGGAGCCGTGCGATCCACGCATCCTCGCCAGCGCGGGGCTTGCGGTGACGAGTGTCTTCGCCGAGCTGGCCGGGCTTGCGGCGATGATGTTGTCGGCGCCGTCGACGAGCAGCACGAGATGTTGCTTCTGCACAATCGTGTGGGCGACGAAGATTCCCAGCACGCTGCCCGTCGCCGGGTAGCCGACGACGAACACCCGGCGGCCCTGCGGCGTCGGGAACGGGACCGCGATCGCGATGATCGGGATTGCCCTGGCAACGGACGGGAAGACGCCCGAGACGCCGACGCGGCCGGCCTCGGCCTCGCGGACCTGGACGAGCTTTGCGGCAACCTTCGTGCCGATCACGCTGGGCGTGGCCGGAGTGATCTCGAGCAGTCGACCCGAATCGTCGATCAACGCTCCGGCCTCGCTGCCGAAGCTGACATCGAGCACGTCGAGTGCTCGCGCGAGTCCGTGCCGGCCGGCGAGGAAGCGCTCAGCGGCGGCCTTCTCGCGCACCGCCTGCTGGGTGACGTAGGTCGAGACGAAGTCGGCTGAGCTCGTCGCGCGCGCCTGGAACCGCGTCAGGATCTGGTTCTTGGTCTGCGAGTGCGAGAGTGCGATGCCGGCAGCGACAACGCCGAGCACGACGACGAGCGCGAAAGCGACGAACGCGAGACGGACGCGGGGCGCCTGCACAGCACGCGGCAGCCTTCGTCTGCTGCTCAAGGCGACCAACTCGCAGCCGTGTCCGGAGGTTCGGCGCCCCTCGCCGGAGCAGACCGAGGGCGCGGTTGCACCCGCTAGGCCGCCGCCGCGGGCGAGATCGGCGCGCCCGCGCGCGCCAGCTCGTTCGCACGCACCGCGATCGATTCGATCAAAAGGTCGGTGAGCTCCTGGGGGTCCATGCCCTTGCGGCAGAAGGCCACGGCTCCGGCCTGGATCAGCTCGCGCACGACCGCGTCGGACTCGTCGCCGGAGAAGACGACGATCGCGACCTGCGGAGCCACCTCGACGATGCCGCGCACGGCGTGCGGGCCACCGCCGCCGGGCATCTCGACATCGACAAGCGCGACATCGGGCAGCTGCTCCGCCACGAGCGCGATCGCCTCCTCGCTGTCACCGACGACGCCGACGATCTCGAAGTCGCGCTCCAGCGACGCGCTCAGCAGCGTCTGGATGATGATGTCGTCGTCGGCGATCACGAGCCGCGGACGCGCCTGAGGCTTGGCTGTGGCGCCATCGGACTGGCGCTCGGAGCGGCGGTTGCTGAAAGGGAGCCCGGACACGGATGCCTAGCTTCCGTGTCGGCATCGCACGGCCACTGCCTGAGTCAGGCGGAGCGCTAAGGCGGTCCGAGTAGCTTTGCGTAGTAGCGGCGGTAGGTATTCGTGGCGGCCTCGACCTTGGCGACGTAGGCTCGCGTCTGGGGGAAGGGGATCTCATTGACGGAGAAGCTGTCGCCGGCGGCATGGGCCCGCGTGACCCAGTTATCGACGTTGGTCATGCCGGCGTTGTAGGCGGCAAGTGCGAGCGTGCGGTTGCCGTCGTAGCGGTTGAGCAGGTAGCGCAGGTAGTAGCTGCCGTAGGCGATGTTGACCGTTGGGTGGGCGAGATCGGTGACCTTGAACGAGGTTCCGCCCGAGAGGTGCGCGAGATAGCGCGCCGTCGCCGGCTCGATCTGCATCAGGCCGAGCGCGCCCGCACTGGAGGTCCGCGGGACGAACTTCGACTCGGCGTAGATCACCGCCGCGACAAGCGCCGGATCGAGGTGCTCCGCGGCGGCCTGCTGATTGATGATCGCCGTGTCGCGCAGCGGATAGGTGAGCTCGCGCACGATCCGCTTGATCGCCGGCACCGCAAGCGCGACGGCGAGCGCCGCTACGGCGAGCATCACGACCAGCACAACAACGCGACGGCGCTTAGCGCCGCCGCGTCCCGAAGGGCGGCGACTCACACCGCGAGCCTATCGAGGATCGCGGCCAGCGCCTGCTCGAGCTCGTCGATCGTGCCGTCGTTGACGACGGTGTAGGTGGCGCGCTCCGCCTTTTCGGCCTGGCTCAGCTGGCTTCGCTCGCGGGCCTCGAGCTCCACCTGGTCGCGCAGTGCAAGCCGCTGCGCACGCAACCGATCGTCGGCAACGACCGCGATCGTCGCATCGAAGCGCGACTGGACGCCGGCCTCGAACAGCAGCGGCGTCTCGACAACGCCGGCGCGCGGCGGCGGCTGACGCGTCTGCACCGCTGCGCGGAAGTCCTCTGTGCGCCTTGCCGTCAGCGGCCACAGCAGCCCCTCGAGCCAGTGCCGCTGGTCGGTGCTACTGAAGATGAGTCGAGCGACCGCGCTCTTATCGACCTGCTCTCCCGCAAACACCTGCTCGCCCCAGCGCAGACGTAGCGCGGTCTGCACCGCCTCGGTCTCGTAGAGCTCGCCGATCACCGCGTCGGCGCTGAGAACGGTGCAGCCGAGGCGCTCGCAGGCGGCCAGCGCCGTCGACTTCCCTGCCCCGATCGCGCCGGTCAGTCCAACAAAGGGGACCGGCACGACAAGCCGCTACTCGGAGGCGGCGGCGTCCTCGCCGATCGGCGGGGGCTTCGTGTCATCCTCTGCCTCGGCTGCCGGCTCGGCCGTGGGGGGCGGAGTATCCTCGGCTGCGGGCGCAGATTCCTCGGTGGCCTGCTCGGCCGTGGTCTCGACTGCTGCGGCCTCGGGGGCCTGTTCGGCTGTGGCCTCGGCTGCTACGGCCTCGGGCTGCTCGGCGACCGCCTCGGCTCCTGCGGCCTCGGGCTGCTCGGCTGCTGCGTCCTCGACCGCTGGCTCTGCGACGGCCTCGGCTGATGCTTCCTCGACCGCGGGGGCGGTGGTGGCCTGGGGGTCGGTCTCGTCGCCGTCGTCCGGCTGGTCCTCGTCGGTCAGCTCGATCGGGTGGAGCGGGAGGATCTGGCCCTCGACGCGCTTGGCCGAGAGCGAGAGGCGGCGGCGCTCGGAGTCGATCTCGAGGATCTTGACGCGGATCTCGTCGCCCGGCTGGACGACCTCGCGCGGGTTCTCGACGTGGTGGGCTGCAAGCTCGGAGATGTGGACGAGGCCCTCGACGCCGTCGAGGATCTCGACGAAGGCGCCGAAGGTGACGACCTTGGTGACGGTGCCCGAGAGCTCGTCGCCGATGTTGTAGGTCGAGACGATCCGCTGCCAGGGGTCTTCCTGGGTCTGCTTGAGGCCGAGCGAGATGCGCTGGCGGTCGCGGTCGATGTCGAGCACCTTGACCTTGACGGTGTCGCCGATCTCGAGGATCTGGCTCGGGTGGTTGACGTGCGACCAGGAAAGCTCGGAGATGTGGATCAGGCCGTCGATGCCGTCGAGGTCGACGAAGGCGCCGAAGTCGACGATGTTGGAGATCTGGCCCTCGACGACGAGACCGGGCTCGAGTCGGTCGAGGATCTGCTGGCGGACCTCCTTGCGCTCCTCCTCGAGGACCGCGCGGCGCGAGAGGACGACGTTGTTGCGCGATCGGTTGAGCTCGATCACCTTGCACTCGATCTGCGTGCCCATGTACTCATCGAGGTTCGGGACGCGGCGGATGTCGACGAGCGAGGCGGGCAGGAAGCCGCGGACGCCGAGGTCGATGATCAGGCCACCCTTGACGACCTCGATCACTGTGCCCTCGACCGGCTCGCCGGACTCGGCCGCAGCCTCGATCCGACGCCAGGCCTTCTCGAAGCGGGCGCGCTTCTTGGAGATGATCAGTCGGCCGTCCTGGTCCTCCTTGGTGAGGACGAGCGCGTCGACCTCCTCGCCCAGCTGAACCTCGTCGTGGGGATCGACCGACTTGCGAATCGACAGCTCGTTGGCCGGGATGAC